>Ga0255752_10000074_pt1 | contig 111439 bp, 74 predicted proteins | sample 011ome_25_FD_179952 | JGI IMG/M metagenome (GOLD analysis project Ga0255752, IMG submission 179952) | Coastal salt marsh microbial communities from the Groves Creek Marsh, Skidaway Island, Georgia - 011512CT metaG (version 2) | ecosystem: Environmental > Aquatic > Marine > Intertidal zone >...
CGTACTCCGACTTATCTACTACTTGTTGTTGCTGTTGCTTGCGGAAGTCCTCGCGAACCCACTCGCCTCGCGTATAGCTCCAGGTTTTGCCATCTGGCGCCCGACCGTCAGGGCGCACATGCGCGGTAAACTCGACCAGACCAAGCGCCCGCGCCTCCTCTCGTGCCATGCGCGAAGCGACTTCGCGTTGACGTTGACGTTCATTTTCCTCGAGCTCAGCCGTCGTCGGCAGAGGACGTGTTTCCGACTCGAAGATGATTTGGTCGATCACGCCAAGGACGATCTCCCCGAACGGCTCGTCGTACGCCTCGCAGGTGTGCTCCTCGGGGTTGGCAGTGCAGGTGACCGTCACCGACATGGCGTCAAAAATAACGGGTGCTTTGCATTGCCCGCCGGAACACATGCATCCCTTGAGATCCAGCGCCGCCTGCACGCGAGCAGCGTTCTCGTTCGGTTGGTCGTTTTCATCCAAGCACCACTCGCGGATCGGGGTTGCCATTGAAGATGTTTATTTTTGTAGCCCACTCCGTTCTCGTATTCTCTGGTCTCTCCTCTCGAGCAATCGGTCAAAGTTATCTAACCCGACGGCTTTAGGTTTCCCCATGGGTAACACGTGCGCGGCGTATTGGATGCCACCAATAGCAGTGATCGCACCGACGATGATCGCGAACGGTGGCAGCGATTCCAAAGGCATGTGTTCTGTTTTTTTCTTTTTCGTGTGTTCGTGTGTTGTTCCAAACAAGATTTTTGACGAACAGAAAGAAAGAAAAAGAAAAAGAAAAAGAAAAAGAAAAAGAAAAAAGACGAACGTTTGTTTGTTTGTGTTGCTTTCTGAATGTGACGAATAATCTCTTCAAACATCATCACGAAGAATAAAAAGAATACAAAGAAGAAGAACGCACCGCAGCATTAAGGACGACAACATTCAATACACATATCTATGGGGTGGGGCGATCCACCACCAGCGTCGTTGTTGAGCAATAGCAGCGGGCAACAACAAAAAATCAACACGAAAACTTTATCCTTCTTTGTCTTTTTGTTCCTCATGGCGTCGCTTCCTTTCTTCCAATCCCATCACGATTTGGCGCACAAACATCGCATCGAACACGAACGAGCGCACTCGGGAAATTCTATGCACTCCCTGAGAACAGAAATCGATCGAACCGTGGACGCAAAGGAGGAGCTATCTCTCCTTCGGAAGTACGGGACGAAAGTCGTCAAAGGGAGTTTAAGAGGTTTCGTGGAAGGACGTTTGGACGAAGTTGCCAGAAGGACAGAGAGAGAGTTGAGTAAAACGTTGGGGACGGGAGCGGAGAACGGCGGGGGCGATTTGGCCTCGAACTTAGTGAGAACGTCTCGATCGCAAGCGGCGATGAGGAATTTTGGACGAGTGCCGTTTCACGAGAGCAGCACGAGTAGTTTAGGCGCTTCCGGAATGAAATCGTCCGGACAAGGTACGGCGAAGAACAAACGCAATAATAAAGAAAGCGCAAACGCGAAAAGAGAATCGCTCGCGGAAAAGTTGGAGCAGTTGGAAAAGATTAACCAGAAAGCGAGAGAAAAATTAGAGAGTGGTTCGGACGCGTCAGAGTTGTTCGCGGAAGCTGCCATGACGCAAGAATCGTGGGCAGACGCGATGAAGATGGCGAAACATTCAACCGGATGGAAAGGTGGAGGTAAAGCGTTCATGGAGCGGTTGCAAAGCCAGAGAGACGAGTACAAGGAGAAAGCGAGCGCGGTGTTCATGTCGGACGAAGACGTCGCCAAAGCGGACGCGCTGATTCACCAAAAGCAAAGAGAGGAGAAAGAAAATAGAAAACGACGATTCTTTGGTGGATTTAGACATAACAAAAGGAAAGATATGGACGCGACGTTGGACGAAGACACGAAGACGCACTTTGAAACTATTCTCGGTGGAATTTCTGGCGTGCAAAGCGACGCGGAATCATTGTTAGAAAGAACTGAAGACGAGAAAGGAAGTTTAGTTTCGCACGCGCGCGAGAAACAAGAGGCATATTTGAAGAGACACAACTCCAAGTCTAGAGATATCCCCTCGTGGTTGCAAGCGAGGTTGGAGTCGAACACCTATTCCGCGTCGGAATCCGATCCGTTGGAGATCGAGCCAAATAACTTAGCAAGATGGATACCGGCTATTACGGCGAGAGAGCACGTTCTGCCAAAGCGTTCAAGGAACGGGTTGGAGTGCTCGTCGTCGCCGGTAACGGCGGATTTAAGAGACAGCGGTCGTTTGATGCAAAGAGATTTAAAGTATTTGCAGAGAGTGTGGTCGTCGCTCGATGCGACGAGATTGGCGCAGGGATTATGGGCAAGAATGCCTTTACTTTCCGAAGGTTCAAACGTTATTTTCAGAGATAGAGTAGCTTCATCGTCCTCGACTTCTTCCAGAGAATCTCGATCGGACGCGTCGGCGACGCCGAGAGTACACAAACCGAGAGTTCACAAAGAACACCGACCGGCTGAAATGTCTACGGATACGAACGAAGCTATTGAACAGTTGCGAGCAGCTATTGCGAAAGGTAAAGCTTTCAAAGACGATGATGACGACGAAGAGGAAGATGACGATGACGAAGAGGAAGAAGAGGAAGAGCAAATGGAGCAAAAACCGCAAACCGCAGAGAACGCGGAGCAGCAATCGGCAGAGGTTTTGAACACAGTAGCTCAGGCTTTAAATCTCGATAGCACCGATATAGAAGAGCTTGGATTAGTTAGCATAAAGAATAGAGACAAGGAAGGCCGCGAGGTTGTTTTAGATGCAGCGATGTTGGAAAAACCTATCGGGGAGGACGGAGAGAACGGTGCAGAAGAAGACGGAATTGAAGAGGGAGGAGATGAAAATGCGAATAACAAAGATGAGGACACCGAGCAAGAACAACAGCCACAACAACAGCAAGGTAAAGATGGGAACGATGACAATTATTCGAACGATGCAAGCGTCGTTGTAAGTGGTGATGATAACACGGACGATGTTGGTGAAGAAGTACCGGAGAGACGACGACGACGTCGACGACTTTTGAGCACGTCGCAAAAGCCGCGGAGTATTCCTTTGACTTTACATCGAGCCATGCTCTTTCCGGATGATTATCACACATCGGACAAGTATTGTCCTGCCGGCATGAAAGGTTGTACCGAGTCAGAGCGTAGGTTGCCGCGCGCGATTGAGTTGAAACAAGAGACATTTGTGGACGGCGTCACGCAACGAGGCGGCGCAGATGGCGATTTGCTTCAAGTTAAACAAGGCGAGCGACAGCGTTTAAAACTCAAACTCGATTTAGTCGGCGTGTTACCGTTAAATGACGAGGACTATGAATTCAAAACGTGTGCCGTGGTTGGTAATTCTGGCGTACTTTTGAAATCCAAACAAGGCAAAGAGATTGATGAACACGAAAAAGTGTTTCGAATCAACTACGCGCCAACGGCAGGATACGAAGAAGACGTCGGCTCGAGAACAGATTTCGATTTCGTGAACTTACAACATGTGAAACCATTCATTGCTGGTCGTACGCGCTTGGGAGGTTCCATTCCGGAAAGTTCTCGCTCTGCGTTACGAAACACGACTTTGGTACTGTTTGAAATTTTCAATCCGTTTGCGCGTTATCATTACTACGCGCCGTTATTGAAGCGGTTAGAAACAGCGCGAGTTTCCGGTGTTGCAAACGAGCACGTAGCTCCAGGAAGCTCCGCGATTGTAGTTTCTCCTGAAATCATCGCACACGCGTTCAAACTTTGGGAAGCTGTCAAAAAAGCCGTGGAACTCGGTGCTGTTTTTGCTGGATTTCACTCGAAAAGGTTCAAGCCGAAACCAATGTCTGGCGTCTTTGCGGCTACGTTTGCGTTACACTCGTGCGAGAAAGTTTCTCTTTACGGTTTCTCGCCGTATTCAAAAACGTCCGCGATTTCGAGCGATTCTAACAAGTATCATTACTTTGATTCCATCACTGGTACGACGACGCATCACTCGTTTGATTTAGCGTATGAGTTTTACAGACAACTGTCGCTTTGGCCTTGCGGCGGCATAGCGTTGGATATAAAAACTTAAAATCGGATTCATTGTTGTCAAGTTATCTATCTATTATAGCACTACAAATCTAGCTTATCTATCCTCTATACACACACACTCTCTCGCTCTCTCGCTCGCTCTTCTTTTCATACCCTCACAAATCAGGGATCGCTGCTGGACTTTCTTCTCATCCTAATCAAACTGAACAGTTTTCGCACGAGCGTTTCTTTCTTCTTTTGCTTCTCTCCGCTTCCTGCTGCAAAGCCGTTGTTCTTGTTGATTCGAAGCACCGCGTTTACTCCTTCTACCGTTTCGTTCTTCACCAATCCGTTTTCATTCTTATCGTCGTCTTCATCGCCGTCGTATTCAGTAACTTTTGGTTTACACCCTCTTGTGGGATACCTCGCTTTCAAAGCCAATTGAAATCTCTCGTGCTTCACCCCGGGAGGTCTCGCGATCGCAAACGCTTCCAACGCCTCCTCCGCGGTCATGTTCTCCTTCTCGATGAGATAACTACACACGATAAACCCCGTTCGATTGAAACCATACGCACAATGAATAGCAATATACTGTTCCGGATGTTTTTTCCAATGCTTCGTCGCTTCTCTCATCACTTTCGAGCAACATTCGATGTTCGGTATCGATTTTGCTATGTTCCTGACGTGTACTCGATGTACCTCTTTCGGTATGTCCTCTTCGTACAAACACTCGTGATTGCTCAAATCAATGATCATGGTAACCTCTCTCTGTTTCGTCTCTCGTTGTTCGTATAACATCTTCTCCACTGTTAAAATATGCGCGTACTTCTCCATCTGCTCCAAGAACTCTAGCGACAACGGGGTCTTCATCGGTACGAACTTTGTCTTTCCGACGTTCTCGCCACAGGACTCGTAATCGCCCCATTTCTGTAGTTTCGTGAGAACGGTCGCTTTTTCGTACGGAATCTGGTCCGTGTTTCCGAATATTTCCGAGTTTCGTGAGTTTCGATCGTTTTGTTGTCGATGATGATGATGTTGATGATGATTCGTAGTATTAATAGTAGTATTCTTGTTTTCGCTGCTTTTCTTGTCTTCCTCGTCTTCTTCTTGTTCCAATAAAGTGGATTTAACATTTTTGACGGCTGGGTGGTTGGTATTACTGCAACTCGTCGTAGTCGTCGTATTCATCGTCGTCTTCATTTGCTCCGCAAACATGACACCCAGACTATCGCACGAAGACGCTCTCATCGAAGACACGCGACCTTGCGGCGGAGATACCGGGGATTCGCTTTTTCCTTGTCTCGACTCCCAACCGTTTTCTTCTTTCTCTTCTTTCTCTCCTCCTCCTCCTCCGAAAGCTTCCATCGTCGTCGCTCGTCGCGCCTCTCTCGCTCTCGACGAACTCGTCTTTGGCGATAAAGGAATTTCATTTTTCTTCTTCTTTGTCTTCTTCTCGTTCATGATCTTTGTCTTCTTCTTCTTCTTCTTCTTCTGCTGCGAGGAATAATAATTCGATGAGAGATGAAAAGAAGTTTTGTGGAAAAAACTTTTTGCTCTGATGACTTTTGCGCGTGCGTTTTGTCTCTCTTCATAAAGAAAAAGGAGTGTATGCGAGCGGCGCTCCAAAACGCACGTCTGGCGTTCAATCATCACAGCAGTAGTTCAATCATTATCAAACGCACCACCGATAGATCTATCGCGACGACGAAAACAACAATGTCTTCTTCATCAAAGGGAAAAAACTGGGACGGTTCTGGCACGCAAGAAGATTTGATGCACCGAGACGAGTGCATTTTAGTGGACGCTAAAGATTCCATCGTCGGTCACGCGAGTAAATACGACGCCCATCATTTCTCCGCGAATGCAGAAAGAAGAAACACTCCGAAAGGTTTATTACACCGAGCGTTTTCGGTGTTTTTATTCGATAAAGAAAATAACAAACTTTTGTTGCAACAAAGAGCGGCGTCGAAAATTACCTTCCCGTCGGTGTGGACGAACACGTGTTGTTCGCACCAGTTGCACGGATACGAACCGACTGAAGTAGACGACGAGGTAGTAGACGTGAGAAAGAATAAGAGAGCGCCGGGCGCTGTTCGCGCGGCGAGGAGGAAATTGTTGCACGAGTTGAACATAGACCCAGAGACGGTGAAAGAAACGCAGTTTAAGTTTCTAACTCGTTTGCACTATTGCGCGAAAGATAGTTTTGGAGAGGCGAGTTTGCGTCCGGAGAACGGGACCGCATTTTGGGGCGAACACGAGATGGATTACGTTTTGTTTTGTCGAGCGGACCAGGCGGAGTTGGTGAAAGGCGGGATGTCGATTAACCCGGAAGAGGTAGACGCGATGATTTGGGTGTCGCCGGAGGAGTTGAGAGAGATGATGAAGGAAGAGAAAGGTTTGCGGTGGTCTCCGTGGTTTCGAATCATCGTCGATAGATTTCTGTGGAAGTGGTGGGAGAACATCGACGAAGTGTTTGCGACCGATAAATTCGTCGACGAGCAAAGTATTCACGAAGTCTTAGAAGAGGAAGATTAAAATTTTACGCATAAAGGTGCGCGTTTCCTTCTCGTTTTTTCTCTCTCTCTCTTTTACACACGCGCGCATATACTATATATGCGATGCTGATTATTTTCGATGAAGACAATTTATCGACGGGCGGACAGACGAGCTTGATACCTCGAGTGTTGATCAGTCGGAAGGCGCTTTACAAACGCACCTGAGAAAATAATAATAGCGCACGTGCGCGCACACGCGTTCGTCTCTCTTTTCTCTTCTACCCCAAGGGCTGACTCGTTCAATTTTCTCTCTCTGTCACTCTCTTTCTCTCTGAATGTATCCGCACAATCTAAAGTACATCGTCCGAATTTATTAGCAGGTAGCCTTTTGTGAGAATACTATTAGTAAGAGTACATCCAAAGTAATATTTGTCGCTCGTAAAAATTTTCGCTCTCTCCTCTCTCCTTGCTCTCGTTCAAAACTTTCTCCACTTGTCCTCTTCACTCTTGTATACGCACAAAAGAAACCTTTACATAGGAAGTATAAAAAGAATATTTCGCTCATAAAACACTCTTGCAGAAGAAATAATAATGGAAAACGACGAGCAGTCGTTGCCTAAAGCGACCATCAACAAGATGATCTCGGACAGCATCCCGGAAGGTTTACGATTGAGCAACGACTTGAGAGATTTACTTCTCGAATCGTGCACGGAATTCGTCCTCTCCATATCCTCCGAAGCGACGGATATCAGCACGAAAGAGAACAAAACGACGATAACACCGGAACACGTGATTGCTGCGCTGAAAAAACTAGGTTTTGATGATTTTATCGACGAGTGCACGAAAGAGATGGAGATTGAGAAAGACGTTGCCAAAGACAAGAGAATTGAAAAGAAGAAGAAGAAAGACATGGGCATGTCGGCGGAGGAGGCGATGGCTCTGCAGGCAAAAATGTTCGCCGAGGCTAAAGCGAGAATGGCTGGTCAACAACAAGGAGGACCTTAATCTCCAGCCGAGCGCGTTTTTATAACATAGTAGCCGTTTAGCTTTTGTGTAGAATAATATATATTTTTAGCCCACCTTTATGGTGGGACAGACAACGTGTTTTCATGCAAAGTACACGCGCGATGTTGTTTCAATGTACTACTAATCGCTCTTTTTACTTTTAAAAGTTGCTAATCCCAAAGCACGACTTCAACACGCTCCTACCACCCGGGATGTAACTCAAACAATACCAAACCAACGCCAAGGATTGCAAAATCAAAAAAACCATCGTCAACGGAAACGATTTCAACACGCACGCCGACACGATGGTCATGATTAAACACCCGAGGTACATCAAAGTTGCCACCAAACGCGTGGCTTTGAACATATTCTTCGCCTGTCGGGCAAACCCGGTTAAAAATCCAGTCGAACCTAACGATAAAATGTTCCCGATGGAATACAACAACGCGAACTTCATCGGTTGCATCCACAACAAGGACGAGAGGAACGAGCAAATGAGACCCATGCCAGCGCAACAGGCAAATCCGTATAATCTTTGCTCGTATGTCAAATCAATGCAAATAGATCCGGTGAGTTCGTCGAGCATTCCCGCGGGCGTTTCCGGCTGTGATGGTTGAATACCAGCCCTGTTGTATTTATATTAGAGAAGAAGTTCATACACAGGATTAGTTTTTGTCGTGTCGTTAGGACGAGAGAGAGAGAGAGAGAAATAAACCGTTATTATTGAAAGAAGAAGAAACGAAGCACTCACATCAACTTCACCTTATCCACGCCTTTCGTCACGGACGCTTTAATCTGTTCCGCCATCGTCCCTCCTCCTCCTCCTCCTTCCGGGTCCTCCTCCGTGCCGTAAATGGAAATCTTTCAAATTTGCAAATTTGATTTATGTGCGAGAAGAGACCGAAGAGAGAAAGAGTGTGTCGTGCGCTCTCCGCTCTTTCCGCTCTTTCCGATCTCTCTCTCTCTCTCTCTCTGCGAACGCGTGTTATTACGTATCTAAGAGAGACGCGTATGTGCGCTGTATATGTGTGCGTGTGTGTGTGTATTTCTTCTCCCAACTGACGAAGAGTTTTCTGAAGTTCGTTTTAAAGAGAGAGAGGAATGTGCCAGAAGAGAGGAAAGAGGAGATTCCTCAGGAGAAAGAGAGACAAAAAAACCGCACCGCACAAAAAAAAGGGAGAGAGAGATGAGAGAGGACCCAGGCGAGGAGGAGGAGGACGGAGAATCCGAATACGGCACGCCCGAAGCTCGGGTGAATAACGACGCCGGTGTCTTGGTGCATTCTCCTCCTTCTTCTTCATCGTTGGAGTCCTATCCTTCTTCTTCGGTGAAGAAGAAGAAATTTGCTTCTTCTTTCGTAACGAACAACAACGACGAGGAGAAGAAGAAGAAAACTTCGAGGACGAGAGAGGACCCCACCCCGAAATCTCCGGAATATTCGACGCCGCAGATGCGAGTGAATGCGAGTAATAATAACAGTGTTCGCGTTCGTGGTGATGGTAGTAATCGAGCCGCCAGCCCATCGATGATTGCTTCTCCTGCTAATAATTCGAAAGTGTCCTCCTCTCCATCTTCGTTCACTCCAACGAAGAGAACAAATAATAACATGAACAAATCATCTTCCTCTCGAACGTCAAACATAGACGTGTCTTCGGTTCAATCTTTGATGTTAGCAAACACGCATGCGGTGAATGATTTACACAAACGAGTGTTGCGTGCAACCTCGCACAGGGAAAAATGTATCACTTTACTCTCCAACGCGCACGCTTTACAGTTGGCGTTGGTCGAAGCCAATCAGACACACGAAATGCTAGATGCGCAAAGTTTAACGCAACTGAAGAAAATTATGATTTCGTGCTTGGGGTTGCTGAGATTGTGCGTAGCGCGAGTGGACGAGGTTGGAAATTTATCCATCCTAGAGAAGGCGTTTACGAGATATGGAATACTCTCGTCGAGCTCGAATAAGAAGTTTATCAGTTTACAATCGGATTTGGAGATTATCGAAACGCAATTATGGAATTTAACCGGCGCGAGTGGAGGTGGAATCGCGTCTAAAACTCAAAGCATTGCATCATTGACAAGGCATTCGAGGTTGTTGAGAGGTGGCTTTACCACGGCGATGAATAAGATTATTTTCGGGAGCGGCGTGACGGAGATGATTGCGTGCGGGGTTGATTGTTCCGAATTGTGGGTAGCGAATGAGACGAGGTTTCCTAGACGTTCGGGAATCTTACAAGTCACGGATTTGTTTTTAAACGAGCGGAGAGAGCTGGAAAACGGTGGTAGATTAGATGCGAGTAGCAGTGGTAGTAGCGTTAGTACAAGTAGCAGGAATAAGAGCAGTAGCGATGCTTACAGTAAATCGAGAGGAATAGGAGGGTGTTTTCGAAGTCTCGAAGAAGGTGACGAATACAATGACGATGGTAATATAAACGCTGTCAGAAACGGAATGTCTTCGCTTTCCATGCGCGTTTCAGAAAAGCCACGCGGAGCTATTACGGTAATGACAAAAGGCTCTGGTGTATGTGCGGCTTTGCTCTTCGTTGGGACGTCCGCTGGTGACGTTTGCGTGTGGGACGTAGATTTGGGTAAAGGAAACGAAAACGCGGTAATGAAAGTTAGGAAAGGTGTGAGTGCGACAGCTATGAGCATCGTAGACGACGAAGAAGAAGAATCAAACGACGACGACGACGACGACAACGACAATGATTTGGTTAGGGGCGAGGAGGAAAACGGAACGAACGAAGTGCGCGCTTCGGCATTCCAAAAGAACAAGTTTCAAAATTGTACGCTTTGGACTGGGTTTTCAGACGGTTCGATATTAGAAGTCATGGCAAAGGTAAAAATAAAGTCTCGGCGACAAAGCTCGAGCTTAGGAAACAGTCAAAACACATCTCCGGGAGATTCTTGGAAATTTGATAACGAAGTCGATCGCATCGCTGGAGCAGATTTTGAAGTTTATTTGCGTCTGGGTCGATTAATTCGTGGAGAAGCGGATGGATTTGGTGTCTCAAAACGCGCGGTGAAGTTTTTAGTGTACTTAAACGGTCACGTATACGTGCCATACACGAACGCGACGGCGACAAAGTACGCGAACGAGAATTTGGAAGTGTGGTCGACGAAATCGGGAAAGCGCATAGCCTCGAACGAAGTTCACAATGATTTAGGTTTAGTCGAAGAGTGCGTCGCGTACAAAGACGCCGAGTGTGTCGTTACTTTGCACCAAGCTGAAGGTACGTTCGGGAGTGCTTTGGGAACGGTGCAACTCTGGGGAGGAAGAGGTATCGCTCCGGAAGCGCGAAGCGCAAAGATCAATGAAATTCCGTTTGGGAGTTTGGCGTGTAGCGTCGATATCGTTGAATTTGCCAGTCTTTTGATTATTGGACATGTTTCTGGTCATATTACCATATGGAAGCTTCCTTCGACTGATGAACTCGACGCGTACGTGACGAAGAGAGTCGACGAGAGAAGTTTAAATCTCGGCGTGCCTGGCAAAATTTTAGCGCATCGGTCTGGTATGGTCTCCATGTGCGGTGTTCACGCCGTGAGCGGTTCGCACAGTGGTGTTGCTACCGCGGGAACGTTTGGCTCGGTATTACTGTGGCCAATGTCGGAGCTTGAGAGTGCGGCTGATCGTGCAATCAAAGAAAACGGTGGTAAAATGAGAAGAAAGAAGCGCCGGCAGCCTTCGCAAGAGAAACTGAGCGCTGGACTCACATCGAGTCGAACGGTGTCCCAGGATCTTTCTCCGATGCTTTCTAAAGATCGGAATGGCGGCAGTAGCGGCGACATCGGGAAGAAGTTTATGCACACGCCGAGCGAAAAGCGAATCGCTTCTCAATTAAATACGACGTTGATTACTCAGAGTGAAGTTGCGCTGAAACAGAAAATCGGGGAAGGTTCCTTTGGACGAGTTCACGTCGCAGTTTGGAATCACGTTCAAGTGGCCGTAAAGTTCATCGGAACCGAAGGCATGGAAGAATCGTCCGACCTTCGCATGGCGATGGACGAACTCGAGAAGGAAGTTTCGATTATGACGAATTTGCGACATCCGAACATCGTCGCTCTGTTTGGAATAATGCGATACCCTCCAGCTATTGTCGAAGAATATTGCGCGCGTGGTTCTTTATTTTCAGTTTTACAACGCCACGCGAAACCTGGCGTGCCATCTTTACAGTGGCGCGTTCGTTTACGTCTCGCGCTCGGCGCAGCGTGTGGCATGTGTTATTTGCACAATTGCACTCCACCGGTAATTCATCGAGACTTGAAATCTGCAAATCTCATGGTTGATGCATCTTTCCGCGTTAAAGTTGGTGATTTCAACTTGAGTCGCGTGACTGCCGCGAATAGAGCTACGGGTAATAGTGTCTCAACCTCCGTGAACTTGCACTCTCCGCGCTGGTCGGCGCCTGAAGTATTAGACACGGGTGATTATTCGAAAGCGTCAGATGTCTACTCTTTTGGTATCGTACTTTGGGAAATCCTCACGTTGCAATTGCCGTGGGCGGAATGGTCGCACTGGCAGGTTTTGCACGCCGTGATTGAGCTAGAGGAACGTCCAGAAATTCCAGCGGATGTTTCACCTCGTTTCCTCGCGCTCGACAAGTTTATTCAGTTGATGCGTTTGTGCTGGTCGCAAAAAAGTGTCGATCGACCGACGTTTGAGACTATCATTCAAACCGTACAAAAGATGATTGAATCCACGGAAAAGTTCGAGGATGAAGAGCGTGGGTTGAAATTCAAAAATGAAAGTGGAACTGTTGGAGGCGCCATCGCGCCTCGAAAGTCCGGATCATTACCGAAAAGTATTAAGATCTTCTCTGCCAACACCAATGAAGGAGAAAAAGCTCCGGCGCCTTCTTCTTCCCGTTCGAACGTTGTCGACACGAATAAAGATGTAAAAAGCAGTAGAGATGACGACGTAAATAACAACAATAACGAAGATGATGACGATGATGCAGTCGTGATAATAAAAGACAAAAGGAAGACGAGCGGCGTTGCTCCTTCCAATTCCATAACGTCCGCGACGAAAAATACAAACAACGACAGTTTGACGAGTCCGCCGAGTCAAAAATCCTCGTCTATTTTAGCCGGTATTGAATCTAGGAAAAGCTTCAACACGCGGCAAAGTAGAGTCAAGTCGCCGTACAAATCGCCTTCGAAGATATTGAGAGGTTTAAAAAGTTTATCAAAGAGTGCGGACTTATAAAACACAGTTCGTAGAAATTGTTTATGTGAAGATATTAGCTCGCGCGTGTTTTGTAAATCTGATGACTTTTGAAGCGCGCTATCGCAAAACGAATGCGCACGTACTGATTCTCTATGCGTTGCAAAATGAAGCAATAAAAGTAAATTTTATTATCAAAGCTATGTTTCCTAGTATAGATTAGAGCTACTTATTTAGGCTGTTCCAGTCGCCGAAGTGAAAAACACCATAGCGCGTACTTCCTCTGATCCTAACTCGATCAGTTGTCAGCTTCATGCGTATTCAACCTCCATTTTCATCCATCGAGTTTAAACGACGGTAATCTCCCCAAAAAGGACATGGTAGGCTTTAAAACGAACACGCACACACATTAATTTATATGTTTTGCTATTACGCGTCTTATTTGGTTGCTTATCGGCGGTTATTGTGGTGTCTTCCTCTGTGTCCAATAGACACACCCGGTAAGTTACCCATGTTCATGGACTTCAACATATCCATGGTATCTCTGTCGACTTCAATCGAGTCAGTTTGTAACGCAGACTCGTCCGGAATAAAGTCCATTCTACGCTCTCTTTCCTCTTCTTGAAGCTTCAAGGAGATGCCTCTGACCGGACCTCTTTGGATTCTCTTCATCAAGTGGGTGGTGAAACCGGCGATTTTGTTTCTCAATCTCTTGGACGGGATGATGGCGATTTCATCCGCGATTCTCTTGTTCGTGGCAAAGTCGAGAGTTAATCGGGAGTAGTATTTCTCGATGATTTGACGAGAGGCCTGTGGTGTTTTAAGTAAGAATGAAAGAAACATCGTGAGCATAGGGCTAAGAGAACAAAAGGCCTTTGAAATTCCACGCCGACTTTCGCGCATACGCACACTCTCGCGAACGATAGAACGCGCAGATACACCGAAAAAAGCGTGGATGTGATCTTTATGCACACGTTTGTGTTCTAAACGCTCGCATTGAGTACCACGCGCGCACACTCCTCCTCCCCTTTTCCGGACGCGCGAAATTTTTCGCCCCAAAAGAAAAAAAGGGAGAGAAGATGAAAATCGAGTAGTGATTAAAAACAACGCGAGAGAAAACTCTCGCGAACGCGCAAATTCTCTCTTCACGTTTGATTCGTGTTACAAACGTACCTTCTTGACCGTTTTCGTGCGAACGCGACCCATATTTTATGCGTGTGTTGTAAGCGTGTGTTTAAAGTGAACTCTCTTGTGGATGGGGAGGTCTTCGCGGAAGAGGAGGCCTTGTTTGGGGGGGGTCCGAGAGTCCCTAAACCAGGATTCGCCCCGAAACTTCTCTCCTTTTCTCCTCCTCCCACACAATCACACCATAAAAACATCCAAGAATTACTAAATCATGTTGACAACTTCCCTCGTTGGCACGAAAGTTACCGCGGCTACTAGAGTCCAAACCGTGAAAAGAAACGCGACCGTTCGCGCGGCGACGCAAAAAATGGGCGCGAAAGGTAAAAAGAAAGGAGAAAAGGTGCGTTTGTAGGATAATTTTTTACACGAAAATGGACAAAGAACAGAGAGCGAAAGAGAGAGAAAAAGAGGGGGAGAGGGCGTTTTATCTGCTTTCTTCTCTCTCGATCTCTTTTGTCTTTGTGTTGTTGTGGTGGTGTTCTCTTCTGCAATCTTCTTCTCCTATTGAACGCAAACGACGCGGTATTTGTTACTCAACGCACCACCACGGTCGACGACGAAGTGATTTATTATTGTCGTCGTCGTCGTTTACGTCGTAGACGTTTCTTCTTCGTCTTCTTCTTCTTCTTCGCGAGAGAGAGCAAGAAGGGAAAGAGATTAGAATTTTCCTCTCCTTGTGTTACCCTTCTTCTTTCTCTCTTCTCTTTTTCGGTGGCAAAATCTAATTTTATCATCGCCTCTTTCGGCCTCCTTAAAAAATTCTGACCTGTTTTCCTCTCTCTCTTTGTTGGTATTATTCTTTACAACAAAAAACAAAAACAACAAACAACAATAAGTTATCTTTGGGCGAGTGGTTTATGAAGTACGCGTTGAAAGACTCAAAAGGAACCGGCGCTGGCTACGAGGACGACTTGAAGAACAACCAATACAAACCGAAGGGTAACTTATCCGCCTCGGTTGGCGGGTCGTTCAAAGGGGCGAACGATGTATAAGCGGCGTTCAAAAAATGATGCGCGGTGCGCGAGAGACCAAGCTCGTCGTAGAACGAGAAGAGACGATATCTCACCGCCATATATTAATAATACCATTTTATACACCATATAAATTAAAAGATACACTGTTGTATATATATATACTCACACTCTTTTCGTTCTCTCTTCTTCTTCTTCTTCTTCTTCTTCTTCTTCTTTTCAGCAGTAGTAGATGACGAAGTACTCGCACGCTATTCTCTTTATTTCCGTTTCTGATCAATCAACGCGGAGAGCGCGTCGAATGTATCTGAACCCGGATCCTGGGAACTCCTCGTCGTTCCTCGAGTGGACCGTCCTCCCGATTTCGTCTCTTCGTTGCTGTTCCCAGAAGACCGTCCACTGCTACCACCGGATTTCTTCGTTGGAGACGCGTTTGACTTGCTCTTCGTTCCGCGCAACGACGCCTTGCTATTATTATTCGTGTTGTTCTTAGTGTCATTACTCCTACCAATTTCGACGTAATTCCCCAAATCTGGTGATCCGAGTTCTAAACTTCCAACCAACGGTAGCGCGTCGTCCAAGTCGCGCATATATCCGATGCTTCCAACTTTGAAAGCATTGCCTCCGTTTTGCGTATTCTCGTCGTCCGTTTGGTTGTTTCTGTCGCCGCCTCTGCCTCCAGAACCTCTTCCGAAGCCTCTGCCTCTACCGCCGCCGCTGTTGTTACCGTTGTTATTATATCTATCGCCTTTGTGCGTGGAGTTCCCTCGAGAACTCGGACTGGTCCCTGCGTTCAAATCGTCGTAATAATCCACTTTCGTGGAATTCTTATTCCCGCTTCGATCGGACGGCGAAGTTCCGAGCATGTCGTGCGGGAAAATCGAACCGAAACTTCCGGCGACGCCAAAGGACGTACCAAAAAACGCGCTCGATGGCCCGCGGTCCCGTTTCCCACCCGCGTTTCCATACATCGCCGGCATGTTGCTATTATCTTTGCTATTGTTGTTCTTTCCATCGTTGTCTCCTCCGTTACTCTCTCTATTATTGCCTAAATTCGATTGGTGAGAGGAGTACTTCAGGTGCGACCCAGCTAATAACTCCGACGGGGAAGGTAACGAGCCTAATCTACCACCTGGCAACGAGCTCGACCCCGCAATCGTCGGCGAGTACCCCGAACTCAACCGAATGCCGTTATAATCCGGACTTCCCGTGTGTCTCCCGCTCATCTCCAAGTTTTGCTGCGCCAACGCCAAGTTCGCGTTGACTAGAGCGGACAAGTCATTCTCCGGCGTCAAGCCGTTGAATCCGCGCGTGGGCAATCCTAAAGACGTAAACGAGCTCAAACCAGCCGCGGATGGAAACTTACTCGGTTCCGAGCCGTGGAACCCATTCTTTTCGTCGCCTTTCCCGTCGTCTTTCGATTTGTTCTTCTTGGAGGCGTGCGGCCCTCGTCCGGACCCTCCGCCGCTTCTCCCTGCTCCTCCGCGTCCTCCTCCTCCACTGACGCCCCCTCCCCCGCCTCTCCCTGCCGGTGGATCAGGTAACACAAACGGTGCCGGCTCTTCCCCCGGCGCGAGTTGAAAATTCGTCCTCGCGCCCGGCCCGCGTATGTGCCTCGCCGCGGCGTCGTACGCTCTCGCCGCTTCTTCCGCGGTATCGAACGTCCCGAGCCATAATCGAGCGCCTCGGTTCGGGTCGCGAATTTCCGCCGCCCAACTATTTGTTGTTTGTTTGTTGATGAGTGCGTCGTTATTTAATAAGAAGAAAGAGTATTTTTGTGGTGAGTTTGTGTAAGAGAAATTTTGCTTCTTCAAAAAAGAGAAAAATATCTAAGAGAAAAAGAGGGAAAAAAAGGAAGTTCTTTTTTCGTACCTTCCCCACGGCCTTTGCCGTACGCCCCGGTACACCGAGGAACACTGTTTCTTGGTCTTTGTTTTGGTCGACCCGCCCTGTTGGGCGGTAGTACCGCCGCCGCCGTCCAAGGAGGAAGGGTCTTCCTTGGCGTTCTGTTTTAAGACAAAGACAAAGACAAAGTGGGGGTCGTTAGAGGAGGAAATTAATAAGAAAAAGTGCGGTAAAAAGCGACTCTTTCAAAAAGGGAACAACAACAAAAAAAACTGTAAGCGTAGCGGTTATAAACGCGAGAACAAAACAGAGATCTGCGTCTAAAACTTTGAGATCTGCGAGAAAACTATGTAAGTACCTCGTCTTCGTTCATCCTTTGATCAACGCGCGTTCAAAAAGTCTCTCTCTTTCTCTCTTTGCGTTCAGAATTTGATAGAGAGAGAGAGAATTCTTCTTCTTCTTATAGGGATTTGGGTGAAATGGAAAAAAGTTCCTTCAATTTTTTTGTCCGATGGATTTTGATGAGAGACTTGGCTCATCAACAACGAAAGAAAAGAAGAAAACACTCGTTCGTCAGAAAACAAAAGAGACGAAAGAAGAGAATTCTTAAATGCTTCGAGAGGAACGCGAATTGTGCTACAAACACAGAGACGCGTACTACGAAGCCATAAAACGAGGAGAAATCGAGGAAACGAATAATAATAACAAGAAGAAGGAATTGAAACGGCTGAAAGCTTTGTTCGAGAAGCACTGTCCGAAGAGTTGGGTTGCGCATTTTGAGAAAATCCGAGAGGATTCGGAAAAGTTTACGAAATTGACGAAATTGACGACGACGACGACGACGAAAGAGTAGAGCTTCTTCTTTCGTGAACCAAATCACGATGAACTCTTCTGAACGAGGAGGACGATTCGGGCGAGGCCGCGACGAGAAAGACGAGTACTACAGAGACAGAGGAAGAAGAGATTCTGTTGGAGGACGACGCCACTTTGAGGAAGAGGAGCAGGAGGAGGAGGAGGAGGAGGAGAGACGATACCGACAACGACGGCGGTCCCGGTCTCCAGAAGAAAACTTTAACAGAAACGAGAACAGAGGTAGAAACGTGGGCATAACCGGCGGAGGTGGATGGAGCAGAGGAGGAGGAGGAAGAGGTGAGAACGATCGCGACGGCGATGAAGACAGAGGAGGAAGAGGAAGAGGAAGAGGACGCGACGATTATTACGACGATGATAGAACAAGAAGAGGGAGAGACCGGTCTCGGTCCCGATCGAGATCTCGCGATAGAGGAGGACATAGACGAGGGGGGCGAGACGAGCCGTACCGCGCTCGAGGAAGAGACGGCGGCGGAGGAGGAAGAGGAGGAAGAGGAGAACGAGTGAGAGATTATAGAGACGACAATAGACACGACGACGATAGAACAGACGAGCGAAGAGGCGGTGGTCAACGCAGAACAGATTTGCCGCCTCCGCCACCGCCTCCTCTGGTAGAAAAAGGAAAAGAAGAACTCGTCGTTGCAGAAGACAACGACGACTTTGAGGACGACGAAGCGGCACAGATGGCAAAGCTCATGGGCTTTTCCGGATTCGATACCACGCAGAACAAACACGTAAATGATCCAAACGCAAACGTTTCCGGCGTATTCAAGAAAACCAAACGGGAAGCGAGGCAATACATGAACCGTCCGGGCGGCTTTAACAAACCGTTGCCGAGCGAAAAGACCAGATGAAATAAAAAAACTGCAACTACGAAAACAACTATCCTCTAACTCTAAAAACTCCGAACTATTTTTGGGTCGTCACCAAGTGTAAATACTTCACCGCGGTCCACTTCTCTCCAACCTTCCCTCCTGCATACACGCATTCGCCGACGCCAGTCGCGTTCCCGTCGTCTTTTTGATCTCTGGTCGTGTGTAACCACAGGATTGCGTCTCCTCTTTTCGCTTTCAAAAACAAACTCGCGTCGATATCTTCGCACGTCGTCGCCGTCCTCCTCCCTTGTTCGTATTCCTTCCCGCTATCGCCCCCTCTGTGACCACTGTTACCGTTTGGAAACATAATCACCCCGTTCGAGCTAAACTCTTCTTCGCCTTCTTTCCTGCTCTCGTCTTTCAAAACTAAAACCACCGTGCCTAAGTGCATGTCGTTGATTCGTCCGACGTTTTTCTCGCGCTCGAACGGCGCGTATACTTTTGAATACAACGGTCTCAAACTCGTCTCTCTCGTTCTTAAATCGTGTTTATATACTCGTAACTTTTCCCCGTGCGACGACGGCGTGTGCGTCCATTCCGCTAGTCTTCGTTCGATATCTTTCACGACCGAATCTCCTTCTCGTTCGACGACGAGATTGACGGAAGAAGACGAAGAAGAAGAAGACAAGGAAAACGTTTTTTCGATCAAATAATCGCACTCCGAGTTGCTCAAAAACTTCTCGTACTTGACCGCGTTCGGTTGCCAACTTATTTGCGAAACGCGCGTTGGATCCACACTTATGGTGTTCGACACCGGAATGCCGTCTAACGACGATGAGACTTCAGACGACGACGACGACAGTTTGAAAGAAGACAAAGAAGTTTTTGTCGTCGTTTTCTCTTCAACCTCATCCTCAAACGCAAACACGACGACGTATTTAAAAGAAGAAGACAAAGAAGAAGAGAAGGAGAAGAGAACGAGGACGACGAAAAGGGAGCGGCGCAGGAAGAAGAAGCCCTTTTGCGTCGTCGTCGTCATTATTAGTACCTCTTCTTAGAACATATACTCTTTTTTTTTGTGGTGTTTTTCGAGTATGATGAAAAAGTGAAAAACGAAGCAAAAAGTCTCTCGTCACTTTTTTGCTTCAAAATAAAAAAAAAGATGAGCAAAATCAGTTTGAGCAGAATTGGTGGAGTACTCAAAGAAGCTTTTACGACGACGAGGAGGAGGAGGAGAACACCACCACCAACAACAACGTTATTAGGATCAGAAGCAAGGAGGAGGAAAAAGAGGTCGAAGAGAATAAGAAGCGATTATGTTTTGAGCTCCTCCTCCTCCTCCTCGTCCTATTTTAAATTGGAGAAAGAAGAAGAAGGAGAAGAAATTCTGTTATTAACTCCCGAGGAAGTCATCGAAAATCTCCCTTCGATACTCCTCGAGTCCGAGTTAGAAGGTACTACTGGTGACGATACTAACAAAGGAGTGGTGGATTTAGTCGAGTTTTCGACGCTCTGTAAAGAGTACGTGAAGAATAACGGCGACGTGGACGCGCTCGTCCGGAAATTCTCGGAAAGCGAGTATAACTCGTCGCAGTTTTTAGAGGCGGCGTTCGATACCGTCTACGACGCGAAGATGGCGATGAGGAAGAACGAAGTCTCCATGGAAGTGTTCGGGGCGTTTCAGGAGATTTGTTTGATTTGCGCGAAAGCGTTTCGGAAGCGAAATATGAAACCGGAGGTTTTTTTAGCGGACGAGTGCGTGAAAGAAATATCGCAGAGTCGATACAAGGCGAAGTTGTTCAAGGACGACGAGGCGATTGAACGAGCGCGATGGAAGGTGAGGAGGATGTTGGTGGAATCCTTCGTCGACAAAGAGTTGTATGGGAGTAAAGAAGTTAAAGAAGAAGGAGAAGGAAAGACGAAGCAAACGCTTTTAGACTTTGCAAAGTTCGCTCGACAGCTTTCTATCTGTCGCTCCACCGCGCTCGAGGACATGGAGAAGAATATCTCCTTCGCCACGGAAAGAATGGGAATGAGCGAAATCCTCATCGAAGGCGCCACCGAGAAAGCCCTGAACAAACCAGATGACTTAGAAATCACAAAGAAAGCGATGGAGAGAGTCGTGAACTCCGTGGACGAAGTGTTGGCGTTGTGTTTAGAGTTGGACTTGGAGAAGAAAAACAACCCGGCGACGACTCGCGTGATGAAAGCCGAGCAACTGTTAAGAAAAAATCGTGAGTTTTTGGACGACGGCGACGAAAGCGTGTAGTACTAATAGCAGCAGTAATAGCAGCAACATAGCTCGAAAAACGTGTTTAATACGTGGTTTTCTTTCTTCTCGTTTTTAAACGAAGAACGTTTTCGCGTCCTGTTTGTTTCTTGGTGAACAATACTACAAACTACTACTTGTACGCAAGCAACTTTTGCGTGGGCAAAAATTCATCAATTTTTTTATATACGAGAAGTCTTGATAAAAATGTTCAGGACGACGCTCACGCAAAGGACGACGAACTTTTCGAGACTCCATCAAAACGTACTCCACAAAGCACTCCTCGTGACACCCACAAGCAGCGGCGCGATGATGATGTTGAGTGGCAAGTATACGACGCACATTCGAGCGCTTTCGGGAATGTCCGCCTCCTCCTCCTCGTCGTCTGAATCGTCGTCTGAATCGTCTCTCGGGAAAAGTGTCCCGTCCTCTGTCTCCTTCTCGTCGTCGTCACGACAAATTGTACGTGGCGTTATCTCCTCCTCCACCTCCAAAAATCATCATCATCATCATCCGTTACGATCGACGACGACGAGCGCGCGAGCCTCTGTCTCCTCCTCATCAATCGTCCGATTTAATAACACGACGACGAATTCGACGAGGAGGAGTCAAAAAGTGATTCAATCCATCTCTCTGAAAGACGATTGTAACAACAGGAGTAAAAAAGGTACGACGACGACGAGGAGATCAAACAACTCGATTCGATTACTCGCCACAGAGAGTGAAAATGGGTCCTCCTCTCAAACTGCTGACGTCGAAAAAAAAAATACCGCAGAGAAAAAAAAATCAAATTACCCGAAACTTCACGTGCAAACGAACGGGAGGGTGGTCGCGATTGGCGACTTACACGGCGACATTCAACAAGCGCGAAGAGCGTTACGGATTGCCGGAGTGCTCGGTAAAGACGACGACGATAACGTGAATCCTCAGTGGGTGGGCGGCGATACGGTGCTCGTGCAAGTCGGAGACGTGTTGGATCGAGGCGACGACGAGATTGGGATTTTGATTTTACTGCAAAAGTTAGGGAAAGCGGCGAGGAAAGCGGGAGGAGATGTGTTTGTTTTGAACGGGAATCACGAAGTTTTGAACATTTCCGGAGATTTCCGGTACGTCTCTCGAGGCGCGTTCCACGAATCGATGCGCTTTTCGGACCACTTGGTGAAGTTGTTTGGTAAAGACGCCGTTCCCGGGAGAAGAAGAAGACGATCGTCCAAACAAGAAGATGGCGAAGAAGAAGAAGAAGAAGAAGAAGAAGAAGAAGACGAAATGGACGAGTGGAGAAAACAGACGAACGCTAGGGTTGGTTTGTTCTCACCGGGCGGACCGTTGGCGCAACAACTGTCCATGCACAATACGGTGTTGATCGTCAACGATACCGTATTCGCGCACGGAGGATTGGTGCCTAGACACGTTGATTTTGGATTAGATAAGTTGAACAAGAGCGTTTCGGAATGGATGCGCGGTAAACGGATCGAAGACGAGGATACGAAAGTGGCTTTAGGGATGGCAATTGGCGGCGTGAAGGATTCTGTAGTTTGGCACCGAGCGTACGGGACAGAACACTACGCCACGAATACGGAACGAACGAACGCGTGCACGTTATTATCGAGAACTTTAGAGAAGATCAACGAAATCGAAGGCATTCCCGTGAAACGTTTGGTAGTAGGGCACACCCCGCAAATGCAAGGAGCGAATTGCGAGTGCGACGGGAAAATTTGGAGAGTTGACGTCGGCATGTCTTTCGGCGTTTTAGGCGCAAACCCGCAAGTGTTGGAGATTATCGGTGACGAGGTAAAGATCTTAACGAGAGAAGCACCGGTGACCATGTCTAAGTTATAATAATAATACTAATAGTATATTAATCTTTCCCGTCTCTCTCTTTCTCTCTCTCTTTTTCTTTTATTCCGAATCGCTCGCCATGCCCTTGATCTCTCTGCGCTGTCGAGTCGGTTTTTCGGCTTCTTCTTCTTCGTCTGAAGATGATTGGTTGAACAATTTTGGCCGAAATGGCGAATTCACAGCGTCTGGTATTGCCCCCGCATCCTCCTCTGACGCACCTCCATCTTCTCCTCCCACATCTTTCTTCTTTTTCAAAATTCTCTTCTTCTTCTTCGTCGATTTCTTCCGCGGCGGCATATCTTCTTTCTTCTCGACGGCGGCAGCAATCTTCTTCTTTTTCGTTGATTTCTTCCCTTTTTTACCTCTGGATTCACTCGAAGAGGAAAGAGAAGAAGAAGAGGAAGAATCAGATGAATGCTTCGAAAGTGAGGACGAATCGGAGTCTGAATCATCCGATGAGCTCGAAGCAGCCGCGTTTCCTCGTTGACTTTGATGGGTTCTCTCCAACGCCGCATCCTTCTTCGCCTTAATAGCTGCCAACGTTTCTTGAACGCGTCGTCTTTTCTCCTCTTTCAATTGATCTGCCCGAGCTTTCTTCGCCGCAGCGGCTTCCTCTTTGGCTTTCTTAGCTTGCTCGGCGCGTTCTTTATCTAACGGTTCGTCCTTATCCTCATCGTCGTCTGAAGGAGGGAGCATAAACGCTTCTTTCTCGGGCGCGACGGCATCGTCGAACATATTTTCCGCTTTCTTGTTACTATTCTTCTTTTTCTTCTTCATTGGTTTAGTGAGTCCTTCTGCTTCGCGCATGGCGTCCATGGCGTCTTCATCCTCCTCCTCGTCGTCGTCCGGAAACTCGACATCGTCGTATTCCTCTTCATCTTCTCCTCCGTCAGAGTCGTCTGGAAATTCCACATCATCACCGACAATATCATCCTCGTCGTCGTCGCCGTCAACGTCTTCACCATCGCCGCTCTTTCTTTTATTCTCTTTCGTCTTCTTCTTCGCGCTCGCTTTACCTTTCTTCGTATCTCCATCTTCGTCTTCGCCTAAGCCCATATCCATAAAACTATGCATCGCGTTCCTTACTTGCGCGTTGTTCTTCAACTTCCTCACGCGCTCCAACACCACATCTGGATCCTCGTACGGGTACATCTCGTGCGCCCAATTTCTATACATGCCTAATATCAAAGCAATATCGTGCGTCTCGTTCCCTTTCCCTTTCCTTTCTCGATCGTACACATCCGCGAAGGTTTCGTAGACTTTTTGAATTCCGTTCGGGCCTAAAACGTGTTCCTCCACGGAAAACTTTGGTTTCCGTTTCGACTCTTTCTCTTCTGCTTTTGGTGTCGTCGTCGTTCCCCCCGCACCACCATCGCCGATGTCCATCGCTCGCTCGTCGTCGTCGTAGTTGTTGTTGTTGTTGTCGTTCACATCATCGTTCTTATTATTATTGTTCGTAGTCGTCGTCGCGGTAGCAGTGAGAGAGGAAAAATGTGCCTCTCTCTGATCTTTCGGCAACCACGACTCTTTCGGCGTCGCGCAATCTCGAGAGTAGTGTCCGGTTTGTCCGCACTTGTAACACGTTCCTGGTTTTGGTGGCATGATTATCTTTGCTTTTGCTCTCTTTGTTGTGTTCTTATTATTATTATTATTATATATAATATATTACTTTAAGAAGAGTGTGTTTGTGCGTGCTATACTTACAAAAGTAGTAGTGTGTGTGATAAAGAAATTTAAACTTTTGACAACTCCTTTTTTTTTGAAGGAAAAATTCAGAAGAGAAAAAGCAGCTCTGTCAGCTCTGTTTTTTTTTGTTCTTTCTTCTTCTTCTTGCAAGAAAAGTCTTCACCACAATTCATTCATAATTCGCACTTCTCTCTCTCTCTCTCTCTCTGCTATATATACAAACATTAAACGACAAAAAGAAAGAGTAATAAAATAATGGACGCGATAGTAAAACTGGTGGAGATGAACTCCCGAAATCCTTGGTCGCAAATTACTTCGGAGAAGATGTTTTTGAGCTTTTTACAAGGCGCGAACGTGCACAATTGCGCGGGCTTTTTTGTGAAATCATCATCGGAGGACGACGATTCTGTTACGAAGAAAATAATAACCGTATTGCCGAACAGCGTGCCGATATCGTGCTTACCCACCGGGGCGATGAAACTGAGCGTAGATTTAGATGTAGAAGATAGCGTTTTAGACGTTTTAAGGTCTGACGAAGGAGAAACGAACGAAGGGGAATCGTACATCGATACGCTTCGTTTGTTGATTTTAGTTTGTTTACGAACCGAGGCGTCGGTGGAGGAGAAACTCTCGATGACGTTCAGAAAGATGGAACAAAAGAGAGGGTTTGGAGTGACTTTAGAACACGTCAAAGAATGGATCGAAGACTGCGAAATCGTGATTGGATCTGAGATGAAGAGTTACATGAGGAAAGAGAGAGAAAATGGGTTGATGGAGGAGCGCGATGCGAATAGTAATAATAATAATAATAATAATAATAACAAAATCGAACGAAGCGCGTCGGCAACGCGGAGGAAGAGAATGAGTTTACGTTTAGGTGAATTGAAGAAGAAAGAAGAGAGCACGACGCACTCGTTGCGGTGGATGCGCGGGAAAATGGAAGCGCACTTTCAGAAATATTTTAAAACGCACGGCGTGGCGATGGATTTTGTGGCGTTTACGGAAACGGTGTCGGAGATTTTAGAGATGTGGTCGACGGAGGCGTTGGATTCCGTCGAGCGGGCCTTCAAGGAGACGAAAAGTTACGATTCATTCAACGAGAAGATTGAGCGAGCAGAGGCATTGGGTGGAAGCGGATCCTCAACGACGACGAGTGGTGGTCCGGGTGAACATCGGAGACAGAATAGCGGGAATAAGCACTTGCTCCTATCTGGGAGATCTGTGGGTAGTAGTAGTGGAAGTAGCAATAAGAAACTCAATCGTGCTCCAAGCATAATTGAGACGGTTGCGAAAACGTTGAAGAAAGGGGTTGAATCCACCGTGATAAGTCGCGAAGGAAGTCTGCGCGAACCCAGTAACTCTATGTCTTTGACACATCACGAACGAGCGCTAAGCGACGACCGGTTGAGTAATTTGAGCAATCGATCTTTGCCGCGTAGTCCTACGCTTTCGAGACAAGACTCGGGGAGTGAATTGATCTACGCAAAACAGCCGATTAGTCCGACATATTCGAAGGATAATCTCCTTTCAACAGCCGGCGTTGGGGGAGGAGGAGGAGGAGGAGGCGCCTTTGGGATGAATTCAAACACCATCGTTTCGTATTTACCGCAACAATATAGACACGTCATCGATGGCGCGTTTGACGCTTTAGGCATGAGCACCAAAGCACACGGCGGATTTGCGACTCGAGAAGGAGAACACGTAAACGACAATTACTATTACGAAGAAGATTTTGAGGACGACGACGCGGACAGCGCGCACATGACCGAAGCGCAAAAACGCAGGCGTGACTTGAAATCCGAACTCTTTGAATCCGAACAAGAATTCATCGACGTCGAAAAGCAACAAGAAGGCATTTTTGAGGATACGACCTGGCATCGTCTCGTCGCATTCTTCCGTGAAGTTACCATCCGCCTCTTCCTTTACAACGTCGTCAAACTCTTGCTCATCATCGCCCTCCTTGCCGGCGACGCCGCGCTGTGCATGTTTGTCGTCAACCGTTTCGGCGTCGTCTCCGGTCTCGGCGTCGTCGTCATCATCAACCTCGGGTTCGCCGGCATTTTCACCTACTCCATGTTAAAGTTCCAAAAGCGCGAGAAAGGTTTACGAAACATGGAATTCGGGCACAACTGGGTCCGACAAACCGACCACATTTTGCAAGGCAACAATACGGTCGTCAACAGCGCTTTAAAAGCCGCGGAAACCGCGCAGAAAGTCGAAAGCATGAAGGACAAGTTCGTCTCGTCGCCGAACGCTAATACTAATACTAATAATAAATCGTCTTCTCAAGAACAAAAACAGCAACAACATTCGCCGATGAAGAAGAAAAATGACCCCGTAAATAAGTCGAGGGAGCGTTTCGAATCCGCGCACGAATACTTGTAATACTATTTTTATAACGAAGAAAATAAACTCCATTTTCGCGTGCTCAAAAAAAAAGGCACTCGATCGATGAAAAAGGAAAAAAGACAAAAAACACAGACAGACCAAAAAAAAAGGCACACGCCCTTTCTCTTTTCATTTTTATCCACACTTTTAAGAAAGACTTTCTTCATCCTCGCCGCTTTCGTTGTTGTTTAAGAAGAAGGGTGACAATGCTTTTCTCCACCGCCGCATCGTCGTCATCGTCGACGCCGTTTGTCTTCTTTGTCTTCTTCTTCTTCTGTGTTCCAGTCCTCTTCTTTGCGAGGAACGCACACGCGCTCGACTACGATTGTTCGTGCGAGTGTTGTCTTCCCGGCCAGTGCGAGTTAGGGACGAGAAAACATACGTTCAACGTCGGGGACCCGCAGTTGTGCACGACGAACATGTGCGCCTCAAACGTGGCGAGCTGTCCAGACAGTGGGTCACACAACGCGGGAGGGACGAATATTGCGACGTATTTGGACTGTTCGTGCGCGTGTTGCAAAGACTCCAACTGTCCGACGTTGATTACGAACGCGTTTCATTCGGGCGGCATACAGCAGTGCACGCCGTCCGCGTGCTCGTCGAAGTTTTACTCGTGCCCAGACCCGGGGGCGCATAACTCGGCCTTAAACGAAAACTTCGCGACGTTTTACGATTGCACGTGCGGATGCGCGGACACGCCGTCACAAACCAAAGATATCAATCGTTTTTACGCGGGAAAGAGTACCATGTGCACGCAGAACGAGTGCGAGAGTCGGTTTACGACGTGTAAAGACGAAGGCGCGTCAGTTATTGAAGCGTGGTACACTGGAGAGGAAAGCGACAGCGAGAAGTTTGATTCGAGTCCTTGGGAGACATACAAGGACGGGAATGTTAGAATTTCAATTGGCGGGAAAACGGTGACTTTGTCAAAAGGCGCGGCGGCTGGGATTGCGGTTGTTGTTTTGTTTGTCGTATTTTCTGTGATTGGATATTTTGGGTATAGATTGTACCAACGAAGAAGAGGGTACCGATGGATGGTGTTTGACCACGACGAGGAAGGAAGAATAATGGCGAGAGAGGTGAAAGGGAGTAGCGACGTGGAAATGTCTTCGTCTAACAACAACAACATCAGCGCTAATAGTGGTGGTAACGCGGAGAATGTGGTACAGATTTCGTCGTTGCGGGCGCAACACGCTGCTGCTGCTGCGGCGGCGGCGGCACCAACTGCTACTCCCCCGGCGTCGGCTCCTGAGGCTCCTTCAGGAACTTCGCCGAATTATACTAGCACCGCAAAAAACGATGATCAGATGTCGCCGTATAGAGTGGACTGATATTAATAACAATGGATCATTGTAAGGAAAACAACCATAAAAACTCAAGTAACGGATATCCTTCGACTCTCCAATTCCTTTTTCAAAGCTTCTGTCAAGTAAGATTCGCACCCGAACGATGATACCATTGCGTCGTGTTCATCCCACAATTCCTTCGTCGCTTTTGCACCGGTATATCGCGCGCGGATGAGCGTATTTCGAGCGGTGTGTTCACCGCCGATGAACTCAACGACGTCGACTTTATACCCGAGTATACGCAGCACCAAAGCGCGCCATGCATCTGTCACGTTATCTATAGTTCTTTCGTACAATATGCCATGTCTTGCAATAGACGTCATTGGAGCTAACAAGACAGACGACGACGACGACGACGACGACGACGTTACGCTCTTTTTTATGCGAACGTGTAAATCATGATGACAGCACGGAGACGCTAATATCAACTTCGTCTTCCATCGCACCGCTCGAACCAAAGATTGATCCGTCGCCGTATCGCACGCGTGTAAAGCGATACACACGTCTACGTTTTCAGAACCAGGTATCTCCGCCTGTTCAATCGTCCCTTGGACGAAAGAAACGTCCCGCTCCCAACCTAACTCTTTCGCCACCGCTTCGTTGTGCTCTTTGCTTTGCCTCTTCACGTCTACACCGACGACGTTCGTGTCCATACTCTTTGTATTCTTCAGAAACGAATACGTCGCAAACGTCAAGTACGCGTTCCCGCATCCCAAATCGACGATGTTAAGTGGTTTCTTTGCAGATGTATATTCTTCGTCCGATGCAACAGGAAGGGAAGCTTCCAAGTGATGTAAAAACTCCTCCACTTGCTTATACTTATCCCTCTTTGCCGCTTTAATCTTCCCATCTTTCGTAGAGACGCCCACTTGCACTAAAAACGGGTCATCGGCTCGCATCAACCGTTTCTTCTCCCGGTCGTTCGCTAAAAACGACGCGTTCTTCCTCGTCGTGTTGATTAATCTCTTCGTCGAGTCCGCGCCGTTCGTCTTCTTCGATTCATCCTCGTCGTCGTGGTTACTCCTACTACTCTCTTCTTCTACACTACTCCTACTCTTTTTACTCCTGGACACGAACGCGTCTCCGCTCTTCGTCACTCGAATATCGTACGCCGTCTCGTCTCGCATATCCACCCGCCAATTCCCGTACCCGCCGTTCGCGACCACGTCCTCGAGTATCCCCTCCACTTCTTCATCGTGCACCGCGAAATTCTTGGTAAAACTCTGCGTCTCCGTAAACCGGATCAGTTGCACTTTCAACTCGTTCTTGATCAAAACCGGTCTAAACTCGCTCTTCTTAAATTCCGGTTTCTTCTGTTTCGGCGCCTTCCCGGTTCCCGAGAGTTTGACGACATATATATCGCGAGACGTCATCGTTCTTTCCTCCTCGTTATTTTCTTTCACTCCTCCTCTTCTTAACGAGTGGAGAAACAGTCGTTGCATTTCTTTCGCCGTTTTCGTCTCGAACGCGTGTCTGCCTTCGCGTATTCTCAATCGATGATGAGGAGGAGGAGGAGGAGGACCGTTACTAATGTTGTTGTTGTTGTTCGCTTCTTCTTCTTCTTCTTCTTCTTCGCCTTTTGTGAATGCTTTTTCTGCTTTTTCTTTTTCTGCTCTCGTCGTCGTCTGAATCCTCCTCCTCACCACAAACTTCGTATTCTTTTGTGGTAACGACGACGACGACGAGTTTGGAGAACAACAGAAACAACGACGGCTCGAAATCATCCTCATCATCCTCATCCTCATCCTCATCATCACCGTCGTAAAAGTGTCGTCTCCTCGTCCCAAAACTTCCAGTTCTCCAAGAAAACAAAAAACAAACAAAAAATCAAAAAACAAACAAACAAAACTTTTCATCACAAGAAAGAGAGAGAAGAAGAGTTTGTGTTCGTGCGTCATCATCGGGTATTCGTCGTCGTCGTTTTTTTTTAGAAGAAGAAGAAGAACGAAAGAAGAAGAACGAAAGAAGAAGAGCGAAAGAAGTCTCTTATTATATACTCGTTTTTCTGAAACTCTGCTTTTTCTTTGCGATTCAGACGATACAGACGACGACGAGTTGTGAGAAGAAGAATACTACTACTACAGTCGTCAAAAACATTTTCATCGTCATCATCATCATCATCAACGGATGCAAATGACAACGATGATGATGAAAATAAAAAACGTCGTCCAATCGTACAAAGATTTATCAAAGTTTAAACTGAGCGTGTTCGTCGTCAGCACGGCGGCGGCTGGGGCGGTTTTAGGCACCACCCAACAACCTGTTACAACAACGGGAACGACGACGACAGAGAAGAAGAAGAACTCCTTAATCTCGTCCTCCTCGTCGTGGCTGCAGCAGCATTATCAGCAGAAGCAGCAAAAGCAGCAGCAATTTGTTCTTCTGGATGAAGAGAAAATAAAAACGATACTCAACGCTTCTTTCGGGACGGCGTTGTGCGCGTTTTCCGCGAACAGTTTGAACCAAATTTTGGAGAAGAAGCAAGACGGGATGATGGCGAGGACAATGCGAAGACCTTTGCCGAGCGGGAGGTTGTCGTTAGGGAACGCGATTGCGTTCGCGGCGGCGAGCGGGATTTCCGGGACGTGGTATTTGAACGAATATACGAACGAGACGACGGCGATGTTAGGTGGTGGAAACATTTTGTTGTACGCGTTCGTGTACACGCCTTTGAAGCAAGTGCACTGGTTGAACACGTGGGTAGGGGCGGTCGTGGGAGCGATTCCGCCGATGATGGGATACGCGGCGGCGGCAGATTTGAAGTTGATATCGAACAACGATGATACGAGCGGTTGGAGCAGTAGCAGCAGTAGTAGTAGTAGTAGTAGCAGTAGTAGCAGTAGTAGTAGTGGTAGTAGTACTAGTATTTCAAGTCTCTTAGGAGGAGAGAATTTCGCCAAAGGCATGGTTCTTCCTTTAGCGGTGTATTTGTGGCAAATGCCGCACTTTATGGCCCTAGCGACTATGGGTAGAGATGATTACATTAAAGGCGGGTATCGAATGTTGACGCACCCTTCGTTTGATCCAACTTTGCGAAGAGCCGCGAACGTGGCGGTTCGGAATTCGTTGATGCTTTTACCTCTTGGATTTATCGCCGAGAATGTTGGTCTGGTGTCTAAAGATTCTTCGTTTCGGTACGAAGCGGTCGCTTTGGGTGCGCCGCTCGTTGCGACGGCGCTCATGTTTCGTCAAAAAGCGAACATCACGAGCGCCCGAAGGATGTTTTACGGGTCGTTGGCGTATTTGCCTCTGTTTCAAATGGCGCTTTGCGTCAGAAATCGACAGCATTATTACGACGAGAGCGACAATGAAATAAACGAACACGACGACGACACAAACATCGCGAGACTTTTGATGACGCCAATCATCGCTTTACACGATTTGTTCGCCGTGGACGATTCGTGTCCGCAAGTCGCGCTGGCGGAGGAGAAACTAGAGGACGCAAAAAACGATAAGAAAGAGTAGAAGAAGAAGAAGTTCTTATTAGAATTTCGGCAAAAGTTAGCGCGGGCATGTAATTGATGTAGAAGATATTTATTCAACGAGAGCCTCTAGGCGCTTGCCAATCTAACTTTATCGGCCTACCGCCCATACACGGCGTGTTGTGTAACGTCGCCGCTTGGTCGATTTCGCCTTTTTTAAAGTCGGCGTATCCTTGTCCTCGAAACTCCCCGGTGTCTCGGTTTTCCAACCACCTCACTTTAATCATTTCCACTCCGGCGTTTTGCTTGAAGAAATCCCATATGAAGTCGTCCGTCATGTTAAAGTCTAAATTTCCCATGAACAACGTGTAACATCCGTGAGGTTTTTCCCCCATCTCTGGAAACTTCTTCTTGTTCTTTTCTTTTTGATTGCTATTCGGCAACGACTCGCCTCTCTCCGCCGCCGCTTTCCTTTCCTCCGCGGTGTTCCCTCTTTGCTCCCAACGCCGTATCTTACACTCTCTTTTCAAAACCATCCTCCCGGAATTCTCCACCGCTTTCGTCGCCTCTTCTTCCGAGTGAAACTCGACGACTCCGGCGCCTAAGAACTTCTTCGTCAACTTTTCCTCCATCCAGACGATGCTCTTAATCTCGCCGATATCCACGAACGCGCGTTTGAGACTCTCGTCGTCGATTTGCCAGGACAAGTTCCCCACGTACACTTTCGTGTTCGACAGTGGGAACTCTCCAGGTTTCGGCGGCTTCTTCTTCTCCTCTTTTTGTTTCTCTTCTTCTTCTCCTTCTTTGTCTTCTTCTTCTTTTCTATTACCGTCGTCTTCAAATCCTCCTTCGTACTCGTCGTCGTCCGCATCGGGAACCTCAACAAAATTATCATACCCGATGTTCTTCTCGTCGTCGTTCTCCTCCTGCGCTTTCATCTTCCTCTTTTTCTTCGCTCGTTTCTTTGCCAGCTTTTTCGCCTCCACATCGTCATCATCGTCTCGTTTCGTTTTCTTTCCTCCTCCCATAATGCTCTCGTCGTTCTCTCTCGACAAAGAGTAGTTGACGCAGTAGAAAAGAGTTGTTGTTGTTGTTGTTGTTGTTGTTGTTGTTGTTGTTGTTGTTGTTGTTGTTGTTGCGTGTTTTTGGATTCGCCGCCGCTCTGACGCTTTTTTGCTCCAAAACGACGACTGTTTTTGTTTTGCACTTTTTTTCTTCTTCTTCTCAATAATAATAAATTCCACTCACTCTCTCACTTTTTCATCGTAATATATATGTGATACGTGTGGATGACGAGGATGGTGAAAACAACGACAGAGACGTACTGCGACGACGACGAGACGATTGAGTTCTTCTCTGAGTTCTACTCTTACTGCGCGGAGCGATTGAAAATGAAAACGACGACGACGGAAGAAGAAGAAGAAGAAGAAGAAACGATTTCATCATCAGTTTTGGAGGACGTGACCAGATTGGTGATTTTCTTTGACGACGACGAAGAAGAAGACAAAGAGAAGCGAAAAGAGTACTTGAGTTTAGAGAAGAAACGCGTGGAGAGATACAGAGATTTACGAAGAAGAAGTGAAAGAAGAAGGAAAGATGGAGAGAAAAGAACGACGAATGTATTCGCGGGCGTGGAAGAGCTGCTGGCGGTTATCGCAGAAAAAACGACGACGCACGAGAAGAAGAAGAAGTTAAAGAAGAAGAAAGAAGTCTCTGATGAAGATATTTCTAATAAGAAGGATACCAAAAATGATACGCTGCGCAAAGCGTGGGAACAGATCGTGCCGAAGGAGCACTTCGTGAACGCGATGCTAAACGCAGATGTGAGCGATTCTCGAATAAAAAACGCGAATAAAGCGATGGCGGAAATGTTCAAGGAGTGCGTAGAGATGGAATGTAGCTCGACGACGTCCGACGCGCCGGCGACGTCGTTCTTCGAGACGGGTGAATTTTTACGGGATAGTGAAGAAGTTACGAACGAAACGAACGCCCAGAAGTACTATTGCGATCTAGAGCGCGCTTCGGAGGAAATGCGGACGCTTTTAAACGCGTGCGAACGCGCCGATTTAATCTTGAAGAAACGCTTGTACGAGCGTCTAGTTTTAGAAGAGCATCAAAAAGAAAAAGAACGAGAGATTGGAGCGGTGGAAATGTTTGCCAGGGGATGTTGTCTGTTACCGCATCGGAAGGGAGTGCGCGATAGAGAAATGCATAGCAGTGATAAGAACGCAAGTAGAAGCATTGTTCTCGCGTCGACGTGTTTACAAATTTTGTCTAGAAGAGGATACGCGGATAAGTGCGCGAATGCGATTGCTTTTGTTCATTTTAGAGAAGAAGAACGGGAAGAACAAGATGGAAAAAAGTTCGTTGATCAAAAGGATGAGAGTCTAGCGCGCGTATTAGACTCGATATCAGATACGCGGGCGTGTTGCAAAGTAATCGAAAGCGTTGTTGTTGACGTTTTCGGGAGGAAAAAATACACAAGCGCCAGTCGCGACTGCGAACGCGTGCTTCGTCAAATGTTAAAGCTGAGATTTTGGAAGTGCGAAACGACCAGATACTTCATGGGGGAGGAGTTGCTACTTCGAAAAGGGTGTCCAAGGAATGTACTCCCGTCGCTGCTTCGTCTGTTGATTGTTAATCCTTTACCCACAGATTATCTCGCTGATGAAAAAAACGGAGACGAAGCCGGAGCAATCGCATCGGAAAATGTGAGCGTTGAAGACTTCAAACACGCGATTATAGTGAGCGCGTGCGAGTTATGGGCGTCGAAAGAGTTTGTCGTCGGGAGTTCAGCGAAAGCGAAGGGCCACTTGGCGGCTATTATAAACGCGACATTAATCCTATCGCAATCTTCCGGCGCTTCGTGGGAAAAGTTCGTCAACGGCATCGAAAGTGGAAAATTCAACGATGGCACGACGATGACGTCTTACATTGTCGACGGCATATCGTTTCGATTAGAATCGTCCTCAGCACAAAATCGCGCGCACGCGTCGCGAATCGCCAAACAATTTTCGTTGGCCATGAACACAGAAAATCCAACGATGTTGGATTTAAACGCACCGGTAGATGGCGATACCGACCTTCTCGATCCAGATGAAGGCGAGGACGACGACGACGACGACGATGGATATCGAAGCGCGAACGAAGCCGAGTGGGAATCAAACGTGAAAGTGACACTTGGTGAATACGACGCGTCGAAAGTGTTACCATCTTCTTTTTACGAGGCGGAAACTGTCGAAGGGGAAAGCAAAAGAGAGAAAGGACCAACCATCGATATCGAAGAAGTAGACGAGCAAGATGAAGAGGACGACTCTGAAGAGGACGATGAAGAGTTTCGAGCGTACGATATCGACTCAGATGATGACGACGAGCTCACGCAGAAGAATTCGAACGCGAAGAATTTGAAGCGGCATTTAAAACAGCTTCCAAAACCGCGAACTTTGCGCGAAGCTTTGAACGCTTTGCGGCGCGTCAAACCTTCCCAACACATTGCCGATGCAGATTTAGCAGACGCACAGGAAGGTGCCGTGTATGCATTAGCAGAAATGTTTGAAACCGTCCCAGATGAACTCTTTTCCGTAGCTGGTCAGTTTTCAATCGCGCTATTACACGCGAATCCACCGACGCCTTCGGTGAAAGCGCTCGAAATATCGCGCATGAACGGTTTAACGAGATTGTTTGAAAACGCTCCGGAAGAGTCTATTCCAACAGCCATTGGTCATGCGTTCGATGGAACGAGTTGCGATTCGAGTCATAAACTGGAGGTTTTGAGTTGCATCGCGCAAGCCGCGAAGACGTTATCGGCATTGCCTCCTCCATCATCGAGCGCTTCTCTCGAGCCAGGAGAAAGCGAAAAATCAGCGATTGCTGCAACGAGCGGTAAAACGCGCGTGTTCGCTCCGAAAGCTTTGGAAAACCAAAACAGAGGTATCGGGCGAATCGGTCATAGAACTCGTTCGGCGCTCATAGGTCCGACAATCGTCGCCCCGTTATTGGTTTCGTTATCATCCCAGTTAGAAAAAATGGCCGATTTATCTTCCTCCATAGGTAGCGAAGCTATAGTTTTATCCGCAATGTTGGATTGCATCGGCGAATGTTGCTGCCGGACACAAAACGCCGTCAACTCCTTTAATACTTCGTTGGCAACGCTCGCGACGCTCACCAAACACGACTCGTTTTTGTTGAAGCACTGCAATCCGAGCGTCCGGTCGAGCGCGTTGGTAGCGTGCGCGAGAGCGTTAATGGTTGTGCCAGATATCATGGCTAAGGAAGAATTGATGCTCTCGTTACAAGAATGTCACAATCAGGAGGACGACGATAGTGACAGAGCAGAACGTCACGAAACGAAAACGTCCAAACTCTTTGCCGCGATTGAGAAAATCACCTCCATCGCTAGAATCGAAAACGCTCGCGGCGTCGACGAGCAGTGTCGCTCCGCCGGCGTTTTCGCTCTAGCCGCCGCACGAGACGTCGTCAAACGCGCCACGGAGAATACTTTACTCGATAATCAAAACGACGACCCGGAAAAGCAGCAGCACAACCTCTCTGTTCAAGACTTTGTTTTACCGAAAACCGAGAGCAAGCGCTTTCAACAAAGCGCGAGTCAAGTGGTCGCAAAAGCCATGGAAAAGTTACGAGTGAACGCTCCCGTTGGCGAAATGAAAAAGAAAGAGAGCGTTCGTTTCGCGTAGAATCAGGAAATAGATAGATGTGTAGAACTTTAGACATGTAGAAGCGCGTAATTCACGTAGAACGCGTATTAATGTGTGTACGTTGCGCTTGCGCGTTTCATTTTTTTCCTTTTGTTTTCGTTTTTCCTTTTTCGCTGCTGCCTCGGGCTCTTCTTCCTCGCCATTAAAAACGACTCCCGATCGTCATTCAATTTTGCACGACGCGTAAGAACACACACACACGCTTACACTACTCGCGGTATAAAAGCGATCGTCATCGAGCAGCTGTCGAATACGAAAGAAAAGAGGGCAAATTTCTTTTCCAAAGAGAGTTTGAGATAGAAATAGTATTCAGAGCGAGAAGAACAGAGTCGTGAGATTGTAAAATTGACGGCTAGCGGCGAATACACACAATAAGAACAACAACAACAACAACAAATAAACAAATAAACAAATAAGCAAATAAGCAAAAATGATACAACAAGATAGCAAAACGAAACTGTTTAGAATACGGAAAACCGTCTCTAAAATGCTCGCCTCTCGCGGGTATTTAGTTTCCCAAAAAGAGTTGGAACGAGACAAGGATTCGTTTTTGGAGGAATTCGGGGAAGTGTCGAGAGAGCATTTAACTATTATGGTTCCGAAAAGAGACGATCCGTCGGAAAACATATTCGTGTTTTTCCCGGAGGAAGAGAAAGTCGGGGTGAAGATGATTAAAGATTACGCGAAGAGAATGCGAGAGGAGAACGTTATGCGAGCGATTATCGTGATTAGAAGCTCCTTGACGCCGTTCGCGAAGCAGTCGCTGTTGGAGGTGCAGCAACAAAAGTTCATCATCGAAACTTTTCAAGAGACGGAGTTATTGGTGAATATTACCGACCATATTTTAGTTCCCAAACATGTTTTGCTAACCGATGAGGAGAAGAAGACGTTGTTGGAAAGATATAAAGTGAGAGAGACACAGTTGCCGAGGATTCAATTGCACGACCCCGTGGCGAGATATTATGGGATGCGTAGAGGGCAAGTCGTGAGAATTATTAGACCGAGTGAAACCGCGGGGAGGTATGTGACGTACAGACTTTGCGTTTAGACAGAGAAAACTGCGATATTACTATGTATGTATGTACTATTCTAATTCATTATATTTCCTCACGTGGTTCTATTCTTCTATGTGCACTTATCGTTGTTTGTTTTATCAGCGTCATCACGTACGCATACACTTGCTTCACAGTGCCTTGACAAGGATTAGCAATCGAATGTTGAGTCGCGATCAGCAGTAGAACTTTTCTGACTGTTTCTTTCGTAAAGTCTACCGGTAAGTGTGCTTTGTTCTTGACCAACTGAAACGCAGCGATGACTGCAATCGAGAGATCTTTCGCATCGTCGCAACACACGAAAACGCCTGTATTTTTACCTTCTGTGGTTGCATGTTTCATCAAAAACTCCACGCATATCGGTAATTTTTCTTCTATATCACCTCTTTTCTGCTTAGCAAACTTTAAAGGCACGTGTAAATAGTCCTTCGTGTCTTCGCGCTTGACTGAAAAATTGGGCGAGTGTTTTGAACCAACGTATAAAACCGCGTGAACATCCTCCTCTCTCGCGTTCCCATTGAGAAGCGCTTGAAACGTTCCAACGTATACATTTGAGTCTAAAGCATCTTTTAAGGATATAAACACATCCTCATTTTCATTCCCGTCCATGTCATCCTCGCTGCCCGTTTGTATCACTTCTCTGATTAAACGTTCGCACGCTTTCGAGCTTTCGCACGAAACAAACTTCTCCATGTGTCGTTGGAACTGCTTCGGTGTTAAATCGAAAGCCCACGTTTCCTCGTCGTCTGCGGCACCCGGAAAGTAGTTGTACGATATCGTCTTATTACCTAGTTCGAATTTACATCTCTCTCCGGATTTCGTCAGCGGCATCGAGGCGCTCAGAAGATACAAAACCGTCGCCTTCTTTTTTTCCCGACTTCTCGCGACGATATTCTCCAAATTGTTCCTACAAACGTACTCACAGTGAAGCGGTCCAGACTTTTCCAAACCTTCTTTAATCTCCGCGAAGTGTGTCTCGGGAACCACGCTCAAAAATGTCTCCACGAACGACGCCATTTTCGTCTCAATCGCGTGTAATTCGTTTTCGCTCAAGAAATCCGGAAATTCATCTTTTTCAATCCGAGCGTTTTTTACAATCACTTCGCACGCTCGATTAATAGTCGCACACCATATCGGAACAGTCTTGGCCAAAGCGTCTGGAAACCGTTTCGTTTTACTCTTCGTCGCGTCCACTATGATGACTTTAGATGCTGATCCATCTCGACTCGCTTCTAACAAAACGTGCGTATTCAACCGACTTTGCGAAAATTGGTGATTTAAGTTATGTCCGTCGATGGATTTGAATGTGCACGTTTTTGCTTTCCGTAAATCCGTATACCACGCGCCGCACCGCAAATTCGCAAAGACAACAGGCAAAGTCTGCTCTCCTCCGAGTTTCTCTATGGTCTCCTGTACGAACGCATGATCCACGTAAACGCTTCTCATTCGATTCAAAACGTCCTGGTTACTTTTGCGAATCTCTCGACACCGCTGATAAAAATTGGGCTTAATCGACCGCTCGATGTCCTCGTCTGCGAGTAAAGCGAACTTCTCGTTATCAGTAGTATACCCTTCCTCGTTGTCGCTGATGTCATAATCTTCCTGAACATCCATGCTGTTAATTCGTTTTACTCCTCTTTCGATCTCGTTCTAGTTCAAACGCCAGTTGTTCTCGTTCAAATTCCAGCTGTTCTCTTTTCAATTTTAACATTTCTCGTTCCAACTCCATCTTTTGTTCTTTTTCCGATCGGTCTTTCTTCATATTTTGCTCGTGCCAATCCAAATCTTCTTTCAACTTTCGCGCGTGCTCAATATCTCGTGCTTTCATTCTTTCTTGGTGACGCAACCTGTCCATTTCTATGTTTTGCATTTCGCAGTTCCGCATTTCAGCTTGGAATTGTAAGTGATATTTACTCAGCTCAACTTTTCGCACAGCTCGCTCGTTCACATCATCATTCGCGGGAGGATGGACCGACGAAGGCGTTCTCGGTGCCATTATTATTATTATTATTATTATTATCATTAGTATTATTACGACGACGATGTGTGTGTGTGTGTGTGTGTGTTGTGAAAGAAACAGTTGCAAGAATTTTTTGAAAAACTTCAATCGCGCGATGAAAACGCGCAACCGACAACCGGACAACGAACAGAGGGCAAAAAATAAAAAAGCGAGACAGAATTCTCTCTCCCCCTCACAAAACGACGATGACCGCAGAAGAAGAAGAAGAAGAAGAAGAAGAAGAAGAAGAAGAAGAAGAAGAAGAAGAAGAAGAGTGGACGACTCTGAAACACCAACGCGAAACGAACGTTCCTCCATCTCTCTCCTCCTATGAAGAAGAAGAAGAAGAAGATGGAACAACGTGCGTTTCGTCCGTGTCCGAAGCCATCGATATCGCTTTGCGTGCTTTCGAATCTCGAGCGGAGATGTACTCTCGAGTGAAACGTGCTCACGGGGACGTTTTAGAACGTGTACGCCGAGGAGAGCGAGGAGAGTCGTCGTCGTCCGTCGCTTTTGTGGAATACGAGAAATCGTTAGCCGCGTTTGCTTCGGACATGAACGAGCTGAACGGGAAGTTGAAGCACGTTTTGCAATATCTCGCTCGAGAAGAAGAAGAAGAAGAAAAAGAAGAAGAGGACGAAAAGCGAGTGTGTTTTCAGCTCTTAAAATCGGTTCAAGAACAAGAGAAGGAGAAGTTACGACTGACGACGGTGGAGATGGCGTTGAAGACTCACTACGAGATGAAGAATTGGTCGTGGCAACAGGACGGGTACGTGGAAGAGGAAGAAGAGCGGGAGGAACGAGAAGAGGAGAAAGAAAACGCCTCGTCGGCTTCGGCGTTGAAGCCGTCGTGGGCGACGTACGTCGACGGCGAGAAGAACGACGCGTACGAAGGGCAAAGGAAGTGCTGCGAAGAAGCTCCGGAGCCAACAAAGATTGAGTTTGAAAACGCGATGAAAGAAACGACTGTAGGATTGGAAAATTGTATACAAACGATCAACGACGCGAGAGAGGAGTTGTTGGAAATTAAAGCGTCTTACTTGTCTCTTTGAGCGGCGAGAACGAGAGAAGGGAGATAGTATCATAGATTAAAGAGATTCGTTGTAGAAGTAGAGGTAGTATATAGTAAAAGGTTATATTTATAGTTATATATAGAGACTAAGGTAGGACTAAGAATCAAAGCAAATTACACGTCTCTCTCTCTCTCTTCAAACGTTTGTCGAGTTTTAGAGATTTAACGAGCGAAGCGAGAAAGCGCCGAAAAGCCACTCTCCCATCCTCGCTCTTCTCCTTTCTCTTCAAACTCTCGAAAGCGAGTGCGCGACGAAATAATAAACATGGTCTAAATTAAATTGAATGTAATTCTCTCGATACGGAGTAAAGAATTACTTCAATTCGGATTTAGCGCCAGCCTCTTCCAAAGTCTTTTGCGCCGCCTCGCAATCTTCCTTCTTCTTACCTTCCAACAAAGTGAACGGCAAGTTGGTCACGGCGTCCTTCGCTTCCTTCAAGCCGAGTTCGGACAAGCCTCTGACAACCTTAATGCACGCGATTCTCTTGTCCGCGGCGACTTCAGTGATAACCAAGTCAAACTCCGTCTTCGCTTCGGCCGCTTCACCACCACCAGCGGCCGCGCCAGCCGCCATGACCATACCGCCGCCCGCCGGCGCGGAGGCGTCGACGCCGAACGTTTCTTCGATTTGGGCGACGAGTTCCGAGGCTTCCATGAGGGTGAGCGTTTTCATCGATTCAATGATTTCGTCCGTCTTGGCAGATTTCAAGGCGATTCTGGCACCTCTCGTCGGCTTAGCCTGTTTTAAACGACGCGGTATATCGGAGTGAAAGAGAATGAAATATAAAGGTCAGCACATGCAGGGGTCCATTGAAAATGCTACTACATAAAGTTGAAGAAAGACGAGAGAAAAATGTGTGCACGTGCGCGCGCGGAAAACAAAAAACCACCCCAAGAAAAACCACCCCAGCTTTTGGCTAAGGTTTTTTCTCTCTCCTCCTCCCAAAAACCTCTCTCTCTCAATTTGAGGGTTAGAATTTCGTAAAACGGGATGAAGAGACGCGTTGGAACGGCACACTCTCGCACAGGTCGCGCGACTTGGACGTAAAAACATCCACGGCGAGTGATTTTCGCGGTCTGCGCGTCGATTCACGTCCGCAACCACCTAAAATCATCGACAGATTACGCGAATCCAGCCGGCTCGTGACCACCGCGACGACGACGCGCAAATGCGAAAAAAAAGAGGAATTTCTAAAGCGCGCGAGCAACACCGCGCGCGACATTTATCAGACGCACCTTCAAGCTAGATTTCGCCATGGTGGCGTTCACGCGAACGGTAGTGGAGCAACTGAGAGTGAAAGACATGTTTATTTTATTTTACGTAGTAAAGTAGTACTGTGTGTGATTGTAATGGCGACGGCTTGGCAACTTTATCTGCTTTTTTGGAGAGGGAAGCCAAAAAAGCTCAAAATTCCTCGTTGCATGAAACTGGTCTTTTTTTCATGGTTTTTCATGGTTTTGAAGCATAAACGCGCAAGACAAAAATGAAGAAGTATATGGATAATATTTCATCAAACTATTTCTCGAGTGATTGATTTCGGTAACTTTTCAAACCCACCGAACATGATCTCACCGTTCAATCCTTGCTTCTTCCCGTCGCGTGCCGTTGGAATCTTTGAAGGATCTATGATCACGTGCTTGATATTTGCACGCCTCCACGTATACGTTACGTGTACCATCCCGTCGCTCGCTTGTATAATCGCCGGGTAACTAAACTCTAACAATCGCCCTCCGCTATCTTCTAAACGCATGACGCGTTCCCACGTGTCCCCGTCGTCGTGTGACACCGCTAACGCTAACACGCCTCGTCCCGCGATGGCGTGTTTGAACGAGTGATTATACACAATCAACAATCGTCCGTCTCGCAATTTTACGACATCGAAACCGGTATTCGGACACGGTATTTGCGAAAATACCGCGTCGGTCCAAATTCGTCCGGTGCTATCTCCGACCGCGGCTACCGCATAACTACTCCTACTCCTGGCCATCATCCGTATGCCGTTCGCCGCGTCTCCTGCGAGCATGCTTTGCTTCCAAAACACCGGCTGAATCACTCTCTGTTGCACGCTCGCCCCTCCGCCTTTTTCGTTCACCGCGAACTTCGCGTACGTCTTGAACTCGTCCTCCATCGTCATCGCCTCAACTACAATCTCCCAATCCTTCCCTCTCGCGCCAAACTCTCGACTACTCGGCAATAAAATGGTACCATCGTCCAACTCTAACGGTTTATTCTTCGCCGGACCGACAATCCCGTTCGGCATCGCCACGGACGAAGACCACGTGTTCCCTCCGTCTCTCGATTTCACGTAATACCCTTTCCAATTTGCCGGCGTTCGTCCGTGCTTATAAAACAAAAATAAATCCCCATTCGACCTTTTAAACAACACCGGGTTCCACGTAGGAACGCCTTTCGGGTGCACGACCAACTCTGGTGCGCTCCATTTCCCGTTTTGATATCGCGCGGTGTAAATACCAACGTCCGGTTTGCTCTCGAACTGCCCCGCAAACCAACTCACGAGAAACTGCCCTGAAGAAATCTCACAAATAGACGACGCGTGATGCGACGGTTTCGGTTTGTGGTCTTTCATGACTAAAGTTTCAAACGTAATGGACGGGTGCTTCACTCGTGTGGATTGATGGTCGTTCTCGTCGTCATCTCGCTGAGTATTCAAAGCGCCAAAACCCGTTCGCGCCGGGCGACTGATTTCGCCGTGCCAACCGATGAAGGCGCCGGCGCGATCGCCGCCGTTCAACGCTTCTCCGGTACGCGCGAATTCGACGAAGACGAGGAGGAGGAATGCGAGGAGAAAAGAAGGGCGCATCGTGTGATCGCGTCTTCTTTGTCTTCTGATTCTTCTTCTTCTTCTTCTTCTTCTTCTTCTTCTTTCTGTCAGAGTTTAAATTTGAAGCAAAAACTGATTACTCGCTCATAAAAAGTAAACAAAAATACTTCTAAATTCTCTCTACGTGTACTAGTACCTACTACAACTCTATGCTCTATATATGCTCTCTCTCTCTCTCTCTGTGTGTGTGTATGTATATAATCTAATTTGACTTATCCACGGAAACGACTCGATTGAATCCGGCTAACGTCGCGTGGAAGATGAAGAATGAAAAGAGCATCAATACCGCGATGAACGCGAGATCGGTGGCGTACGCGTCGTTCGATTCCGAAACGTTTACGAAATCGACTAAAGCGCGGTTTTCCGTCGATTCGGCGTCGTCGACGGCAACGCCTAAAAACCATTCTATTAGGTTCGATTCGCTCGTATCGATCAAGTCACGAGTGTAACCGATGAGGATGTCGATGCCGTTTCTTCGAAGGAGCGAGCCGCCATTCTTCCCATAATATTGACTTCGCGACGTTTTGGTTGTTTCTGCGCCGGACCATGCAGAAATGCCGTGCGGATATTGCGTGTACTCTGCGCCGCCTTCGATATCGAAACTCGCAATGTCGAAAATAGCGTTACCGTCGACGATATCTTCTCGAGGGTTACCAAGGTCCATGGGCCACGCAGATAAAATTTTCACCGTCGATTGCTCGTTGATTTTTCGATTCCAAGTCATGATGTAATAACCAGCCAATTGCTTATCGTTCGCTTTGACAGCGCTCAGTCCGTACGGTAATCCATATTCGCGAACATCGATTTTTGCTCTTTCCTTGAGAGAAACTTCACCTCCACCTTCAGCGTCGACGACTATGTCGAAAAGCATGACGCGATAATTCTCTCGATCCGCGACGGCGAGTTCGGTACCATCCATCGATATCGCTAACGCGTGTGGTACGTTTAATTGCATTTCGTCTCGCACGATAGTATCGCCCACGTACACGTGTTTGTCGTTGTATATGGCAACGCGGTGATTGCAATATCCGTCCGCGACAAAAAACGACCCATCAGCTAAAATTTCCACCGCAGTTGGTTTGCAAAAGCCTTGCGCGCCGTGATGTTGTCCTTCCGAATTGGGCATTTTCCGAAACGGTTGCATAGCCGTTCCAAACTCATTCAACATTTTACCGGTGACCGCATCGTACGTGATGACCTGGTGCAAGCCACAATCTGTCACCCAAACTTCTTTTGCGTCCGGCGATAAGGAAATGCCGTGCGGCATGAAGTGTTTATCTTTGCCAAATTTTCGATCAATCGCGCCGGTGACTAAATGAATTCTGAGAATTGTTTCGACATCGATTGGCGTTTTCGAGCCTACGTACTCGTTCGTTTCAACGTCGAAGCTGTATTCGTCCCAAACAACTTTCGGACCTCTGTGAAAGACCCACGCGAACTCTCCACCCGGTTCGACGACCACGCCGCCGACTTGACCAATCCTAAACGTCTCTTTATCGCGAACGTTCATCTTTACCGTCAACGGCGGATTAGATTTAGATATCTTTAAATCCGTCGCGAAAGGTCTCGTTCCTATGAACGACTGTGTTCCCGACGATCCGGTACCGATGGAAATATCAAACGGCGCGCCTCCTTTGCTCATGCACGACAAACTCGCCGGCTCGTCCGAGTGTACCATGAGATATAAATTGCACATCTCGTTCGTGTGCCCCCACCCGGCTTTTGTTACCGCTGTCCTCGACATGGTGTTAAAGTAACACGTCGTTCTCAAAACATCGCCTGGAGCGATGATTAATTTCTTCTCCGCGATTTGCTCGAATTCTTGCGGCAACTGCGGGTCCCGTTCTAAAAGCAAAACGCCTTTACCCCGTCTCTCGCGATTTCCTGTTCTGCCAGCGCCACCGACCATTCGCTCAAGAGTCACCCTCCTCCCTAACTCGTGCGTGTGCACTCGAAACCCAAAAGCTTTCAATGCTCTCGGCTGGTCGTACACGCATGTCGCCTCTACCTTAACCTCCTCTTTCCCGGGCGCCAAATGAAATCCAGTCGCCCACACCAACGTCGCCGCCGAGGAGATCGGAAAACCTTTCCTCGCGTGCACGATAACCCCACTCTTCCCGTTTCTGTTGTTACTACTATCTACAGCACCATTCGGATCTAAATAATGCACCTCCAGTACTAAGCTATTAAACGTATTCTTCGCCTCGCCGCCGCCGATGCGGAACCCGACGTTTTGCGGCATGTGCAAAGGCGCCGCGTTCTTCCCCCACGCGAACAAAACTGCCTCCTGCTCGTCCTCGTTCGCGCACACCGCGCCTCTCGGTTCTCCTTCGCCGCCGTTCGTAGAAGAAGAAGAAGAAGAAAACATCCCGCCGACTCGGATTTTTTTTAACGTTTTGGACGCTTCTCGTTCTCGGCATCCGAACAAGAGCATGTGATGCACGACGGCCATATCTGCGACCGGTTCGAACGAAGTCACCGAGTGCGCAGTTTCCGGCATCGCCAACGTGGTATACACGTAACTGTTTTCAGAAAGAAAGAAAAAGTGAATACGTTTTGTTCTTGGTCAGCTCAAAGAGGTCGAATACGACGTGGAAAGAAGAAGAAGAGGAAGTCAAGAAGAAGAAACTCGTGCGAGCGCTTTTGTCGTACCTGTCCGTCTCCGTCACGTCGCGGTCGTTCACGAGCAGCGAAAGCGCTGTATCTCGGACGTCGCGATGATGCTGACGAAGAAGATCATCATCATCATCATCATCGGACGACGACGACGAGAATACCGATTTCGATCCTCCCGCGAAAAAAAAGAGGAGAGAGAGGAGAAGGAGAAGGCGCGTTTTTGGAGTCCTGGGAGGAAACGGAAGAGGAGGAGGAAAGCGCGTCGTCATCTTCGAACCACCCGCAGATTAAGAGACGACACAGTCAACGAGAGCATCCATCGTATCAAAAGAATTATTTATAACGGAGAGACCAAAACAACTGACCAACCGTTTTTTTGCTTTTTTTTTGTCTCTCTGTCGTTTTTTTTTGTGCTGACAAGACAGATGATTTCTCGCTTCTTTTTCTCTTGTTTTTCTCGCTTGTTTTTCTCTTCAATTAAAGATGACGCATTTAAGTTGGTGTTGTGGTTGTAATCGCGTTGCTTCTTCTTCTTCGTCTCGCGCTCTTCTTCTTCTTCAAAAGTCGACGTCGTTTCGGCGAGGACAACGACCAAGGTCTCGTCGATTTCGGCGAGAATCCTTCGTCTTTTATTCCTCCTCCTCCGAACACAGCGCTAAAGAAGAAGAAGAAGAAAAAGAGAAGAAGAATTACAACAACAACAACGGTAGTATTAGTTTCAAAAACAAACGAAACGAAATCGACGACGTTTTATTTTCCTTCCCTGCTGCTAATGCTGCTGATAACGCCTCCTCTTCCTCGCAAACAAAAGCCTCGAAGGGAAAAGCGTCGAAGTCGTTCCCCGTGGAAGCGGAGATTTTGGTTGAAGATGATGTGAACGACGATTACGAAGAGTGGGAAAAAAACGTCTCGAAAGAAGCGAGAAAAAAATGGAACGACGTGAGCAAAGAAATCGGGGAAGAGACGACGTTTACGGTCGGCAAGAAAGATTTAGACGAGAAGTTTCTCTCGGAAGTGCTTTTGTATCTGTTTAAATCGAACGATCAAAACGTGCCGGCGCATTTGTTCTTGAACAAAATCAAACGCTCGATGACGTTGGACGGGTATAAAGCGATTTTAGTCGGGTGCGGGAGAGCGAACAAGTGGGAATTGTGCGAACAAATCATCGATTTCGTGAAGAAGGAGACTAAAGAGTCGGAGAAGGAGTCGAGCTTGGATGGAATCGTGACCGCGAACTGGTTCGTGGCGATTATAGACGCGAGAATTAAGGAGAAGTCATTCGCAGACGTGGCGTCGTGTTTTGAGAAAATGTTCGAGTTTAAATGTCAACCGTCAGGGGCAGCCATAGAGTCGTTCGCGAGGTTCACCGATTTCGAATACGAGTTTGATGACGATTTGAAAGAACGAGCGAAAGATATTTACGAATGGCTCGTGGATACCGACGCGGGTAAGGCGTTGTGGCCGACGTATTTCGGAGAAGCCGGGGTGGATAACTTACCGGGGAAGAACTCGAAGAGCGGGAAGACGAAAACCATACGGGTGGCGATGGAAGCCATGGACGTCGATTTAGGTGGTGACATTGAAAAGTTACAGGAGAAGTTATCCGACTTCTATTAGTGAATTGTTCATATTCCAGTCGAGTAGTAATAATAATAGTAGTAGTAGTAATGTAGTCGTTTAGTAGTACCAAGTATTAAAGTTTAAGCAAATCCAAATGATCAAATCAAATCGTAAACCTTTTAGCGAGCCGGAGCAAGCTTTTGGCTCGGCATGCCTCCTTCCAAGTGCGCGCCTCGGTACAACTCTTCCACGACTTCCGACAACGTCGGGTGCGCCTTGGTGGTAAACTTCAAGTCGTACAACGTTTGCTCGTTGTTAATCGCGTTGGAGATTTCGTGCACTAAATCCGCGGCGTGTAAACCAAAGATCCACGCGCCGTACATCTTCCCAGTTTTCGGATCGTAAATCAATTTGGCCATACCTTCAGCCTCTTTCTCTGCCAACGCCTTCGAGTTCGCCTTGAACGACGTCTTGCACGTGGCAATTGTGAAACCTTCTTTCTCTGCTCTTTCTTTCGCTTGCTCTTCGGTCAAACCGACGAAGGAGACTTCCGGATGAGTAAAGCACGCGGCTGGAATCGCCTCGTGGTTGACGACGTTTTCTCTACCAACCATGTTTTCGACGCACGAAATACCTTGAGTACTCGCGGCGTGCGCCAACATCAGCTTACCGTTCGCGTCACCGATGCACCAAACACCTTCGATGACGTTCCCGTCCGTGTCCAACACTTGGCACTTTTCATTGGTCGGGACGAATCCTCTTTGCGTCTCGACTTTCAAATTGTCCAAGTTCAACCCCGCGGTGTATGGGGAGCGACCGGTGGCGACCATGCACGCGTCCACTTCCATAACATCGACGACTTCCTTCGTCGTCGCGTCGGTTAATTCAATCGTGACGGGTTTTTCACCCGGAATACCCGGCGTGACTTTCGTCGCGAATTTGTTCGTCACGTAGTCGATGTTTCTCGGGCTAATCAAAACTCTCTCCGCCAGCTTGGCAATCTCTCTGTCAAAACCAGGCATGATCATCGGCATGGCCTCAATAAAGGTGACGTCCGATCCTAACGCGGTGTACACGTCCGAAAACTCTAATCCGATGTAACCACTCCCGATAATCGCCACCCACGGCGGCAACCAATCCAATTTCAAACCGGCGTCCGAAGTAAACACGGTTTTGTTATCAATCTCAATGCCAGGCGGAACGAACGGCTTCGACCCGGTCGCGATGATAATGTGCTTCGCGGTTTTCTTACCGCCAGTAATCGTTCCTGGCGCTCCGCCGTAAGAAATCGTGTGATTATCCACAAAACCGGCGTTACCGGTTAAGATGTCCACTCCGACGCCTTCCATCGAGCGCGTCAAGTTCCCTCGAATTGTTTGCACCAAATCTTCCGCGTGGTCCGCGATGCCTTGGCGATCAAAGGAAACGTTATCGACGGTAATGCCGAGATGTTTCAAGTGGTCCGCGTTTTTCATATCTCTCACTCTCCCCGCCGCCGCTAACAACGCTTTCGACGGCACGCACCCTCGGTTGACGCAGGTCCCACCCATCACGTCGCCTTCGACGATCGCGGTTTTGAGACCACACTCGGCGGCGTGAATCGCCGCGCCGTGACCACCAACGCCCGCACCAATAATAATGAGATCGTAATCGTAGTTTGCCGCCGCCATGGCGGAAACTTTCATCAATCCTCGCGCTCTTACGGATTTGGTCGGTACCCTCGTCTTTCGTTGTGTTTGTCCATCATTACCACCATCGCAAAAACGACGACGAGTAAGGAACGTCGCGCGCGCACTCATCGATTGTTGAGCAGCAAACATAATAACTTTTTAAATCGTTCTTCTTCGTATTAAATGTGCTGCGATTATTAATTATTATGTAGTAATTACTATGCGTGTAAACCAATGGCAAAAGCGTTACAGCGTTATCCAACCAAAGAGTTACTACTAAAGTTGCGTTTGTTTGGTTTGAAGGAATTCTGATGTTAATATCTAGGGTTTCAAAAATTAAATTAATGCCAGGTCATCCTCCTCTCTTGTTTTCTTCTCGCCGGCCGTCAAAAGAACGAGAGACAAAAAAACAAAACATGTCTCGAAACACGTCCGACAGCTGGGTGAAAAAAGCAACCGGAGGATTATCTCCCGGCTCGATGGCACCGCTGTCTTCGGCCGTGAACGTGGCCGCGAGCGCGTATGGGGTAGGTTTTGGTTCTTTCTTTCTTTCTCTTTCTTTGGCTCTCTTTTGTGCTTTTAATGTTCGGGATGAAGAACAACGGACACATTTTTTGTCCGTTTAGAATTTTTTGAATTTTATGCGCAAGAAAGAGAGCAGAGAGAGCAACAGCGCGTGAGGAACTACCACTCAAACTGTCTCGTCGTCATCATCATCGTTCGCGAAAGAGCGATAAAACCTTTGTTGGTGTCTCTCTTCGTCTTCCTTTCTTTTTCCGGGACGCATCGATCATTCAGAGTTGTTCCTTGGCTGTTTCTTTCTTTTTTGTATCTCGTCGTTCTCTCCCAAAGAGAAAAAAAGAGCTGCTTTTTTGCTCAAAAATTTTTGAAATTTTTATGAGAAATCCAAAGGGGGCTGACCAGAAAAATTATTCCTAAAAACAAACAGGCTGACGAAACGGACAACTTCATAAACGCTCCATCTGCGCCTCAAATGCGCGCCGCCTCCGCGAAAGGTAGCGGTGGTAATCGCAACAATTCTTCAAACGCGGAAGACTTGCGCAAAAGCACGTACTGGAACCCGCAAAAGAACTCGAGCGGCGCGCCGGCGTTTTTCGATCCGTCCAACGAAAAGTTGTACGAGGCGTACTCGCAGTTGCACACGTTGGCGCAAGAATTCGATAAGCCGTTCGATTCCCCGGCGGTGTTAGTCGTTGGTCACCAAACGGACGGTAAGAGTGCGTTGGTGGAAGCGTTGATGGGTTTCCAGTTTAACCACGTCGGAGGCGGGACGAAAACCAGACGACCGATTGCCATCAACATGAAGTACAACCACAACTGCGTGGAGCCTCGATGCTATTTGGTCAAAGACGACACGTTGGGTAAAGAGGAGGAATTATCCTTGCCGGAGTTACAAGCGTTCATTGAGAGCGAAAACGCGAGATTGGAACAAGAGAATTCGTTTTGGGCGAAAGATATCGTCGTGAAGATTGAATATAAATATTGTCCAAACTTGACGATCATCGATACGCCGGGGTTGATCTCGGCCGCGCCGGGGAGAAAGTTCAACGGCATGCAACAACAATCGAGAATGGTCGAGAACTTGGTTCGTGCGAAAATGCAAAACCCAGATTACATCATCTTGTGCTTGGAAGACAACTCGGATTGGTCGAACGCGACGACGAGAAAGGCAGTTATGGAGTGCGACCCAGATTTGCGCCGAACCGTTGTCGTTTCGACCAAGTTTGATACGAGAATCCCACAGTTTGCGAGAGCCGCGGATGTGGAGATGTTCATGCATCCACCGAGGCACTTGTTGGATTCACCTGCTATGTTAGGGGGTGGTCCGTTCTTTACGTCCGTGCCAAGCGGGAGAGTTGGTTTGTCCCGAGACTCCATGTTTCGCTCGAACGACCACTTCAGAGAGGCGGTTGTCCAACGCGAGCAAGCTGATATCGTCGAGTTGGAAAGAAGATTGGACAGAAGATTAGAACCGAGCGAACGAGCTCGTTCGGGTTTGTCCCAGTTGAGACACTTCCTCGAACGTTTGTTGCAACAAAGATACTTGGACAACGTCCCGACGATTGTGCCTGTGCTCGAGAGAGAACATCGTCACGCCTCGAATAAGTTGGAAGAAACCGTCGGCGAACTCGCGGACATGAACCAAGACAAGTTGAAAGAGAAAGGGAGACAGTTTTACCAACACTTTTTGGAAAAAATTCCAGAGTTGTTGAGAGGTACGCTCGCGGCGCCTCCGAGAGTGTTTGGCGAGACGTTGTCGCATGAGCACATCCGAGGCGGCGCGTTTGTCTCCAACGACGGTCGCCCGGTGAACAGCGAAAACCCGATTCCGAACGCAGAAATGCGATTATTCGGTGGTGCGCAATACCACAGAGCTTTGGAAGAGTTCCGCCAAATCGTCGGCGAAGTGCAGTGCCCGCAAGTTTCCAGAGAAGATATCATCAACGCGTGCGGCGTGGATGAAGTTCACGATGGGGTCAACTATACCCGAACCGCGTGTGTTATTGCCGTCAGTCGAGCCAAAGATACTTTTGAACCTTTCGTGCACCAGTTAGGTTTCCGTTTGGCGCACATCGCTCGACGCATGTTACCTGTTGCCATGTACTTGTTACAAAAAGAAGGACGAATTTTAAGCGGACACGAAGTCTTTTTGAAGAAAATTGGCTCCTCGTTTGCCAAGTTTGTGGACCAACGCGTAAAAGAGTGCCAAGAAAAGTGCCGAGAGGATTTACTCTCCACCACGAACTTTGTCACGTGGTCGTTGCACTCCGGGAACAAGTCTGGCTTACGATCGGTGTTGCACCCGGACGCGAGAGTGGACGAGAAGAACTCGTACGGGGGCGCGACCTCGGGCATGTCCTCGTCCTCTTCGAGAGACTTGGCCAAAGTAAATCCAAAAGATCAAAAGTTGATGGATTTGGTCGAGAACACCTTGTGGAACCGTAACATGAAGGAAGTGACGTTAGATGTTGTCGATTTGTTGGTTCGTCAAATCTATTCGGGCATTCGCACGTATGTCGTCCAATCTGTGGAGTTGAAATTCAACTGCTTCTTCTTGATGCCGTTGTTGAACGACTTCTCGCACCATTTAAGAAACGAAATGGAAGACGCGTTCGACGTCAACTTGGATTTGGTATTTAACGTGAAGAACGTCCGCTTGGCTTTGGAAGAGAGACAACAAAAGTTAGAAGCTGAGTTGGAACAAATGGAACACATCCAATCGAAGTTTGCGAGCATTCACTCGCAACTCGAGGTGCACTCTGGAGCCTCGCCGGCAACGGTCGCGGCAGCGCAAGCGGCCAGAAATGGAACGTCATTTAGAACCGCCGCGGATCGTGAGATGCAAATTTCCTCGGATTCGGTGAAGGCCGCGCAAGAGATGGAAGCCGGCATCGCGCACGCTAAGGAACAGTTTGCCCACTATTCGCCAACCAACGCCGGCGTGCGCCAACAGGGCAAGACGATGAATTCGCCGGGCACGGTTCAGTCTGGTAAATCTGGCATCCGAGGCATTTTGTCGCCGCGTAATATCTAATACATTTTTATCCTCTGAGAAGTGGAGAAGTAAAAGAGTTGTATAACCCATTGTTTCCCTCGAGGCGAATGATAATGCGCTGGCATTCGCTTTACGAAAATTTTATTTATGTGTGTGTGAGTGATGTGAAAGAAACCTCGAAGTAGAAAAGAAAGAAGAGCAAAGCTTAGTCAAAAAGGTTCTGATAATATAAGAAGCTCGAGTGCAGTAAGAATATGAATGAATGAATGATGTTTAATATTTATAATCGATTAAAATTTATCACATCAAATCAATGAAGACGCGCCGTACCCGCCACGACCATGATCTTGATTCGGTCTATATCCAGTTTGTCTTGCTTGACCTGTACCACTTCTCGCAACAGTCCTCGAAGGTGCTCCGGGAGAATCCGAGGATATCCCTGTCCCTCCGTACGAAGTCTTGTAATTGTGCAAGTTCGAGTTTTGGTTGACGTCAACCCGAATGCTATTAAACGCTTCGGCGGGAATTAAATTCCCGCGCTTTATATCCCACAATTCTTCCGGTCGTGGAGCATCGAACCCGACTTTCGCGTAGCACATACCCAACGAGTTCACTCGCCAAATTGAACACGGTGCACCGCCACTCCCTTCGTTACTCCATGCCATTTTAGGCGCGACTGACGGACGTTCGCACCATATTTCCGGGACGCACCGGACGTTCGTTTTCGCAATCGAAGGCGCTTCCGCGCTGCTTGTGAACACCATGCCTAAAGCGATATGACCGGGCGGGGCTATCGGTAACCAGGCAAACAACCCCGATGATTTCCACTGTTGCGCAAAAATCTGTCTAAAGCGAACCGGTAAAGGAAATAAGCGCTCAATCATTCTTGGCATATTTTGCGAACCCGTGAGCGCGAACGCGCTGCCGTCATTAACTTCGAACGCGAACGCCCCATCCGCGGCTGGTCCGCCTCGACTGGAGGAGGCAAAATACCCAACGTTTATACGCTCCTTCTTAGACAACTTAGATACGTCTGAACTCGACGCAAACGCGGCAACTACGCCCGTTGGAAACCAAGTCGTGCCAAATTTACGACTCCCAGTACCTTCCGAACTCCAACTGCGAGTGAAATTTTTGTGATGAACCAAAGAAACTGCAAAGTTACGAACGACATCGCGTGTAAGCTTTGCATCTGAAGCGGCATCTTTGCGCATCTTTTCTCGGTCAGATTCTTTATGCAAAGATTTTGCCGAGATGTTTGCACGAGCGTCTTCAATGGCTGCCGCTCCGGACGCTTGATTATTGCGCATGGTGTTTGAGCCCCTCATCAAATCGCCAGTCGCAGTGGTCGAGTTGCGCAGGTTTTGCGAAAGCGAGTTGCTCACGTCGCCGGAAAGCCAATCTTCAAAGGCGAGCATTTCCGGTTGTGGAGGCGCAGCAGAATGTGTTGCAGCAGTAACACCAGCTTTCTTACTCCCCAATCCAAACGGGTCGTCTCGAGACGGAACGTGTCCGGATAATTTCGTCGCCGCCGGCGCCGGTTTCTTTGGAGCAATGTCTGGCAACGTCGCCGCCATGCCCATGGACGCCCAATCGCCTAAACCGGTACCGTCGTCAATGGATACGTTTGCAGTTGTATTCACAACTTTTTTCTTCTGTTGGTGAGAAACCGGCTGTTGATCGTATCTGGGGAGTGGTGGACCGGCGCCACCGAGTAAATCGTCGATGCTGTTATTTGAAGACGCTGGAATCACGTCTCGGTTGGATGGGAATTGAGACTCCATCATCATGTTGTTCATGCTTGTGTTGCCATTCGCATTTTGATGGTATTTATGACCACCTCCAACAGCATTCACGCGATCTTCTTCTTCCCACTCCTTCTGCCAATCATCGTCCGGTCCAAAAGCGATTTCAAACTCTTCTCTAGAGACGACGCCGGTACCCGAAACGTTGACTCGTTTCGCCAAATCCAACATTTGCGTCGGTGATAACTCCACGCCTAACCAAGACAAACCGCCGTATAAGGATTCGTATGATAATGAACCAGCTCGTTCCACGTCAAACGCTCGGAAACAATCTAATAAACGCATGCGCTTCCTCTTCAATTGCGCGCGTACACGTGCAGTAAGCGCGCGACTCGCGAGTAAATGAAACTCGTCTGCCGTCGTCAAAGCTTTCGCCAATGGCGTTTCTTGCCACGGAATCCTCGGACGGCGTCTGCAGTTTCGAACGGCATCGAAGAAAGCTGCGCGCTTATCGCACGGTGCTTCCTGTAAAGCGCGGAGAAGTAGAGAAACTTCTCTTTCTTCGAAATCGAGTTGCGAATCGAGAAATCGGAAGCATTGTTCCGCCGTTGCCCCTTGGAACACGCCAGCCGGTGCGTATCTCCTCGACCCTTCCAACAAGGTTCCACCGGCAATGCGCAACGCAACTTGCACGTTCTTAAACTTGACGATATCGGCATTCGATCGTTCGTCGCAATCGGAAAAGTGCATGGCGACGCGAATCGATTCCGCTTCCGCTAAGGAAACGCCAACGTAATATCGGCCGTTTTGCAACGCGTAAATATTCTTTTGACGGATGACTCTTTTCAACTCTTCAAACGTAACGCCCGCGCCAGAGGAAGGCAATCCAAGTTTTGCAGCGTCATGGGCTACTTCTTTCGCCAGTTCGGTCAAACGAACTTCGTCGTCATCGACGACGGCATCGATTGCTCTCAAGACATCCTTCAGCTCTCTCTCGTTCAGAGCGCCGGTGCCGCCACCATCAAACATCGAGAAGGCGGCTCGTAAAGCGTCCTCTTGTGCCATCGACAAACGGTTTTGTTGACCGGTACTCGAAGAGCCTTTCGTTAAATCGCTCGCTAATTCGTCTAAATCCGGAATAAGATCCATCACGATGATGGAATTCTTCAATCGTCGATGCGCGTTCAACGCCCATCCAGGTTTGAAGTAATTCTTACTCAACCAACAGTAATCTGGAAACGGTAGCGGATCGGTGTGTTTTAATTTCATTCCTGGTTGGTACACCTTGAACGTTTGCATTTTGTAAAACGGTAACCGCTGCGGCTCGGCGAGATCGTCCAACTTCCAAGCGATTTGCGTCTCGTCATCTCGAGAGTATTTCACAACCGCCGCGGATTCTTCGATGATTTCTTCCATCTTTTCTTCCTCCTTCTCTTGCTCTTGTTCTTGTTCGGTTTCTTGTTCTTGCTCGTTTTCTTGAACTTGTTCGGATTGCAAAACTCTATCGACATTGGCACCGTCGAAGCCGAGATCACCAGCGGCTTCGGAACCGTCGTTGTTCGCGGCTGCCATGGCGACACGTTGTTTTGCTTCCAACGTTGCCGCCTCCATGCGCGTGACATCGGCGACAATATTTCGCAGATGTTCCTTCGCCTTTTCGTTGTGCATGATGATGTGTTCGTATTGTCTGCACAACTGTGCGAGACGTCTTGACGCTGACATTTTTTCAGGAATTGCGTTTTGGACGATGAACGTCACGCGTTCTCGAAACACATCGAGGCACTTTTGCGTTTCATCGGTACATTTATGGGAACCAACTGTCATGTTTCTTTCCAACAAGAGCCGATAGGCGTGTTTCCTCCAGACATTTGCGGCTCTTTGTTCAGCTAATAAACCGGCTTGTACATTTTCTGCGCGCATAGTGTTGATGGTAAGCCACGCTAAGACGTCTCGTAATCGCATTCTCTCTGCTTCGTCGTCCGTCATGGATTGCAATTCTGCGATGCGCGTTTGTGGCAATCGGCCTTCACCAATCGCAACTTCCGTGGCAACGAGTTTGGATACTTCGGGAGTGATGATCAACTCCAGAGTTTGTCCATTTCCTAATCCACGCATACGCCACGCGCCTTGAGCGTAATCTCGCAAAGTCATATCTTTACCTAATGTCAACGCCGCTCGCGACGCTGCAGCTTGTTTGATATCCATCCCAGTCGTGTGCACCTGGTCGTAAAATGAAAAGCGTTTGGAATACGGCATAGCGGCAACCCGCGCTAAAGGAATCACTTCCCATGGTCCGCGACGCATCAAAATCATTTGTGCGTCGTTTTCGTCGAGAAACACGCATCCTTCTGCCCATTCTAATCCGTTTTCTAATAAGAATTTCGCCACCGCGCGATTACTTTTACCGGTAATTAAAGCGCCAGCATCGATCAACGCGTGCAAAGGTGGCTCTGCGGTTGCGATGGTTTTCAATATATTATCAACGGTCCAGTCCGATGACATGTCGTTACAGGAAACCACGGTTCGGTCACTTAAAGTGGCCAGTACTTTCGCGTCTGTGCCAAGCTCAAATTTCGGAGCGCCCAACTCGGACGGGAGTAAATCCGCTGGAGTTCCCGAGAAACCTAAACGCACGGGGAACAAAACGTCACCACCGAGCTCTTGTCCAGTGGCGGAAAGTTTCATGCCCTGATGCTTCGCCGTTTCCGGGAACACGAAAGTATCTAAATACGTTTCAATGACTTCCGGCACCAATCTCAAGAGTTGATACAATTCTTCAACCTGTTCATGGTCACGCATATCCACGAGATTTAACGGCCACGTTTCGTTTTCGTCGTTCAACCACGAAGGTGAAGATTGGAAAGAAGCATCTAAAGACTGATTCAATTCCACGTTTGAAATGTCCGCGAGTAACGCGTCAAACCCGGAAACTTTGCCGACGTTCAGATGTGAGTGCGTACCTTGATGCGCAGATTTGCGCCTCGCCTCTAGTTGCGCTTTAGCTCTCGCCTCGCCTCTCACGGATTTGCCGGCTAACCGAACCCAATACGCCCACTTAAGCGAACTCGGTCGCTTTTGTTGCGCGCCAGCTTCGTTCGAAAACTGCTCGAGCATGGCTTTCAAAACAATCTTAAAATCGGATCTGCGCAAACCTTCGATGCGATACGCCGCAATTGTCAAGCCGATGACCACGTCTGGGTGCGAAAACTCATTCGTTCTCGAAGGAATATCTTTACCGACAAATGGGACCGCTAACAGTCTTCGAGATAAAGGTACCGACGCCTGCGTCCATTCTTCCAAATTTTTCACGTCGTGTAACGTGAGCAGACCAAACGTAACTCGGTTGATTTTGGACAAGACGTGAGGGAGTAACGCGTTCAACCAGTCTCGCGCGAGGTTCGCCATCTTCACGCCTTCATCTTCGGCTTCGCGTTGTAACTGCGTCGAAGCGCTTCTGTCGCCTCGTAGTAAAAATGCAATGGAAGTTTCATCGTCCATGTTTCTTAACGCACCGTGCGCTCTTAACCATACCGAAATCCATCTCGCCAGGAGCGGTCGCAGCGACTGATGGTACCATTTTCGATCCAACACGCACACGTGCGGCACCGCTTGTACTGCTTTCTCCTTAATTGCATCCGTTATGCGAGTATGAATTAGCTTCAAAATCTCCGTCGCTTCTTGCGAGCCTTGCGCTTCTTTCGTGGAAGGCATAAATCCATTTGTCTCGTTGGACAACGAAAATACCGCGTCCAATAAGAAAAATGGAAGTTTCCAGCGCAATCCATCACCAATCCTTGATTGACAAAAATCTAGCGGGATTCTTTGCCCTAACGGCCAATGCAATTCGGATTTCAACGGGTGCAAAATCAAATCGACTTCGTCTAAAATGAGCAAACCTTGGTGGAAGATTTGAAAAATTTCAGACGCGCAAAATGCCTCTTTTCGCAATGCCTCGAGTTCCTCTTCCGATAAAGCTCCGGCATCGGCGACGCGCTCGGACCTCGATTTGCCTCTTCTTACACCAAACATTTTTGTGACGATATCTTTTGATTGTTTCAAAATACTTGAGTTCATTCTCGATTCTTCAAACGCAACGTGCGATTGATCAAGCAAGTGTAACGCCTCGAGAAACTTCAAGGCGAGTGATTTCAACGCCGTTGGCGAAGTGATCACAATAGCTCGTTCGTCTCTAGCTTTGCGCATAGCATCGAGCAACTTCCCATCGCTCAACGTCGTGTATCGATCAAATTTTAGAGTAACCACTGATCTCCGAATAACGCCTGAATAGGATTTGCGTAAAGTTCCTCGCGAAAACTCAAGTAAAGCGTGCGGCACGACCTGACATACCATTCGTGTATCCGTTGCGAGTAAATATCCAAGTAATGGACACACGACGGTCGTTTTACCTTCACCCATGAGCATTTGCGCGCACTCACCGCCACCTCGCTCAGCGGATTGAACAAATTGTTTCGTCAGTTGAACTTGTCGCTGACGCAAAATAATCGCCAGCGAAAACTCAAACATTAACAATCGGGGATCGTACGTTAAATACGTCGGCGATGGCGTTGCCGGACTTTCCGCGAACGGATCAAGTTCGTCTGCGACAGCTTGCTTCTGCTGTTGCTCGCGGTTCGCCACCACACTCTTTTTAAAGTACGATCTCTTCTCGCACAACATCTTCGCCAAACCTCTCGCGCGTAAACCTAAATCCAAAGCTAACGATGCTTTCCCATCACGTTCGACGGTTTTAGCGCACTTTGATAATGCTAATAACGTATCTGCCGCAGCGGCAGCACATTTTGCACCTTGCGCGGCTCTTGCGGTTAGCAACAACGCTTGTGCGGTTAAATGCAACGCTTGTTTCACCTTGTCTGAAGTTACCCCCGGGGTGATTTTCAACAAATTCTTCTCGCCGTGTTCGCACGCCATCGCTTCCAGTAAATCGTCGTACGTCGCTTCGGCCCACGCGCCCGAGCGCCTTTGCAAACCCAGTCGAAGCATTTCGAAACGGACAGTGGCTGATCTATCCAGGCCGTTTGCGGTTGCCGTAGCGACCATGGCAGCCTCTGAAGCTGCGGCGCGATCGAGCGCAACCTGTTTGGCCAACTTTTCAAGTATCGAGCGCAATACCGCTCGCGCGTTGATCGACGCTTGACCAGCCTTGGACGCTGCTGCTTCGATGGCAATTTGCTCGCAATCGAAAGATGTGAATCCATTTAACGTGAGCTCGTTCGTTGCGACATTCACAGGTTCCTGTTTCTGCTTTGCAATCCTATCCGCGCTCGATTTTAAATCTTGCCGTAATCTTGTCAAGGTTTGTTTCGCGATTGGCGTCGCCGACGAAGGGTGTCTCGACACGTCAAATGGTAACCCTCCGGAACCATTTTCCAAGCAACCTTGGATCGCATCTCCCGCGCGATCGTCCTCGACAGGCACTATTATTGACGCTAAATCGATAACCGCTAACGGCTGCGAGCTTAAATAATTCAAATCGACGGTTGCGAGATTGTTCGCGCCGTACTTTTGCAATACTTGCGGATCGTTCTCGAGCGGGTATTTACGTTGTCGCAACGTCGCCGAAGCAAATCTAGGTAACGCCCACTTCGAACCGTTGAGTAGCGTTTGATACCACGCGTCGATTACCATTTCACAGGCTGGTGGTGACGCGTAGCGATCGCCAATGTAATTCATTTGCGACGGTAAACGGTCTCGATTTTCTTTCAAATACGGTTTCACACGTTTCAAGAGTTGCCCGACGGCGCCGTCTTGCGTAAACATGGCGGAGAGTTTGACGCCTAACGTCCGCTCTTCTGCGCGCGGACACTCCCTCGCAATGTCTGCATTTGCCGCTAACACGCGTAAAATGGACATTAAAGTGCCAGCTTTCTCGCTCTGTTGTTTCGGAACGAATCGTAACAAAGCCCTACCCCAACGATGCGGGTCGTCGCCCGGTAATACGCGCAACTGCACCGTGCTCGTGAGCAACTCAAAGAGTAAAGGAAACCCGTGTTCTTTTTGTAAGGCCAAAGAACCGCTTTCAATCCATTTATTGACAGCGTTTAGGCCGTTACTGCCGTTGACAGAAACATCGTCCGGTCGTGAATAGCTCGATGTCCACCCGGCGAGTTTTCCAAGCGGACCGTCACCGGTGATGGCATCGTCGAACGCGGAGAAATCTTCGATAGAATCGAATTCGCTGTGTTCCGGTATTGGCGGGTAAAAGAGAGGAAATCCTTGCGTTTGTCCTAAACTGTTGTTCAGTTGATCGTTCATTAACAATTTGCGTTCGTGATGAACGAGCAAACGCAAGTAACTGGCTCGATTCAACAACAACGGATCTGAAGCGATGATTTCCTCGAGCGTTTTCTCATCTCTGTTCTTTCTTCGAGTTCGGAGACTCGCTCGTTGCGCTTCCGTGACTCGAGCACTCGCGGTCGTTTGGTCTACAACATCTAGTTCTTCTTCCGCGGTTAATCGGACGTTGGCACTTATCGCACGCCAATTTTGGACGTACTTCAAACACTCGACGGATTCATTGAAACCTAAGCCGGCTAAACGATCCATCGCGGCGGTGCCTTTAGCGGCGCGTAGAATTTTAATTCTAGCCGCGCACGCATCTGGATTCGGATCCTCGATGGCGGCCAGACCTAATGCGTCCCATAATTGCGCTTCTTCGCTCGTAGGATCGTTCTCGCACAAGAGTAAATCGACGAGTTTTTTCACGTCGTCGTATCTTCGAGCCAGGAATCGCATGGTGCACAAATACAACGCCGATGCTAAGGAATCGCATACTAGATGCGCGTGCGAAGCGTGAACCGTGTATACATAATGTTTCGAGTCACCGACAGCGTCGTGCCACGCGATATCCCAACGATCGACGATGACGTCTGCGCCTAAACCCTTACTCGCGCCGAGTTTTGCGACAGCGTCAATCGCCGCACGCCTCGGCGCAGCACCGGCGGGTAACAAAACCGCGAGCTGTCCGTCACGAGCTTCTAACAGCATAGCGTGCGGTAAACCAGATAATAAGCGATCTAACATTGGAGTTCTCGCGGAAGCTAAAAATAAACCCGCGTGTTCTTCGCACTCTAACCGCGTTTGTGAACTCGCCGTCGTATCTTTCACGGCGTGAAAGGAAATACCTAATCGAGGGAGTTCAACTCTTCGCACGGGAATGTATTCACTCGCGTTGTTGTTCTTTGAGCCACCAGCTCCGCTACCGGTCTTTCTATCGACCCAAACGAGCGCGTGTGCCAACCCTTCTACGGCAGCAATCGATCTTGCCAACGCTTTCAACGGATTCTGTCGCGTTTCGTTCGACTCCGCGCGCGGGCTCAGTAAATTCGACACGTCGTCGTTCTCACCTTCCATCTCTTCCACGGAAGAGGTGTGTCCAGCCGCGGCGTACAACAAATCGACTAAAACAAGCGTCCCTTCTGGCATGCTTTGTGGATCGAAATCAAAATCACTCGCGTCTTTCGTCGGCATTGGGATTCTATGAACGATACCTCGCGCGTCATCAACGAATAAACCGGATTTAGAAGTGCTCGCGGAGCCGCTAAAAACGGAGTCGAGCGCGCTGACCGTCGGGTCTTCCTCCGCTGGTGGCGTCGTGGCACCTTTAGCACCTTCTATTTGGACGTAAATGATTGTTCGAGGGTGTTTAGCTGTCGGTCGAGCAGTGCCGTACAAATCTCCGGTAACTTCTGATCGCCAAAACGAGTAATCTTGCAACAACGCTTGCGGGATTATCCCTCGCAAGTGTCGTTCAGGAACAAATGCTTGGCGTCCGAGCTTACTTGAAATGTGTCTCGTTACGACTAAAGATTGCACCCGAGAACCTAATCGAACTGCAGACAGTAAAAATCTTTCGTTCGGGTCCTTCAAACTCGGCTCACCGTCTGGGTCGACATCCGCGAGACACCACGAGGCGTTGGAGGCAAACACCAACGCTCTTCTCCAGCGTCTACCGAAAGACTCGACGCGAAAGACCTGTACCAACGGTGGATCTCGCACGACGACAACTTCGGTGAGCAGTTTATTCGCATTTTCTTCGTCCGCGACCGATGTTTTCGGAACTTTTGTGGCTTTGCCCCACCACCAGGAGGACTTTTGTACCTCGGGCGCGACCACATCCGGCGCGCCGACGCCTCGCAAGGTAGCAATCGGTCCTTTGAACGTTTCGGACGGAAGGAACAACTCAACGCCTTTTAAGAAAGCCGCTGCGGGACCATGGATAATCGGCTCTAATCGGTCCATAATCCACCGTTCTTTCTCCGTCAAACCCGATCCGGAACCAAGACCTACCACGCTCAAAACGTTCATGACTTTCGCGCCCGCGCTGGCATTCGTAGAGTACGGACGGGTAAAGTTGTGCGTCGGCACACGAGGATCCGGATCCCAAATTTCGATATCGTGACGCAAACCAACCAACCTGAGCCACTTACGATGTTCTGTGTTGCGAACTTCCGCGCAGTGAACAACCTCGTCCGAGGCGTCGAATTCAGCGAACGGTGATTTTCCGTCTCCCGTTTTTTTACCAATCTCGTCCGTGTTCTTCAAAACTGTGGCGATGATGGACTTGGATTTTGAAGCGGCGAGTAAACGTGTGAACGAATCGTCCTCGTCCACGTCCTCGTCGTCTTTCAACAGCCTCTGTCGAAACTCTTCGTTCCGTTCTCTCAACACTGAATCTAATGCGGCCACAAAATCGGGCAATTCTCGAACGGCGTTTTCGAGCGGCCGCAAACGGTTTCGTCGGACCGTGAACTCGCCGAGTTGACAATTCACCTCCATCTCTGCGTTTTGCGTCGTCGTCGCCAATAACCATTCCCCATAGTGTTCGCCGTACTCTTCCAACAGAACGTTTTTAGTATTCTCCGTTTTCCTTTGCCACTCCTCGGTAGTTTCGTCTTTCGGGTGCGCCACGAACCGGCCTTCGCCAGACAACCGCCATCCTCTGTCATGTGCAGAAGCGTCCGTAGCCTCCTGCTGCGCAGACGGCACCGACGAACTGCTCTCACGCGTCGTCAACGCTATGACGATGCCGTTCATGACATCGTTGCATTCTTTTTCGTTTCCTTTCGCCCACGCGAGCATATTTTTTCGTTGTCGTTGGAACAAATCGAAAATCTCGTTCGGAGGGAATCCTAAATCCATCAAGTTTTCTCCGGTATCTTTCGCGAGTTTTCTATCCATAGATTCGGAACCGTCCGGAGTGTCCAAGAAAACATGGTTAACAAATATGTATGCCTGCGCAGTAAACAGCGTCGTCGCTGCTTCCAAGTCATAGTCTTCAGGTTTTGTCCAATAATACGTGTACGCTAAATGCGCGTGCAACGCGCACGCAGCGCGCACGGCGCCACATTTTGCCGCCCGGTTCAACCAGCGTCGAATAACTGGACGAACGCGCGCGGAAATTACTTTGCTAACTCTTTCTTTTGCATTTTCTAGTGATTTTTTCGATTTCGGTGGTGGCTGAACGCCTCTCGTTCTCATCTTTGGATCTTCGATGTGTTCTTGCTCCATCAGCGTCGTGATAAACGCGAGCATTCGAGTCAAGGCTCGCGTGGAAAACAAAACGCCCGGGACGGCTGGAGCGTCGTGCCTGCCAGTATCGAGTTCTAAACTTAAAGCCAATAACTCTTCCGCAGCATCGATTAAAGGCGCCGGCGCGTGGGAGAGCTCGTGGAATAAAACCCCACATGGTGTCGCCATATGCTGTCTCGTGCTCGCAGGAATCTCTTGGGGGACAAAGACCAACCCGGGCGGTTGCCACGGACCAGGCTCAAACAAAACCGCATCTAAAACTTGTTGGATTTCGTGCGATGATAACGCGCGACACCTGGTTGCGTCCGCGAATAGTCTCAAAGATAACGGAACGCGGACCATTGGCGCAGTCAAGTACGTCAACAAAAGTTCCGTTTCGCTTGGTTTGAGCAAATCGTCAAACGTCGGCAACGTTTGCAAATGCAAAACGTCCTCCTCCGTATCGATTCGCATGCCGACTAAATTAGACGGATTCCCTCCGGACGGTGGACATCGCGGCCGTTTATCGCCGACGGATTTAGCTAAAAAACCACCTCCGAAGACAGAGCGAAACCCATATATCCTCTTCTTTTTCCCTGTTTTCGGGTCGACATCTTTATCGGCGACCATGCGTAACTCTCGCGCCCAAGGCGCAACTCGCATTTGACGATCGAAAGCGGTGACATTGAGGTTATACGCTCCGGATCTTTCGTCGCGCTCAATCTTCCAATTCAGTTGAGAATCTTGAAACGTCCATCGACGCAAGTCCGGGAGCGAATCGCTCGTCGGTGCCATCAACGCTTTGAACATGAAAACAGAGTCTCGCAACGCCACGAGTTCCGGGTAATGATCCGCCATGTCTCTGTTTTCGCAAGAAAAGTAATTCGACAAGGCATCCGGCGACCGTTCGTAGCCGATCGCTAATGCAACTTGGTCTAATAATCGAGCCTCTCCCGGGCCGAAAGTCATGCCTTGTTGATCGTCTTCCCATCGAAACAAAGTGTGCGAGGATTGAACGGACTCGGTGAGCGAATGGAAGTAATCTAAAACTTTCGTCAATTTTGTCATTCTTTCCGGGCAGTGAAATCGTAAATACTCCGCCTCCACTGCAAATGGACCGGTATCAAACCCAAATAGAGTCGTCGGGCCTTCGTTGACGCCGTCGTAATGCTCGCAAAAAACGCTCGGGAAATCGCACGGTTTCATTCTCAACGTCGCGTCGGTAATCGCCGCCATGCACGACAACGTCAACAATCGGTTGGCGTCAAACGATCGCGTGGCGGAAACTGACATCGACGCCGTGGCGAAATGTCGTAAACATAAATTCAAAGACCGGGCGAGCTCTAATTGCGTCTCGTACTTTGGTCTCGCCGACCGCCAAAAGCAGTGAGTCTCTCTGTCTTTGTGCGTCAACGGCATCGGACAAGGCAAAACGTGCACGAACAAATGCACCAACAACGCAACTCTGTGCGAATACGAATTCGTAGTCAAATCGGCTTGGTTAGCCAATATGGAGCAACAGTGTGCTGCTTTTCGCATGGCTAGTGCGGCTTCTTCTACGCTAGTGACTATATCTGGAACCATGGACAACTCGACCGGACGAATAATCGGCGGCGGCTTGGCGTCGCCGGCGAGTAAATTCGTCCCGCCTTCGAGCATAATTTTACCGAACAACTGCATGTTGCTCGCATCTCTAGGCGCTATCGGTGAGGCTAACGGTGGCGGAAGTAACGTCGGCCTTCGGGCGTTTGCAGCTCTCAGTCTTGTCGCTTCCACGCACTTCAAAATCCTCGCGAGGATTTCCGGAGGCACCGGTCCGACGTTGCTCGCGTCTGCGTTTTGCCCTCCATTTTCTCGTTCCATCTTGGCTAATTTTTCCGCGTACGGCGTCGCAAATCGAGCTAAAGTTTTACACGCAGTTTCTAGAGCTACGCACGCGGAAGTATTCAGAAGCGAAATTTCAGAAACGTTCCGCAAGGCCTCTTCTAACATGACGTGTCTCACGCCAACCTCGACTAACGCGTTTGCTCGTTTTGGCGGGCATCCTAAAGAGCACAACGCGCACCTCGCAGCTTCTAACGCGCACAAGGAAAACGATAAATCGCCACCGGCTGGCTTTGGTGCAAACTGAACCGTCCGAAGCGGCGTGGCACCAACCGATGCGAATAACGGACGACCGTTCAACATTGGCAACACTTTGGCGTAAATTTGGTCTTTTGCAATCTCAGCCGTTTTCTGCGGATGGACAATCGGTCTAAGTAACAGAGCCCAAGTGGAAGAATCTAAACACATATCCATTGGAATTTCCGTCAATTGCGTCGTCAACCCGTATAAAAATCCATCCGAGGACGGATCCGCTTTCACGGGATGATACTCTAATCCATCGCCCGTGTTGGTCACGGAAAACACAAAGGAGCCTTGCAGTCGTTGCAAGGTGTAAATCAGCGCGCGACTCTTCCCGTCGTTTTGCGTGGACCACCCACCCGGGAACATTAATAAAGCACCCGGACGCATCGAACGCACTCTATCGATAAACACAGACAAAAACGCAGTAAACGCGTTGTTATCTTGCGTTCCTGCGGGGATTTGCCGACATAACAAGGTCAAATCATCCAACGATCTTCTGACTTCCATAATCGCGTTTGTTTCCGGAACCGACATCGGAAATTGCAAACTTCCCAAAGCTCTCGAAATTGTCGAGCACGAATCGCTCATAGTTTCTAGCGTTTCTCTAACTGCCATTTTCTCATCTCGTATGCGCATTAACCGTTCGTCAAACCCGAGCGCGTCGTCCGCCATGACGTCCACGAACGCGATTTGCTCCCACACCGCTTCCAAGTGCGTGGGCACCCCGACGCCCCCCAACGGTCCCGTCAACCCCGCTCTCTCCAGCGCGCCTTTAAAGAAACTCCTTCTCGCGTGTTTCGTCTGGTGTCTTTGCAACGAATTCTTCTTCTCTCCACCACTTTTCCTTTTCCTCCCGTTCGCGTCGACTTCCGTATCGCTCTCGTCGTCGCTACCGTTTCCGTCCTTCTCCCCGTTCTTCGCTTTCCGACTCCGCTCTCGCGCAATCGCGTCGCTCAGCGCCGTCACCCACGATTGCAACACTTGCTGATTCTCGCACTCGCAAACGACCACGGAATTCGAAACTCCTGAATTGATTTCTTTCGCGGAGACGTCCATCTTGGAGTAAAACGCGAACAACTTCTTCCCTAAATATTTGCTCCCTAAGCCGTGTTCCTCGAGAATCTTCTCGTCCTCTAAAGTCACAACGGTACTCTTACTGGTCACCTCGAACATGCCTTTCGGTTGTTGCCTCGAGTGCGTCGGCTCGGACGCGTAATACTTCAGCGTCGACTTTTCCTTTTTATTAAAAGCTCTTCTCTCTTCCTCCTCGTCCGCGTCTTTTTCCTCCTCGTCATTAAACCGTTGCTGGTGATGAAAGAATTTTTTCTCGCTCGCGAGATGTAATTGAAAATGCCTCAACCGCCAGGTGTTTTTGCCGTACAAGTCTTTCCCGCCTCTCTTGGTTAAAGTGCCGGAAAGGACCGGCGGCGTTTGGTCCGCCATCTTTATCTTTTTTTTAACTGCGTAATAGACTACTACTCCTATTAATGATGATGATGATGATGATACTAAAAGCGTTCGGTGTGTTTCTTTAGTATCCGAGAGAGACTTTTCTTTCGTGCATCTGACGAGATCTCCTCTGAGAAATCACTCGAGAAGTCTGTTTTTTTTTTGTTTTCGTCTCTCGCGAAAGCTTTTTTGTCATGAGTCTGTCGTTTCAGAAGAAGCAGTCACAAAACTGCAGAAAATTTTCTGAAACGCCGCAAAGTAATCGATCTTTTTATCCGCGCATATCCTGCGCTGCTTCCTCGCGCTGTTGTTATTCTACAGACGCATCGAAGAACCATAAAAAGCAGTTTCGCTTTTTTTGCTGTTTGAGAAGACTTCTTTAGTATTTATTGAATATACCGACGAACGAGAGCGTCATAGAATGGGATTTTTAACCGAACACGAGCACGGGAAATCGAAAGTCCGCTTGGGGCGGACGTGGAGAGATGCGAAAGAAAACGCGCATTATTTCGTCGAGTGGGAGGTGTGCGTTCGACTCATATCGCCGGAAATGGAAAAAGCGTACACGAGCGGAGATAACGGTGGGATGACGACCACGGATACGACGAGAAATATGTGTTACGTGGTCGCGCAAAGATGTAAAGAGCGCACGTCTATGGAGGACTACGCCATCCGTCTCGCGAGAACGTTTATAGAAACGTATCCGCTCATAGACGGGGTGTCGGTGACGGTGGACCAAGCGCCGTGGGAGCGGGCTAAAGTCAGAGGAGGTGTCGAGCACAGTCACGGTTTTACGTTTAGTAGCGGTATACGCACGTGTTTCGTGAACGTGATGAGAGAACGAATGGATCATCCAACCGTAACGAGTGGGTTGAAAGATTATCGGGTGTTGAAAACGACGCAAAGCGGCTACGAAGGATATATCAAGGACAAGTTTACCAAACTCGGTGAAACGAATGAACGGATTTTAGCGACTGCTATTGATTGCGTGTGGACGTACGACTTGGAAGGAGGAATTGATACCAGTAAACGGAAAGGATGGTTCGGTAATAACAATTCTAGTAACAACAACAACATTGATTACGATTTAGTCTACCAGCGAGTGCTCGAAAACATCAAAGACCAGTTCTTCGGCGACGCGCAGAGAGGCGTGTATTCGCCATCGGTGCAAGCGACGTTATACAATATGGGCGATGCGATCGTAAACAACATCAAAGAAGTGAAAGACGTGAAATTTACGTTACCAAACATCCATTTCATACCGATGACGCCAAACGGAGGAGACCATAAATTCAACGACGACGTATACATTGCCACGTCGGAGCCGCACGGTACGATTGCGGCAACGGTATCGAAGAGAAACGAAACAGCCGAAATTCGGTCTCGGCTATAAAGCAGAGCACTACGTGTGCATAGAACAAGCTCACTACTACGACAAAACTACTAAATATATCTACTACAAACTCAAAAGTATCCTCTCGTTAAAAAACTCAGAGCGCCTCTTTGCGCCAACCCGCTAATCTGTTCCCTCTGATCCTTCGAACACTTCATGTACCCGATCGTATTCGTCAACAACATCCCCAATGCCATTAAACACACCAACGCGTAGTTGAAATTCAACTTTGTCAACGACGTGGTTAAAAAGAACGCCCAAATCAACGGCGCGCCGTATATCGTCCACCAGAAAATCCGCTTCTCGGTCGCATCCACCAACCGCATTCCATCCGCGTCTCTCGATTCAAACTGCCACTTGCTCTCCCCGCTTTGTTCTTCGACTTCGTTCCAATACCTCAACCCAACTAACAAGCGACCGGAGACGTTCTTCGTCCACCAAAAGTCCATCGTCAGTAAAAGAGTCAAAAGGACGAATATGATGACGAAATCGTCCGAAAACCAGTTGCAAAAGACATAGACGAGCACGGCGCTACATTTAAAGACGACGTGCACGAGTAACGCGGTCGGATGTTTCGTCGATTCCATCATTCCGGTGTTGATGTTATCTTCTTCTTCTGCTGCTGCTCCTCCAGCAGTAGTATTCGCCATGCTTCTTCTCACCGCTTCACCGCTTCACTTCTCTTCCGCTTCCTCCTCCTCTTCTTTTTTTAATGTTCTCCCAACGGTCTCTGTGTGGCTTTTTTTTCTTCAAAATTTTTTTTCACAAACCCTAAATTATAATTGACTCAGCTCTTTCTTTTCTTTCGTCTAATCTGTGTACCAAATTATAGTACGACGACGACGCGCAGAAAAGAAACAACGCGCCGCTTTGATCACCCGTCGTCCGCCTTCTCTGCCGTCTGATCTCCTTCATTCAAGCTTCTTCTCTCTCTCTCTTCTGTCTTTGTGATCTGACCATTTTCGATCGTCGGCATCAACGCTTCTTCTTTCGTCGTTGAAAGAGATCTCTCGAGAGAGAATTTTCGCCCCGCTTTGAGATATCTCGAGAATATCTTTTCGGAGGCGGAGGAGGGAAACGTCCAAATTTGAGAGCGGGAGGAGAGATGACGACGAACGACGAAGAGACGACGAATAATACTAACAATAAGATGGAGAAGGAAGAACAAGAAGAAGTGAACATTAAAGCGAGGAAAGAATACACCATCACAAAATCCAGAGAAAGTTGGACGGACGAAGAACACGGGCTGTTCGTGGAGGCTATCGCGCTGTGCGTTTGTTTTTTTGTTTTTCTGCTTCTTTCGTGCGAGGAGGATGATGACGCGTCTCTTCTTTCTCCTTGTGATTATGGCGTCGTGACGAAAACGCGAAAACAACTATTGCTGACATTTTTCTTCTTCTTCTTCTTTTTTATCGTCTTCGAATACACAGATACCAGCGAAACTGGAAGCAAATCAAAGAGCACGTGAAATCGAAATCGATCATTCAAATCCGTTCGCACGCGCAAAAATATTTCTTGAAGATTGAAAAGTTGGGCACCGGAGAAGCGGTGCCGCCGCCGAGGCCGAAGAAGAAGGCGAGTCGACCGTATCCGCACAAAGCGGTGAAACCACCACCAGTAGCACCGCCGCCATCAGCTAAAGTAGTAGTACATGAGCAGCAGCAACATGAAGTACCGGTGAAAACAACAGGCGATGGAACTGCTGATGCCACTGCAACTAAGAACGGTTCGTCGTTAGTAGACGCCGCCTCTGGTCTCCCGTCTTCTCCTTCGAAGAAACTCTCGCCGAAGAAACAGTTGCAGAAGCAAGAAGTATCGCAGAGTAATAATTACAATAATAATACGAACGCGAGCGACGAGGGTAATAAGAAAGCGAAGCAATCGACGCCGAAAAAAGAAAAGAAAGCTGCGAAACCGAAGACTACTGGAACGAAAAAGAACGCCAACACTATGAAGAAGAATACGAAAACACAGAAATCCTCCTTGCTTCATCCCGGAAACGAACCGCCGATGGATGACTTATTTAGAAGCGACGATCAACTTGCGGGTATGGTCGATGACGAAGCAGAAGATGATGAAGACGACGACGACGAGAATAATAGAGAAATCATGAATAGCAACGACGCCTCTGGTGGCGGTTCGGCGGAAGACGACGCGATTAACCGTTTAGTAGATAGCAACAACGGCACGGCGACAACTTCGTACAAAGAAACCGGCGGTCATAATAAAGAGTTGATGATGACTGCGACAGATTTCATAAACAACAATAATATTAGTGACGAGGACGATAATAGCGGCGGCGGTTCCAAGAGCAACCACCAATGCATGACGCACGAATACATCACGCAGCAAATGAATGAAATGCAAGAGCAAGTTCGAAATTCCTTGACGGGCGCAACGTACGAGGTGCAAAAAGGATCAAAAAGGAAAGCACCGAACACCCCAACTTCAAAAGGTACAGACAGGAAAAAAAGCATCGGTTCTGGAGGTCCCTCGCGTTTGGGAGGCTTTCATCAGCAACACCAACAAAATACGAACCAGTCTGCACACGGCTCGAACTTAGGTGGCGCGGGGCAGCAAGTGAACGGCGGCGACCAGTTGCAACATTCGGCTTGGAATCCTACGCAGAACAATTCGCTGACCGATGCGCAAAGAAAGAAAGCGAATCAAAACACGCCAAACTTCCAAGTCGTGTACTCCGCGTTTGCGAGAATGTTGGAAAACGATAGCATCTCTGCGGAAGAAGCGGCGGAGAATTTACAAAATATGCGACCGATTGATCGAGAAACGACCGTTTTACTCGTCAATAACTTGAAGAAGAATTTGCTATCGAAGCGAATGTGGGAAGATCAAATGCAACTCGTCGGCAGCGGGTACCAAACCTTCTTAAACGCCTCTTCCGACGCGAGCGCGGAGGAGAAACAAGCCAAGTTGGTGGAGAGTGCGGTGAACTCTATGAAGTTTAACAGCGAAAGTGCTCGCGATGCGACCACGGCCACGCTTACAAGTGACGCGCTCGTGCCAACGTCCATGGCGACGCAGCAAACGCGGCCACATCCATACATGCAAATGACGAAGAGAGATTCCGATGGCACGTTTGAGGAAGCCAACAACGGAGACGATAATAACAACACGAACACGGATTCCGGGAACAACGATTCCGGGAACGAAAAGAAAGGATCCGATGGCGGATCGGGTGGGACTGGACAATCTCAACAAACCTTTATGGATGTAGTCGCTGATAAGAAGCGTGCAGCGGCAGCGGCTGTTCAATAAAATGAGAACAAGAGGGAAGGAAAAAAGGACGAAAGCTGCGCGCGCTTCGATTTGCGTTTTGTAATATCGAATAAAACCAAGTGTACCATACTGTAGAGTACCCATTATTTTCATTTAGTACATTTCTTATTTGTTTCACCACTACATACATAATAAATATTAGGACTACTGCACTGATGACGAACGCGAAGCAATTTTATTGAGTTATCAATACGTGATAAATTTATCCGCTTGCTCTTGCAATAACTTAGCGCTCTTCTTCGGATCAAAAAACAATCTTTGACACTCCTCTAAATCCGCAATCGATATCTCCTCTCTCCCGCTTTGTTGCGCAATCACCGCCGCCGGCGTCATCAACTGCGCCGCGTGTCTCAAAGTCGTCTCGTCGCCAACCTCGCCTAATCTCGCCAAACTCGCTTCGTCCATCTCAATCTCTTCCACGTCCGCTCGCACGGCTAAAATCCGTACGTTTTCTTCGCTCGTGTAAGGAATCGTTCGAACAATCAGCAAGCGATCTAACAAATCTACCGGAATACCGTGCGGTGCCACCATCCCGTCTGAGCCTTTCACCGGGCACACCCCTCTGTTGGTGGCAAAAATAACAATCGGTGCCAATTGCGACTCCAACGCTTTGTTCAAAAACGTGAAACATTCTTGATCCAACATGTGCACCTCGTCGATAAACAACACTCCCGGGACTAACTCGGCGATGCCACTATCGATGTATCTGTTAACCACGTTATTGATTTCTCTCCTTAACTTTTCCGTAATCTCTGTTTTCTTCGGTTTCATGATTTGACTCATCATTGAAATGATATCGGATCCGCCTTGCGGTCTCGCGTTGGCGGCGTCCAAATCGTGTAAAGTTACATCCTGCACAATCTCTTTTCTTTTATGCACGTCGCCTTTCGGTAACGGAACGTACTCTTCCGCTTCTAAATCGAACTCCGAAGCGTACGCATCGCACCTCCCAACTCGTTTCACCGACCCCGAGTTTGCCTCCAAGTAAATCACGTCGCCCAACTTCACCTTTTCTTTCTGCATCGCGTCGTAAATCGACGGGTCTAATTTCAACTGTTTCGTCCCTTTCACCGTTTTCAATCCAACGACTACGCTCGTGATAACTTTCCCGTACCCGCCCGAAGTGCTCTCCGTCTCTTCCGGCGTCATTTCCACAATCTCGCCTTCGTACACCTCCTTGTTCTCTTTAATCCGCAAACCAATCGCTCTTCGAAAGTTCTCCATCAACACTTCCGTCTTCTTCACCTCGTGCGAATACACCTCTGACCCGACCATGGGACAAAACGGTACTTTCGTCCCTAATTCTTGCGCGATCCCTAGCGCCAACGCCGTCTTCCCCGTCCCCGGCGCGCCCGTAAATAACAAGGCTCTTCCAGCCATTTTTTTCTCTTTGATCATGTCCACGACGACGCCGGAGGCTTCCCGAGCGGATTCTTGGCCGACCCATCCGGCGGCTTGCGCGACGGCCGCGCCTTTTTCGTTCAGCCCGAGACCCTGTGATGCGATGAGCGTTCAATTTGAGTAAAGGTTTCATCCTCCGATGATGAAATAATCGAACGATGATGATGAAAATGATGGGAAGGATTCAAAACAAAATTGACCGATTGCGAGACGCCACGCGAAGATGATGATGAAAAGAATTGTTTAAAACAACAATCAATAACAATAACAATAACAATAACAATAACAATAACAATCAATCAAAAAGGCGAATTTAAATTCGTTAAAGAGTATTATTAAATACCTTGATGTGCGTGTGCGTGGCCACTCGCGCTTTCTTCGTCGTCGAGGCGACTTCGTCGATCTTCATTTTAATAATGCTTCTCCTTTTTACCTTGTTTTGAAGAAGGAAGAGGAAAAAGGAAAAAGGAGAGAGAGAGAGAAAAAAAGACTGAAAAAAGTTTAGGGTCTAGGGTTTAGCAGCCCCATTGGTGAAAAGAGAGAGATAAGAGGACTTTACTTTTCACACCGACGAGCGTGTTGCACTCCTCCTGTTGAGAGAGAGAGAGAGAGAGAAGACAAAGACATACCTAGAAAAAATGATGGCGTCCAACGCATCTTCGACGACGACGACGATGGTTTTTCGACCAACGGTTTCGAATAGTTCTAGCGTAGTCGCCTCTTCTTCGGCATCATCATCATCGTCCTCTGCGGCGGGGAGACGAAGTGCAATAATGCAGAACAACAAGTTTAGTAACAACAACAACGAGAAGAACAGAATATTAAATAGAAGAAGACGAGAGAAGAGAATAACGAGAGGAAATCTCGCTGTGAACAACGCGATAACGAGGCCGGAGATTGACTGGTCGAAACTTGGTTTTGGTTTAACCGAAACCGAATCCATGTATATCGCCGAGTGCACCATCGATGGGCAGTGGAAAGTTGGGTCAATTCACCCGTACGGAAACATTTCGGTGTCACCATCCGCGGCGGTGTTGAATTACGGTCAAGGGATCTTTGAAGGCATGAAAGCTTTTCGAACGCCCGAGGATGAGATCGTTACGTTTCGTCCGGATGAAAACGCGAAGAGGTTTGCGGAAGGCGCCGGGAGGATGTCAATGCCGCCGGTACCGAAGGACATCTTCGAAGACGCGGTGAAGAAGGTTATCAGCGCGAACAGAGACTACGTGCCGCCAGTTGGGGTTGGATCCTTGTACATTCGACCGTTGTTGATTGGGACTGGGGCGATTTTGGGGTTAGGTCCGGCGCCATCGTATACATTTTTGATTTACGTCAGTCCGGTTGCTTCGTATTTCAAGGGAGGTCAGTTGTCGCCGATCGATTTGATCGTCGAAGAGGATTACCATCGAGCCGCGCCAGGCGGGACCGGATCCACGAAATGCGTCGGAAACTACTCTCCAGTTTTGAAAGTGCAATTGCAAGCGAAAAAAGAGGGGTTTTCGGACGTTATTTATTTAGACGCCAAGGAGAACAAATACATCGAAGAGGTGTCTTCGTGCAACTTTTTCGTGGTGAAGGGCAAAACGATCGCCACACCGGCTTTGGAAGGGACCATTTTACCCGGCATCACGAGAAAGAGCATCATCGAATTGGCCAGAGACAAAGGATACACGGTCGAGGAAAGAAAAGTGGGCTTGGATGAAGTCTTGTCCGCGGACGAGTGCTTTTGCACCGGCACCGCGGTCGTCGTCGTCCCGGTTGGCTCGGTCACGCACCGAGGCAAGAAAACCGTCTTTTGCGACGGCAAAATTGGCGCCACCGGACAAATGTTATACGACGAGCTCACCGGCATCCAACAAGGTCGTTTAAAAGATACCAAAGGGTGGATCGAGCACGTCCCGAAGGATTACCACTTGTAAAGAGAAAGAGACAGAGAGAGAGAGAGAGAATGAATGAATGAAAGAGAGAGAGGGACGAACCCGTCCTCCTCCGCGAGACGAGTTTTACTATTAAGACTTTTAACGCATAACGTATATATTTACTTCGACACACACAAAAAAAAACACACACGAATACTACTACTAAAGAGCAATCGCCTCTCTTTGCTTCTAAAACTAAAATTTGAATTCAATGAGTATCGTCGCGTTTTTCGCGAAAGCGCTCGCTGCTTACCAGTTTTCAGTAGGGCTTGATGTGTTTGTGTGCATGAGAAAAAATTCTTGCGTTTTAGAGTTGATTTTGGCCACAAACTTGCCTCATTTCTGTTCTTGATGTTGTTGTGTGAGACGTGTTCGTAATCTCTCTTTATTATTTATAAACGGACACGCAATCGCACGCATCTTTGAGATATATATACACACGTAACGTGCAGTTATTCTTATTGTTGTTCTTATTAAAATTGAAAAAAATGAAGCTGTACGGGCCGACGTCTCGTTCGCATCGGATTGCAGTCACCGCGAAGTATTGTTCGATTCGATTGGACTACGTCCCGGTGACGATGGGGGAAACGAACAAAACGGAAGAGTATCTGAAGATGAACCCGTTCGGTAAGGTGCCGATGCTGGTGTGCGACGACGCGAATGAGACGGCGGTGTTTGAATCGAACGCGATTTGCCGATATTTGTGCTCTGTGAGTGGCGAGATGGTATACCCGAAGGAAAGCGGGGGTGCGGAATTGCGAGCGAAAATCGACGGCTTTATGGATAGTTTTAACCAGTTGGACGCGAGCGGACCGGGGTGGTTGTACCCAATCATCGGGATCGGGAAAGCCAGAGGTGTCGCGTACGACGAAATAAACGAGGAGAGGACGAAGAAAACATGTCGCTCTTTTTTGACGAGTTTAGAACAGCACTTGAAGAAAACGATGGCGGAGAAGAGAGGCGCGTTTTTAGTCCCAGAGAGAGGCTTTACGTTGGCGGATATCGTCGGCGCGTCGAGTTGCGAGAATTTGTTTTTACACCTGATTCCTGAGAACGAGTGGAACGAAGAGTATCCGGCGGTGAAGTTTTGGTTGGAAACGGTGTACGCGTTGCCGGAATGGTTAGAAGCTGTCGGGAAGATGACGTGTTGTCAAGAACCGATGCGATGGGAAGGCGAAGTGAAAGCGCTGAAAAACTTGCCCATCGATCAAACCGAAAATTGCAGTTGGTCCGCGGCGAAAGTTCGAAATACGTTCACTTCTTTTTTTGAAAGCAAGCACGCGCACACGATCGTGCCGTCTTCGCCAGTTGTGCCGCACGACGATCCGACTTTACTCTTTGCCAACGCCGGCATGAACCAGTTCAAACCAATCTTTTTAGGCACGTGCGACCCGAAATCACCGCTGTATACGTTGAAAAGAGTCACGGATTCGCAAAAGTGCATTCGCGCCGGAGGTAAACATAACGATTTAGACGACGTCGGGAAAGACACGTATCATCACACGTTCTTTGAAATGCTCGGGAACTGGTCATTTGGCGATTACTTTAAAGAAGGCGCCATTTCCATGGCGTGGGAGTTGTTAACGGAGGTGTACAAAATCGACCCGGATCGATTATACGCGACGTATTTCGGTGGCGATCCAAAGCAAGGTTTAGAACCGGATTTAGAAGCGAGAGATATTTGGTTGAAGTTTCTCCCAGCCTCGAAAGTGCTACCCTTCGATTGCGCGGATAACTTTTGGGAGATGGGCGATACTGGACCGTGCGGTCCCTGTACCGAAATCCATTTCGATCGAATTGGTAACAGAGACGCGTCGAGTTTAGTCAACATGGACGATCCGAACTGTTTGGAGATTTGGAACTTGGTGTTTATTCAATACAACCGAGAGGAAGGTGGGGTTTTGAAACCGTTACCGAGCAAACACGTGGATACCGGCATGGGTTTCGAACGCTTGGCGAGTTGTTTACAAGACCGACCGTCGAACTACGATACGGATGTATTTCTCCCGATTTTCAGAGAGATTCAAAGAGTGACCGGTTCGTCGCCTTACACCGGTTTGTTAGGTGTCGCTGATGCTGGAGAGAAAGATATGGCGTACAGAGTAGTCGCAGATCACGTGAGAACGTTAACCGTCGCCATAGCGGACGGCGCCAGTCCCGGGTCAGATGGGAGAAACTACGTCTTGAGAAGAGTCTTGAGAAGAGCCGTTCGATTTGGACGCGAGAAATTGAACGCCAAACAAGGCTTTTTCCACAAGTTGGTACCGACGGTTGTAAAAATGCTCGGCGAAACGTTTCCGGAAATCAAGAAAGAGGAAAAAAGAGTCATCGAAATCATCGCCGAAGAAGAGGAATCGTTTGGAAAGACACTTTTGAAAGGTATCGAAAAGTTTAAGAAAATTGCGGAAGGCGCGAGAGGTGAAAACAGAAACGTCATTTCTGGCGTCGAGGCGTTTTTATTGTGGGAATCTTTTGGTTTCCCGAACGATTTAACGGAAATCATGTGCGAGGAGAACGGTTTGACGTTGAACAACGAAGAGTTTGACCAAGTGTTCAAAGCGGCGCAAGAGAAATCGAGAATGAGCTCCAAGAAGAACACCGGCGTGGATTTGTTGTTCCAAGCGGAAGCGACGGCATGGTTGTCGAATAACAACATCGCAACTACAAATGATTCGTTCAAGTACGTCGAAAACGTTCCGAAAGTGGATACGACAGTCAAAGCGATTTTGACGAGCTCGGACGGATTCGTTCAATCTACGGAAGGACAAAGCGGGCCGTTTGGTTTGATTTTAGAATCGACACCATTTTACGCAGAATCTGGAGGTCAGGTTTCTGATACCGGGTCTCTGAACGTCAACGGTAAAGATTTATCTGTTTCCGAGGCGAAAGCGGCTGCTGGGTACATCTTGCACGTCCTATCGGATGATTCCGTTTCGGTTTCGGTTGGCGACGCGTGCACCGCGCAAGTCGACGTTGCTCGACGTTCGGACATCATGCCTAATCACACGATGACACACGTCGTTAACTTTGCCTTGCGCGAAGTCTTAGGAAACGACGTCAACCAGAAAGGTTCCGTCGTGGACGACGAAAAGTTGCGTTTTGACTTTTCCCACAACAAACCAGTCACGGCGAAGCAAATCCAAGAGGCGCAAGACATCGTCAACTCGCAAATTAAAGAAAACTTGTCCGTTCACACGAGAGAGGTGGCGTTAACGGACGCGCAGAAAATCAACGGTTTGCGCGCGGTATTCGGTGAAGTGTATCCTGACCCGGTCAGAGTCGTTTCTGTCGGTCCAGCCATCGACGATTTGTTATCCAATCCGTCCAACGAGGCGTGGGCGAAGCGATCGATTGAGTTTTGCGGCGGCACGCATTTGAAAAGCACCGCGGAAGCGGAAGATTTTGCCATCATCGAAGAAGTCGGCACAGCGAAAGGTATTCGACGCATCACTGCAGCCACGAAAGGCCAAGCGAGGCAAGCCTTCCAGAATGCCAAAGATTTCATGGATATGATTGATGCGACGGCGAAAATTACCGATTTAACCGAGCTCTCCGCGCAACTGTCTTTGTTGAAAGGTTCCATCGACGACGCGGAGAAAACGATGCCGTTCGCTTCTCGAGAAAATTTGAGAGAGTTGATCGTCCGAGAAAATAAGCGATACTTGGATGAAAAGAAAAAAGCCGCCGCTGAAGCAGCCGCTAAAGCCATCGAGCAACTCTCCGTCATGTGCGGCGAAGCCTCCTCCAAGAGCGAAAACTTTCTCGTCGCCAACCTCGGCGAAGGTTTAGACGCGAAAGTGTTGGGCGAGTGCGCGCAATCGGTCGCCGCGAAAGGTTTATCGTGCGCATTGTTCGCCACGAACGACGGGAAAGCCGTCGCGTTGTGTTCGGTCCCTTCCGACGTGAAGAACAAAACCAACGAGGCTAAAAACTGGTTAGATGTGTGCTTGAAGCCGCTCGGAGGGAAAGGCGGCGGTAAAAAAGGCGTCGCGCAAGGCCAAGGACCAAACGCTGAAGCGATGACCGAAGCCATGGATGCCGCCGCGGCGTTCGCCAAGATGTCCATTAAATAACAACGCACTCACAATAACAACAACATAACACATACTAGATAGCAGAAGAGAGAGACTATTTCTATACGTTGATACTATGCTACCAAATAGTACAGCATTTTGGATAAAACAACAACAGACTTTTCTTCAGAAGAAAAAGAGCGACTTCTTTTGAGCGACGACGAAGAACAACGAACGCTCTCTTTCTCTCTCTCTCTCTCTCTTCCACGTTTTAAGAACGGCATCATTCATTGTTCGCGGCTGTGCGCATGTTGCTTTCCTCCAAAAACAACCCGTTTTCCACGCTCCAAATCGCCGGCGCTGGTCTGCTCCATTTACAAAAGAAACCGAAAGCGACGGCTTTCCAATGCGCGTCGGTGGCGTTTAGCTACATGGCGTGCGCGGTCGCTTTACTCTGTTTCAATAAAACCGCGTTATCTTTGTACGATTTTCCGTTTGCAAACGTCATCACCTTATCGCAACTGATCGTATCGACGATGCTTTTGTATGTGTTTAAAAGACTGAACTTGATTGCGTTCGTGGACCAACAGGACGGCGAGGAAACGATGTCAAACAACGGGAAAGTGCCGAAAGGCGGATTAAACGTGAAAACGGGATTCCCAACCGTGAAGTTATTTCGAACGACGTTACCGTTGGCTCTCGCGTATTTAACGTACATGTTGTTGTCCATGATTTCGTTGAGAGGCGTAAACTTACCGATGTATACGACGTTGCGAAGAACTACCGGCGCGTTTACGATGGCGACCGAGTTCCTGGCGTTTGGGAAAGCGCAAGAGAGAGACGTGATTTTTGCGGTGATGCTTATGGTGTTAGGCGCAATTATAGCCGGAATGAACGATATGGAGTTTAATTTGTATGGATATTTTATGGTCGTTCTGAATAACGTGGCAACGAGCGTGTATTTGATCATGATTGGACGCGTATCCAAGAAGAGCGGATTGAACGCGTTCGGGTTGATGTGGACGAACGGAATTTGGTGCGGCGCGCCGTTGTTCGCGCTATCTTTGTTAAGAGGGGAAGTGTTCAGTACGATTATTTATATAAACGAAAATAGTGGGTTCGTTAAAGTCTTGTTCGGTTCATGCGTGCTGGCGTTCGCGCTGAACTACTCTATATTCTTAAACACGTCGATGAACTCGGCGTTGACGCAAGCTATTTGTGGCAACGTGAAAGATCTAGCGGTGGTGTGGATTGGGTACATATTCTTTGGTGGGGTGTTCCAATGGGCGAACTTTAGCGGAATGATTGTGGGGGTGTTTGGAAGTGTGTATTACGCGGCTATAAAGTTGAAGAAGACGCGAGTGAAAGACCCGAAAGAGAGCGAATAGTTAGACGGGAGAGTTGTTTTTATTAAAAGTAGATTTGTAGGAAACGCGTTGTTGATTCAAAGTAAAAGTAATGTAATATCGGTATTTCAAATCTTTGTATCGATATGGGTAGTAGTACTCTCTTCTTCTTCTTCTTCTTCTTCTTCTTCTTTTTCCTTGCTTTTTCGTATCCTCTCTCTCTCTCTCTTATGTCTATCTCTTTCTAGCGTGCTCTCTTTTATATATTCTCTCTTCTATAATACTTTAAAACATTTCTGCGTTATCCCTCTCTTTCTCTCTCTCTCTCTCTCTCTTTATTCCATCCTTCATCGCGTGTGCTTCTCTCCTCATTTCAAAAGCACTCCTCTTGACTCTTCCTCACGCATCTCGCCACCCGTTTCTTAAATCCCGCGTAATCCTCTCGAAACATCTTCGCCGCGTCGATATTCGCCGGCGACTCGTCGTTCGGCGAGGACAACATCGATATAATCGACAGCATAATCGTCTCCACCGTTTGCACCGGCGACCACCGCTCGCTGGCGCACTCGTACCCCATCGGGTCATCCCCGGCGTCGTGTAAGATAGATATGCACACCCTCCCGTCTGGATACACGTTCGGGTGCCAAATTTCCGATTTAAATTTCACGTCCGGCGGTTTGTTCGGGTAATCTTTCGGGAACGTCATCGTCGCCGTGAAGAAACCGCCCTCGTATAACGTATCCGGAGGGCCCATGATGGTTACTTGCCATTGTAAGACGTTGGAATCGTCCACTAAACCCGCGGAGAAGCCCTCGATTGGGTTCCGAGTTAAATCTGTTTTATTTTTCGCATTCGTAGTAGTAGTAGTAGTAATCAGAAGAGAAGGAGGAAAAAGTCAGTACAAAATGTTGGAGTCGCCCCTCGTCGCTCTCCTCGCAGAAAAATCATCGTCCACATCATAATCATCCATCATCCAAGAGAGGGACAGACAGACAAAACAAAAGAAGGACAAGAAAAACGACGCACCTCTCAGCTGGTTTCGTAACAGAAGCACCGCTTGGTCGGTCATTCTCTTTCCCTCTCTCTTTTCGCGCCGCCGCTTGTTTTTTAATGAGTGGTTTAGTATTTATCACACGAAAACAACGGAGAGATCCAACGCAAACTTCTTCGCGGAGATGATGAGAGTCTTCGTCGTCTCGTCTTTAATAATAAATCGTCGGTCGTCTTCTGAATCGTGTCGCTGTTATTCCCTAAGCTACTCGTACTACTACTACTACGTCTGTCTTTCTGTGTGAGTGCGTGAGTGTGTACGTATGTGTGTATTCCTCTTCCGCTCTCCTCGCGTTCTAAAAATGACGAGAGAAAGAGAGAAAGAGACAAGAAAAAGAAGAGACGAAAAGATCACTTCTTCTCTTCATTTCTTTGCAAACACAAACACAAGAAGGGGCAATCGTTTGGCATCTGTTTCTTCTTTTTTCTTTCTTTTTTTCTTTTTTGCAAAACACAAACACAAAAAGGTCGTCGAAAACTTCGTTCGTTTAAAAATAGATATGGATGTATGGATTTAGAGAGCGAGGGAGAGGAGGAGGACGAGGCGGGACAGGAACGAGAACGAGAACAGCGATTACAGCAGCAGAGACGACGAGTGTTCGTGGCCGTTTGCTTTGAAATCGAGGAGGAGAGTGGTAATACTAATACTAATAATAATAATAATAATAATAATAATAATAAGGATGATGATGATGAAAATGCGAGCGAACTGGAAGAACGTCTTCTCGATGTTACAATTCAATGGAAGAGAAGACGGTTGGTCGTGCACGAGTGGAGGACGGTGAGAGATAGAAGCGGAGCTCGATTAGAAGAAGAAGAAGAAGATAAACTCGTGGGTGTCGGTGGCGGAAAAGAGGGCAAGCTGTATTTTGATATCCTTTTGTCGTTTTTAGGGACGTCTGGGGACGAGTCTCTTCTGTTGAGAAAGATGTGGACGCGAGTCGTTCGTCACGAGAAAAGGCTCGACGTATTTTTGAAAGACGACTTTGGAGGCGACGACGGGAGGAAAAGGAGGAGCAGGAACGCGATGATGATTACGGCGAAGGACGCGGACGTGTTGATGTCGGCACCGTGCCGGTTTCCGTTTTTGAAAGACGAGAGCGAGAGTTGCGACGGTAAATACAGTTACGATAAAAGACACGAGAGAGAGAAAAAGGACGACTTGAGAGAAAACTTCCGAGCGAACGGGTATTTGATTGCTGACGGTGGTACCGCTGCGAAAGGAACGAGCAGTTGTCGAGTGTCAAAAACGCTCGTTGATTCGTTTCGAATGAAAACGCACGAGAGAATCGAGGTAATTTTAAGCGCCCTGCGAGAGAATCATTCGCACGTTTCTGTTGGAACCGACGCGTTTGCTTATAAAGAAATCGGGAGTCGAGGGAAGTATCGATTCGACGCGTTATTCGATAAAGAAAAGGAGGAGGAAGATGCACTTTTTAAGTTCGCTAAATCAGACGCGCCGTGGGTGGAACCGGTGAAGGATATTTTACGGAACGCAGAAGATATAGACATTAACATATCCATCGTTTGGACGGAACCGAACTGTTCAGACCAAGAGTGGCATTGCGACGGCGCGCACAGAGGCGACCAGGAAACGTACGACGAACAAACGGGCGCTTTAGTCAAAACGCACGGTCCACCGTACGCCGTGTGTGTATTCATGACCCTCCTCGATTTGGACGATACGGTTGGATACACAGAATTTTGGCCAACTTCGCATAAAAATGCCGGTTTACTCGGGTTCGGAGCAGCCGCGCACGCTTTAGGTGGCGTGCAATCGAACAAAAACGCTAAAGCGGGAGATTGGGTCGTGTACGATTATCGATTGATGCACAGAGGCATCGGAAACGAAAGTAAAGACACGCGGCGACCGATATTGCAGTTTATGTATGCCGTGGACGGGTATAAAGAACGGAAAAATTACGGCCAGAAGAGTGTGTTTAGTCCCTGTTGAAGGTGTCGTCGTTTGCGACGACACGTGTATTTTTATTAGTGCTGCTACTGCATCTGTGCGCTACGTGCTACTACTACCACCACTCCCACTTGTGCGACTCCTACTTTCCTCTAAGCTCTCCGACATCCGTCTCCTCTTCTCCCTCGCTTTTCTCCTCGCCTCCTCCGCCGTGACATTTTTAGGTAAACCAACGCTCTCAAAGTTCCCAACTTCCTCTCGTAACCCCTCGTGTACAATCTTCACGTCCCCACCTCCTGAGCTCGTCACGTTCGCCATCCTCTCGTACGCGATGCCGTAGTTTTCGCACATGTAAATTCTCGTGCGAGCGTAATCAATCGCTTTTTGCACGTGCGCGTGGTCTTTCAAGAATCGGTTTTCTCTGAATCGATTCTTGCACTCCGAGGTGATGTATTCCGCCTCTTTAAGGCTATCGCGTTTCATTTTTCTCGCCAAGCGAAACATGTGCCGGAAAAGCGAGAACACTTCCGCCCTTTGAAGAAGCGAAGAAGACGGAGAAGACATGAGTGTTACGAACGAGTTTTTGTGCGCGCGCGTAATGATGTGTGACGAATTCGTGGAAGTACTTCTCTTCGGGGATTTTCAAATCTATTTTACTCTTCGTCTTCGCTCTCGTCCTCTAAGTTCGCCGCGGCGTACATCTGTTTCGTAAACACCGGCCTCGTCGATCGACTGGCTCGTCCACCGGCGATGATGTTTGACTGGTCGACTTCGTCGCCGGATAAATCGTCGATGACGTCTGAGTTTTCCGAATCCGAATCATCTTGTTTCTTCTTCTTCTTCTGCTTCTTCTTCTTCGTGTCTGTCTTTTGCTTCTTTTGCTTCGGTTCACCTTCGTCGTCCGTGCTCTCGGCTTCCTCCTGATAAATTTTATGCGCACAGAGAGAGAGAGAGAGAGAGAGAAAAGGAACTCGTCAGCACTTCTGCGCGAGAGTACCGCGGAGGCGCAGCGCGTTTCGCGCCGCGAAAGACACGAATTGAATTCAAAAATCATCATCCCCCAACACACACAAAGCGCTCTTCTAAGAACAACAACAACGACGACGACGACAACGCGACAAAGAAGAAGAAGAACGAGAACAATAAATAAACATAATAAATACCTCGGAATCGGAGGATTCCTCCTTCTCCTTCTTCTGTGGGAGGAGGACTTTCTCCTCGTCCTCGGAATCGCTCTCTAACACCACGCCCATGATATGGTTGCTCTTTCGTTGCCTCTGTCGTGTGTTTCAAATTTAAGTGAAGATTTCCCCATTGCAACGAAGAAAGAAACACTACTCGAAAAGCTTCGCCGAAAAAAGGACGATGACGAGCAACGACACCACCATCCAAACGACCATGACGAAGATTTTCTGTTCCATATTCCTGGTCTGTTTTACCCTCGGTCGATTCTTGACGACGAAAAAGGAGAAGAAGAAGAACGCGACGTCGTCGAGGAGGACGGCAGCGAGAGCATCGTCCTCGTCGCATTCGTCGTTCTCGTCGTTTCAGTGCCAAACAAACCCTTCAAAGAAAGCGGCGGAGAAGTTTACATTCACCGTTTCCTTGTGCTGGATAACCTCCATCGCGATAATAATTTTGCTTAAACTGTACGAAGGGTTCACGCGATGGCATTATTTACTCTATTGCGGTGCGTGTGCGTTGCCGTATGTTGTGTATCCTCTGTGGAAACCGTTCGAGGAGGATAAAGGCGTACCGGTGTGGGAAAGATACGTGGTGAAAGCAAACGCGTGGATTGGCATTTTGTCCTTCGTCGGCAATTACATTTGGACGCACTATTTTTATTCCGTTTTAAACGCCAAGTACACGTTTGACGCGCACAGGTTGAACGACGTGCCGATTTCGATGTATCTCATGACGCACGCGTATTTTATGTTTTACCACGCGATGACGAATTCGATTTTACGGAAGATTAAGACGAGTTACGAGAAAGATGTATTCAGAGACGTGTTTTATGCGACAGTTGTGGCGGCGTTAGCGTACACGACGGCGTTTATGGAAACGTTGACTATATGTGCGTTTCCGTACTGGGAGTTTACCAATAGGAACATGGCGTATACGCTCGGGAGCGCGTTTTACGGGATTTATTTCATAGTCAGTTTTCCAATGTTTTTGATGGTGGATGAAGACGTGACGACCGCGAAAGGGAAGAAGAACACATATTCCATGTGGCGAGTGGTATGGGAGAGTTTAGGGAGTTGCATGCTGGTGACGCTGTTGTTGGATTTCGTGAGAATTGGTTTGACTGATGTCAGTTTTACGATGAAATAGATGAAATAGAGAATTGAAATCAAGCCGCGTTTCGCGTCATCATTACAGAGTGTGTATTTTTATCAATATGTGTAAACAAACTGCTATGCTATATGGTGCGCATTATTTACGCCATCTTCTTTTTCTCTTTGAGCTCTAACAAGCGCGGTGAATGGCGCACCGGAGGTGAAGCGATGGAAACTATTTTTTTCTTCGACGTTGGTGATTTCATCACGTGGCCAATACTAATAGGTTTCTTTTGCGGCGAGGCTTTTTGCGGCGACGACGTTTGCGGAAGGGTAGCTTGCTGTTGATGCTGATGCGAGTCCCAGACGCTTCTTCTCTTCTTCTTTGGCGTTTGCGCATACTTCCAAATCGACGGTTGCGCGTCTCTTAAACACTCCAACACTCCGTTCAATCTTTCCGCGTGTTTCTTGCACTGCTCGGCGGACGCTCGCAACTCGTTCAAGATCATCGCGTCTTCGTCGTTGACTTCGTCTTCATCGTTTCCAACAACTACATTCTTCTTCTTAATAGCCGAAGTTAACACGTTCGCGCGATTTTCGTTCGTCAAGGAAAGATACATGGTCGTATCTTTAATTTTACGACATCTGGCGACGTCTCGAGCGTATTGATGCGAGCGCATAATCGACTCGCAAAATTTGGCGTTTTCGTACGAACAAATGGTGTGGAGGATATCGCACGCCAACAAGAACGGATTTTCGAGATCTGACTCGCTCTCGTAATCTCTGCACATTTGTAGAGTTTCTACGAGGATAGTCACCGAATCCGGACACCGTAAATAACAGGCTTCGATGGCAAGGTAACCAAAGAGTTTGGACTGGCACACTTCCGCAATCTTCGCATAGTTCCCGGCTAACGTTTTGACATCTTTACGACCGCAAGAGCGGGAAGATTTGAACAAAGTGTTCATCGTCCGTTCGATGTGCTTTCGTAAGTGATGCTGCCGGTACAAGAAACCGCGGATGTGTCTTTGCATCCTGATGGCCGCGAGGTGGCATTTTCGGTTATTCTCTTTCGACGCCTCTTTGAAAGCTTTGCGCGCTAAAACACCTCGAACGCGCGCCTGGAACTTGACCAGTTTAATCGCCGCGTTTTTATCTCGACGGTATTTGCGGAACTTCAACAACTCTTTCGCGAAATACATTCTGTAATAGCACTGTATCGTGATTGCAGCTTTGACTCGCTCCTCTTCCACTCGATTCTTCTCTTCAATTTCTCGCAACATTCGTCGCTCGCGATTCGCCTTTCGAAGCGCTCTTCTCTCTCGATGGATCCTGTAAATGTGTTGCATGTTCTCGGTGTAAGCACGTTTGAGGACGAATTCCTTTCGTAACTGGAATGCCCGAAACCTACTTTGAATTAAAGTAGCAGATGTATCCAAAACTAGCGCTTCTAGTTGCCTCTCTTCTTCAATCAACCGTTCCCGCTTTTCCTCTTCCTCGCGCCTCTCCATCTCGACGCGTTCTACTTCCTTCCTCTTCGCCTCTTTCATCTCCTCTACGCTTTTGCGGCCTAAATACCCCCGGTAACATTTCTGAATATCAAGTATCGCTTTTTTCTGCACGCGCACCGCGCGTCTCACTTGCCATCCTCTCGCCGAAGCTTGAATTACCATTGCAAAGTTATACTTGACATTTGCTTCCAACGCCGCTCTTTTCGCGCGGTAAAAGGATTGCATTCGAATGACATTCTCGCGCAATCTTTTGTATCCTTTCTTCGCAACGAAGCCTCGCGCGTGTTTTTCTATAACAATCGCCGCATTATGTCTCTTCTGGAGCATTTTTCGATCGGCTCGTCCTCTGCACATTTTTTGAAACGTCACCACGGCGTCCAACGAACGCTCGTACTCTTTCCTCGCGAAATAACCTCTTAAATGTTTACTAATCACCGTTTGCGCGCGAGACCACATGCGAGCGACATCCGCTACTTTCGGTCTATTTGGACGTTTTAATCGCCACCAACGCTGAATCTTCTTCGCTGAATCCACGCGTTCCACGTGCTGAATCACTCGCGAACACAAACACAAGAGGTACGTCGCCACGTCGCCGGTTTGCGGAACTGGGATATCTTTCTCTAAATTGAAACTGCCACTGCTGTTACCGGAGGACGGTAACGCCGAAGCTGACGTGTGGAAGCGAACATCGAATCCAGGAATCGGGACACCACCGATAGCTTTTAAACACTCGGCAACTTGCAAAAAATTCCTAGCGGCGATTTCTCTCGCGCGTTTGCGCTCGTCCATATCGATCGGGTGGTTCAATTCGAGATTTTCTCGCGAAAGACGTCTCGAACCGGTAAGACCCGGCGCGTATTTGCGAAGGATGGCAAGTAATACTCGTCCGTCGGCAAAATCGCTTCCTAAATTGGAACATTTGATCGAGTAGGAAGAAGAGAGAGATAATTCGGAACAACACGCTTTCGCCCACGTCAAGAGAAGCGCCTCGAGGCTGCACCTCGGCATGCCGTTCGGACGAGACGCGAGAGCGCCTTTGTTGTTTCGCATCTCGCGTTCTAAAGCTTGAATCGTACTGGTAGGAATCTTCGCGTTCGGGAACTTGCAAATTTCTTTCGTCAACATGTTCTTCGGGGCCGCGAGCGAGTTGCGGCTCATATTTTTCGTGTGCTCGTGCGTCATCATCGCCCATAGAATGCCACAAGTCGCCTCGCGATGACCATCGACGATATCCGACGGCGTGATTTTCGACCATGCGCCAGGTAACGCGACGCCTAAAACATCCTTTGCAGCATTCAAAGCCACTCGAACGTTGTTCAATTTATCCTCTCTCGTCTTCACTGGAAACGCGCACTCCGAAAGCAACGAGTGATGTTCGACCACTTTTTGTGTCTTCTTATCGATGGAGGCGAAAGTAACGTCCGGCGCTAACATTTCGATGAGTTTACACAGTCGAATACCATCTCTGAGATCGCTGGCTAAGTTTGTGACCGTGAAGTCGTACTCACTCGCGGCTGTTTGTTCGTAAGGCACGATGAAACCAGCTTTCTTCAAGTTGCGCAAAATGTCGCCTTCGCCGTAACACGACGCCGTGAGCAACTTTTGCGCTAATTCTCTCGTCGACTTGATGGAGGCATTCAAGTTGAACAGTTTCGGTGCTTTCGGGTGAGCTTTGTGGTTTTGCGCGCGGTCGAGTAACAAGACGAGCATCAAGATTCTTTCCAACACGACGTCGTTCAACGCGTTCTCGTACCCTTCCGCAAACGGCGGTTGGCCGGGAAACTCGTCGCCTAATCCGTATTTGATCTCCATCTCGTGCGAACGAAACAACTTTTCGGAGCATTCTTTCGCGCATTCTCTCGGATTCTGCGGTTGCCATCTCATGGTGTCTCCCAAGACGGCATCGACGCCGAGTTTAAGCCAAAATGTATTCACCGAGCTGAGCGTTTTAATGAAATCTTGCTTCATGCGCAAGTCGCGAAGGAAAATACCGCCGTCGCTTTTTAAACGGATAAGTTTACTCTCAATTCTATATTCCACCTCACGCATGATGACGCCAACTTCTGCATCTTGCGTGTATAGATGCGCCATGACTCGTCGCGATGCAGCTCGAGCGTCTCGAAACTCGCGCGCTCGCATCTGTTCGGATTTCATTTTCACAGAGTGAGACGTCGACGCCGCTACTTCGGAGGTATCCCGAGGCGAAATCGTTCGGTTCAGCCAGGACACGAACTCGGCTTCTTGTTGACTCGCAAACTCTCTCGCACTTTCAAACCCATCAGATGTGACGGACGAGGATGTTGCTTTTACTTCTCCTTTTATTTCTTTTGTCGGTTTTGTTGATGATGCATTCTTGGAGTTGAGCAAACGCAAGGACGCCATCGTTAGCGGCTCTTCTTGCTCTTCGCGTTCCAACTCCTTCGCGTGTTGTTCAACAGCTTTCGAAGCGGCCACGTGCTTCGCCAAATTCTCCTGGTTCGACTGTCTTCGCCACGAAGCTGACGCCGCGTACGCGCTCGGCAATCCTTTAAAGCCTTCGTACGCTTCATCAAACGCATCATCCTCGATGACATTCTCCTTGTTCGCGCCAAACGCGTCCTCCTCTTCACTATCTCCTTCATCGATCATCGCTTCCATTTTATCTCGTTCTTGTTTTCGCGGCTTCTCCGTCGTTCCTTCTTCCTTCTTCACCACGGTCACCCCTCTCAATCTCACCGTAAATGTCTTTGCCTCTCCTTCGTCAAACACCTCCGTCGCGCACGTCTTACACACGAGCTTCAACGCCCCCACCGCCGTCGCTTTCTTCGAGACAACTTTCGGCGTCCATTTAATCGACACCGTCATTTCTTCGTCTCTCTTTACAATCTTCGGGAGTACCCCTCCTGCGAATCCGAACAGTTCGTATTCGCTTTTGTCTTCTTCTCCTTCAAACCGATACTCGCAAATCTTCCAATTCCGGTTCGTATCGTTGACTATTTTCACGCGCTCTTCCGCAGACGTCGTAATCTCAACCACACCAAACCTCACCACGGGTACCACTGCCATCGAGCGCAGCGATAAACCGTCTTTCTTCGCCTCTCTCTCCTTCGTTTTCTTCTTTGTCTTCTTCTCGTCGAAACTCTTTTTGTTGTTGTTGTTGTTGTTTGCAAAATTCTTCGGTGGCAGTTGGATGCGTCGTCCCATCACATTCTCGTTCTCGTTTCGCTCGGTCAGCGCGTTCCACAGCGCATTCGTCGTCGTATCATCACTACCACCATCAAAACCACCCTCCGCGTGCGCTTTAATGCGACTCACAGGAGAAGACCGCACCACCATTTAATACTAGTAACTTGTGCGTTTACTCAATGTAAAGAAAAAAAGCTGTCGTGTTCTTTTTTTTGTTCCCCTCTTTGATTTGATGCATTTTTTATTTAGGGTTTCACAAATCCCCTAAAAACACCCCTTTGAAAACTCTCTTCTTTTCCCTCATTTTAGTACACTTACCTAAAATCAGATATATCTACCTGTTGTGCGCAAACAAACGAACGAGAAGAAGAAGACGAAGATAAATGCCACCTCCACCATCATCTCGAAGAAGAGGAAACAGACGACAACAGGCGACGACAGGAGGAGGAGGAGGAGTTTCTACGAGGAGGAGAAAAAACTTGAGGGAAAAAGATCCGATGCAATATTACTCGCGAAAAATCGACCGGTATTTGGACGCACACCCGTGGTTCACGATGGTGTTGACGCAGTGTTTACTCTTTCTCACCGTCGCGATCGTTTGGATGATTTTCGGGGAGAAAATACGGGAAGTACACTTTGAACGGGTGAAACCATATCTGAGAGAACACGTGTGGCCGAAAGTTTTGAAGTTTTCGAGGGAGAATTTGCCGGAGAAGTGGCAGTTGAGCGAACGCGTGGTCGAGAAAGTGACGCAGAACTTAGGAAACGGGGCGGAGAGCGCGTCGTCATAAAGGAGTAGTAAATATATATAGTCATCAGTTCTTCCATTATTATTAGCATAACTTCATCCTCCCTCTCTTCATCTCTCTCTTTGCACTTTGTTTTTGTTCAAGTTGATAAAAAACCTCCTCTCTTTTCCCTTCTCTTTGATTCGCTTACGCCGCCGTGCGCGTCGGCGAAAAGAGTATCGCGCGAATCGATACGAGACGCTCGTCACGCCGAGATGCCGTTGAATTGCATCTCTCGCAACGACATGTTCCCGATCGCCATATCCAACTCTCTCTGTTCTTTTTCCGCCACTTGCACTTCCAAACTCTCTCGCCACTTCAAATCGTTCAGTCGTCTCGTTTCTTTCTCTCTCCTCTCTCGCTCCTCGAGCGCTTCGATCTTCTTCCTCGCCTCCAAACGAAACCTTTTCTCTTCCATCTCGAGAAACTCCACTCGTCTCTTTTCGATGCCTTCGCCGTCGCCTTGCGCCATTTTCGCTTCCACCAATAGCAATCGCTTCCTCTTTTCCTCCGCGCGCTTCGTGTCCAACATCTCCTGCGCCTCCTCCGCTTTCCTCACAAACTCCGCGGCGCGTTCCACGTCTTGTTTTTTACGCAACGCTTTCTCCTCTCTCGCTTTGCGCATCTCAAACTCCGCCTCTCTCGCTCTCTCCTGATCCAACTGTCTCTTCTCCGTTTCTTTCCTCTTCCGTTCCTCGTCCAACTTTTCCGCCGTGCGTCTCTGTTGCGTGTCCAACATCCTCTCGACCATTTTTTCCTTCTCCTTCGCGAGTCGTTTTTGCTCCTGTTGCGAATCGAGCGTTTTGCGTATGTTGGCTTGCGTCTCGCGTTTTTTACGCAGCGCTTCGTCCGCGTCCCTTTTCGCTTTTTCGTCCGCCTCTTTCGCGAGCGCGTGGAATAACGACGCGCGTTTGAGCTGCAACGTCATCGCGCGCTTGTTGTTGACACCATCACCGTCACCACCATCGTTATTCTTCAAAGACAAAAACGAAGAGAGGCTGGGGGGGTCAACACCTAAAAAGTTAAAGCTTTCGTCGTCGTCGTCGTCGTCCTCGAGTCGTCGTTCCTCTTCTTCCTCTTCAACCCCGCGTTGTTGTTGTTCGGCAGAGAAGAAAAGCTCGGAGTGTGATGCGGGCGTGGAAGGCGGCGTATTCGTCGTCGTCTGAATCGTCGTCGTCGCCATTATTCGCGTGTTCTGATATGTATCTGCAAACAGCGTTTCTCTCTGTTGTTGTTGTTGTGTGTATTTTTAGAAAAAATGATGGAAGAAGAAAAAAAATACAGAAAAAACAAGCAGACAGAGAGAGACAAAAACAAACAAAAAGAAAGCAAGCACAAGAACACAAGAACAACGATACTACTACTACTACACGCGACGACAACAAAAAAAAAGACACGCACACATAAAAGACGCCGGTGAGGTTGAATCGAACAACTGGGCCGTCAAGCCCCCACAGGTTTGAAGCCTGCGCTCCGAGCCATCGAAGGTCACTCCGGCTTTAGTATGGAAGAAAGAGAACGCTCCAAGAGCAGCTTTCCTCCTTCACTATAACAACCCTAAACCCTTTTAATTAACATATAAAACACTGTATCATTTAGGGTTCTATAGTAAAAAATCGCCCTACCGAGAAAAGAGCGACGCTGCCGCCATAAAGTTTGAACCTATCGCACTGCAGAGAAGAAGAAGAAGATATGGGAGCACACGAGCGATGGAGGAGGATGACTCTGACGACGACAACCTCGCGGTGTTGTGAGAGTTTGTCGTCTTCTGTGTCTTCGTTTTCAAACGATATCTTTCGTCGTCGTTTGTCGTCGTTGTCTTCTTCTTCTTCGCGTGCGGAAACGAGACCATCTTCGAGCGAAGGACGATCGATCGATGATTACGCGGAAAAGGAGAGACGGATGTGCAGTCGCAATTCGAGAGCGTCCACGAGCGGGAGGAGGACTTCTTTGAATACGAATAACGCGAAGAACAAGAACTACGTGAACAGAAGAATGTTCGCGTCGGACGCGTCGCCTCTCGCGTCGTCGACGATTGGTGAGACGAAGAAGAAGAAGAAGAAGAGCAAAAATGCGGCTGCGTCGACGGCATCGTCATCTGCGGCGGAATCATCAAACGAGGACGAGGAGACAGAGGAGGAGAACGAAAACGATTCAGAAGACGCGAATGAAAACAAAGAGGATAATAAAAATAGTCGTCTTGTCTTCACTACCTCTGAAAATGATGAAAATGATACATTCAGAGGGAACAAAGCCGGTCGTTTGTCAACGCAAGCGATTTCGAAACGAGGAGGAGGTCAAGAGGGGGCGGCGGGAAAACAAACGAGGACGAGTTTTTATAAACCGATGACCTCTCGAGCGCAAATAGACGGCATGAACTGCGAGCAGCTTTTAGAGGAAATCAAGCAGAGATTCCAATCGAAGAAGAAACCGTTTTTAGGCGGCGGGAACGTTCCGGCGGCGGCGGCGGCGACGAAGACGAAAACGGGAGAGAAGGGAGGCCAAAACCACCCGCGGACCGAATTGGAACCGTCGACGATCGAGATCGAAGGTTTTAAACACGAGATTAGCGAACGGTTAGCTTCGTTTTTAGGTTTTGGGGAAGGCGAGAGTGGAGTGAAAGCGACGAGGAGGTTTGTCGATCGACGGTTGAAGAGTTACTGCGAGGAGATGAATTTGTTCGTGGGAGAACGAGACGAAAGGGAAAAGAAAGTAAAGAGGATGAAAGATCCGGAGAATCCAGGGAAATGGGAAGATAGACGCTTCGTCTTGGATACCAAGTTGAGGCAATTGTTTCAAACGCCCGATGATATCGATCAGCTCTCGTTTCGGAAGAGAACGAAAGCGGAGGAGGAAGGAGAATTCTCGGACGGAGTCGCGCCGGTGTCTCTGTTTTTAGATCCGCACTTTGTGGATATTACCGACCAAGACGCTTCGCAACTGGTGCAATCGAAAACGTACGGCTCTAACGTCATCGTCAAGAAGAATAACAGAGTGTACGCCGTGCGCGAATCAGCGCTGAAGATTTTGTTACAAAGAGTTCGTTCGCCGAAAGATGTGCAGTATGCATTGGAAGCGGTCGCTTTGTTCCACATGGAACGCGCGGCGATGGGAAAAACCAGAGGTCTCGGTTTTGAGCGCGCGTACGAATTCATCAAGGCGTGTTGCGACGTTAAATCGTACGAAACAGCGATTTGGGCGTGCGAACAGTCTCGCTCGTTAGGCTTGAACTTGTCCAGAAAGACGTTATCGTTGCTTCTTTGGCACTTGCTCGATGCTAATCGCCCGTTGGAAGAAGTCCTTCGCGTGTACTCGGTGATTCGCAATCTCAAACTCGGCGTCGACGGGAAAACTGCCCAGTTTGTCGTTAAATCCGCCTTACAACACGGTCACGTCAACGCTGCGGCGGGCTATTGCGTTCAATTCATGCAAGCTGGCGTCAAAGTCAACCGAAAAACACCGACTGCGATAATGAACGCCGCCATCGAACACAACCTTCCAAACGCCGCCGTCGCGGTTGAACGCTGTTGGAACAAAGAGCAACCGCAACTCCCGAAAGCGCCTTTCGACCGGTTAGCGCTGGCACAAGCCTACGCGCTTTTAGCCGACGACGACGAGTGCACCAAAACCGCAAAATCTATCGTCGATACTCTCGACGACGCCTTTGACGAGGAGCTCAAAAACACAACCTCCCAAAAGCTCGCCCTTTGGCCGCAAAAACTGCTCGGCGTCGCCAACGAAGCCAAAGGCGGTGCGAGTAAAGAGATTCTAGAGCGGTGCAAACGCGGGATGACGCTGATTAAAAACGCGTGCGAGGGGGAGTTATTCCACGACGTGGACGTCGAGTACGCGTTTTCCACTTTACAAATTTTAGACGACGAAGACGAAGACGTTTTGGAAGAGAAGAAAGGAGAAGAGTAATAGACGCATAGAGAGAAAGAGAGAGAGAGAGAAAAGACCATTTCGTGTAATAGTAATACTACTAGTAATAATAATAATAATAATAATACTAATAATAATAATAAAGACCGAGAATGAGACGAAGAAGAGGGAAGCGTTTTCCTCTTTCATTGAAATCCATCATTCTTCTCCTTCTCTCAACCTTTTGAGCAAAATCTACACAAAAAAAGCACCAACATCCATGGGCACCATCGCCGGGTCTGCGATCGATTTAGACGTGCTCTACCTCGCGCCGGTTGGGGAGAATAATAACAACAATAACAACACATCTTCTTCCTCGCGTCCGTCTTCTCGTCTCGCGAACGCGCAACCTTCTTCTTCGTCCCCGACGACAAAGACGAATGCTTTTAATAACGCTGCCGGGGAAAACACCAACAAGGAAGGGAACGTAACCGTCGTCGTCGACGCGGGGACGACTGATGATCATCAGACGACGAGCGACGGTATAGACGACCTCAATAAAAAACGTCCTCCTCCTTTCTTTCGATGTCAAAAGTGTAAAGTGCCTTTAGAGTTTTACGAGGAGAAAGAAGAGGAGAAAGAGGAGGACCGAGATCGAGCGAAGCGTATCGCGGATACGAGTGGGAAGTTGAAGGTGACAGCTGGCGAGAAGCAGTTTCGAGATTTTTTGTTGGAAGAAAAAGAAGAAGAAGAAATTGTAAACGAAGAGGAGCAAGACGAGGGTAACGAGACCGACGACGCCAAAGCGGCGTCTTCGTACGTGCACTTGCCGACGTCGGTGCAAAGAACGAAAACGTCGGACGCGCTGAAAGCGGCGGGGCAAACAGCCGCGACGCTCTCGAGAATATTCGACATCGCGAGCGAGAAAACGAAGCAGGACTTCCCCCTGTGCGAAACGTGTGCGAAAGAAGTGGAGGTGAATATGGAGAAGATGTGCGAGGATTTGGAGGAGGAGTGCGAGAAGTACGAGAGGGCGATTGCGAGTTTAGATTTGAGCAAAGGCGGCGGTGGTCAAAACGGGAAGGAAAGAGAGGAAGAGGGAGCGAAGAAGAAGAAACAAGAGCGATTGGAAGAACTCGAACTCGAACTCGAACGAGCGTTTGAGAGAGATAAAGCGATAGAGTTAGAGGTTGAGAAATTAGAATTAGAGCTGGAAAAACAGAAAGTGCGGAAAAGAGCGTTGCAACGCAACGCGGCGCGAGTGAAGAAGGCTGAGTTTGAAATTTGGCACGAGGCGAACCAGTTTGAAATCGACGCTAAATCTTTGAAAGAAGAACGAGACGCGTTGGAAACCAAACTGGAACGCGCTTCGACGCAATTAGACTTACTAAGACGAACGAACGTATACAACGATGCCTTTCACATTTGGCACGACGGACCATTTGGGACCATCAACGGATTTCGATTAGGCCGCACGTCCACGGTGCCGGTGGAATGGGACGAAATCAACGCCGCGTGGGGGATGGCCACGTTACTCTTACAATCGCTCGCTAACGCGATGAAGATAGAATTCCGTTCACACGCATTGCGCCCGATGGGGTCGTTTCCAGCGGTGTGCGAAATCAACGCCAATACGAACACGGTGTCGCAGTGTTACGATTTGTTCGGTCCTGTGAACATCATGACCAGTCACAAGTACGATCGCGCCATTTGTGGTTTCCTGGCGTGTTTGGACGAACTCGGTAGGTATTTCGCGGAAAGAGATTTTGAGATGGGCGTAGAACCAGTGTTTCGGTACCCGTACTCGATCGAGGCGGACAAAGTAGACGGGAAGAAAGTTACGTTTACATTCAATAGAGACGAAAAATGGACGGCGGCTTTAAAGTTGGTTTTAACTGATTTGAAAATGGCCGTCAGTTACGTCGCGTCCCGTAACGGTTAAATGTATTTTTAAATAAGATATGGATAGATGTAGATTTCAATGAGCGCTATCGTAAGCTGTGCACAATTGATACATAGATACGTGACAGGTACTGGGTACTGGGTAGCTGTAATTTTTTTTTAAGTGTGTATTTGTACCGAAGATTTTTTCTACAACGAAACTCCTAATAATTTCTCATATAAGCTTGTCTCGCGACGCGTTCGGCGTCGATATCACTCAACGATTCTAAAAACTCCGGTAAGTCCGTTTTGGCTACTTGCACCACGCTTCCTTCGAAACTCCCGTGTTTCGTGTGCGCTCTCACTTGCTCTGCCGCGCGCGCGTACGATTGCATGAAAAAGTTACCTCCGCTTTCGATCGAATCTGTCTGCGGCTTTTCCGTCACGCCGACAACCAAGAAATAGTTCGGGTCAATCATAGACGGACCGACGACGATTAACGGTCTGAGAACTTTTTTCACCTGTCTCAAAGCATCTTGCAAAAACAACGCCAATCGCAAAAGCGTCAGCGGATGCTTAAATAAATCCACATCCGCAGGAGAACCGTGCTCGGTCAACGAAAAGTATCTCAACGAACCGAGCGTTTTAATCGAGCCTTTGTTCGACAAAGCGAACCCACCTTGACGAATGAGCGCACGTTGCACGCGCATAGCTCGTTGTAATCCATTTGATGTCTCTTCCCAGTTGCTCAAACTTAAAACCTTCGAGGCGGTCCAGAACGCTGCCGCCGAGGATTCCGGCGTGCCGTCTTCCTCATCGCCTCCTCCTCCCACGCTTTTCCGTCTGTTGTTGTTACTGTTACCTCTAATATCCATGTCATTTTCGGTGTTGATGTTTTCTTCGTTTTCCTTTTCGTCCTCATCGTCCTCTACGTCGCACCTGGAATAATTCTCTAAAATAGCCGTCGCGGCGTATACCACGTCCATCGCAGACATTTTTACTTTAAATCCATGGTGGTACGTAAACGACAAATACGTTAAATCGTGCAACCCGCCGTGCGATCCGGCGTGCTCTTTCAACTTTTCCCGCATTTGTTTCTCCATGTTTGGACTCATGTGCGAAAACTTCTGCTTCGCTTCTTGCAAGGACAACCCGCAAGTGGCCAACAACGAATCCAACAAGTGCACACCGCTCTCTTTCCACGTTTGCAATCGAGTGACAACGTACGGCGAATGCAGCATCGCATCGTATAAGTTCCAATGCCGCATCATCTCAAACCTTAACTCTTCCAATTCAATCGAAATCTTGCGATCCTCAAACACTTTCACCATCGTCCCGTCGTCCAAAGCTCTCTCCTGGTGCATGTTCCCGTTGATTTGATTGGATACTTGCGACATCAGCTGAAAGCAATACTGCTTATACGTCTCCAGACTCACTTTTTGGTGCGCCAACTGGTCGGTTAAACTCACAATCGCTAACCATAACAATAAATTCTTCTCCAGTCCCTCTTTCTTCATGTCAAACGCCATATCGAATGCGCACAACCCAGCCGATCGACCGTAATACGACCCGCGTCGCCAATACTCCACCCTTTCCGCCTGCCTTTTCTTTCTTCGCAACGCGACCGTCCTCGGCGACTCCGGCTGTTGAGCCTCTCTTTGCGACTGCCTCTCTCTTTGTCTATCAAGCTTGATTTGTTTGCGTCTTGCCGTTTCTTCCTCGTCGTCGTCGTCGTCTGAACTAAAATCCGACTCTGCTTCGTCCTCGTTCTTCTCGTCGTCGTCGTCCTCTTCCGAGTCCGTATCCATCTCCGGAAAGTAATCATCCCCTTCCTTTGAGTCATCTCTGATCACGTACACGTCCTTATTCTCCTCGGACACGTTTTGCAACGACAACGGTCGGTGCGAATCCAACACGTACGCTCTGCAATTCACTTTCAAATCCATCATCTCTCTCACGTCCTCGGTCCCTCCGCAGTTTATCAAAACTATCGCCCGGTTTTGTTCATCGTCCGGGATTTCCTTCCCTCGTTTCCGCAGCTCCTCGCTCCCGCTCACCGGGAACACGGAAAACGGGACGTTATCCGACTGGAACATGGATTTTAAGATTCTGTACGCGCACAACGCGTCCACGTCCGAGGTGGAAACATAGATTAAAATCGGCGTTTGGTAGCCATCTCTGCGGATGATTTCGTAACAATGGCGGTAGTTTCCCCGTTCGACTAACATAGTGAAACTTCTTTATCGTGCCGTCGATCGAGCGCGTGCGTGCGTGCGCGTAGAGGTGTATGCGGGGTATGTGTGCGCGCGTAGGATGCGAGACAGCACACTTCACCGCGCGCAGCAAGCAAAAGGAAAGGGTGGTGGTGTTTGTGATGTGTATCTGGGATGCGCAGCGCAAGCGTTCGAATGGAGGAGGAGCCACTCGGTTTGAATTTTTGAATTTTTACATTCAGGAGTTTTAGGGTTTTATGATTTTCTGAACTGAAGGGACACTTTCTTATAATATTTTGAAGAAAGGTACCGAAAGATACCGTTCGTGTTGGTGATGATGGTTTATCCGGACGCGCGAAGAATGCTCCAATATAATATAACGGTGTTGTTCTTGTCGGCGAAGCGTGGATGGAATTGGTTTTCGGCGTCGGTATCGTCGTCGTCGTTTACGTCGTTCCTGCAGTAGAAAAGAAAACACAAAGCAAAAGTGGAAAAAAAACAAAAAAGACGAGAAAAAAAAAAACAAGAAAAAAAGTCTCTGCTGAGAAGTCAAACGCGTCCGGTCTCTCTCTCACATGTAACCACGCCGAAGCACGCAAAAAGTGCTTCGCGGTTCTCATCCGGACCAGACGCTTTTCGCTCTCCTGTTTTTCTTTTCTTTTCTCTTCTCTCTTCCTTCTCTCTTCCTTCTCTCTCTCTCCGTTCTCGCTTCTTCTTTTCCCTCGGCAGAAGGAGTCTTCTAAAAAAGCTATTGTTATATAAAATACATCTCTCTCTCTCCCATCCATCCATCTTTCCATCCCTCTTCCTCTTCTTCTACGCATCGCGTGCACTCACACTACTACTTACTACTACTAGATATAACTGACTGATTGTTAGTGTATTGTTGCGTTTATCTAAAGTTGAACCTCTTCAAGACCGATCTCTCCGCGTTCGCCGCGTCCTTCGCCACCCTCTTCGAATCCACGCTGTTCTCCGCGAAGCACTTCCAAAATCTCAACGTCTCATCCGCAGCCGCGGAAACCACCGTCGTTCCGTCCGGCGACTGCGCCATGTGCAACACTCTCGCCGTGTGGCCAGTAAACTCGGCAATCTTCGTCATCGTCGGGTACTTCCACAAGCACAACTGATTCTGCGAATACCCGTGGCTCGACAACAACTCTCTCTCGTGCGTGTTCCACTGCAACGCGCACACCTGCGAGTGCGTGTCGACCGAGTTCGTCATCGCCCCGGTATTCGCGTTCCAAAACTTTATGCATCTATCCGCGGTCCCGCCCCCAGACGCCAAAACATTCGCTTGCCACGGACACCACGCCAAAGCTTTCACCGCGGCTTGGTGCGCGACCAACTTGTGTCTGTACGTACCATTCGACAACGACTGCGAGTCATAAATATGCAACGAGTTGTCGTTCCCACCCGAAGCTAACTGCGTCCCGCTTGGCGACCATTTCAACCCGCAAACCTCTTGTGAGTGACACGTGAACGTGTTCGTGCAATGCTCTCGAATCCTCACGTCGTGCGTCATCACCGTCGTATCTCTGGAACCAGTCGCCAACTGCGTCCCGTTCCACGCCAAAGCGCCAACTCTCGCCTCGTGGCCTTTCAACGTTCTCACTTTCCTCGCTCTCGATGCGTCCCAGATCTGTACCTCCGCGTTGTTCGTCCCCACCGCAATGTGCTTTCCATCCGGAGCCCAGTTCACGGAGGTCACGTAATCCTCTTCGTCGTTTTCCACGTCCGTCTGCATCAACTGGTCGATCGCGCCCGTCCCGGCGTTCCATAAATACACCGTGCACCCTAAAGCGACGGCGATGGAATTCTGGGACGACCAATCGATCAAGTTCAAATAATAATCATCCACCAACTCTGGCGCGTCCAAAATCCTCTCCGGCGCTTGCGGGATGTGACGGAACTGTTTTTTTCCACCCTTTAAAACTCCGATATGATTCGAGGAGTACATCTCGCGCGAAGCGTTCTCCATGCCGCTCGGCGGCGCCGGCGCTTTCGATTTAAACGCTAAGATTTTCGAGTTCAAGTGATCACCATTTTCACCACCGTTTTGTACCGAGTAGTTCGACGCTAACGATTTCTTATACGCCTCTTTACTCGGACTCGCGATGCCGACGGATCGGTGGTGGTGGTGGTGTTTTCCATCGTCATCCATTCGACCACCGTTCTCATCATCATCATCGTTGCTATTCTCGGTGGATGATTTACCCTCCAAAGCGTACCTGGCGACGTCCAAGTCAATCGCAGATCGGTTGGCGATAAATCTGTCCCGAGATGGCGTCTGTGGATGATGAGGTTGCATCATATATATATGTTATGTGTGTGTGTGTGTGTGATATCAATGTAAAAAAGTGAAGAAGTCAAAAAACGAAAGTAGTTCCCCTTTTCCAAGAAGAATTTGCTTTTTTAGGGTTTTTGAGTTTCACGAGTTTCATAGGTCAATTATTGCACACAACAAAAATCAATATACCATGCGCGCCGAAGCTGCTTTCTCGTCGTCTTTCAGACCGTCACGATGTTCTCATCATCATCGACGTCATCGTCGTCGTTTAAATCATCATTGTTCTTCCATCGTCACGACGACGACGAGGTGTTTAATACGAGTGGAAGATGATGAGGATGAAAACAACGAGAAGGACTTCAGAAGGTCAAAGAGACGAAACGAACGGCGAGAGCTTTTAACGACAACTTTGCAACAACGGCGAACGAACGATGAGAAATACGCAACAAAAGGAGTAAAAGTCGAGAGCGATGATGAAAATGCATCAGAAACCAACGGAGGAAGCGCCGCCGCCGCCGCTGCCGCGAAGGAAAAAATGTTCCAGATTTTACGCGACAGCGCGAGCTGGGATCCAGACGTGGAAAAGTTGTTGGAAGGAATAGACGCGAGCGATCCAGATGCCATCGAACAAGCCATACGGAAGAGATTTGATGAGAAGAAGAGTCGAGTGTACAAACCGTTGAACGAAGATGGCGTTGGAGACGAAGGGTCAAACGACGACAATAAGAACGGTTCGCAGACGCCGACGTTGGTGTTCTTCAGGCAAGTGCAAACGCAAAATTTGTGGGTCTGGATGGAAGCGAGAAATACCATAGAGGATAAAGAGAAAGAATTCTTCGACGAGGCGATTAAATCGTGGTTCGTGGTTGGAAAATTAGGCGGATATAACGTGGAAAATCAACAGTGCTTAGAAAGCGCTTCGGTCCTAAACGACACGGTGAGTCATTTGGATTACGACGTCGCTCGATCGCACGATAGAACGAGCGCGTCGTTGTTTCACGCGATCGGGGAAGTTGAATACAGAGGGAAATGGGCGCGAGTTTGGATGGATTTAGGCACCGCGGATGAGATGGCATTAGATGTGCTCATCAATTCTTTAATCACTTTGAGCAGAGAGTACGTCGGGATTAAACAAATCGTCATCGGCGGCGATAACGAAAACGGGTGGGGGACGAAAGATTCGGGGTACGGGCAAGACCAAGGCAAACCGTTCGAAGATTTCGACCCGGCGTTTGATGAAATGTTTGGTGACATGCGAGGGATGCGAGGGAAACCGAACGCGGAAGATTCGAACTGGATGAGTCGATAATGATGATGAGCGTTTTGTACGCCTCGATTCGCGAAATAATATTCGCGAGTCGTTTGTTCGAATGTGTAAAATCGTAATGTTTGTATTATTAGATATGTTGTATACTCGGTAAATGATAATGATAATGAAAACAAATCGCTAGGTGCGCGTGCTTTGTTCACTCACTCCCTCTCTTCTCTCTCTCTTTTTCTCTCTCTCCCCCTCTCTCCCTCTAAATATATAGTAATAATAAAAGGATTTACAATCGTGTGCGAGTTTTAAAAGGCGGAGGAAGCCGTTTGCGCCAAAAATTGCAACCTCGTGACTGGATACTCACTCTCTTTCACTTTCAATCCTCTCACGCCAAACTTTATTTCGTTCCAACTCAAATTCTTAATCTCGTCTTTCAACTCGTCTTTCGGTAACGGAATGCCTTTCTTTCGCATCTCTTCCAGCGGTAACGCTCGTTTACACTTTGCGAATTGATAGGAGCCTTCGTTTTCGTCCTTGCCTTTACCTTTCACCCAGGATAACTGATACCGTTCGTCTTTCGTTTCCAAATACAACGTATCTCTGCGTAACCTCGCAGACGTCCACTGAGATTTCTTAAACCCTTTATCTGCCACCGCCGCCATGGAATACTTCAACCACGGTTCGTTGCACAAGTTGTACAAGACCGTCACTTCTCGTATCATCCTCTTCTTCCTGGCGACGTTGACGTTGGCGTTAGACGCCGCCCGCGTTCTCTGCGCGCGTTCCTTATCTTCCGGAACGAACGTTGGGACCACCATATACCTCAACGATTCCGACGCTGTTGGTGTCAACTCGATGATTTGTTGATTCACCGTCACCGCCACCGCGGATTCTACAACCATCCCGAAATCATCCGCGTTGATTATTTGCCCGTTGGAGGTTTGCAAAACACCGTTGTTGCTTTGCAAGTGCGCCGCCGCGGCACCTTCCCCGCCGTTCGCACCGCCAGAACCGTTCTCACCGTCTTCGACGTCCTTCTTTTCTTCCTTTTTTACGCCCGCCTCTGAAGCCGGCGCCGCCGCCGCCGCCTTTTCTCCGCCGCTCCTCATCATCTTCTTCTTCTTCGCGAATCCGCTCTTCCCCCACGCTCGGCTTCGAATACCGTTCCTGCTCGAACTCCGAAACTCGTCCGACACGTCGTCCACCCGCCGAACGAGCGCGCGAATCTCCAACAAACTCGGAGGCACTTGTAAACTCGGAACGTAATACCCGCAGTGCATTAAAACCGCGACTAAATCCGAATCCGACGTGTACACGTCCGTCCCCCAAAGCTGATGTCCCCGCACTTGTCGATTGGTGGACACCGCACACTCCGCCGGAATTCGTACCTCGAAGATGTTAGTGTCGTCCTCCTCCGCGTCTTCCCCTCCGTCTCCGCCGTCCTTTTTCATAAGCTTCCTCGCGAAATGCTTGGTTAAAATCTCCCCTATTCGGTAGTGAATGATGGGATGTTGTTTCTCTTCTTTTCCCGTCGTCTGAATCGTCGTCGTTCCCTTCGCGGTGTTATTAATGTTGTTGTTGTTGTTCGCATTTTGCGCCGCCGCATTCGCAGTGGTCGCGTTCGTCGTGGTATTGTTCGTCGTCGCGTGATGCGCAGTCGATCGCGCCGAGCGGCGACTGCTGTTTTTGTCCTGTTCGTCCATCGAAGGAGCGCCTCCTCCTCCTCCTCCTCCTCCTCCGTTGCCAACGCTCGCACCACCACCAACATTAGTCGTCGCGAGAGTCGCAGGGGGAGTCGTTCCGGCGAGTTCAGCCTGGGCGGCGGAACGTTTCGCCCGAGCCGAAGGCATGATGATGTTTTTTTTTGCGTGTTCAAGCGATGAATTTTTTTATGAAGCAAACGCTCTCCTGAAAGAGGGAAAGGTCTTACGAAACGCTTCTTTTCAATACTACGACTACTCTGCTGCTGCTATTACGACTACGACTACTATCACTACTTCTACTGCTATTAGTACGGCTACGACAGAGGCGTGCGTTCGTTCACGTCGAACAAAACTTCCGTCATGTACCTTTCGCACAAGCGCGAACCCATGGCGCGCTCTAACACGGCGCGCGTTTTCTCGTTGGTTAACTGCTTCTCGCAGAATAGGATTTGTTTTTTTAAGCGGAGGAGGGCGTCTGGGAGAGCGAAAGACGGGTGGTCGTCCTCGTCGTCGTCGTCGTTTACGTCGTCGTCTTTTGGGTGGTTTCCAAGCGCGACTTTTTGGTTCGTTTTATACGCTCGAACGGTGTCTTTGAGAATCTTTTTGTCGCTCGCCGTGGAGGCGAGGAAGAGGTATCCGTCCATGACGTCTAGGAAGTACTCGCGAAAGAGTTCAAATTGCTTTTGATTTTCGATTTGATCTTTATCGCCACCGATGCAGACGCATTTCGAAGATAGAATAGCCTCGCCCCATTCCGGTAGAGGTCTCTTTTCTAACGTTTCCTCTATTCTCTTTCTACTCTCTAATCCCGAGACGAACGCGTCGAAGATATCGTCGTCTTCGTCGTGTTCCTCCTTCTTTGTCGGGGCTAAATCGACGATGGAGAGCGACATTCGCCCACGAAACCCAACCACATCACCGGCAAATATCGGCGCGTCCACAATCGCGTGCGGATAAATCACGCAATGCAAGACGACAAAATCCATCGGCCCCCACGCCAACTCCAAGTGCATCTTACGAAACGTGCGTTTCGATCGCAAGCACACGTTCTCTATCCGGATCCACGATTTACCGTTCCTGCCGTCGTTCCCGTCCTCTCTGCCTTCGGGAAACGCGCGCACAGATTTCAATTCCGGCGCAGTTGGAAATTCAGAGACGGAATCGTCGTTATCTTCCGCGTCCTCCTCATCGCTTCTCGTCGTCGTCGAGGTTGTCTGCATCGTCCTCGTCGATGTCGCCGCTGCGAACGCGAACGCTTCCTCCTCCCATTTTCGTTCAATCACCTTCGCTAATTCGACGATGGCTGAATCTTCCGGCGCGTCGGAAATGTCCCAACTTGTCCTCGCGCTGCTGCTCCTTTTACTCCTACCACTCGTACCACCAAAACCGCCGCTGTCTCTCTCCAACGTTCTCGGTAAGCTCTGGTAATACCGTCGCTCTGCTTCGTCGTCTGCGAACTCAAAATCATCATCTTTTCGTCCTCGTCGTCGTTCTTCTTTGTCTTTGTCTTTCCCGTACAAGACCTCGGCTATTCTCTTTGCTTCGTCGTCGTCGTCGTCGTTGCTTTTGTCGTTGTTGTTCTTCTCGTCGTCGTCGTTCCAAAACGCCGCCGAACTTCTTCGTCGTAGTCGTCGTCGTCCGTGGTGTTGCCGCTTTTGCTGATGACGACGATGCGCACAAAAAGAAGAATGCGCGCGAATAAAACTGCTGCTCTCCGCCATTGCGCGCGTTATAATCGTCGTCGTCGTTTCTCTCTCGCAAACTGCAGAAAAAGTGACGCGCAAACCACGAACGGAAATGGAAAAGTGAGAGAATGCAACGGTGCGTCGTCGTGGGTCGTCGTTGCCCTTCCTCCTCCTCCGCGATCATCGAGAAGAACGAGAGAGAGAAGAAGAAGAAATGCAGTCGTCGTTTTCGTCGGTCGTCGACCGTGGTGGGAAACAACAACGACAACGACGACGACGGAAGAAGAAGAAATCAAATCAATCTCAAAGCGAACGAAAGAGCGAACGAACGCAGGAAACAGGCGGTGATTGAACTCTCAAAAAGAGAGGAAGCGTGCAAAGGGTACTGCAATTTATGCGGCAAGACGCACACTTTGGAAAGAACGCGGGAGGCGGAAGAGGTAGCGAAAGCGTTGCTCGAGAAGTTGCGGAAGCAGAAATCGGTCTCGGACGAGGACGAAAGTGGTCAGTTTTTAGTCGAGGACGTGTACGACCAACGAACCGGGGGTAAAATGATTGGCGTGCTCCTGTGCGAAACGACGACGACGACGACGACGAGTGAGAGGAAAGTGTTGAAAGCGTTTAGCGGACAATGGATGGGCGAGTGGGTGGTTCCCGGGTGGTGTCCTCCGTTGGCGCGGTTGACGCACGACAGTTTAGAATACATCGAGGAGAGGGAAAAGATTGAGAAGTTGTCGGAGGAAATTAAAAAGTTGGAGAAAGAAGCGTCGTGGTCGTCGTCGGGGTCGAGTGGCACGGCCGCGACGGCCGTGACGGAGTTGAAGACGAAACGGAAGAACATGTCGAGGGCGCTGTTGGAAAGGATTTGGGATTCGTACAGTTTGCCGAGTTTTAGAAAAGAGAGGAAGATGAGTGAGGGTGATGACGATGATAACAGCGATAACAGTAATAGTAGTAGTATTCGTAGTAGTAGCGATATTAAAAACAATAGAAGGAAGCTCGTGGAGCTGAACATTAGGAAGTGTTACTACGGCGACGCGTCAAAGTTGCCGTGCGGATGCGGCGATTGCGCGGCGCCGAAATTGTTGGCGGAATGCGCGAGGAAAGGGTGGAAACCGATTGCGATTGCAGAGACGTGGATGGGACCGAACGTGAAGAGAGGAGCAGGTTTGCGCGAAGAAGGCGTGTTTTATGGGGCGTGTTTGGAACGGTGTCGTCCTATACTTGGACACATGCTCTGCGACGCGGCATTAGAGTTAGAATAGTTGTGCTCTTTTGATTGACATTTGTATTTTACTCACCGCGCGGTAAAAAGAAGTATCTCGTTCTTTCACGATCTGAAACCGATATTTGTATCTCTATTTATTCTCTTCCTCCAGATCCTTCTCCTCCTTTTTTTCTCTCATTTATTCTATACATCGGGTAAAAGCTCGACGAAAAACGCCTCCATGCTACTACTCGTCATGCTCCCGATTGTACCTTCGCTGCTATACTCTATCTCTCTTCTTGGATGGTGTGCTACTAATCGATACGTTTTCGGTAAAACCTTGTGTGGTCCACCTTCCGGTTCCGCGGTGGAGTTCGAATCGATAAACGCGAACATATTTTTCAACGCGTGCGCTTTCAAAAAACGCCTCTGCAATTTTGCGCCGTTTGGGAACGTCAATCGAATAGTCACCACGTCCGGCGTTCCCGCGACCGGCTCCTCTTCTAAAGTCGATTTCGCCTCTTCGATGTGCCTTTCCGCTTCGACGCGTCTCTTCTTTTCTTTCGCTTCTGCTTCTTCTTTCTCCAATAGTTTTTTGTGCTCTTCCAAAACTCTCTTCGTTTCCTTTTCTCGATCTAATCTCAAAGACTCTTGAAACGCCGCATCTTGCTCGTATTTTTCGAATCTATTGCGCAACACGTCCTCCGACGCGTTCATATCGACAAACGGTAGCGATTGCGACGGATCAATCGGCCGCCTCGCCTCTGGTGCTTCGTACGCGACGCCAAACATGGCTGCTTCTAACTGTTTCGCCTCTTCCAAATCGATGCCATCCGGTAAAATAAACTCGTCCTGGTCTCCTTCGCCGCGGTTCGCCGCTTCTCCGCGCATCATGTGAGACAAATTCCCATTCGCTCGTCCTCCGTCTCCTACCGCCGTAGCCCGCGCCTGTTCAAGCGCCCGCCTCGCCGAATGTCTGTGATCTCCACTTCCAACTGGTAAATTTGCCGGCCGCGGCGTGCTCCCGGTCAAATCGACAATCTGTCTCTCCGCTCGCTCCCTCTCCCGTTCGTCTCGCGGGTTCATAATCAACCGCTCCATCTCTTCATCGCTATCGATTTCCACAAAATCTGGGTCGTCCTCTCCCGTGTTATATTCACTCGCGCTATCGTCTTCTATGGTCATTCTTTCTTCTTCTTCTTTGTCTTCTTGTTCTTTGTCTTCTTGTTCTTGTTCGCGGGTTGGTCGTTGAATCAACTCCCCAGTTTTCTCATCAATCTCCGCATCGGAAACGCCTTCGATTTCTTTCTCGTACGTGCCGCTGAAAAACGCGTCCACGGATCTGTCGATGTCCCATTTGTATCTCTGTTTTTATTCGAAGAAGAAGAACAACAACAGCGGCGCGATTATTAGGAAGAGCAAGAGTCAGCAGCGAAAGAAGGTTTTACCGCGTGATACTACACTCCTTTTAAAAGCGCGCGACGTGTACGTAAAAACAACCGTTTTGGACGAGTTAAAAAAGTTGAAACGATGATGAGACGCGAAGAAGACTTTCACTCTCTCCTCCGCGCACACGAAAAAGGGCAAACACGAATACTACGAATAACACACCTTTAAGATCCGTCGGGACGTGCTCTGATCTTCCACTCCGGTCACCGAGGCAAACGTGGCCACTTTTTCCGCCAAGGATGATGATGGTGTCATCTTCGTCTGATTGCGAGAGAGAGAGCAGTTTTGTAGGAGTAAAAAATGAGGAAACCGAGGGAAATTTCAAAGATATTTCTCACTCATTATTAGGTGTTGACGCGCGCGCACACACACACACACACACATTTATAATAAGCGAGAATTTTACCAGTTGTACCGCGACGATTCACGACGCACGCGACGACGAGGTGAACGAGATTTACCACTGCCGTCGTAATCACCGTAATTACCGCGAAGAAGACAAAATGAAAACACATCATCGTCGCGACGACGATGATGAGAAAAAATTGGAAACGCTCGCGGAGATGATGCATCTGATGAAAGAAATCCACGAACAACGCGCGAGAGAAACGGACGAGCGCATCAAAGATATCGCGGAGAAGTGGAAACGGGGAAGCGAAGAACGAGACGTAATCGCAGAGAAGAGGTACGAGGAGACGCTGTCGAAACTGGATGCGCTTTGGGAGGGAATGAGCGTAAAGCTGCTGCATCGTCTCAACGACTATGAGGAACGGTTGGAGGCGTTGGAAAGAGCGAGGAGTGCACCTCCTCCTCCTCGCGGCGGCGGCGGCCAAGAGAACGACGACGGCGACGCGACCGCCGAGAAGAGTAACAGAAAGATCAAAAGGATACAACAACAACAACATGAACAACAACAAAACTCGATAGCCGATCGACGACGACGATTGGACAATATGTACGCTAAACTAGAAGATTTAAAAGGATGATATCTAAAACAACGCTCAGCGCTTTACTGCTATTACTACTATAATTACAACTACTCTTTTTAATCGTACACGCACATCATCTCTTGCTCTTGCGCGACTCTGTAGATGAAGTTCTCTAACCCCATGAGATGGATGCTGCTCATGGTTTTCCCCAGGTTGAAATACTTTCCCGCGCCTTCGCTGGAATAGCCGTACAAATCGACTCTCGTGCACAAACCCGACGCGAGGATATCGCCGGCTAACTTGAAACCGCCGGACGCGGCGCCTCTGGAGATTTTCTTATTTTCTTTCTTGTAAAGATAATACGCGGCTTCAAAGACCGCGTTTCTTCGAGGCGAAGGCCAGAGAATTGGTTTGCCTTTGAACGTGTTCTCGCTCAAGTCTTTCTTGGAGGCCACCATGCGTAGTTTTGTTTCGTCTTTGAACATGTAAAACTTTGCCGCCTTTTGTCCTTCTTGGCCGTATTCTTTCTCGTCGCCTCGGATTTTCCAATATATAACGTCGCTTTTCTTACCCACGCTCTTTTCATACTTCTTCATCGGACTGTTGTATCTAATAACGGTATCGTGCGCATCAATCTCCTTCCCTCGTTCGGATTTCAACACGTTCGAACCTACGGCGACGACGGCGCAACTCCCGAATCCGAGCGGTTTCACGTCCGGAAAAAAATTCGCCCACTTCTCCTCCGCGGGCACTTTGTTCCCCACAAACAACCGTAAAAATGGATGTCTTGGATGCGTGATTTCCCTCGTGATGTTCATGTGTATCTTATCTTCCGGCCAGTAGTTTTTCACGCAGTCTAACGTCCACAAACCGCAGCGTTGTTTCTCCTCGCCGAGTTCTCTCCAATATCGCAAATTCGCTCTCAACACGTCTATGAACTCGTTCGAAGGAGGCGCAAACGGTTGCGATTGTCCTCGAGATTTGCCGCCACCACCACCGCCCTTTTTACCGGTAAAACTACCGCTCCTCCGTCTTCTCGATTTTAACGACTTTAACGACGACCCACTCGCGAGGAGCACTCTTCGTTTTTCGTTGGGAGGAGGACTCGTCGTCGTCGTCGTCATCATCATCAAGTCTTTCGCCGTCCCGACGTACCCACACTCCGAAGGCACGGAAAGGGAAGGACACGCTGGTTTACAATTCGTTTGCGTTCGTGTTGGCGGCTTTTGCACTCGAACGAGCGCCGCGTTCGTCGTCGTCGTTATTCTTAAAAGCGAAAGAAACACCAACGAAAACATGATGCGCAGACGACGCGCGCGCTACGCTCCTACATCCTTTTGCATCTCTCCTTTTGAAAAAAAACGACTTTGCTCCCAATCATCTCATCGTCGCTGTTTTATCATCACCGCGGGTGGTCTTCTCGCTTTGTGAACAAAGTATTATCGTGCTGCGCGCGTTGTATTCGGCTTAATAAAAAGGTGTGAAGAGAAGTACAGAAGGTTTGTGGTGACATTGGAATTGGAATTTAATTGGCCAAAATTACGGAAGAAATCAGTTTTTTTTCGTTGACCAAAAAAAAACACGAGAGTGAAAAAAAAAGGAAAAACAACAGACACAGAAACACGCGCACGACTTTTAGCGACGACGACGACTCTCGTCATCATGACTGTTTTTTCAACGCTCTTCGTGGCCACGCG
>Ga0255752_10000075_pt1 | contig 110813 bp, 100 predicted proteins | sample 011ome_25_FD_179952 | JGI IMG/M metagenome (GOLD analysis project Ga0255752, IMG submission 179952) | Coastal salt marsh microbial communities from the Groves Creek Marsh, Skidaway Island, Georgia - 011512CT metaG (version 2) | ecosystem: Environmental > Aquatic > Marine > Intertidal zone >...
GGCCAAACTCGGCAAAAACCTTTCAGGCACAATTAACAGATATAAATGCCGTTAAAAAAATGGGGCAAGAAGTCCTCAGTTGGAAAAACCAGCTTGATGTACTGATCAACAATGCTTCCAGCTTTTACCCCACACCATTAGAAGAGGCTAACGAAGAACATTGGGATAACCTAATAGGCAGTAATCTCAAAGCACCTTACTTTTTATGTCAGACCGTCGCATTGGCATTACAAAAAAGTCGGGGAAGTATCGTCACCATTGCAGATATTTACGCCCGAAATCCATTAAAAGGTTATAGCATCTACTGTATAGCTAAAGCAGGCAATGCCATGCTCACTAAATCCCTTGCTAAGGAATTGGCACCCAACGTACGAGTAAATGGAATTGCACCTGGGGTAATTTTATGGCCTAACACTGACAACCAAATGAGTGACTCCACAAAGCAACAGGTAATCGACAAAGTTCCTCTTAAGCGTACTGGAAGCCCTGAAGATATAGCCAACACCGCCTACTTTCTAGCGACTTCTGCCAGTTATGTAACCGGGCAGATAATTGCTGTGGATGGTGGCAGCTCACTAAACTAGCACTTGATCAAGATCAATCCATCATTAGTTTGTACTTGAAAACTCTCCCCCAAAAACCCATCTATAATATACAGAGCACAATGTGTTCTTTTGTTGAATCATTCACGATATAAACTAGTATCTTACGGAGGTATAACATGTCCTTAATACCAAGAGGCAGATTCTTCGATATTGACCGTTTTGTTGATGATTTTTGGGCTCCAAGGGCTCTAGGTAGCCCCAAAAGCTCATTTTTTTCTCCCCATGTTGATGTCGTAGAATGTGACGACCATTATGAAATAACCGCTGAAATGCCCGGCATTAAAAAAGAGGATATTCATATCACTCTGGAAAATGGTGTGCTGCGCCTTGAAGCGGAAACCAGCCATGAAGAAAAAGAGGAAAAAGAAGGAAAAATCATTCGCCAGGAGCGCCGCTACGGCAAGTATATGCGTAGTTTTGACCTGGGGAATAGCTTTCATGAGGAGGATATTAAAGCCTCATTTGAAGATGGCGTACTAAAATTAACTGCTCCAAAAGCTGCCGAAAAAGCTCCCGAGCAACATGAAATTATAATTCAGTAATTAACCTTTTAAATAGTTAGTAAGTTTACTGTTAAATTAGCCGGGCTTGATCTAAGCCCGGTTATTTTTTTGATAACGACTATTATTAATTAACTACTTTGATTGCTAATAACTGCTTTGTTAATTCAGGATTTATTATGACCACGAACTTAACCAATATTAAAAATAATCTAGAACAGCGTAAGAGTGTTTTACTGCAACGCTTATCGCGGGTTAAATCTGGAATGATTCAGGAACATTCTGCTGATTGGTCTGAACAAGCCCAGGAAAGACAAAATGATGAAGTTCTGGAAGCAATTGGTAACGAGTCTCAACATGAGCTCACACAGATCAATGTTGCATTGGAGCGTATAGAATCGGGTGATTACACCAGTTGCACTGATTGTGGCGAAGATATTTCCCTAAAACGATTGGAAGCCGTTCCCTACACCCATCTTTGTATTAATTGTGCGGAGTAACCAAATCGTCTTAACGAAAAGAAATACCAGAACTAACGCTTACGCAAGCAGCTAGGATTAACCTCCGACATACTGCGGCAACCCATTAGCTTCATATCCAATTCTATTTCCGTTCGCAATAAATCTAGTGCTCGCGCTACACCCGGCTGCCCACCAGCCGCCAAGCCGTAAAGATAAGGCCGCCCGACCATGCAGGCATTAGCACCAAGTGCCATAGCTTTCAGCACATGAGTACCACGGCGAATACCGCCATCAAGAATAATTTCAATCTGACCACCTACAGCCTCAACAATCTCTGGTAATATATCGAAGGGAGCTGGCGAGCTATCCAACTGTCGGCCACCGTGATTAGACAAAATGATTGCTGATGCACCTATTTCTACTGCCTTCTTGGCATCCTCAACAGACATAATACCTTTGAGCACAAAAGGCCCATCCCATTCAGACATAAGCCATTCGGCATCCTTCCAAGTTACCGTTGGATCAAACTGATTGGCCACATACTGTAGAAGATTAGAAACCTCACCCGTGCCCTCCTTAATCTTGTGCTCGACATTAGCTAACACAATGGAATCACTCGTAAGATAGCGATACACCCAGGCTGGATGAATCAAGACATCAAGAATACTCTTAACGGTTAACTTAGGCGGCAGCGTCATTCCCGTGCGCAAATCTCGCTCACGGTTACCGTGTGCAGGTAAATCTACGGTGAGGCAGAGTGCATCAAACCCTGCAGTTTTAGCTCGCTGCACAAATTCCCGACTTAAATCACGATCTTTGTGAACATAGACCTGAAACATTTTTGGGCCATCGGTTTCAGCGCCTATATCTTCAATACTGGTCGTTGCTAATGTTGACAGAGAATAAAATGTACCGGATTTTGCAGCCTCTCTGGCCACCGCCTTTTCACCCTGATAATGGAACATCCGGGTCATCCCCGTTGGCGCACAAATCACTGGCCAGTCAATTTTCTTACCCAACACTGTAGTCGACAAATCGATCTGGGAAACATCAACTAGAGCTCGCTGTAATAGATCGTACTGATCAAAAGCCGAGGTATTACCCTGCAATGTGCGTTCATCATCCGAACCGCCATCAATATAGCCAAACAGTGAGGCGGGCAAGCGCTCTTTTGCCACCTTGCGGAGGTCACTTATATTAAAACAACGGGAGAGCTTCCAGGCATTAAGCCGATCCAGTAGAGTCATCTCAGTACTCTTCATTTTATTCACTACCATCCCATTATCTTTATCTACTGCTAGTTGTTTATATCTGTCCTACGACCTTGCTCATGGCAACTTCTGGCCGGTGGCAGCTCTTCGTTTTAAGACTCTTAGCTGTCAGTTCTTGCCCTTGCCATACAAAACTCACAGGCCACAAGGTCTGCTGGCGATCATACCGTTGCCATAGAGTCTTATAGTTTAGTTTTGCCACCGGGTGCACTTCATTGGGCACCAGCTCTGCAAGCGGCAATAACACAAAAGCATTTTCCAGAATTTCCTGTCGTGGCAATAAAACACCCTCTATCGTACCAACGGTAGAGTCATAGGTGAGAATATCAATATCCAGTGTTCGAGCACTAAATCGTGGACAATCCCGACGGCGCCCGTTTTTATATTCCAATGCTTTTAAATAACTAGAGAGTTGCCCAACACTGAGCTCTGTTTCTATACCGACGACTAAATTATAAAAATTGTCGCCATCAAAACCGATAGCCACACTTTCGTAGATGGAAGAAATCAACAGCGCCCCAAACTGTTCAGAAAGGGCATCTAGACCTGCTGCAATATAACGCTGCTGATCGATATTGCTGCCGATGCTGAGTAATACCTTTCCCATTAGCTCTGCTCGCCCCTTTCAAGTTCTCCCCTTTCAACTCCTCTTTCAATGACGACACCCACATCACGGGCACCGCGAATGGCACCGGGCTTGCCGATACGCAATCGCAACCAGGGTACCTTGAATTCCTGGCGAATAATTTCTGACACTTGCTCTGCCATGGTTTCCACCAATAAAAACTCACTGCCTTCAATAAATTCAATAAGGCGCTTTGATACGGCTTTATAGTTTAGGGCGTACTGAATATCATCAGTGGCCGCTGCTTGGCGAATATCAGCACCCATTTCCAGATCAAGACTAATGATTTGCCTTACTTCACGCTCCCAATCATAGATACCAATAATGGTGTCTATCTTGAGATCATTGATATACACAATATCCATCAGACTACCCCTCCCCTAAGATAAGGTTGGTAATGTATCTATCGGCCAACGTGGTTTGGCCAATATGGCTAACTCTTCCTGCTGACCCGCCACTAAGCGCTGGCATCCGGCATAGGCAATCATGGCACCGTTATCAGTACAAAATTCATGACGAGCATAGAAAACCTCACCATCGACCTTATTGAGTACTTCTGAGAGCCTTTCGCGCAAGCGGGTATTAGCAGACACACCGCCAGCAATAATTAATGTCTTTAAACCTGTTTGCTCAAGCGCTCGACGGCATTTGATCGCCAATGTATCCACCACTGCCTCCTGAAAAGCACAGGCAATATCCACCATGGTCTGATCATCAGGCAAGACGTCATCACCACGGTGCTGGGCAACGGTATTCAAGGTAAATGTTTTAAGACCAGAGAAACTAAAATCCAGACCTGGGCGATCCGTCATAGGCCGTGGAAATTTAAACCGGCTAACATCTCCCTGCTCAGCCAATTTTGCAATCTCCGGCCCTCCCGGATAATCCAAGTCCAACATCTTGGCTGCTTTATCAAAGGCCTCTCCTGCAGCGTCATCCAGAGATTCACCCAATATTTGATACTCCCCAATACCTTTCACCTCAACTAATTGAGTATGGCCACCAGAGACCAATAACGCCACAAAGGGGAAAGCGGGAGGATTATCTTCCAACATAGGCGCCAATAGATGCCCTTCCATATGATGAACCGCCACTGCAGGAACCTGCCAGGCGTAGGCCAGAGAGCGACCAACACTGGCTCCGACCATAAGTGCTCCGATCAGCCCCGGCCCCGAAGTAAAGGCAATACCATTGATGTCACAAGAGGAACAATGGGCATCCGCAAGTACCTGACGAATTAGGGGTAATAACTTGCGTACATGGTCTCGGGATGCCAGTTCTGGCACTACCCCACCATACTCAGCATGGACCGCTACCTGGCTGTATAAGGTATGAGCTAGCAGTCCCTGTTCACTGTCATAAACAGCAACACCCGTCTCATCGCAAGAAGTTTCTATACCTAGTACACGCATAACTTTGAGTCATTAGCCTTATTAGGTGGAAGGTTATATGAAGTTAAATAAGGAGAACCGGAAATCATACGTTAAAATCGCCTAAAATTCATGCAGTTAGCACCTACCAAAAGCCATAGAAAGCTACTGACAAAAGTTTTGCAACTGACACTGGATATGTATAGAATACGCGCCCTTGCAGGAGTACTAGGTAAGACTATTTAAGCTAACCGCTAAATAGCCCAGTACCAAACAATAATTGAATACAACAGGATAGAGGATACATGCCTTTCGTTCGCGTTAAAGAAAACGAGCCTTTTGATGTGGCTCTGCGTCGCTTCAAGCGTTCTTGTGAAAAAGCCGGTGTACTGGCAGAAGTTCGTCGCCGTGAGTTTTACGAGAAGCCCACTTGGGAGCGTAAGCGTAAAGCTGCCGCCGCCGTTAAGCGTCATGCTAAAAAGCAGTCTCGCGAAAATCGCAAATTCGAGCGCCTGTACTAAGCTCTTACTGAGCTAAGCCTTTACTAAAAAGGCTTACTGACTACAGCCAGAATATCTATCCTTAAGTAGATAAAAGAAGCGCCGCAATGTCGGCGCTTTTTGCGTTTCAGAAAACTTTTTCGCTTCACGAAAAAAAGGTGAGAAAACCATGAGCAATTCACTAAAAGAACAAATTACCGAAGCAATGAAAGACGCCATGCGTGCCAGGGAAAAAGAACGCCTGGGCACCATTCGCCTGATCTTGTCAGAGGTCAAGCGTATAGAAGTCGATGAGCGTATCGACATAGATGACACACGCCTACTTGCTGTGCTCGATAAAATGGTTAAACAGCGCCGAGACTCCATTTCCCAATTTGAACAAGCTGGCCGCCAGGAATTAGCAGATAAGGAACAAACAGAAATCGTCGTTATTCAAGACTTTCTACCACAACCTTTAAGTGAAGAAGAGCTTGCCACAATGATTGATGACACCATCGCTTCCGTAGGTGCTGAATCTATGAAGGATATGGGCAAGGTTATGGGAATCATCAAGCCACAAATTCAAGGCCGTGCTGATGCAGGTGTTGTGAACGGGATGATTAAAGCAAAACTTGGTTAACAAAAGCTGAGCTAAAACATAAGCTGAGAGCTCCGCCTACAAAACACCTTCACATACGCCGAAATAGATATAGGCCAGCTATTCAATTGAAAGATTAATAGCATTAAGCTGTCAGGGTTGAACACTCACCCTGACAGAGAAGCTCGATAGCACCCATGGCCGGTAGAATTCCACAGTCTTTTATTGACGATGTCCTTGATCGCATAGATATTGTCGATGTTGTGGGAAGCCGTCTCGATTTACGAAAGTCCGGCAAAAATCACTCTGCCTGCTGCCCCTTTCACGACGAAAAAACTCCCTCTTTCACCGTTAGCCAAGACAAACAGTTTTATTACTGTTTTGGATGTGGCGCTGGTGGCAATGCCATTGGTTTTGTTATTGATTTTGATCGGGTTTCTTTTCCTGAAGCCGTTGAAATGCTGGCAAAGCATGTTGGACTGGAGGTTCCCCGTGAGGCTAATAGGGACGATGCTAGCAGCCAATACCGCAAAGCTCTCTATAGCATTATGGAGAAGGCCGATAATTATTATCGTAACAGCCTGCGCAATCACCCCAGCGCAAATGAAGCTGTCAATTATCTAAAGTCTCGAACTCTAACAGGGGAAACTGCCAGAAATTTTGGCATTGGGTTTGCCCCACCTGGTTGGGATAACTTACTCCAGAACCTGGGCGAAACCGATGAGAGCATTCGTCATCTTAAAGAATCAGGGTTACTGATTGATCGCGAGGAAGAAGGCAAGCTTTATGACCGCTTCCGCCACCGTATAATGTTCCCCATCCGTGATGTACGGGGTAGAACTATCGGCTTTGGTGGCCGGGTGCTAGGCGACGACAAACCCAAATACCTAAATTCGCCAGAAACACCTTTATTCCACAAAGGCCGTGAACTTTACGGCCTCTTTGAGGTGAATAAGCAGCTTCGCGACATTCCCAACCTGCTCGTAGTAGAAGGCTATATGGACGTAGCAGTACTATCTCAACACGGCATCCACAATGCTGTCGCGACACTGGGCACTGCTGCAACTGCTGAACACTTGGACAAACTGTTTCGCTACACTTCAGAGGTCGTGTTCTGCTTTGATGGAGACGAAGCCGGACGTAAAGCTGCTCACCGAGCTTTAGAAACAAGCCTGCCAGTCATGCTGGATGGTCGCTCGGCAAAATTCCTTTTTTTACCTGAAGGAGAAGACCCTGATTCATTAGTACAAAGTATCGGCTGCGATCAATTCCAACGATTAATCAAAACAGCCACACCCATTTCGGACTATTTATTCGAGTCATTATCTAAAGATCTCGACACAAGCTCCCTTGATGGCCAGGCGCGGCTCAGCAAACTAGCCGCTCCATTAATCAATCGCATGCCACCAGGTGTTTTTAAAACACTAATGATGAAAACCCTGTCACAGCGGACAGGGCTGGATACTGAAACCCTGACCAGCTTTATCGAACCTGCCGAACTCCCCACCGAACTTGAACAAGAATCTCCACCTGATTATGACCAAGGAGAATACCCAGACTATTACAATGACATTGAATCAGGGCAGTACGACGAAACTGGCAATCCCTCCCCTTCTCCAGTTCAAAGGCAGGCATATCAACGTCCCCAGAAAAGGGTAAAAATGCCTCCCGCTCAAACTTTGATTGCACTACTTGCCAACCACCCAGTACTGGTCAAGCTAATCACAGATCTGGATACACTCAAAAACTTAAATACCGAGGAATTAGACATTGAGGGTATGGAGATATTGATCCCCTTGATAGAACTCCTTCAAGAAAATCCGGATTACACCCTCAATCATATACTCGGTTATTGGCGTGGCATCCATGATGTTGACCAGGCCGAACAACTCACAGAGATTGCCGCCACTGACTTACTTCGCCCGGTAGCAAACGGCAGCAGAAATAATGAAAGAGAATTTCAGGACATACTAAGTAAGTTACTACGACTCTCTTCTACAACAGCCCTTACCCCACTTGAACTTTTCCATCATTTGGCCGAAAAAGAGACCATTGATGACCATGATTTGAAAGCCCTAAACTGTGCCTGGCTTGAACTTTCGGATGAGCTTAGAAGCAAGGAAACAAAAGAGTTGTTTAATCAAATAGTTAGAAAGCCAAGAAGCCTTTAGCGTAAAGACAAAGAGTCCCTGATGTAAAGCTGAAGATTAATCGTAAATTTCCCCCACTTACGTAAGACAAAACCGGTTTATTCCAGTATAATCGCGCGTTTTATTTTGCCTGCTATTAAGTTGGTAACAAATTCTAGTTGGTAGCAGATTGGCTAGTAGAAAAATTCTACCGGCAGTAATTCAGTGACAGTAGATCCTATATGAGCGGTAACGCACAACAACAATCACGAATCAAAGAACTGATCGCCAGAGGCCGTGAGCAGGGATACCTGACCTATGCCGAAGTGAATGACCACCTGCCTGAAGATATTTCTGATCCAGACCAGGTTGAAGACATCATTCAGATGATTAACGACATGGGTATTAATGTTTTTGAAAATGCACCCGATGCCGAACAACTTCTGATTACCACTGGCGAATCAACAACTGACGAAATTGCCGCAGCAGAAGCTGCAGCAGCCCTTGCTGCAGTTGAAACAGAGCAACACCGCACTACTGACCCTGTCCGCATGTACATGAGGGAAATGGGTTCTGTCGAGCTACTGACACGGGAAGGCGAAATTGAAATTGCCAAGCGTATCGAAGAAGGCATTCGCGAGCTTATGGCCGCCATGGCTGAGTGGCCAACGATTGTTGATTACATCATCTCTGAGTATGACCTCATTGAAACCGACGAGCGTAAGCTTGCGGATATTCTTATTGGCTACCTCAATCCGATGGAACACGTCCCATCTGCACTGGCTCAGGCAGAAGCTGCAAAGAACAATGAAGAAAATGACGACGATGACGACGATGACGATGACGAAGCAGATACAGGCTTAGATCCAGTAGAAGCCAAGGAACGCTTTGACAAACTACGCGACCTCAACAACAAAGCACAAAAAGCACTCGAAAAGCATGGCCGCAGCCACAAAACAACCAAAGAAGCCATGCTTGCTCTCAGCGAGCACTTTAAGTACCTCAAATTAGCCCCGCGCAAATTTGAACCTCTCATTGAATTTGTACGTGATGCCCTGGCTATCGTTCGTGCCGAAGAACGCAACATCATGGCACTTACTGTTCGCCAGGCAAAAATGCCTCGTACAGACTTTATCCGCAGCTTTCCTGGCAATGAAACCAATGAAGAGTGGATTGTAGAACTATGCAAAAAAAGCGACCCCTATGTAGAGGTTCTAAAACGTGTAGCGCCGGAAATTCAGCGTTCACAACGACGCCTTAACCAAGTCTCCATCAAAACAGGGCTGAGCATTGACCAAATCAAGGACATCAACCGCAGAATGTCCATTGGTGAAGCCAAAGCCCGTCGCGCCAAAAAAGAAATGGTGGAAGCCAACCTTCGCTTGGTGATCTCTATTGCGAAAAAATATACCAACCGCGGTCTGCAATTCCTCGACTTGATTCAGGAAGGCAACATCGGATTGATGAAAGCTGTAGACAAATTTGAATACCGTCGTGGTTACAAATTCTCTACCTACGCTACATGGTGGATTCGTCAGGCCATCACCCGATCTATTGCAGACCAAGCCAGAACCATTCGTATTCCAGTACATATGATTGAGACTATCAACAAGCTCAATCGTATTTCCCGCCAGATGCTTCAGGAAATTGGCCGCGAACCAACACCAGAAGAACTCGGCGAACGCATGGAAATGCCAGAAGATAAAATCCGCAAAGTGCTTAAAATTGCCAAAGAGCCTATCTCCATGGAGACGCCCATTGGTGATGATGAAGATTCACACTTAGGAGATTTCATCGAAGACGTTAACATTCTCTCCCCTGTAGACTCAGCTACTGGCGAAAGCCTCACTGAAGCCACAAGGGACGTTCTTAACGGCCTCACAGTCAGGGAAGCCAAAGTACTGAGAATGCGGTTCGGTATCGACATGAACACCGACCACACCCTGGAAGAAGTGGGTAAACAATTTGACGTCACCCGTGAACGGATTCGCCAGATTGAAGCCAAAGCACTACGTAAACTGCGTCATCCAACACGCTCAGATCATTTACGTAGCTTCTTGGACGAGTAACAAAAAAATAAGACAAAAGTTAAACGCCGAATTTTTGGCTCAGTGTAAGGCGCACAATAAACGAACGAAGGAGCATACATCAGGTATGCGACTGAGAGAGTGAAGCCGTGCAACGCAACGATGAGCCAAAAAGACAAGTTTAAAAGGGCCCATAGCTCAGCTGGTTAGAGCAGTCGACTCATAATCGATTGGTCGAAGGTTCAAGTCCTTCTGGGCCCACCATTTTTACATTATATTTCAATAAATTAAAAACCAGCTCATTCTAAAAGTGAGCAAAACCCCTTCTGACACAAATCGCTCAGCTCTAAGCTTCACGAACAAACACCTTTAATCCGCATTATCCAATGACCATCACACATCAAGTCGTGCCTTACTCCTGTGCATCACCGACCTAACTCTTTTTTGTCCCACTAATGGAAAAATGGCACGCCTGTTGCTTTAATAAGAAGGGAACGCATAACTAAACCAAACACCAATGACCGAAAAGGTCTGAGAACCCTTTAGATGAACAAAGGCTGGAAGTCTTATAATTCAGGTTCTTTCTTCGATGAGCTAATCACCCCGGCGGGCAAGCCCCGGATGGCTGCCCGCCATCTAGTAAATCTTTTGCAAAACCTTTCACCAAACGCTTGAACTTAACAAGGCGCTAGACGTGCCGGATATAGGTCGCTTTCGGATTAATCTCTACATGCAACGAGGCTATCCTGCGTTAGTAGCTCGTCATATCCCTTCCTATATTCCGACCATCGAAGAGCTAAATCTTCCTTTGTTTCTGAAAAACTTAGTGATGGAGAACAATGGCCTGGTATTGATTGTTGGCGCTGCCGGCACCGGCAAATCAACAACCCTTGCCTCGATGGTGCGTCATCGTAATGATAACAGGAGCGGACATATCCTCTGTATTGAAGACCCCATAGAGTATATTCACCAACACAACAAATCGATTGTGGATCAACGGGAAGTCGGTTTGGATACCCATTCTTTCGGGGATGCACTACGTAATGCCATGAGAGAGGCGCCTGACGTTATCGTGATCGGTGAGATCCGTGATTACGAGAGTTTAAAGAATGCAATTTCCTATGCGGAAACAGGGCATTTATGCCTTTCCACCCTTCATGCGAACAATGCCAACCAGGCACTGGAAAGAATTCTCAGCTTCTTTGATGAATCGTCCCAGAAACAAGTATTGCTAGATTTATCGTTACACCTAAAAACAATCATCTCCCAACGGCTGGTGATGGGAAAGGATGACAAGCGGCTGCCAGCAGTTGAGATTATGATGAATACACCATTTATAACTGACCTGATTCACAATAATCGAATCGATGAAATACGTGAAGCAATGGCCTACAATGAGACAGGTTGCCGCACCTTTGACCAATCACTTTTAGAACTATACCACGGCAAAATGATTAGCAAAGAAGAAGCCTTGGCCAATGCAGATTCTCGCACCAATGTAGAAGTGGATATCCGGCTCCATGGAAAACCCGATGGTTCCTCACTCGACGGTGTTGGCTTAGCATACGGCGAGGTTGAAAATCAGGGTAATGGCCTGGAGAGGTTTAAATAGATAACTGCGGCATAGGTTTTCCGTAGGGGTAATCTACGTCCACAATCATTTGACTCCACATATACCTTTAAATCTTTCTATATATATCAATATACTGAATGAACCAGAGAAGCGTAGACTTCAACTTCATAAGAAATGGCTGTGCAAGTTGCCACAACGGGGCACTATTATGTGGTCAGGCCAATACGTAGTGTTTGGTGAGTGTTTTTCTATCTATGATATTTACTCGGGTGGTTTTTTATTTTCCAGAGTTTGCTCCATAATATGACAACCAATTCCTAAACCAAGTTAGTTATGGAATCATCCCCATCAAGGTTCATCATCTATTAGAGTGTTTTCATGGATCCTATAACCCAAGGCGTGGTTGGCGCTGCATTAGCACAAACCAAAGGTGAGGCTACAACACTAGCTAAAGCTGGTGTGATTGGTGCACTGGCAGCTATGGCTCCCGATCTTGATGTATTAATACGATCGTCCACTGATCCATTACTGGTCCTGGAATACCATCGACAATTTACCCATTCATTGCTTTTTATTCCCTTTGGTGCACTGATTTGTTCACTAATTTTTTATCCGTTAATTGCAAACCGTTGGCAATTAAACTTTAAGGCTATTTATCTCTGGAGCTTTTTAGGATTCGCTACCCATGGTTTACTGGATGGCTGCACTAGCTACGGCACACAGCTGTTGTGGCCTATCACAAATCATCGGTTTTCCTGGGATATCATCTCAGTGATCGACCCGCTATTCACTCTGCCCTTACTGTTGTTGATCCTGCTGGGTTCAATAGTTAAATCCCGACGCTATCTCTACGGAGCATTGATTTGGGGCACGCTCTACCTGAGCATCGGGGTGATTCAACATGAACGGGCACTGGACATCGGCCGCCAGCTAGCTGCTGAACGTGGGCACCAACTGCTGCGACTTGAGGCCAAGCCCAGCTTTGCCAATATAGTGGTGTGGAAACTGGTGTATGAAACTGAACAACGATTTTATGTAGATGCGATCAAACCGGGGTTATTCAAACAACACATCTGGGCTGGAGACAGCGCTGATAAAATTAATGTGGCAGCACATTTTCCCTGGCTAGACCCGGCATCTCAACAGGCTAGGGATATTCAGCGTTTTGACTGGTTCTCGGCTGGCTACCTGGGGTTGGACCCTCAAGATAACAAGGGTATCGTCGACATCCGCTATTCACAGTTACCTCATCAGATTTCACCGCTATGGGGCATCCAGCTCTCTAAAAGCAGGGATAATGGGCAGCATGTCAATTACTTTACTCGCCGTGAAAAACGTTCGGCTAACTTTGAGGCATTAATAGCAATGGTTTTTGAATGATCGCTGTAAAATTCTAGAACCTGTACTCTTTGTAACTTACTAGCTAGAATTCGAGACAATTTTTATTTAAGCGCAGCTAATCATGACCACAGACGCCGAAACGGACAATCAAAAACCAGACAACATCGAATATGATGCTCACCCCGTCTTTAAAACAGTTGAAGAAGAACCGAATAAGAAAAATTTGAGCTTTCTAGAAATTATTTCCCAGGCTTTTTGCCTTCTATTTCAACTGCAACGAGGCAAAGGGCTTAAGCGCGCCACAGATTTACTCGAAGACAATCCCAAATCTATTATTTTGGCCGGGATAATCTCGATGATTATCTTTTTCTTGTTTTGCTTTACTGCTTCTCAATTGGCAATCAAATATTTGACCCCATAAAATAAAAATAATTTTTTACTATAAAAGATACAAGTAAGGCCTGCACCACCATATGACGATGGGTGGGAATGGTAGGAGACAAATTCCCCCTAAGATGCTAAAACCTCCAAGAGAATACTTAATCATTCCCTTGGAGGTTTTTAATATGCCTACTAATTTTTGCAAACTGGTTGCGCTAGAACAAAACATGCCTTTTACTTTCTAACTAAGCTGAAATAAAAGGGCTTAGAGGTTCTATGGGCAATACTAATAACCAAATATCATCACAGCCAGAGAAAGTCATTGATCCACGATTCAACAAAGCGTTGGAACAAGTGGATCGTGGGGCCTTTGTAAACAGTGAACAAGAAGGTCTTGTTGTTGGCCGGAGTATTCCATCAGCTAAGACTCTTCAACATATTTTTAGCGTACTGCAACTTCCACCCAACCCCAAAGTGCTTCAAATTGGTATTGGTGTAGGGTATACCAGCGCCGTATTGTCCCATGTAGCAACTCAGGTCATAGGTATAGAAAAGTCTGCTTCCCTGGTAGATGCCGCTATAGAAAACCTTAGTAACCTGAATATCAGAAACGTTGTTGTCCACCGTGGCGAAGGGGCAGAAGGCTCTTCTCAATCTGCCCCATTCGATATTATTGTCGTATCAACACCCAATATTGAAGACAAATCAGCACTGCTTAATCAGCTCACACCCTTTGGCCAAATGATAGCTGTTGAGTACGCTGATTCATCATTGCTTAAATTGGTTAAATACAAGGGAGATGGACATCACCACTATGCACGTAGTGAGCATGGCTATATTGATTTTGTTCAGAATAAGGATGAAATTCTTATTGAGCTGGGTTTTATCAATGATGATGTACTTGCCAAAGCGAGACGACGGGCCAATGACAACAAAACCTTAATTATTGATGAAGTGCGCCACCTAACCAATGTGGATGATATGGCACTGTATCGATCTCTGGCAAAGCAATATGGGGTCGAATTGGGTAATGTCGATAGCCTATTAAAGCTCATCGAACCAAAAATATTTAGTCATTTTTCTCGAGCCTTTTTGGACCACCACCATATAATTCCACTTTATATCGACAATGATATCCTGGTCGTTGCCACCAGTAACCCCAATGCCTCAATGGCAGAAATTCAGCTGGTTTTTCCCCATAAAAAAATAAAAACTATATTGGTAACACCTACTGATTTTCGTCGCCTTTGGTCTGCAACAGACCTCTGTCTGCAAGCACAAATCCCATCATTAACACTGCCACAAGAGCCCTATAAAGATAAAGAGGGGGACGACCTTCTTGGAGAACACAAACCTGAAATAGGTGCTCACCTAGTATCTCTGTTCGAAGCATTACTACTGGATGCAGTAGCTGGGCGCGCCAGTGATATTCATCTCGAACAGTATGGCAATGAAGTCAGAGTAAGGCTTCGAATTGATGGAGAAATGCGAGATGTCCCTTACTACAACATTAGCCCAAATGAATTAAGAGGACTGATTAACGTTATCAAACTGCGAGCTGAACTTAACATTGCTGAACGCAGACTACCTCAAGGTGGTCGCTCCCGGCTACGTGTAGGAGACTCACTGTTTGACCTGAGAGTTCAGGTACAACCCTCTCTACATAGTGAACATGTAGTTATCCGCCTCCTCCCTCAAAACTCTGAACTTGTCAGTATTGAAAAATTAGGGCTCTCTCCCGGAATTGCAGAAAACTATAAACGCCTACTTAAAAACCCAGCAGGACTCGTATTGGTCGTTGGCCCTACAGGGTCTGGAAAAAGCACTACGTTATATGCCGGCTTACAACTACTAGCCAATGACGGTAGCCGCAAGGTCATTACCGTAGAAGACCCTATTGAATATTCAATTAGAAATATTCAACAGACCCGAGTTAAACCAGACATCGGATTTAATTTTGCTGATGCTATGCGCTCTTTTGTCCGCCAAGATCCAGATGTTATTTTAGTCGGTGAAATACGTGATCACGAAACATCCCTAGAAGCCATACGCGCTTCACAAACTGGTCATGTGGTACTTTCCACTCTGCACTGCAATGATTCGGTGGATGCCATGCAACGACTCCATGACTTGGGCGTAAACCCTAACTCACTGGCCAGCGAACTTCTGGCAGTTATAGCTCAAAGGCTAGCTAAACGCATCTGCCCTCACTGTCGAGAAGAAGCCGTACCTGAAGTTGAAATTCTTGAAGAAGTATTCCCAAAAGGAACACCTGACAGCTTCCACGCCTATGCAGGAAGAGGGTGTGAACAATGCAATGGTACAGGCACTCATGGACGTGTTGCTGTGGTGGAGTACCTTCAGATTAATCCTGAATTGCGTAATGCGATTTCTCGTAATATACCCGTCAGCGAACTACGAAAATTAGCACTGGACTGTGGCTTAGTTACCATGCGAGATAGTGCTTTAGACCATGTTATTCAGGGCAACATTCCACTTTCAGAGTTGCCTCGAATCCTTCCAGAGGAGCGTATGGCTCCCGAAGCCCGCTGGCAGTGGGAAAAAACATCCTAACGGGATAAATCGTTATGACAGAAAAAGCTATTCAGCGGCCTGCCGCAGAAAACATATACCACGAAGAGCTAGAAACGCTTTCACGATGGGATCCAGGCCCCGTTCCTCCTGGATGGGCTCTTTCTCCCTTTGCTGTTGAGAAATTTATTCTGGGTGACCCCGAACTTTCCATTGAAAAAAAGTTTGTTGGATCAAAGGACTTGATATCACGAATTATTATCAATCTAGCAACCAATCGAGGTGCCATGTTGATAGGTGAGCCCGGCACAGCTAAATCTTGGCTTTCAGAATTATTAGCTTGTGCTATCTCAGGACAATCCATTCTTACGATTCAGGGTGGTGCCCTAACTAATATCAACCAATTACTTTACAGTTGGAATGAAGCCCTATTAAAAAATACTGGGCCAACTAAAGAGGCCTTAATTGCCAGCCCTATTTATCAGGGGATGGAGAAGGGTCAGTTAGTGCGTTTTGAAGAAATAGCCCGCTGCCCACAGTTTATTCAAGATGCCATTCTTTCTATCCTGTCGGAACGGCAAATACAAGTTCCTGAGCTAGAAGGTGATGACTCCGTACTTTTTGCGAGGGATGGTTTTAATATTATTGCCACATCTAACTCATTAGATAAAGGCGTTCATGAAATGAGTGCCGCACTAAAACGTCGAATGAATTTTGAAACTATTGCACCTATTCCCAATATCAAAGATGAAATAGAGGTGGTCAGTAGAGAATCTGAAAAATTAATCCGGTTATCTGGTGTCGATGTAAAACCCACACCTGCGATTATTGAAATACTGGTAACTATTTTTCATGAACTTCGCAACGGACAAACACTAGATGGACGAAGCACTGACAGACTAGCCGCCACAGTAATGTCTACCGCAGAAGCGATCTCTGTGGTCCATGCTATGGGAGTTCACGCCTTTTACTACCGAAATAGCGCTATGCAGTTAACTGACCTTGTTCATTTTTTAATTGGGGCCGCACTTAAAGATAACAAAGAAGATAACCGCCGTATGAAACACTACTTTGAAACTGAAGTGGCTAATAAAAACGGTTCCCACTGGGCACAGGTGTACGAGCAACGGCATCAATTCTGATCACCTTCCAGCTTCTGGGAAGGATTGTATTATCAAACCAGTTGAATCTGTCTTTACTGTTGACTATACGAAGCAATAACTACAATCCAATTCTACAAACCTAGTTCAGATAATCCCAAATGCTCGTCAGGCCTGCGTCCCAAAGGCCAGAGAAACTTTCGATTATCCTCAGTAATAGCAAGATCGTTAATACTGGCAAACCGATGCTGCATTAGCCCTTTTTTATCGAACAACCAATTCTCATTGCCGTATGAACGGAACCAGTTGTTGGAATCATCTTGCCATTCATACGCAAAACGTACGGCAATACGGTCGCCCTCAAATGCCCATAATTCTTTTATAAGACGATATTCATTTTCCCTTTCCCATTTACGTTTCAACAGCTGAATAATATCTTCTCGACCGGTAACAAACTCAGCTCGATTCCGCCAAACACTGCCTTTGGTATAGGCGAGAGCTATACGTTCAGGGTCTCGCGTGTTCCAGGCATCTTCTGCCATACGAACTTTTTGAATGGCAGTTTCTCGACTAAATGGTGGCAGCGGTGGCCGCTCATTAACATTTGTGTCCACATCAATCTCCTTTAAATATCTAAAATTAGTTTTTCACTGGTTGCTCGAGAAATGCAGGGGCACATTAATTGAGATTGTTCTCGCTCCAAATCGGTCAGCGCAGAATCACGATGTTCCGGATCACCTGCTAAGACTTTTACGGCACAGGTTTTACAATTACCGGTGCCACAGCTAAAGGGCGCATCTATGCCTGCTTCCAACATAGCGTCAAGAATGCTCTTATCGGCACCGACCTCAATGGTCAACTTTGAACGAACGAGCTCTACGGTAACTGGGGAATCATTAACAGGGTGTTCTGTGGAAAATCGCTCAAAGTGGATACGTTCAGAAGCTATATTTAATGCTCGGGCAGCATCCACTACTGCATCAATCAAGCGACCTGGACCACAGACATATATCACAGACTTTTCTGGAGCAGCTGATAACACCACGGACACATCTAAGCGCTCATTTTGCTCTGATCGGTAAACACTTATTTGCTCGCCAAACTCCCGTAATAGTCGATCTCTAAATGCCATATCATGGTCATTCCGCCCAGCATAATGCAGTTGGAAATCACTACCTCTGGCCATTAATACCTGAGCCATAGATTTAATTGGGGTGATACCAATCCCCCCAGCAATCAGTACCGCCGGCCGTTCATCTGCATGAAGTGGAAAATAGTTTTCTGGTTGTTCACAACGTAACGTTAAACCCAGACTAAATATCTCATGTACCGCCAAGGACCCTCCACTCCCCTCTTCTTCTTGCAAAACTGCGATCTCATAAATATCTCGGCGAGCAGGGTTAGAACAAATGGAGTAATGGCGAATAACTGTCTCACCACTAGGCAATAACACGGGGATACGAAGATGTGAGCCAGCAGCAACCTCTGGTAACTCTCCACCTTCAGGATGACGTAATTCAAAAGCCCGGACTCTCGGAGTTAGTTGCCGAACACCACTAATAACAAGTTCAAGAGGGCCATCTCCAATACATTTTAGTTGCTTATCACTAACGATCTGGCTCTCTTGTAATCTCTCATTTTCTTTTAACTTCTGATTTTCTGCCTTTAACGACGCCATCATCTCTTCAACATAAGCTTCGGTATAACGTGGCGTAATATGCTGCGGGCAGTTCCAATCAAAACCTTCAACATCAACCACAAAGCCACGCTCAACCCGTGCTCGGTAATCGTCCACTTCTAACAGAGCGAGTTGCTCCCTATCATTCAATTCTATTTCCCGCACCCGGCCTATAAGCTTGAGGCGCCTCTGGTTGGGGTAGTCCATAAAAAAAAGAGCAACACGATTATCCTTTCTAAAATTACCCGTGCTCACGTATTGCCGGTTACCACTGAAGTCGGCAAAGCCAATAGTTTTTTCATCCAATACCTTCATGAAACCAACTGGGCCACCACGATGTTGCACATAGGGCCAACCAGTTTCACTAACGCTGGCCATGTAAAAGCTATCTCGAGCAGCGATAAATTGAGCTTCCTGCTCACTGATCAAGTGGTTGTAATCGTCACCTCCTTCCATACTAGTGTAGGAAGATCGGCTACCAGAATCCTGCTGAACATCACGCACAGATTTAGTAAATGCGATTTCTGCAAACCGATGCCCCATGACACAACCCTCTGAATAATTGTTTTATAGAAAAACAAGGCACCCTTAGGAGAATGCCTTGTAATCAGCTACTGGCCCGACCAAAAAAACTCCACTCTTATCCCACTGGGATCAAAGCACATCATGTGTTTAGCTGGCCCACTTCCAACAGACTCTGGTGAAAACTCAATATCTATCTTATTTTCAGTTAGCCTTTGGTAAATATGCTCTAATGCTTCTACACCACTCACTTGCAGTGCTAAGTGGTGTAGACCAATATTAGCCCTTCGATTAAATGGCACTTCTGGTGTTTCTTTAATTGCCCAAAGAGTGATCATAATCTGTCCATCACTCACAAAAATTGAAGGGTAATCCTCGTTTCTTTTTAGTTCTTTCCAGCCCAAAAAATCAGTGAAAAATGCTGCTGACTCCTCAAGCTTAGATACCGTTAGCCCAATGTGATGCGAACCATTTGTCAGTGGGGTGTTCATGATGACTCCTTAAACCAAACGTTGTAATCAATCACAGATAGAATTGTCGGACTATTAATCCTCTAATCCTCGCTTAAGAGGCAAGCTGCAATTCCACTTTAGGAAAATCAATATCTACCCGGCTGGCTTTGCCCAAAATATTGGTAAGAATATTCATACCCACATGGGTAATAATTTCCACAATATCCGACTCGCTGTAACCGGCATTACGCACGTCTAGAATCTCAGCTGTAGTCACTTCGCCACTGTGCTCAGCTAATGACTTAGCAAATTTCACCGCGGCTGCAGCTTTGGCATCTTGGCTTGTGCCGGCACGGTTTGCTTCAATCTCTGAGCCATTTAAACCAGCTTTGCGGCCAATAGCGGTATGAGCTGATAAACAGTATTCACAGGTGTTTTGTTGCGCCAATGCCAGGGCAATACGCTCTCGTGTTTGAGGGTCTAAACTTCCTTCACCGGCAATGCCATGTAGCCCAAGAAAAGCTCTTAATGCAGAAGGCGAGTTTGCAAATACCTTTAAAAAATTGGGCACCATACCCAATTGAGATTGAATAGCATCCAGCAATAGTTTTTGCTCTTCATTCGCTGACTTGTGTTCAATAACGTTGATACGACTCATGATAATTCTCCTTTATAAAATGATTTGATTGGCCTTTCTGCACACTGTGTGCTGCCAGTGGTGACACTTTGCCAAACACCACTTAAAATAAGAATAACCACAAATAACAATTTATTATTCCATTTTATGGAACAATAAAAATAACAATGGGATTGAAGTGATATGGACAGATTACACCTGATGAGCGTGTTTGTAGCTGTCGCTGAAGAGCAAGGTTTTGCTGCCGCTGCTCGCAGGCTACAAATGTCTCCCCCCGCTGTGACCCGAGCTATCACAGCATTGGAAGAGCATTTAAACGTTAAGCTTCTTAATCGCACTACACGCTATGTTCGAGCCACAGAAGCTGGGCAACGCTACCTTGAAGATGCCCGACGAATCCTTGCTGATGCCGATGCTGCAGACGAAGCAGCTGCAGGTATCAATGCCGAACCCAGGGGACACTTGGCTGTTACGGCACCGGCATTATTTGGTCGCATGTTTGTGATGCCCGGTATCGTTAATTATCTTGAGCAATATCCTGAAACAGAGGTTGCCGCCCAGTTTATGGACAGAAATGTTAACTTATTGGAAGAAGGTATTGATGTAGGTATACGTATTGGAAAATTGCCTGATTCCAGCATGCGAGCCTTACGAGTAGGGTCAGTACGCTTGGTTCTTTGTGCATCACCCCTCTACCTTAAACAACATAAGCTCCCACAACAGCCTGACGAACTGCTCGAACACACAATCATTACATCCAGCGCAGGAAACAACGCTATTGGCTGGCGGTTTAACACCAAAGATAAGGGTGAAAAAACATTACGAATTAAACCGCGATTAACAGTTACAACAAACGATGCAGCAATTGAGGCTGCGGTTAGGGGATTTGGTATTACACGACTCATGTCCTATCAGGTCGCACCACAACTTGCTTCAGGTGATCTAAAAATTATTCTTAGTGACTATGAGCCAACACCACGACCGATACATATTGTGCATAGGGAGGGACGTTACACATCCACAAGAGTACGAGCTTTTATAGATTTAATGGCAGAGCAGTTACGTTCAAATCCTGCACTAAACTAACTCTATTCTGATGTTATTCCAATATGATCAAACTCCCTCTCGGTGAGCTCTCTGCTTTTTCCTGGGGACAATAAAGGATCTAACGATAGATTTCCGATTGAAATGCGATGCAGCGTTAACACCTCATTATTGAAACGTCCAAACATACGTTTGATTTGGTGGTAGCGACCTTCTATAAGGCTCACTTCCGCTACATAATCAGAAATAGTACGAAGCTTTGCTGGCCTGGTAGTAATTCCTTCAAAGGGAAAATATATCCCCTCATAAAATGCCTTGATATAGTCTTCAGTGACCGGTTTCTCCAAAGTCACCCGATATACTTTAGCCACTTTATTTTCCGGCGCACTCAATTGTCGAGACCACTGTCCATCATTTGTCAGTAGTAATAACCCGGTACTATTAAAATCTAGTCTGCCAACAATATGTAATTGCTCTTTATCTGGTCGAGCCAACAAATCTACCACGGTTTTGTGCTGTTCATCCTTGGTGGCACTCACCACCCCCAGTGGTTTATTCATCATCACATAAACAGGCTTTTTCTCACGGAGTATCCGTTCATCAAATACCACATGGGAAAAGTCATCGATAACCTGATTAATACCTGTGGCGGGATGCCCATCTACCAATACCCGTTTTTGAGCCAACAACGCTCTAACATCTCGACGGTTAACGCCCAGCTGCTCACTGATAAAACGGTCTAACCTGGCGCGCTTTGATTGCATAATATTAAGAATCAGTTAACCCAAGATACTTGTTGGTCAACAATACTAAAGTTTATTCAAAATTACTGCGACGAAGGGCTTTGGTCTTACTTCGCTTCGCCTTGCTATCCAAACGTTTTTTCTGGGAGTTTTTGGTGGGCTTGGTAGGCCTGCGCACCTTGGGTACTACGGTTACCGCTTTGACAACTTCTTGAAGACGTTCAAGGGCATCATCCCGGTTTTTTTCCTGAGTGCGGAATTTCTGGGCTTTAATTACTAGCACACCTTCCTTGCTGATACGCTTGTCCCGCAAAGCCAGTAACCGCTCTTTATAAACCTCGGGTAGCGATGATTCCTTGATATCAAAACGGAGATGAATAGCTGAAGAAACCTTATTTACATTCTGGCCCCCAGCACCCTGTGAGCGGATAGCAGTAATTTCTATTTCATCATCAGGGATGGAAACGTTAGGGGTAATCGTTATCACAGTAAAATCCGAGAGCCATCTTCATCTATTTTCAATGAACAGGATACCAGAAAAGCTTGGATTTTCTTTTTCCATATCCATTTCTCCGTATTAACGAACTACTGTTCGCTTAATCTTTTTATTCTGTACCGTAGAATAATAGTAGAGGTTGGAAAGAATGGTAGAAGTTGAAGAAAATTGTAGATTATTTAAATTGTTACTGGCTGAGAAAGACTATCTGTTACTGAAATTGTTTATTACTAAAAGCACCTATTCCAAGCTGTCTACCTAAAGTAATAAGTCATCACCAATAGGATGATAAACACTGGCTGACTCTACCAGAGAATTAGCTGTTAATTGGGGTACACCGTAAACTATCGCGGTAACACCATAATCGTTTTTAACTTTTTCCAGCAGTAAATCAAAGTCACCATCGCCAGAAAGCAACACTACGGTATCGATATCTTTTGCACTTTCAAGCACATCAATGGCAATACCTACATCCCAATCGCCCTTAGCAGAACCATCACTACGCTGGATATAGGGCTTTAGCTTTACGGTAAAACCTATGTGCTTAAGAGCATCCTGAAACTTTAACTGGCCATCATCTCCACGATGAATCGCGTAAGCCGTCGCCGAAACAATATCGCCCTGCTCTTCTATAAGCTTCCACAATTTCCTGTAATTAAATTGGCGGCCATACGCCTGACGGGTGGTGTAATAGATATTTTGCACATCAACAAAGATGGCAATTTTTTTGGCGCAATTATTGGTCTTATCAGTAGCAGAAGGCACTTAGATTCTCTCTATTGTTCACGCTGTAAAAGCAGAAGCAAACCGTACACTACTCCTCTACCTTTCACTACCCTGTTAACCATATTTCATGGCCAAGGCCTCCGTAAAAAAAAAGGCCACAAAACAATATATCTACTAAAATATAAACAAACTACTGGATATCCCAGAAGGTGAATATCTCAGGAGGTAGATATCCCAAAATATGGGTATATCAGCAAATAGAGGGCTCAAAAGGCACCTATATAACTAGGCGCCCTATGATCAAATATTGAACACCCTATTTCATACCTGAGAACATGACAGATGAATGATGGTGACTTTTTATGGCGACAATCAACAAACAAGCTATAACTGCTATCCATAAACCAGGATTTAAGCAATTCGATACCTACGCACTAAACCAGCAGGATAAAGATCACTTGCTTCACCCCTGGCAAGTCTTTGATACTTTTAAAAAAGATGGCGCCATGCCCATTGCCGCGGCAGATGGTGCTTATATTTATGACAGTGATGGAAACCGCTATCTAGATGCAGTTGGTGGACTCTGGTGCACTAATATTGGCCTAGGCCGCAAAGATATGGCCGATGCCATAGCAGAGCAGGTCTGCACCATGGCTTACGCTAACCCCTTTGTGGATATGACCAATGTTCCCGCGGTGGAACTTGCAACCAAACTGTCTGAACTGGCCCCTGGTGATTTAAACCATGTAATGTTTACCTGTAGCGGATCAGCCGCTATTGATACCGCATTTCGGCTTATTCAGTACTATCAAAACTGCCGTGGGCTACACGAAAAAAAGCATATTATTTCACGTAAAAATTCTTATCACGGCTCTACCTATGCAGCCATGTCCATTGGTGGAAAACCCGGGGATCACCCTCCTGAATTTGATTTTATAACGGACACAATTCACCATATTTCAACACCAAACTTTTATCGTGCAGAAGACTATGTAAGTGAAGAATATTTTTCTAAAAACTTTTCAATAAATAAAAATAAATTAACCGAAAAAGAATTTTTAGATTTTTTATTAAATGAATTAGAAGAAAAAATATTATCCATTGGGAAAAACAAAGTGGCCGCTTTTTTTGCCGAACCCATTATGGGTGCTGGCGGCGTTATCATCCCTCCCAAGGGTTATCACCAAGGCACCTGGGAAATCTGCAAAAAATACGATGTCCTCTATGTTTCCGATGAAGTAGTCACGGGCTTTGGACGGCTAGGCCACTGGTTCTCCTCGAAGGAGGAGTTTGGCATCCAGCCCGACATTATTACCTGTGCCAAAGGCATTACCTCCGGCTACCTACCATTGGGCGCGACGCTTTATTCAGATCGTATTCACGAAGTCATTAGTGAAGAAGGTAAAGGCCGCTGTTTCAGCCATGGCTTTACCTATTCAGGTCATCCAGTTTCCTGTGCTGCTGCGTTAAAAAATATTGAAATAATCGAACAGGAAAATATTCTTCAGCATGTAAAAGAACTATCACCTTATTTTCAATCACAAGTCAGAACATTAAATGATTTACCTATCGTCGGTGATATCAGAGGAATGGGGATGGTAGCCTGTGTGGAATTTGTAAAAAACAAAGAAACCAAAGAACGGTTCCCGGAAGAATTTGATATTGGCAAATGGGTCTCTAACCAGGCAGATAAAAGAGGGCTAATTGTTCGCCCTATTGTTAACTTGAATGTAATGTCACCACCACTCATCATCAACCAAAATCAAGTGGATTGCATCGTTAAAACACTGAGGGAAAGTATTATTTGTACCCTCGACCAATTAAAAATAAAAGGTTTGTATTAAAAAAGCTAAGGAACCTTTGAAAAACGGAGTTTATAGTTCATAAATGAGAAGGGCCGGCCCCATGAGCGCAGCGAGTGCTTTGGGTCTTTTGAGGCCGAATTTACCAAAAGTAGGCGCATCAGTGACAACGCCAAATCGAGTAAGGTAGTTTTTCAGAGGTTCCTTTAAATCATCACCACTTCCGGTATAGGAAAACCATTAAAACGCGTGGCACAGCAGGCGGTATAGGCACCCATATAAGGAAGATAAATCAAATCGCCCGACTGCATTGTTTTAGGTAACTTCTGGTTTTTTATACAAATATCAATGGAATCACAGGTAGGGCCCGCCAATGACCAGTTAATCATCGGCCCTTCTCGATCAGTATAAATAGGGTATTGAAAACGATCATTTAACTCCATCAATCCACTGTATACACCGGTATCCAAATACAACCAATGTTGGCCATTGCGCACTGCGGTGCCAATCACCTGAGCAATCATACAACCTGCCGATGCCACCAAATTACGACCCGGCTCGGCAATCACTTTAATTGAAGGTTCTAACTCACTAAAAGCTTCGAGCTCCTTGGCGATGACCTTACCAATTTTTTCCAGGCTTGGAACATCCTGATGCAATGGCACAGGAAAGCCACCCCCTAAATTTAACAATTTGGGTGTTATACCCTGCTGTCGCATCCAATGAAAAAATAACCGAGCAGAACGAATACCCTGCCGCCAATTATTCACATTCAAACATTGGGAACCCACATGAAATGTAATACCGGATACATCCATATCCATGCGTATACACTCAGTCAAAACGTCGTAAGCCTCCTGCCCTTCAACGCCAAACTTTTTATCCAATGGCCAGGCCGAACCATCGTTACTAATTTTTATTCTTAGGTACAAACTCGCATCAGGGTAGATACCATGAATTTTTTGCACTTCTGCAACAGAATCCACTGCATACCATTGCACACCACTTTGAGCGGCCTTACGTAAATAAGCTTCCGACTTAATGGGGTTAGAGTAATAAATTTCTTCACCAGGGACCCCTAACTCCAACAATAATTTCAACTCAGCATAGGAAGCTATTTCGAACGACACACCTTGTTTATGAAGAATGCTAAGCACGCGCTGATCGGGGTTAGATTTCACCGCAAAGTGTGGATGAACACCCGGTAATGCAGCTATAAACCGCTGGGCATTACGCTTTACCTGATCCGTGCTGATCAACAGCAGCGGTTTTTCATAATCCCTATCCGCAACTAAAGAATGGGCATAGCTCAAAATCGAGGAAATGCCTTCTACAGCACATTGATTACTTACTGAAACAATAGGGTTTACAGACATAACGGCATACCTCTATCTATATATCTATCTATATACCAACCCGCCCATAGCTATGTATTTATACCTATAAATTATAGTTTAGTTGCCAAAACCGGCTCGCTGTATGGTCAACGACATATTATTCAAAGCTACCCATTTGCTTTCACCCTGCAGATAAAACAAATACCTACAGGAGCAAGCTATAGACCAAATTACAGAAATAGAAGGCATGAAAAAACCCTAACGAGTATTATTTTGGCGAGTAAATTTCAGCATTAAACCGAGCACTGTTATAGCGGCATAAACAGGAATATACTGTTCTTATCGTCACCTACATTTTGTGTGGGTGGGCATAAGGAAAACTCGCTAATATTGTTATCTAGCGTGCGCGTTTAGCGCGGAAGGGAATCTAACATGCCTAGAAAAATCTATTTAAATCAAATCACTACAAACCACCTCCAAATATCAGAAATGACAAAGCGAGCTGACTCCATATACAAATGTTAAGCGCTTTAGATTTACTACATCTCTACAAATTTAGGAAATATCTATGAAAGTGAAATCAATAGAAATTAATGGAATAGGTGGTATTGGAAGCCTTAAAGTTGATTTCAACGAACGGATGAACTTTATTTGTGGCCCAAATGGAGTTGGGAAAACAACATTACTTGAATGTGTTGCTCATTCGTTTTCTGCTAACCAGACTAATATTCTAAAGCGAAATGTATCAGCTGATCAGGGAAACTTCAAAGCTACTATTGAGATTGACGGAGGGAATACTGAATCAAATATAACCATTGCCGATTTTGACCCAGACAAGCAATCAAGTATAAATGGCTTACACCAACATTCTTCGAAGCTCTTGTCTCTGAAAGTCACCAGAACGTTTCAATATCAACCATTAGATGCTGTAGGCAAAGATGTTGATAAAAACACAAACACCTCATATCGAGAGGCGATGCTAGGGGTCAATGTTAATGAAGTAAAGAACTGGTTTGTAAATAGATATTTATACTCTGCTCACGAAGGAGATTTGACAGAACAACAGCTTAACAATCTAGAATTAGCTAAGAAAAGTTTTTCACTGTTAAATGAAGAATTTTCATTTAGTAAAGTTTTGGCTTCTTCTAATGAAATCATGATTCATACACCGAATGGTGAAATATATTATGAATATTTATCTTCGGGTTTTAAGTCTTGTTTATCTATCATATTTGGCATTATTAAAGACATTGAATTGAGATTTAAAGAGCCTTGCATTAATGCTGACGAGTTTGATGGGATTATATTGATCGATGAATTAGAACTTCACTTACATCCTGAATGGCAAGGAAAAATTGCCAAGATATTGGTGCAAGTATTTCCAAAAGCACAATTTATCACCGCAACGCATAGCCCTCACATACTACAGGGTGCCAACCCTGATGAAATCATTGCTTTAGCATCTGATAATGGGCAGGTTTTTAGAAGAGATTTGTCTGGAACAAAATATGGATACCAAGGGTGGACAGTAGAAGAAATACTCGTAGATGTTATGGGCATGTCAGATACACGCACCGAAAATTATTATCAATTTATGTCAAGCTTTGAATTGGCGATTGATAATGATGATTATGGGGCTGCTCAGATGGAGCTTCAAGAACTCGAGCATTTACTGCACCCGGAAAACCACCTTAGAAAGCTGCTCAAGTTTCAATTAGCAGCAGTTAAGGGGTAATCATGATCAAGCTAGATAGAGCGCCTAAGCCTGATTTTCTGACAGATGAAAAAGTTGATGAGCTAGTCGATGAATTCAAAAAAAATTCAACGTCGGTATGGAATAATGAAAGCATAAAAGAACCTCTTCTGAATTCAAGTTATGGTAAATGCTCATATTGTGAGTGTGACCTAACGGAAGAAAGCAAGTATATGGAGGTCGAACACTTTGAGGATAAAAAGCATAACCCTGATAAAGTCGTATTGTGGGAAAATTTGCTGCCATCATGTAAAAAATGCAATGGTGCTAAAAGCACTCATGATGTAATCGCACACCCAATATTGAACCCATATATTCAAGACCCCAAAGAACATTTATCTATCCGATTTTTTCGTATGCGAGGCTTAACAGAAATAGGAAGAGAAAGTATTGATGTTGTCGGTCTTAACAACCAAGAAAGGCTTGTATTAAAGAGATTTGAGATAGGGAGTCAAATAGCCGATTCCATTGAAATTGCTTGGGAAAGACATGCTACTTATAGAAGTAATGGCAGAACCCAATCAAAAAACAGACTGATCAGCCTTGTAGAAGGTATTCTTTTAGAGTGCCATCCTAAAGCAATTTATGCTGCAACCACGGCAACTGTCGTGCTAACTGACACAAAGTTTTCTGAATTGATTGAAGTTATGAGGGCTGAAGAAACGTGGAATGAAGACTTGGAAGAACTTTACAAAAATGCACAATCGTTAGTTCTACAATGCGCTTAACAAGTCAAAGCACTCGGACGCAGCAAAGCTGCGCCGGTGTTTGAGGCGTTAATTCTCAAACCACCCCATCATCCTTTAACTTCTGCTGGGCCTCCTGATCTAACCCCAGCAGCTCTCCCAGCACTTCATCATTATGGCTACCCACTTCTGGCCCTGGCCACTCGGTTTCTCCCGGAGTGTCACTGAGCTTGGGAATCATTCCTGGAATTTTTAGTGGTTCGCCATTGATTTCTACCTGCTCGAATAATCCACGGTCATTAAAGTGTGGGTCTGCCAGCATATCTTCTGCGTTATAAATTGGGCCTGCGGGGACACGGCTTTCTTCGAGGGTTTTGAGTATTTTGGTGCTGGTGTGATTTTGGCACCATGAAGAAATTGCTTTATCAATATCCTGTTCGTGCTCTACTCTGCCGGCGTTGTTAGCTAAACGGGCATCGTTGGCCATATCTCCTCGCCCTGCGGCTTCCATTAGGCGTTTAAAAATAGAATCGCCGTTGCCACCGATCACTACAAATTTGCCATCGCCACAGCGGTAGGTGTTTGTAGGAACAATACCTGTAACTGTCGTACCCGATGGCTCACGAATCACACCGCCACCATCAAATTCTGGCACTACGCCTTCCAGTAAATTAAACATGGCTTCATACAGTGCGATATCGACTACCTGCCCCTGCCCGCTGGTTTGGCGGGACAGTAATGACAGTGCAACACCAAATGCAGCATGTAGCCCGGCAATGCTGTCGCCGATGCTCAGGTTGGGTCGTACTGGTGCCTCATCGGGGAAACCATTCACATAGCGAAAGCCACTGATGCCTTCACACACGGAGGCAAAACCGGGCTTATGGGCGTAGGGCCCTGTTTGTCCGTAACCGGATATCCGGGTGTATACCAAACCCGGATTAGATTGCTTAAAACGCTCTGGCCCCAGGCCCCATTTTTCCATCACACCCGGCCGAAAGTTCTCTATTAATACATCGGCACCATCAATGAGTTGAGCGACCAGCTCTCTACCCTTTTCCGTTTTTAAATCGAGGGTAATACATTTTTTATTGCGCCCAAGGCTTCGCCACCAAAGTGATGTGCCATCTTTGACCACACGCCAGTTTCGCAGTGGGTCACCCCCACCGGGTGGTTCTACCTTAATCACTTCAGCACCAAAATAGGCCAGCAAAGAACCTGCAAAAGGCCCCGCAAGTAATTGCCCCAGTTCTATTACTCTATAACCTGCTAAGGGCTTTGAATTAGCCAATGTCTTTTCCTCATCAAGTGCTTTTTACTTTCTATTACAACAACCTGAAATTTACAATAAAAAGGTCAGCAAGAGCGGTACAGCTAACAATGCCATTATTGTCGATGCAACGACAACACCGGCAACTGCATTGGGGTCACGATCAAATTTTAATGCCAATAAATAATTAAATACTGCGGCAGGCATGATGGCTTGAAGCAGTACCACATTCCTGGCTGTACCCGTAATACCTAGGAGTGACACGGCGACCCAGGCAAAAACTAACCCGCCACCAATACGCAAGGTCGAAAACACAATGCTCCGCCACCAGCCTGTGGTGGTCAAATTGGATAGGGACACGCCCAAAGTGATCAACATTAATGGAATAGTAAACCCGGCAAGTAATTCCACGGTGGAATCAATCCATAAGGGTAACCGGGTGCCACTCCCGACGAGCCAAAGTGCAATAATGATGGCATAGATTAATGGCTGTTTTACCAGGTCTGCCAATATGGCTCTGTGGCCTGTGCTAGCGCGGGACATTAATGCAACACCTGCGGTCATCAGTGCCGTCATTTGCACCAGAAAGAACGATAGCCCCAATGCCAAACCCTGCTCCCCAAAAGCAAACAAACAAAGTGGTAATCCCATATTGCCGTTGTTGGGAAACACTACTGCGGATAATAAGGAGCGGCCTTCTACACCCTTCTTGGCCAAATTGTTCTTTCCTAGGGTTCGTATAGCAATAACACCTAGTGCCGCCGTTCCAATAAAGACAATCACTGCGGCTAATGCGACTTGAGCAAAATCCTGGCCCGAAATCTCGACCTGGCTAATAGCCGATACGACAAGGCAAGGAGCGCCGATATTCATCACAGCCCGACTGACGAATTCTGCCGCATAGGGTGTTGAAGAACGCCCCCAAAAAAAACCGATGGCGGTACAAATCAGAACGGGCGCGATAACATTCCACAACTCCAATAACATTGTTAGATGTACCTTATTTCAGGGTTTGTTTTCACTTTTTTAGGGGCTGTTATCACTTTTTCACTCTTAACCTTTTATCTTAAATTTAAAGGAAGTAGCTTGTTTTTACTGCTTTCCATCCGGGCTATACTCAGGGTGTGTAATTCCTAAGGTAAAGTAAGGAACGATCACCCACTAGTTGCCTCTAAGTCCATGATTAATCACAGAGTAAGAAGCTAGAGCAAAAACAGATGATTCACCCATTCGACATATGCTCCATCAATAAGCTTTCCCTCAACAGAGCAGGCCTCACGGCTTTAGCCCTGTGCCTGTTGATGGGCTGCCTGCTTACAACTACCGTTGTTGCCAATGATGTTGTGGGTGAACCGGTTGCTGATGAACAAACTACCGATCAACCTATGGCTGAAAAAGAAGATTCTACCAGCCCGCCAGCCACGGCCAAAGAAGATACAAATAAAACTAACAGCGCCTCAGAACTTCTCAGTGCCATTATCGCCCGCAATACGGCGCTAAAAAACTCGCTTGACCTTACCATTGAAAATCACCGCGCCGCCATTGAACAAAAAGAAAATGAGGTTGGCCCCTACGACCTGGAATTATCAGAAATGGTTTATGGGCTAGGAAAAACCCTGCAAACCAGCCAGCGTTATGAAGAGGCGATTAATGCCTACAGAAGGTCTCTGTACCTTAAACGCGTTAATGATGGCGTTTACAGTTTGTCTCAAGCTCCTATGTTAAGGGGCATTATTGAGAGTCATGTCAGGCAAGGGCAAACCGATGCCGCTGCTGAAAGTTATGAGCAACTGGTTTGGATTCATCTGAAAACCTATGGAAATAACGACCCTAAGCTGATTGCACTTTTCGAAGAGGTCGGCCAATGGCATTTGAATACCTACGTCCAAACAGAGCAACGTGAAGACGGCTACCATCTCAATGCAGCATTCGATTTGTACTCTATTGCCATAAAGCTTTCGAGTGAACACAACGGCAATTCAAATATTGAGCTAATTCATTTACTGAAAAATTTGGCTATCACCAGTTATTACCAAACATTGCATCAACAGCGTTACCCTGAATTTGCAGAGCTTGGCGCAGGTGTGCCTTTTGGTTATCGCCCATTAGGCACCACTGGTGATGAGCTATTAAGAAGAGGTAGTTACTATCTTCATGGCCATGCTGCCCACAGAAGAATTCTAAGTATCCTCAACAACAACCCAAATGTAACACCCATTGATAAGGCTAAAGCCCACACGGACCTTGGAGATTGGTTTCTGCTTTATGGACGACAACAACTAGCCATTAGTGCGTATCAACAAGCCCATAAAGCTATGGAGGGTGATGATAAAAAAGATGAAGTCTTAGCCTCTTTATTTGGCATGCCGACTATGCTGCCAAAACTTGAGACTAAAATTGTTCAGGAAACGACAATTACCAGCGGTGCATTGCTCAATCATTCATCTGCATCATCAAAACCGTCATCTGAAAATTCAAAAGATGCAGGCGATACAAAAAATACGCCATACCAAAACCTCTATGTTCACGATAGCTACGTTAATTTAACGGTGGATGTCACAGAAAAAGGGGCACCAACAAACCTAAAAATTTCTGAAGTTTATCCTGAAGATGCCGACAATTATGGCTACAGGGCTAGACAAACGATACGAGCCAAAAAATTTAGGCCGCGCTTTGAGTCAGGGTCACCTGTTCTCACCAATGCGTTCCCTATTAAGGTTTTAATTCCCAATGAGAATAGCTAATTTAATGAAGACTAATGACAAACTTTTAGGGCTTATTGCTAAGAGCGCCCTTAGCCCACTATTAGCTTTCATCTGCGTTGTTACATTATTAATCAGTGGCTGCCAAAGCTCGTCATCCAGCAGTTCATCATCCAGTACTGCGACGTCTTCCCCCTCAACACCTGCACCCTCACCATCGCCACAAACTTCTTCGCCATCACCGTCACAATCATCCAGTTCCAGTAGCTCAGCTTCTCAGGGGGAACAACAGCAAAAATCTTCTTCCAGTCAGGAACCTGGCGGATCAGAAACTGCCTATGAAGAAGAAGGATCAGAAAGTTCTGGTGGTGAATCCGGAGCTGGAGAAGACTTTCCAAGCCAGGGAGAACCCGGCGGCCTTCCCGGAGATGTATTAAGCCAGGAAGAAGCTGTTGCTGTGTTGGATGGTCAATTCGATGAATCCATTGCAGTATTTGATGGAATGATTATTGGTGAACGTGCCGCAGCCCAGGCTGCTCAGGATGAATTTCCTGATGATGATTCGGTATTTGATGACGACAGTCCTTTATTTGAGGAAGCCGATATTAGCGAGGACTCAGATAGCCAAGGCTCACCGACAGATGGTCAGGAAGGAGACGGCGGTTTGTATTCTGGTGGCGGTGGAGATGGTACTGCGGGCGAAACAGCCTCATCAAGGACTGGATCAAGAAGTGGTGGTATTAATACCAATATGCCAGGAGGCCCCGTGCCATCGGACATTCCGGATGGCAGCGATGATGATATTGTAGCCCGCCAAATACGTGAAGCTGCAATGAAAGAACAAGATCCCGTCTTAAGAGAAAAACTCTGGGACGAATACAGAAAATACAAAAAAGGCCAATAAACAGGGTTTATGTACACACAGATGACATACAAAACAATACATAGAATGAGACAGCTACAGAGCTTGTTATCACTGAAGTCCCTGTTGGTACTATTTACCTCATTTGCACTCGTTGCCTGTGGTGGCCAACAGGTAACTAGCACTGTTGTCACACCGTTGGAACATCAAAGTATTGCCGTAGACGAATCACAACTTCTGGATTTGGCTGTTCTACCCCTTGATCCAGGCCTCGATAATGAAGAGGCTAAAGATGATCTTTCCCTGTCCCCTGCTGTTCGCAATGCTGAGTCCCAATACTTGGCCAACAAGTTAGCTTCAACTATTCAGCAAACCTCAGCCTGGGGTGCTGTTAGAGCCGTACCAAGCCGTGAAACAGTCGTTGATGTCTATGTGGAAGGAACAATTATCCATTCCGATGGAGAAAAACTGTCGTTGGATATCAGTGTCTCTGACACCAGCAACCGTCACTGGTACACCAAATCCTACACTGAAACCATTGGTCAATATGCCTATGACCAAGGAAAGCAATCTAAACGTGATCCTTTCCAGGGTTTGTACAATCGTATTGCCAATGATTTGCTGGAATATCGACAAAAATTATCTGCTACTGATGCACAAAAGCTCAGGACAATTTCTAGTTTAAAATTTGCCCGTGATTTTTCTCCTGAAGCATTTGGCAATCATATAAACGAAACACCTGGTGGACAGCTTGAGGTGATCAGACTGCCCGCTGAAAACGATCCTATTTTGCGACGGATTGAACGTATTCGTGAGCGGGACTATTTATTTATCGATACCATGCAAGAACACTATGATGCCTTCTCCCTACGAATGGAAAAGCCTTATCAATCCTGGCGTATGGCAACCTATGAAGAGCTGGCCTCTGTACGTGAACTGAAACGGCAATCACGCAACCGTACCATTGGTGGTATCGCAGCAATCATTGCTGGTATTGCAGCTGCGGGCAGTGACAATGGTTCAGTCAGTAACGCAGGTGCTGTTACCGTTATCGCTGGTGGCCTACTGGTAAAAAGTGGGTTCTCAAAAAAAGCTGAACTCAAGATTCATGAAGATGTATTGGCAGAGCTCAGTCAATCTTTGGAAGCAGAAATTGAACCTCGTGTGATTGAATTGGAAGATCGTACAATCACCCTGACCGGTAATGTAGAGGCTCAATATACACAATGGAAAGCACTGCTTAGGGAAATTTACCAGGCTGAGCGCGGCGAGATCTAAACATCATGGCCAGCACTGACTCTAATGGAAATGACTCTAACGGTAACGATCCGATTCAGCCGGCAGCTATTTCTCCTGCACCCATTACCCCAACAAATGTCCCTCTGACAAATGCACCTGATAAAAAAGAGGGAAATCTACCCGAGGAAACGATTCCTTGGCAGCAACGCCCAACGACCTATGTTGCGCTTGCGGTGAGTATTCTGCTGGCACTCATAGTTGTTTTTGTCTTGCCTTCACTGGTTAAACCACCAGAAACAACACCTGTCGTCATCAACCCAGAAGCTATATCGACCCAAGCTGTTCAGGAAGCTCCGTTTAGGGATGCACAACTCGCAAAAGCTCGTCGTGAATCACAGGACAGCCTTAGTAAGCTACTGGAAAAACAAAGCTTTTTGGAAAAAAGAAATGTGCAGTTATGGGATAAAAGCACTTTTGAATTAGCACTGAAACATGCTGCAGAGGGCGACTTACTGTACCGTCAACGGAATTTCCCAGAGGCTCAGACAGCCTACCAAAATGCGCTTAGCCAATTATCTGCTTTGGAGCAACGTATCCCTGAGGAATTATCAAGCAACCTCAAAAAAGGGGATGATGCGTTTTCCCAAGGCCAGCCTGAACAGGCAAAACAGTTCTATGAGCTAGCACTGGCCATTGATGCCTCCAGTGTTGAAGCAAAAACTGGTTTGGAAAGAACAGCATCCCTCGACCAAGTATTAGCTCTTATTGCTCAAGGTAATGCTTCTCTAGAACAAACAACCAGCAACCGCCTTGAAGATGCTAAAGGCAATTTACTAAAAGATGCTCAAGGCTATTTCCAAAAAGCCTTGGAGCTTGACCCTGTTCACCCTGAAGCCATTAAAGGAAAAGAAACTGCATCTAATCTAATTTTGTCCCGTGACTTTTATGCTGCAATGAGTCGAGGCTATCAATCTCTGGAAGCCAATCAATTCAGCAATGCAGCCAAAGCTTTTCGTGAAGCCTTAAAATTAAAGCCTGGGGATCAGGCAGCCAATACCGGACTATCGCAAGCTAATAACTCATCAGCTCAGTACACAAGGAGTTCTCGATTAAACCAGGCAACGGCTTTTGAGAAGAAAGAAAAATGGCATGAGGCCCTAAATATTTACAACAAAATTTTGGCCAAAGACAGTTCTGTCGTTACCGCTAAACTGGGTCAAATTCGCAGTTCTACCCGCGCAGGCCTTAGCGATGCCATAGAAAAAATTCTGGCATCCCCTTTGAGATTAAACTCACCTAATGTGTTCAAACACAGCCAGCAAGTTTTGAAAGATGCTGAAGGTATTCAATCTCCAGGCCCCCGACATCAGCAACAAGTCACCCAGTTAAGGCAGGTTTTAACCGCTGCCATGAAACCGGTCAATATTGAACTACAGTCTGATAACAACACATTGGTGACCCTATTTAGAGTGGGAGAATTAGGTACTTTCAACCAAAAACAAATCACTCTAAAACCAGGAAATTATGTGGCGGTGGGCAATCGCAATGGTTACAGGGATGTCCGGGTAGAATTTCAAGTGACACAGCAAGGGCTTTCCTCGCCAGTGGTAGTTGTGTGCAAGGAGCCCGTTTAATGACAAAAGGAATAAAGGAAAATAAGTCAGACCAAGAAGCACAAATCACCCCCGCTGCGTTTACACCCATCACAGAAGAAACAGCGCAAAAAGGTTTCTCGATTAATCCGCTAAAAATTATTGTGGGTTTCGCTCTTTTTATCAGTTTAATTATTTTATGGTTTTTGCTTTCGGCAAAGTCTGTTGTGGTCACTGTTGAGCCCAACCACTCCAAGGTCAATATCAGCGGAGGCATTACATTTGAACTCGCGGATCACTATTTAATTCGACCCGGAGACTATGTACTGGAGGCTCAAGCTGAAGGTTATCTGGACTTAGAACAACCTTTTACCGTTACCGATGATGAACACCAGTTGCTAGCACTTGAAATGGAGAAAAAACCCGGTCACCTGAAAGTAACAACAAATCCAAAAAATGCAGAAATCGTAGTAGCTGGTGAAGTAGTTGGGACAAGCCCAATGACAATATCGCCTTTAACACCGGGAACACATCAGTTAGAAATTAAAGCACCCCGGTATTTTGGTGAAACTACTAAGGTCGAAATTGAAGGGTTAGATCGAACCCAAAGCCTTCATATGGATTTAAAACCTGCCTGGGGCTTTGGTCAATTCAGTACTTCTCCTGCTGGAGCAAGTGTTCTTATCAAAGACAAACTAGTTGGGCAAACACCAATAACCGCAGAAATTCTGTCCGATGGCGAAGAGGTAACGATCAAATTGCCAGGGTACAAGCCCTGGATTAAAAAGCTCTCAGTCAGCGCTGGTGAAACAATAGTAATACCAGAAATAACCCTGGAGCCTGCCGACGGAGTGTTAGAACTGACGTCAAAACCATCCGGGGCAACGGTCACCATTGATGGTGAATACAAAGGCACCACGCCAATTACTCTGGATGTCAGCGCCCATGATCAACATAATATTTCTCTGTTTCTAAACGGGCATATTACCCGCAAAGAAAAGGTCTCTTTAGTACCCGGAGAAAGCAAAACACTGGATATCTCTTTAACTGCCAATAAGGGTGATATTCGTATTATCACCTCTCCCGCTGATGCTGCCATTTGGATAGATGGAAGGCTTATGGGTAGCTCGAATAAGTCAAAAGGGAAAACCTTTAGCCTCCCCAGCAGGCCACACCGCATTGAAGTTAAAAAATCTGGTTATGCTAATAAAACCCGCATTGTTACACCTCAACCTAATTTAAATCAGATTGTTCGAATCAAACTTTTGACTGAACGTGAAGCACGGTGGGCAAGCACCCCCAAGAAAATCACAACGGCAGACAATCAAACCCTGAAATTGTTTAAGCCAGAACGTAAATTCACCATGGGCGCTTCTCGTCGGGAATCAGGCCGGCGAGCCAATGAAGTACTCAGGGATGTTCAAGTTACACGCCCTTTCTACCTGGCGACGAAGGAAGTGACCAATAGCCAATTCAAGCAATTTCAGCGGCAACACAGCTCACGCCACGCTAATGGCAACACCTTGGACCGCCCAACTCAGCCAGTCGTTAATGTCAGTTGGACCCAGGCAGCCCTTTACTGCAATTGGTTAAGCAAAAAGGAAAACCTCAATCCGGTCTATACTGAAAAACTGGGAAAAGTGACTGGCACTGATATGAATGCCAATGGCTATCGGTTGCCCACGGAAGCGGAATGGGCATGGGCAGCTCGTGCCACAGACAGTGGTGAGAAAAAACATGGCTGGGGTAACGGTTTCCCTCCTCGAAATAAAAGTGGCAATTTTGCTGATGTTAGCGCAGCTAAATTGATCGGGAGAGTTATTGTTTCCTACAACGATGGCCATATAGTCTCTGCACCTGTGGGAAGTTTCCCACCGAATGAAAAAGGACTATATGATTTATCAGGAAACGTTGCTGAATATGTGAATGACTACTATGGCATCGAATTCAGCCTAGGCATGAAAGCCGATAAAGATCCCACAGGCCCGGAAAAAGGTGAGTTTCATATCATTCGCGGTGGCAGCTGGCGCCACAGCAATATTACGGAACTTCGGCTTTCATTTAGGGATTACGGCAATGACCCTAGGGATGATGTAGGCTTTAGGATAGCGCGGTATGTTAATTAGAGACTCAATATTAAAAGGCCCATGAAATTTAGGTTTGTTTTCTTATCATTTTTAGCATTGTCACTACCACTCTCTCTGACATTATCAGCAGTGGCAGAAGATACTGTGGAAGAACCAGAAACATCATCTCCACAAACTGAAGCACCCAAAAGTAAAACAACATCAAACACAGCACCAAAAACCAAATCGAAAAGCCGCCCTTCAGAACGTGAATTTGATCCCTCTGAAGAAATTTCGGAAGACCTGTCAGTCCCATTCCCCGTGGATATTTAAGGATACTGTTAAGTATGAAAACAAAAGCCTCCTCAGAATTTCTTTATCAGGTCTTCGCACTAATCCTGGCTATCATTCTGATACATACCTTCTATGTCACATTAATCCGGCCCAACGCCAATGCCATACTCCAACAGCAATTGGCCAGAGAAGCAGCTGGGGAAACCTATGTGGCAGAACGTTCTTTCTATATCGTCGTAAAAGATTATGAACAGGAAGCCTGTTTTGTCTTGATGCTATGGGCCATGGCTATTATGGGATTCAAAGCCAGGTCGGCCATGGAAGAAAAGAAACTACTTACCCATAATTTATTGTCTGTGGCCGATGGTACTCGGGTATTACCCGAGGATGCACGCCAGATGTCTCGACCCATTCAGGCATTACCTGGGGTTCAAAAGGAATTTCTGGTTTCTCGATCACTGCTTGCTGCCCTGCGCCGATTTGAATCGACACGGAATATTCAACATGTCTCCAGTGCTGTTAGCGAGGTTCTGGATACGGAATCAGATCGTCTGGATTCAGAGCTGTCTATGGTCCGCTATATCGCCTGGGCTATTCCTTCCATAGGATTTATCGGTACGGTTAGAGGAATTGGGGAAGCACTAAGTCAGGCCCACAAAGCTGTTCAAGGTGATATTGCAGGTGTTACTGCCAGCCTGGGTGTGGCGTTTAACTCAACCTTTATCGCTCTGGTCATCAGCATTGTTGTGATGTTTTTAATGCATCAACTTCAGTTAATGCAAGAGCGCTTGGTGCTCGATACACACAGTTATTGTGACGACAATTTACTGCGCCATTTAAAAAGCGATTAACAATAGCTACTTCCAGTAAAACTTATATGTAACCCAAACAAGAAAAAAGAGGAATTGCCGTTTCCATGAGCCTAGCCATTATAGAAATTAACGACTGCGGCCTTTGCTGCGGCCTTTTTCACGGTGATAAACAAGGGCAAATGTTTGTTAGCCCAGGCTATGCATTACTAACAGAACACGGAATTACCACTGGCAATGCTGCTCTGGAAAAAGCCTACTTACAACCTCAACAAAGTTTTAATCAATATTGGCGCCAGCTCAATTTATCTCCACTGCCCTCACCTACCTCACAGGCCAGACATAACGCTGACTTAGCCTATGCCCAGCTACTACAGTTACATAAAGAAAGTGGCAGCCCAGAGCAGATTGTTTTTGCTACACCCGGTAGCTTTGATCGTGACCAGCTATCTGTTCTTTTAGGGCTAGCCAATGCCGCACCCTTTAAAACGATTGGACTGGTAGATTCCGCAGTTGCGGCAGTAAATCAAGCCGACCTATCTTTATCTAAAAACACTTCACCCAACCATTTCCTCCATTTGGATATACAGCTTCATCAACTGGTTCTGACGCGGCTCTCAGTAAGCAATCCTTTCATAGAGCGTGCTGCAGTAGAAATTATTACTGGCACAGGTCTAAAAACCTTTTACGACACTTGGGCTCGCTATATCGCCAATCAATTTATTCAGCAATATCGTTACGACCCGTTACATACGGCTGAAGGTGAACAACAGCTCTATGATTCATTACCCATATGGTTAGAAAAAGTAAATGGTGACCAGGAAATTGCCGTCTCACTTGATAGCCCTCAAGGTACCTACAAACTCAACCTTAACCGTAACGATTTGTTGGCCAGCAGCCAGCCTAAAGTGGAACAACTACAGCAAAAACTGAACAGCTTCGTCGGTGAAAACGACTCATTGATTGCAAGCCACAGGGCAACGTTATTGCCTGGCCTTACAATGCAACTGGGCATGGATCAAACCCTGCCAGCAAACGCAGCTATGATGGGTTGTCTGGAAAATATAGAAAGTATTGTCAACAAAAGTGGAGACATTCACTTTGTGACAAAACTTCTGATTTCTCAGAATCCAGATAAAGAAATATCTGACAATATTAAAGAGCCTTCCGCTAATATTAATCAAGAGCCTTTAGCAGGTAGTAATAAAGAGTTTTCAACGAGTACTAATAAAGAGTCTTCAACGGGTAGTAATAAAGAGCCCTCAGCGGGTATTAATAAAAAGCCTGAAAGTAACCCAACCCATGTGCTGTATCAACATCGAGCCCAAGCCATTGGAAATACTTTATACATCCACCAAGGGGAACAAGGCCTGAGCTTTTCCCAACAGCAACCTAGTGATACCAAATTCTTTGTGGAAAACGGCCAAACCTACTTTCAATCCGAACAAACTGATCTATCTTCTGACCCAGCTATAGAGCATTCCTCAACCCCTCTACAGGTTGGGGAGACCATAACCATTGGAGCTCATTCATTGCAGTTGATTGAGGTAACTCGTGGTTAAATTTTCTGTGATTAAGCTTTCTTTGATTAAGGTAATTTGAATTGCCCCGTTATAAGCGGAAAATTACCACCTTCAGCCTGTCGTTTCTCGACATTATGGCCTGTGGTTTTGGTGCTGTTACCCTGCTATTTTTGATCCTAAAACACGATGCCACGGCGGTAGAATCAGCAGACCCACTACTTGTTGCAGAAACAAATTTGCTACAAGAAGAAATCCTTCTAGGTGAAGAAGAACTGGTCAAACTGAAAAACAGTTTAAAAAACCTTGAAGATTCCTATGTCGAAGCACAAGGACTCTCGAAACGTGTATTAGCCCAAACGGAAGAAGTGCGCAGGGAGCTCAGTGCACAACCCGATCCTGAACAAGAAGTTGAATTACTTCGCAAGCAAGTTGAAGAGCTGGAAGAGGAAACAGCAAAACTTGAAGAACAGGGAAACGATGACGATGTAAGACAATTTGTCGGCGAAGGAGAACGGCAGTATCTGACGGGGCTTAAGCTCGGTGGCCGTCGAATTTTAATCTTAGTCGATGCATCAGCCAGTATGTTGTCTGACTCTATTGTTAACGTTATTCGACGTCGCAATATGAGTGATTCCGTAAAACGTAAATCAAAAAAATGGCAACGAGCTGTACGTACCACCGAATGGTTAGTTGCTCAATTACCTCGGGACAGCCAGTACCAGATTTACACCTTCAATACCTCAGCCAAAGCGGTGACAGGTGACAATGGAACCTGGCGTAATACATCAAATGGTGCCGGTCTGGACGATGCCATCACCGCCCTTGGCCGTACCGTACCGCAAAATGGTACCAGTCTGATTAATGCATTTGATGCTTTGAAAAAATTTGATAGTGCACCGGATAATTTGTTCCTGATTACAGATGGGTTACCGACACAAGGACGAAAATCACCCAGTGGCGGTACCGTCTCCAGTCGTGAACGCGTCCAACACTACCAAGACGCAGTAGTCACATTATTGCCACGCCGAATTCCGGTCAATATTTTATTATTTCCCATGGAAGGCGACCCCGTTGCAGCATCCAGCTTTTGGCAACTTGCGCTATCAACCAATGGATCGTTTATGAGCCCATCGAAAGATTGGCCATGACTCAAAGCATATGAATCAAAAAAAGCGCAGAGAGCGCCGCTATACAGCAGAAATTAGCATTTCGTTTCTTGATGTCATCAGCTGTGGCTTTGGCGCCATTGTGTTGTTACTCCTTATAGCAAAAACCGTTGAATCCACCGCCTTTGAAAAGGTCGAGCAACCCCTTGAAGGCAGTGTTGCCAGGTTACAACAACAGCTATTTCAGATACGTGGCGAAACAACGATTCTCAACCGCAATCTCAAATCACGGGAGGAGCAACTCTCTGATATTCGTCTACGAGTTGCAAAACTTCAGGAAGAACTGGCAAGTGTGAAACGCCAGAGAGACGCCGTAGCTCAAGTGGATACCACTGAAAAAGATAAGCTGACACTGGCATTACAGATTCTCACCGAAGAAATGCAACGCCTTTTAGCCAGCCAAAACAGAGAAGATAACCAACTGGTTGGCGGTATCCCTGTCGATAGTGAATACATTGTCTTTATCATTGATACCTCAGGCAGTATGTACAATTTTGCCTGGTCCCGGGTGCAGCAGGAAATGATCAATATTTTGAACATTTACCCTAAGGTAAAAGGGATTCAAGTAATGAATGATATGGGGGATTACATGTTCTCCAGTTACCGAGGAAAATGGATTCCAGACACCCCTGCCCGCCGTCGGGCTATTTTAAATCGTTTAGCGAACTGGACGCCATTTAGTAATTCCAGCCCGGTAGAAGGTGTGGAACGGGCAATTCGACGCTTTTATGCATCAGACAAAAAAATTAGCCTGTACGTATTCGGTGATGATTTCACTGGAAATTCTATTAGCCAGGTATTAAGCACTGTAGATAAGATCAACCGTAAACGTGGAGGAAACCGTTTGGTTCGCATTCACACCATTGGTTTCCCCGTGCATTTTCAGGTTCAAGGTGGCAACCTTCAAACGGCAACACGATTTGCCGCGTTAATGCGTGAATTAAGCTACCGAAATAATGGAACCTTTGTTGGACTCTCTAGACTTAAATAAGAGAGCCTAGGCTCAAATAAGAAGGTTTGAGTGAAACCATTTACACAACTGACAAGTACATAATACAAATGAAGAAAACTTGTTTTATCACAGTCCGAATAATCATGGCACTAGTGCCCTTATTGCTTGCGGCCTGTTCTACTAATGTTGTCGTTTCAGGTGACTATCCATCAGCTCTCACCAAACCACTGCCCTATCACGTGGGTTTAGTTCTGAATAATTCATTCACTCAATACACCTTTAAAAGTGAAGAAGAACAAAATGTCACCATGGCATTAGGGCAATCCCAATCTAAGCTTTTTGATCGCGTATTTACCGATATTTTTGCCAATAAATCCCGATTACAGACAGTGAAAAAACAAACTGCAACTACTCCTAACCCTATAGACTTAATGATTGTTCCCAGTGTGGAAGAAGTGCAGCTCGCAATGCCCTTTGAAACTCGGCTCAATGTCTTTGAAGTCTGGATAAAATATAACGTACAAGTTTTTAACAGCAATGGAGAGCCTATTGCTGATTGGCTGATGAGTGCCTATGGCAAAACACAAACTCGCTTTTTAAAGTCAGAAGAAGCAGCTCTGGACCAAGCTACAACTTCAGCCTTACGGGACGCGGGTGTAAGACTAATTATTGGATTTGAACGTATACCTGAAATTCGTGATTGGATAGAACAGAAACAAAAAGAACAACCAGAAAAAAATAAATCATTGGCAAAAAGTGGTGACCTGTCATGAAAGGTTTCTGCTGCTCTCAGTTATTTACTCGAATATTCTTCCCAGGACTCTTCCCAATAACCTGCTTAGCAGTTGTTTTTCTAACTGGCTGTTCAACCTCTACCGTTATTGATGAATACAAAGTCACCGATACCCACCTGGACCTCAATCAGGGAGAACAAGTGGTAATTATGGGGAGACGGCACGCAGGGGAATACGAAACAGAGCCCGATTTCATCAACTGTATCGGTGGCCGACTGGCCAATGGTGGACAATTAAAAGTCATGCCAGAACAGGAATTTCTCGACAGCTTTTATCCCTGGTTCGAGCCACGGATAGCACCCCTCAAATTAAAGCGTATGAGTCGTATACTTGAAGACCCGATGATTGCTGAACGCATCAAATCTTTAGGTATTCGCTACATGGTCTGGGTTGATGGTAATACTGAAACCACGGATAAAAGCGGTACGTTTAGTTGTGCAGTTAGCCCCGGCGGTGGTGGTTGTTTTGGCTTTGCAAGCTGGGATAAAGCATCTATCTACGAAGCCATTGTATGGGACTTAAAACAACTAGATGAAAAAGGTCGGGTCAAAGTAGAAACAAAAGGCTCATCTTATATGCTTGCAGTAGGTGCACCTATTCCATTTATTGCCCAAGTCCAAAGCGATGCTTGCGAAGGTATTGGCAATCGTCTTAAAGGGTTTTTCCTGGAAGGAGCTCCGGCAGAATCAACAACACCTGCATCAGCACCAAAACGTAATTCAGAACGAATGTTAGATCATCGTGGAATGATCAAATCCTAGCTATGAAAACCTTTATCAATTCAGCGATAAAACACCTTATCAGCACAGTGAGCTATCGCTCGCTACCTTCTACCCTATTGCTCTTAACTCTCGGTCTTTCGTTCTCTTTGGTATATCCACCCGCTTTTGCAGAAAAAAAAGAGCCTTCTAATGGCCATGAAATGCACGAAGAGCTCATTGCCAGTATGCCAATAGTTGAAGGAAAGCTGGCAGATTATGTCAAGAGCGTTGGGCAACGTATTACCAGCAACCTCACCGACAGCAAAGAAACATTTACCTTTACCGTCATCGATAGTCCAGATATCAACGCATTTGCCATAGAAGATGGCTATGTCTACATCAACCGAGGGCTGATTACCTACCTAAAGTCAGAAGCACAATTAGCAGCTGTTCTTGCCCATGAAGTTGGTCATGTTACTGCCAACCACCACGGCCGCGGTAAGCGCGCCCAGATCGGCTCGACTGTCGTATCAAGCATACTGGCAGTTTTGACCCGCAGCAGAGATGTAGGAGAAGCCAGCGCCCTCTGGGGGGCATCTTTTGTCAGTGGCTATGGCAGAGAGATGGAGCTAGAAGCCGATGAGCTCGGTGGCCGCTATCTATTCCAATCTGGCTATGACCCTCAAGCGATGATTGAAGTGATTTCTGTACTTAAAGATCACGAACGTTTAGAAAAAAAGCGTGCCCAGGAATCAGGTAAAAAAGCACAAACTTATCATGGACTTTTTTCTACTCACCCACGCAATGACAAACGGTTGAGGGAAGTTGTCAGTAAATCAGGGAAACTGCCTAAAAAGCTTGATGCAGAAAAAAATATTACCCCCTTTCGAGTAGCCACCGAAGGCATGATTTGGGGTAAAAGCTACAAGCCCAATAAAACACCGGAAAATGCCTATCAAAATGACAATTTGGCGTTTCAGATCTATTTTCCAAAAGAGTGGTCACACACGAGTAACACCAACAGTAACCCATTAGTTGTGGCGAAAAATGCTGATAACAATATCCGAATAAAAGTCACTGTTATGGCCAGAACACTGGATACTCCAGACCAATTTATTAAAAAACAATTGAATATACCTCTGATAAAAAAAGCAGAATCTTTTATTCAATCAAGGCTTAGTGGGCATACCGGTTTTGTGCCAGAAAAAAATGGCGCAGATCAACGTATAGCTGTCATTTATTATGGACGTCGCGCCTATATCTTTAGAGGTGAAATTGATTCAGGTGTAGATGAAAAACAAGCAAACAAAGACCTCCTTAATATCATCAGAAGTTTTCGACCCATATCAAGGCGTAGTCTAGCGACTCAAAAACCCAAAACTATTCACTACGTTAAAGCGACTAAAAACACTAGCTTTGCCAGGTTAGCCAAGCACCTCAAAATAGGGAAATATGGTGAAGATGAATTGCGCATTATCAATGGTTACTATCCTGTAGGTGAACCAAAACCTGGGGAGTGGATTAAACTCATTCGCTAATATTTCAGGGGCACTATTTAGGGCTACTGTCATTAGCAACCAACAGGTTCTAAGCCAGAACTGATCAGTCACAAAAGTCTTTTGCTGTAACCCCTGTGACATGACTACTATCGTTGCCTGGCTATCGCTGCTTAAAAGTTATTTAAAAAAACTTACGGACGATCATATCTAAGGACAGACGTTTAAACATTATCCGGGAATAAACCATGGAACCTAATAATTCGTCTGGACCAACCACAGAATTAACAACGGAATATTTATTTAGTTATCTGGCACCATTAGATCCACCCCTTGTCATTGATGAGGGAATGATGATCGTTAATGTCCGCCCAGGTGGATGGGTAAAAGGTAAAGATATTAATGGGAAATTTATTTCTCCCGGTGCCGACTGGCTACGAATTATGCCTTCAGGCGCATTTCGTCTCGATGTTCGCGGGTTAATTCAAACATATGATGGCGCCCATATTTATATTTCCTACAACGGTATCATTAAAAACTCTGAAGAAAGTATCGAGCGTCTGAATAATGGTGAACTGCTTACCGATAAAGATATTCCCTACTTCATCGCTGCGCCAACTTTTCAAACATCATCTGAAAAATATGCATGGCTCAATGACATTCAAACTATTAACAAAATGGTTGAAATTCAATTTGGTGAAGAAGGCTACGTAAAATACGACCTATTTATTATCAGATAGATTTATGGCTGGTCTCGTTATATTGGCCTACTATTGTTTGTTATTTGTCTATTAATGTTCATTGTTATTTAACACAATGTTCTTAACTATCTAAATGAGGAGAAATACATGTCCGAGAGTAACCGCGTATGGCGCCTACGTAAACGTCCTGTAGGTGATATAACCGATGATGTCCTCAGCCTTGAAAACGAAGCTATTCCAGAACCTGGTGAAGGGGAATGTGTATTTCAGCTAAATTATCTATCTCTAGACCCCACTAATCGGATTTGGATGAGTGATATTGAACAATATATGCCTCCCGTTGAGCTAGGCGCCCCCATGAGAGGTATTGTTTGCGGTACGGTCATTAAAAGTAATACCCCCGCCTTTAAAGAAGGCGATATTGTCAGTGGAATCGGCACCTGGGCCGACTACCAAATCGGCACGCCCGAAACTGTTGGCTTATTAGGTGATACTGGTGATGTCCCTGTTATCGATGCTTTCGGCACAATGGCACTGGTCGGACCTTCTGCTTATTTTTGCCTCTTGGATATTGGGGAGCCGAAAGCAGGCGAGACTGTTGTTATTTCTACCGCAGCTGGCGCCGTTGGTTCTATCGCAGGTCAAATTGCCAAAATTAAAGGCTGCCACGTGGTTGGTTTAACTGGCAGTGATGAAAAATGCCAATGGATTAAAGATGACCTTGGTTTTGATGAAGCCATTAACTATAAAACTGAAAATGTTGCCGAAGCCCTTGCCAAAGCGTGCCCCAACGGTATTGATGTGTACTTTGATAATGTCGGTGGCAAAATTCTGGATGAATGTATAAAACTCATGAACCTTCATGGCAGAATTCCTACCTGTGGTCTTATTTCTCAATATAATTCGACTGAACCCGTCCCGGGCCCCTACAACTATGATCTGATACTCATGCACCGTCTGAAAATCCAGGGCTTTATCATCTTGGATTACATGGACCGTTATCCAGAAGCAACTACAGAACTGGTGAAATGGATGGATGAAGGCAAATTGAAAGCGCGTTTAGACGTATCCGATGGTTTAGAAACAGCATTACAAACAGTTAAGAAACTGTACACCGGTGAAAATACAGGGAAATTAATGGTTCGGGTTAAAGATGTTTAATTGCCCTTGTTATTGAATCGACTAGGCCCACTTTTTAAGTGGGCCTTTTTATATCAGGTCTTTTTATATCAAGACTTTTACAACGAACTAAGTATCACTATTCATACAACTACTGACACAGCTAAACCACACCCGCCAATTTAGCTGCAAACCAACTGGCAGCACCTAATCCGGCAACCACAATCCACCACAAAAATAACAAACGAAAACGAAACGGTTTGCGCTCTACAGAATGAATACCAGAGTTAATTACCTCATTAATTCTGGCCAAATCTTCTTCACTGTATTCTTCTTTGCTTCGCATACCCATAATATTTACTCTTTAATAACAATGATTCCGCTGGAATCTATACAGCTTTTACTCTGAGCAACTCAGCCTAACAAGCTATCCAACTTGATGAATTCTACCACTTCTTCGGCTTTTGCCTTAGACAAAAAAGGTATTTCTGCAATCATGGGGCAGGGAATCCAGCGTTGCAAGGTTTCCAGGTTTGCCTGATAGCGATCTATATCAGCAGATATCTGATTAGCGACCCAACCTGCCAACTTAAGGCCATCACGCTGAATAGCCTCAGCGGTTAACAGTGCATGATTGATACAACCAAGCTCCATACCCACCACCAAGACTACTGGCAATTGAAGGCATTTTGCTAAATCTGCAAAGGTTTCCCTCTCATTGAGTGGAACACGCCATCCGCCAGCACCCTCAATAACCGCAAAATCCGGACGCTGCATCATTAGCCCCCGATAAAAACCGGCTAATCGATCTGCACTTAACCGACGACCCGCTTCCTGTGCAGCAATATGGGGGGCAATACCCGGTTCCAAAGCCACGGGGTTAACTTGCTCATAGCTGACACCTAAACTGCTCTGAGCCAATAATTGCAATGCATCATCATTTCGCAGGCCATCACTGGTATCTTCACATCCTGCAGCTACAGGCTTCATACCAACGGTGCTCAATCCCTGTTTTTTTGCGGCAGCCAGCAATCCAGAGGCTACCAATGTTTTCCCCACATCGGTTCCTGTGCCAGTAATAAAATAAGCGTTAGGCATTGAGTGTTGCTACTCCATAAATAACTTCCCAGGTAGCTGGCAGCTGTCCGTTTCCGTTGCGGTATTTTTCATAGGCTTGCATCAGGGCTCGGACCTGTTCTGGGCTCGTTAAACCCCGGTTTTGGCCAGAATTCAGGTTATGGGCGCCTATCCCCTTTAATTCGTCGGTTAAATGCCTTAAATCGCGATATTCGAGCTGAGGATCATCTACTTCAAAATGATTAAAACAAAGGCCCGCCTGGGAAAAAGCCTGATGCCAATTCTGAGCATCCATAAAATGATTTACATGAACGTAGTCGTCTACCTCCGCCCAGGATTGTTTCAATTCATCCAAGGTTTTACTGCCCAAGGAGGTAAATGCCAACGTTCCTCCGGGCTTTAATACTCGGGCTATCTCAGCAGCTAACTTTGGTAATTGTTCACACCATTGAAATGCTAAATTAGAAAAAATCAGATCTACCGAATTATCCGCTAACGGTAAACATTCAGCGTCACCACATAACCAGGTAACAGGGGCATCACACTTGCCTCGAGCAAAAGCCAGCATGCCCTGAGCAAGATCAACTCCGGTCAACTCAGAGCCCTTATATTTATCCGCTAACAGCTCAGCAAAGTAACCTGTGCCACAACCCAAATCTACTACCTGCCTCGCTAAAAGCTGATCAGGTAAAAGCTTGTCTGGTAAAATTTTGTCGGGTAAAAAGCCCAATAAATGTTGCCCTGCCGTGCGCTGCAATCTAGCCACTGAATCATAGCTCTCAGCTGCCCGGCTAAAGGATTTCGCTACCCTTTTCTTATCCAGGTGATAGCGCTCAAGCTTAAGAAATTCTATTACTCTTGACGTTAATACATCTGGACAACTCAGCTGCGGAATATGGCTCGTAGATTCAAGTACATCGACTTGTTGATGTGTGTTCAGGCCACTCAAAATACCTGCAACAGATACCGGTACTAATTGATCAGCCTCACCAAAGATATGTAGCCCACGAACCTCAAGGGAGGCAATTACATCCCGGTTATCTATCTCCGTCAGTAACTCTAAACCACGCAACCAAGCTGCCTGGCTAGTGTCATCGTTGACTTCCGGGCTAGCACCTTGATTCACAATAGCCTTAAGCCCAACAAGAGCTTTAAGCGCTTTTAGAACATTTCGTTCATGCTGATCACCCTGGCATTGCAGACCGTGAAAACGTTTTAAACAAAGGTCAGGTTGCTGCTGAAACATGTCAAAAAAAGCTGCAAATGTTTTTTTCGGCATGGCCGACAGCCAGCCTTTTTTCTGCACAAAGGTCGGGTTACTTGCCAGAGTAATAAAGTTCGTAAAACGGCTGGGATAGCGGCTGACTAATACCGTCGCTAACATTCCACCCAACGACCAACCCATAAGGCTACAACGTTCAGGAAGCACGGCTAAAATACTATCGAGGTAACTAGCTAAGCTAGTCTGCTGCTCACTAGAAACAATCTGATTTGGCGTAGCTTGAAAAAAATCACTTTCCCCAAATCCGGGTAAATCTATCGTGATTACATTCAAGTACTGAGTCAGTTCAGGTAAGACCCCTTGCCATATTTTGCTATCACACCCCCAACCATGAATGAGTACTAATGGTTCAGGCTGAATAGAGTCCCCCTGACAGGAGTATTCACGAGTAGCTAAGGAAAGATGCCCTTGGACCGATCTATTAATAGTTAATGCAGCCTGGGCTAAAGAAGTAGTCACTTATCGACACCTTCAAGCTTCGCATTTTTCAGATCCACGCCCTTCAACTCAGATACTGTCGTATCGATGGCATCTAACAACTGATCAACTTCCTGCTCACTGTGTTCAGCACACAGGGTAATACGCAAACGTGAACTGCCAACGGGTACTGTCGGCGGCCTAATAGCACCAACCAAAAAACCCTTGGCCCTCAATTGTTCGCCCACTTTTAACGTTAACGCATCATCGCCCAAAATAATGGGCTGAATGGGGGTTATGGAATCCATCAATTCTGTACCTAACTGAAGGCCCAACTGCTTTGCCCCTGACCTAAAGCGCTGAATCAGTAGATTCAGCTTTTCCCGTCGCCAAGTTTCTCGCTGCAAAATTTTAAGGCTGATACGTGTGGCAGATGCCACTGCGGGAGGTAATGCAGTGGTATAGATATAAGTACGGGCATACTGAACCAGCGTTTCAATTAACGCTTCAGAACCAGCGACAAAAGCACCAAAGGTGCCAAATCCTTTACCTAGGGTTCCCATCAAAATAGGTAGTTCATCCACACCCAGGCCGTAGTGCTCAGCAATACCACCGCCCTTTTCACCCAACACACCAAATCCGTGGGCATCATCGACCATTAACCAACCTTGTTGTTGCTGACAGGTTTTCGATAATTCAGGTAGCGGCGCTAAGTCGCCATCCATACTAAAAACACCATCGGTCACCACCAATTTTCTGGCATTAGACGACTTTTCACTATCGCCGACCTTTTTCATGCGCTGAGCTAAATCAGTGCAGTCGGCATGTTTGTAGCGTGAACAACGCGCTCGACTAGCAAGACCACCATCCAATAACGATGCATGGTTCAGCCTATCTTCAAAGATATGATCGCCCTTGTCTGTTAACGCAAGAATAGTCCCCAGGTTGGCCATATAGCCCGTTGAAAATAACAAAGTGCGAGGACGACCAGTAAATGTAGCTAGCTCTTCTTCCAAAGCATGGTGTTCATGGGAATGACCATAAATTAAATGAGATGCACCACTGCCTACACCATAGGTTTCTGCACCACGGCGTAAGCTATCAATAACCGCCGGATGGCTGGCAAGGCTAAGATAATCATTACTACAAAATGCCAAGCAGGTTTTTCCATTGACTTGTACTTGGGCACCCTGTGCAGATTCCAGCAAATGACGCTGGCGATAAAGGTTTTCTTCTTTTCTTTGAGCTAATTTGACCTGAAGCGCCTGATCCATTGTAGACGGCATAATATTACCCTTCTGCACTATAGGGTGTTTTTAAAAATAGTGATTTTTTCGTGAGTGCGAGGAAGCACCGCGCGGAGAACCGGAGTGTACACGGAGTACATGAGGCTTCGAGCACGGAGCTGACGACACAATCGCGGAAAAAGTGCATTTTTAGGAGTGCCCGCCTTAATTGGCTGCGTTGTAGAACAAATGATCCGTTTCCGCTTCTGCCAACGTTTTTCTCAGTGCCTGTTCCTGTTCTTGGGAATCCTGTTCTACGTGTCTTTTTTCTGGAGTAATACCCAAACGATCAAGTAACTGCATATCACTGTTGGCTTTAGGGTTCGGTGTAGTAAGTAGTTTTTCACAATAGAAAATTGAATTGGCACCCGCCATAAAAGCCATTGCCTGCATTTCATCGTTCATTTCTTCACGACCGGCAGATAACCGCACATGGGATTCCGGCATCATGATTCTCGCCACAGCAATGGTGCGGATAAATTCAAACGTGTCTAAATCTTGCTCTTGATCCAAAGGCGTCCCCGCCACTTTCACCAGCATGTTAATGGGCACAGATTCAGGATGCTGCGGAAGGTTTGCCAACTGCATTAACAACCCGGCACGGTCTTTCTCACCCTCGCCCATACCGACAATGCCACCAGCACAGACTTTCATTCCAGCCTTGCGGACATTACCCAATGTATTCAAGCGATCTTCATAGGTGCGGGTAGTAATAATTTCACCGTAGTATTCCGGTGAGGTATCCAGGTTGTGGTTGTAATAATCCAGACCTGCATCAGCCAGCATTTGCGCTTGCTCTTCTTTCAGCATGCCCAAGGTCATACAGGTTTCCATACCCAGTGCTTTCACTTCCCGGACCATTTCGGCCACATAGGGTAAATCCTTATCCTTAGGTGAACGCCAGGCAGCACCCATGCAAAAACGTGTCGCGCCAGTTTCTTTGGCTGCTTTTGCCTCTTCAATGACCTGCTCAACGGCCATCAGTTTTTCCTTTTCCAGCCCAGTGTCATAACGAGCACTCTGGGGGCAATATTTGCAGTCCTCAGGGCATGCACCGGTTTTAATGGACAACAACGTACTTAACTGCACTTCATTGGGGTTAAAGTGCTGGCGGTGGGTCACCTGAGCCTGAAACAATAGGTCATTAAACGGCTGATTAAATAGGGCTAATACCTCTTCCCTGCTCCAATCATGTCGAATAGCAGTTGTTTGGCTGGCTGACATAGCAAATCTCTCGTGTTGTTCCTAACTTGGGCTTAATTTAACCTGCTATGATAAGTGAGGCACACCCTCTGTCAACCTAAAAAGGATTTTTGGTTAACAACTCTATGCTAAAGTCTAAAAGAATCCCTACACAGTGGCTTTCAATTTATAAGCTACTAAAAACCATCAGTTTTTCTTTATTTCCCAGCTGCTGCGTACTCTGCGGGACTGAATCAGATCGCCCAATAGACCTTTGCCAGCACTGTGAGGACGGCCTTCCTCACAACACTCACTACTGTATCAGCTGCTCTATTCCTTTTATTAATAGCCATCAAGGAAATACATTATGCGGTGAATGTATTGCCCATCCCCCGGCTTTTGACCAATGTATAGCCCCATTACGTTACGAATTCCCCATCAGCACGCTAATCAACCGCTTTAAACATCAGGGGCATTTCTGTAACAGCAGGGTATTAGCTGATCTACTACTGGACCGTCTTTCAAACAGTGACTCCACCCAATCAAAGACAATTGGACTGGATTTGGAGAAACAAAATCTGCCTGAGGAAAACTTGTCTGGGCTAAACCTCCTTAATAAAAATAAGCCCCCCGATTTAATCGTGCCGGTTCCCCTGCATTGGCGAAGACGATTTATCCGCGGTTTTAACCAATCTCAATGGTTAGCAAATTATTTGGGCCGACAATTAAATATTAGCGTCGACAATAAACTGCTCTCACGAACTAGGAATACGCCACCCCAACAACAGTTGCGGCGCAAACAAAGGCAAAAAAACCTCAAGGGAGCCTTTCAGGTAAACCACATTCTGAAAGGACAACATATCACCCTTATTGATGATGTCGTCACAACGGGCAGTACTGCCTCTGAATTATCCCGATTGCTTAAAAAAGCGGGTGCATCACGTGTAGATATATGGTGTTTAGCTCGAACGCCACTGGAAAAATAATGGCCCCGCCACGATAATGTTAAAAAACCTATGGACCACGACACTATTTCCATGACTTCTCCCATGAATCCGCCCATGAGCTCATCATCTTCGACAAAATCACCCGATAGCTTGAAACAGTCACCTGCTCGTTTAACACAGCCCTCTGGTTTAACACAACAGCTGTGGGACCAAATTCAGCAGGAAACAGCTGCCATTGCAGAAGCGGAACCAGTGCTTGCCAGCTTTTTGCAAGTCACCATACTTAAACACGACTCTCTATTGTCTGCCCTAAGCTTTTTACTGGCAGAAAAACTGACCTGCGAAACAACGCCAGCCCTCACCTTGCAGGAAGTATTTAATGAAGCCTTCAATTCAGATCCATGCATCGAGGTACAGGTTAATGAAGATCTTTGCGCCCTGAACCAAAGAGACTCTGCTTGTCAGGGACCTTCATCAGCATTTCTATACTACAAAGGGTTCCACGCCCTACAGGCATGGCGCGCAGCTCATTGGCTGTGGGAAAACAACCGAAAATCATTAGCCTTGGTTTTGCAGAACCGCATCTCTGTCACCTTTGGCGTCGACATTCACCCTGCCGCCAAAATTGGCAAGGGCATTATGTTTGATCACGCTACAGGCATCGTTATTGGTGAAACTGCAGTGGTGGATGACTGCGTATCTATTTTGCAGTCTGTAACTCTAGGCGGCACCGGGAAAGAATCTGGCGACAGACACCCCAAAGTTCGTCGTGGCGTTTTAATAGGTCCAGGTGCAAAAATACTGGGCAATATTGAAATTGGTGAAGGCTCTAAAATCACTGCCTCCAGTGTCGTTTTAAAAGATATTCCACCCCACTCTTTAGTGGCTGGTGTTCCAGCAGAAGTGGTTGGCACTCTTGTCGTAGAATCCCCTGCAGAACAAATGGATCAAGGATTAAGTGGCTGTGGTAGTTAGAGTCTTTCTTTGTAGAATTTCTCTTGGTAGAGCCTTTTTTGGTAGAACCTGTGCCTGAAAATCCCTTTAAGTTTTAAGGAAAAAGATCAATGTCTAAACTAAAAAATGAAGCTGAACTATTAAAAGAAGCCCTAAGGGTAGGCATGATTTATGCGGAAAAACGAGGTGTCGCCAAGTTCGATAAAAATGATTCAGCAAAAGATAAAATTGAATATGTCTATCGTCTCCTGGCCCACGACAAGCTGATTCAACCATTAGCAAAAGCCCAACTGGATGTACCCCACATGAAACACAAACTTGCTATGTGGATTTCTAAGCAACTACCGGAAGGTCACGCACTGTTAAAATAACACCATTTCAATTGAGGCCCAGCATTCAGCATCTACTGCAGATGCTGAATGCAGAACTCACCTTAAAAAAGGGTTAAGTATCCCTTAATAAACACTCGTTACTCTCATTAGCTGTAGTTTTCATTAACTCACGGCTGAATTTCTATGCGCGCATTTGTCCAACGACACCCTATTTTTTGGTTCTATTTTTACTTTTGTTATTTCTCTGCGACTATTCAGATACTGGTATATTCCGCCGGGATGTCAGGATCAAACGGTGTACGTGACGCTCTATTGATGAGCACCCTATGGTTAATTCCTGTATTACTTTGGCCAAGATATAGCAAGCTCATTGCTGCAATCATTGGGTTGGCGTTATGGCTGACATCCCTTGCTAGCATTGGCTACTGGTTGATCTATGGACAGGAATTTTCCCAAAGTGCAATTTTTATTATTTTTGAATCAAACCCGGCAGAAGGTAGTGAATTTATTCAATCCTACCTGCAATATTGGCACATACTGGTTTTTGCCATCTACAGCATTTTCCCAATAATACTTTGGCGCCTGTTGCCACCCCTATCATTGAGTCCAACGGTACGTCATATCTATGCCGGTTTGTTTACCCTCATAGTAGCTTGGCCTTTTTTAAGCACAATTGTTCAGCAAGGTAACGCCACCAGTGCCCAATACCATTTAATGTCCAGGTTAGAACCAGCAGCCCCATGGAACCTTATCGTTGGATACAAGAGATACCGGACTCAACTCAACAACATGGAGGAATTGCTTGCTGACAACCATCATTTAGCCCCCCTAGAAAATTTTGAACTCGATACCGAGGCTACGCCGGATACCCTAGTTCTGGTGATAGGAGAGTCAACTAACCGACAACGCATGAGCCTTTACGGTTATCCCAGAGCTACCACCCCACGCCTAGATGCCATACGAGACGAGCTAACAGTTTTTAACGATGTCATTACACCACGGCCCTACACCATAGAAGCCTTACAACAAGTCCTATCATTTGCCGATGAAAAACATCCCAATGCTTTTTTTGATCAACCTACGTTGCTAAACATGATGAAACAGGCCGGTTACGAAATCACCTGGATCACTAATCAGCAAACACAAACTCGACGTAACACCATGTTGACCACCCTCTCTCAACTGGCAGACCATCAGGTTTATCTAAACAATAATCGTCAGCAAAATGCCCGCCAGTATGATGGTGTAGTTTTAAAACCTTTCACCGATACTCTCAAAGAGTCCGCCCAGAAAAAAATGATAATCGTTCATTTACTTGGCACTCACCGTCAATACAAGTACCGCTACCCAAGCATATTTGAAAAATTTGTCGATGGCACAGATGCTCCAAAATGGATCAGTGACAGTCATATAGAGGAATACAATAGTTACGACAATGCCATTCTCTACAACGATTACGTCATTACTGAACTCATTAACCACCTCAGAAAAAAGAACGATAAGGCATTATTAGTCTATTTTTCTGATCACGGGGAAGAAGTATTCGACTATGCAGGAGAACCATTTTGTGGCCGCAACGAAGATGCTCCTTCACCCGCTATGTATACCGTGCCTTTTATCACTTGGGGCTCACCCAAGTGGGCAAGTCAACATACTGAACAATGGAAACAATACACCGATCGACCATTTACTAGCGCTGATTTCATCTACACACTACCAGACATGATAGGCATCAATTTTGATAACCTAGACTCGACACGAAGCTTAGTGTCTGAATCGTTTATTCCACAACTTCGGTGGATAGGAAACCCCAGCAAGCCAAAAAAATTAAAAGACTATGACAACATCAAAAACTTCAATATCAATCTATTCTCAAAAAACGTAACTGCCAAAGAAACCGTTAAACGATTAAATTAAGTTACACCTTTGGGGAGAAGACTTTTCTCCTCCCCTTTAAAATATGGCCCCCCGCCCCAAGATCTAAGGAATGGCGAATACCAGCACATCTCTTCGAAATAGTATTCTTACAGCCACCGCCTTTGTTGTTTTAATCTGGTGGCTAAAAATATGTGAAGTCACGTTTGGCTGGAGCCTTCATAGTTTAGGTATTTACCCACTTAACCCCAACGGACTTATTGGTATTGTTACCGCGCCACTGATTCACGGCTCCTGGGGACACATAGCCGGAAACACCTTAGCACTGCTGCTACTGGGCAGCATTCTACTCTATGGCTACCCCAAATCACGGTGGTGGACCTTATCCATCATTTGGCTGACATCCGGAATCGGCGTGTGGTTATTTGCCCGGGAAACCTACCACTTTGGGGCCAGTGGGCTAACCCACGGTATGTTTTTCTATCTTTTTATTAACGGAATATTACGACGGGATAAACGTTCTATCGTTCTACTTATGGTCGCCTTTTTTATGTATGGCGGAATGTTGTTAACCATCTTTCCTCGCGAACCCGGTATCTCCTATGAGTATCATTTTTTTGGTGGTTTAGGCGGAACACTTTGTGCCTTTATTTTTCGACAGTGGGACCCAAAACTCAAAGAGGCCACCTATTCCTGGGAGCAACAAACCGGCGATGGTTACATCGTTGAAGAAGACGATTTAATTATTGGTGATCAATGGATGACAGAAAAACAAAAAAAAGCACAATTAAAACGAGAAGAAAATATTGAAAAAAGTTATGCCGAACGTTTTAAACGATCGGATTATTCAGATGAAGTGACGGATATTATTTCAGATAAATCAGAAGAATAATGCTTATCCCATATTAGGCAGAAATTGCCAAAACACAAATAGCAGAAAAAACCACAAGGTGCTCAATAAAGTCTGATTGCTAGTATGCAAAACCCATTATCATGTGACGAATATACATACCTAAAATTGAGACAGTTACAAATAAAAAATAGATTGATGAATAAATTTTGGCTTTCCCATTTTTCTCTGCTGGCTTAATCATTTCCTTTTGTCTATTAACACCAAAAGAACCCGTGCCTACGGCGTCAGGTTGCTTGCCTTATTAGCTTTTTTTAATTAATTTCACTCAAAGGGTTGACGAAGTAATTAGACGGCGTTAAATTACCGTCTAACGTTTAAGACGGAGTCGAGGGCCGTTTAATGAGTGAGCGCAACTATTCCTTAACGGGATTAAATCAGTTTCTAGATTATGCCTTAGAAAAGGGCTTAATGAAAAAAGAAACTGCAGCAGGAAGAAAAAGGGCTGCAAATCAGGTGCTTGGTATACTTGATGACCATGAGCTTCAGGATTTAAGGATGGTAGACTTGGAGGCTACGGCTAGTAGGTTTGCTATTTTACAAGGCTCTAATTTTAAACCTAGCAGCTTACAAGTTTATGTTAGCCGGACAAAATCTGCCGTTCAAGATTTTATTTCCTACGTAGATGACCGGATAAACTTTAAGAGCTCAGTCAATATACGGGCTAATCCAACTAATGGAAATAGCAAAAAAACCTTAAAAAAACAAAAAGATAGCAATACTCCTGCTGCTCCTTCGGATAAACCGGCTGATAGTATCCACCACGGGCACAGCCAAAACGTACATTCACAAGCGCCCGGAACACTTGTATTTCCGGTTCCGATACGCCCGGACTTGATAGTTAACATTGCAAATATTCCGAGTGATTTGACAGAAGCAGAGGCAGCAAAGATTGCCGCAGTAATTAAAGCCTTGGCAGTCCCAAGTGTATAAATTAGGTAACAAATTAGATGATTAAATTTCATCCAAAGAAAGGCACGATACTTTGCTGCGATTTCTCGAAAGGTTTTCAACCGCCCGAAATGGTAAAGGTTAGGCCGGTTATAGTTATCACCCCTCAGCTTCCGGGAAGGCCAGGGCTTTGTACTGTAGTGCCTATAAGCTCTGTAGAGCCGAAACCTATGCAAGCATATCACCACAAAATGAACCCAAGTTCATTGACGCCCAAGCAGCAAGGCACAGACTGCTGGGCAAAATGTGACATGATTTATACGGTTGCGCTGGAGCGTTTAGATAGGGTTAGAGAACGAGATTCTAGTGGTAAACGGATATATGTAACCAGTAAAGCTACAGCGGCAGACATTGAAGCGATTGAGGCGGCAATATTAAACGGGCTAGGGTTACGTAAATTTTTGAAATAGAATGAAAAAGCCCAGCAGATTTACATCTACTGGGCTTAAATTCATGACACTTGCCAGACTAGCTGGTTCATGGCCTAGGGAGCTTGTCATCGCCGACCCTAGGTCAGCTACCTTTCGGTAGGCTTACTAGCCGGATTAACCGGAACAGCTTAATTCTGGTCTATGGCGACTCAAATGTCAATTCCCTCAATTTTGAGATATTGCTACTCGCTATAGAGCTAACAGTAAATTCAAAAGCCTAAGGCTTCTGAAAAAGGGGATTTGGCAAATATGAGAAAAAGTCATGGGAAAAAATAGTGGAGGGGTTAAAAGTAACCAATAAAAAACAAGCCAGTTAAGGGTGCCTCTAAAGATAGTGATTTCTTTTGTGAGTGCACCAACAGTAGGCGCTTTAAGCGAGGAGCACGGAGCTGCCAAGAGTAGGCGCCATTAGGCGACGCAGTAATCGCGGAAAAAGTGCATTTTTAGAGGTGCCCTTAAGCTAAATATTCATTAATCACTTGTAAAAAAGCCGGGCCATATTTATCCAGTTTCCGCTCACCCACACCACCTAACTGGCCAAACTGGTCCATTGTTTGTGGCACCGTGACACACATTTCCTGCAAGGTACGATCATGGAAAATAATATAGGGCGGAATGCCCTGCTCATCCGCTAGCTCCCGGCGGCACTCCCGTAGCGCTTCCCACAACGCGGTATCCATATCTTCGGGAAGGTAGGTTTTAGTCAGACGCTTAGCCTCTTTCTTCTTAATATCACGACGCAGTTCAATTGGCTCTTCACCACGCAGTAAAGGTCGACACTTTTCCTCCAACCGCATTGCGCCAAAGCGCTCCATATCGACGCAGAGATAACCCCGGGCAACTAACTGCCGGAACACTGAACTCCATTGGTTATTATCCAGTGATTTGCCAATACCGTAGGTAGGCAATTGGTCGTGGCCATACTGTGAAATTTTATCTGTCTCAGCACCCAGTAGCACATCCACCACATACTTTACCCCGAAACGCTGCCCTGTTCGATACACTGCACTTAAGGCCATTTGTGCAGCCTCGGTGCCATCCCAGGTATCGACGGGTTCCAAACAGTTATCACAATTACCACAGGGTTCCGGCAGGTCATCGCCAAAATAATTAAGTAACACCTGACGACGGCAACTGGTAATTTCGCATAAGCCCAACATGGCATTCAGTCGATGTTGTTCAGCCCGTTTATGTTCTTCACTGCCATCAGAACCTTCCATCATCTGTCGCAGCTTAATCACGTCCTGAAGGCCGTAGATCATCCAGGCATCAGTCGGCTCACCATCACGACCACCACGGCCCGTTTCCTGATAATAGGATTCTACGGTTTTAGGTAAATCCAAGTGGGCCACAAACCGTACATCCGGTTTATCAATACCCATACCAAAGGCAATGGTCGCCACTACGATTACACCCTCTTCCCGCAAAAACCGGGACTGGTTATCTGCTCGAGTCTCAGCATTTAATCCGGCATGGTAAGGCAGCGCTTTAAATCCTTGCTCTTGTAACCAGTACGCCGTCTCTTCCGTTTTTTTACGAGAGAGACAATAAATAATGCCCGCATCTTCAGGGTGTTCATCTTTTAAAAATCGCAGCAACTGTTGCCGAGCATTGTGCTTTAAGGCAATACGATAACGAATATTAGGGCGATCAAATCCTGCAATAAATTGGCTGGCTTCACCCAAATCCAAACGATGAATAATCTCAGCACGAGTGCGTTCATCAGCCGTGGCCGTTAATGCAATTCGGGGCACATCAGGAAAATACTCGTGCAAAATGCTGAGCTGTAAATAATCCGCACGAAAATCGTGTCCCCACTGGGACACACAATGGGCCTCATCAATGGCAAACAAGGCAATGGGAGAATGCTGGAGGAGCGACATAGTTCGCTCCTGATTCAACCTTTCAGGCGCGATATAGAGCAGATCCAATTCACCGGCTACTAACGCCTGCTCCACTTGGTTCGTCGTTGCTGTATCCAGGCTGGAATTTAAATAACTCGCCTTAACTCCAAGTTCGCGAAGTGCATCCACCTGATCTTTCATTAGTGCGATTAAAGGCGATACTACAATGGCGCAGCCAGAACGAAGCAGCGCGGGGATCTGATAACACAAAGATTTTCCGCCACCCGTAGGCATCAAAACCAAGGCATCACCACCCTCAACCACCGTTTGGATAATCTCATCCTGAGGTGATCGAAAAGAGGGGTAACCAAAAACGGTTTGAAGGATGTCTTGAGCGGAAGTCATGGCGGCGGAGTATACCCCATACATTAAAAGGAATAGCGGTAAATTACGCCTTTAGATAACGATGGTATGGTAGAGGTTAGAGCGAATTATTCGGGGTAACTATTTTGGCAACTCAAGGTTTGACGGCTCTTTTTGGCAACTCCAGCAAAACTCAAAGGAACCAGAATTTTCTTCACCGCATGACTGGCACAACCAATCAGCTTTATCACCTGACTTCTGAAAGTTCTCAATAATGGACATCGCCTGATCATAGTCTGAATCATTCGCAATCCACAGCTCCACCCAGGTTTCCAGGGGAGCCAAATCACCCGAGCCACCACCCGCAAACTCATTTTTTAGAAAAACAGACAACCCTTTATTCTCAACAATATTTTTTATATTGCTGACCAGGAAACTATTTTCGTGGGTGTAGATTAATTTCATAGGTTAATATTTGGACAAACTTTGTAATAAATCTAAGCAAGTAAAGTATAACCAGCTTTTGAGCAAAAGCCCGGAACAATTAGTGGGAGTTACTCTCAATTGCCACCCACCCTTTCTATTTTTCTCTTACCAGAATAAAAGCCCAGCAACCATAAATAGTGCTACAAAAACTAATAAACCTATAAGGGCACTACGCTTAAATTGCTCCTCAACAACCTTATTCATTGTTCTAATTTCAGGATCTGAAAACTTATAACCACAATGAGGGCATGGAGTAACTCCAACTTTTACTAGGAACTCACAATTTGGGCATTCCCCTTTACGCTCTGACCATAACGAAGGACTAAGTGCTATCATAATTAAATCTCCCAGCCTTCTTCGCCACAATCCACCGCTTTTGCAGGGAAAAGGGGATGTATTTATTTTCTCTCATTTCTCAATTCTACTTATTCTGTATAAAAGAGATCATTGCTAGGAAATAAAGTAGAAAGCAATGGAAAATACTGAGAAACAAAGAAACTCGATTCTTATTTTGACCAATCCTTTGTTTACTGGGCATAACTGCTCTCCTTCGCAATTCCTAAACTAAGACTATCAGGGTTATTTAGACCTGAAAACCTCAATCACCAATCTCTGTCGGCATTGTTCTCTCCCAAAAAACTTGATGTCCTTCACAAAATAAAACACCCAACCCCTGTTTGGGAGGTAGTTAACACTGGAATTGCGACAAGTCACCCCACCTACTTCCTATTTATGGTCTTTAATGAACTCACTGTCATCACGAATTGAATTTTAGAAACAAACTTTAGAGATAAGAACAGGGGAACGCCATCATGAATAACCGAAACATTGCCTGCTTGCTAGCGATTGTATGTGGAACCTTATTTGGTGCCTCTTTGGGTATGTTTGCTCAAGGCCCTGATGCATGGGTTGGAACAGGCGTTGCTTGTGCTATCAGTACTTGCGTTACGCTAAGTGAGCTAACTCCATCTTTTTAAACACATTCTAGCTCCCTCGTTGAGACCACCCTCCTATGTGGTCTTTTTTTTACCCTGATCATGGGGTAATGCCTAGCTCTAATATCCCTTGAGCTGAATCTATCGACCTTGAATCATCCCACTAGACTCAAACCTCTGCCGGGTTTGAGCATGATACTTTTCTCAAAGACCCGTATAATGCGCGGCTCGCCATTTATGAGCAAAACCGTAGCACTTTTAAGCTTGGTAACAAATCTACAGTTACAAGACTGCGAATATGGCCTATAAATTCTAAATAAAAGATAGAAAGTGAGTGTGAGTATGGATCGGCCAGAAGTAAAGAAAGGTGACTGGATTGTTCTTAGGAACTACGCTGAAGACCCCGGTATGGAAGCACGCGTTATGAGACTTGAGGAAGATGGTAGCGTATTTGTCGTTTTCCACGAATACAGTATCAGAGCTTCGAAAGGCTATGCTGCCTGGAACGGAGAATTCTGGAACACGATTGATCGCCCAGTTATTGGTCTACAAAGTAAAAAAGAAGCACTAGAAAAGAAAAACAAAGGCTGAGTAGCCTGCCTATCTAAAAAGATAGCTTTTTTCAGATAACTCAGTTCAAACCAAAATATACAAAATTATTACATGAAGTAGCATTACTGCCGCCCTGTTAGCGCCTATCCTCTCATAGTTAATCTTTTACGCTTCAGCTTCTTGTGCAAAGAGGCTGAACTCTATGAGTGTTGGAGCTAATCATGCGCTGGAAAACCGGTAGACGCAGTCGCAATATTGAAGATCAAAGGGGCAGACGCCGCAGTAAGCTTTCCCTTGGGGGAAAAAGAGGTGGTATTAGTACTATCATCATCCTTCTTGCTGCCGCTTATTTCGGCATTGACCCTGCCATTCTCAGCACGTTATTACAAAGTGGCTCTGGGCAAGTCAGTTCTTCCTCTCAGCACCAAAACCAGAACCAGGCTGAACCTCAAAGCGCAGAATCCAACGAACTAGCCGATTTTGTCTCTGTGGTACTAGCCGATACAGAAGATACCTGGAATAACATTTTTAATCAGCACGGCGCTCAGTATAGAGAGCCCAGGCTGGTGTTGTTTACGGACGTAGTGAAATCTGCCTGTGGCATGGCCCAATCGGCTATGGGGCCTTTTTACTGCCCTACAGATCAAAGAGTGTTTATTGATCTTGGTTTCTATAATGAATTAAAAAACCGCCACAATGCCCCCGGTGATTTTGCCCAAGCCTACGTGATTGCTCACGAAGTGGGCCATCATGTTCAGGCTTTGCAGGGAACATCTCAGAAAGTACATGCAGCCAAAGCCAGGCTCTCCAAAGAAGAAGCGAATGCTCTTTCAGTCCGTTTAGAACTTCAAGCTGACTGCTACGCGGGAATTTGGGCTCACCATGCTGACCGCACTCGAAATCTTCTGGAAACAGGGGATGTTGAAGAGGCACTGCAAGCCGCTTCCGCTATTGGTGATGACACCTTACAACGGCAAGCCCAAGGCTACATCACACCGGAATCATTTACCCACGGCAGTGCTGCTCAGCGTATTAAGTGGTTTAAAACGGGTTTAAATAATGGCGATGTGGCTAGTTGTGATACGTTCCAAGCCAACGCTCTATAGGCTCAACCTATGTACATGGAGCGCACAGTATTAACTGCCCCAGTAACGTACTCTACCTACATCTAGATGGACAAAATCACTGCGAGAATAGAGTCCTACGCCTCCACTTTTAAGGGCTAGTGCACCCTTATGTAAGTGCTTGATATCAACGCCTGGGATGCGAATATCTATAGCTTTACCCTGCATATGCAAACTTTTCTTGGCAACACCTGTGCTGTTTTGACTCAACATATTATTGGTCTTTGGAGAACGGTAGCCTGAGATGATATGGAAAGGTTTTGAGGTCCCTAACAGTTGCTGCAAATCACCCAATAATGATAGAAGTTGGGTATCTATATCTATGACCTCATCAGTTCGATGATCCCGCAACAAATGGTTTACTTCTCTTAAACTCTGAACAGAAAAGTCCCCGTTGGCATAGGTACTGGCCTCAAGAGATTCACCTGTGTGCAAATGATAAAAGGACATTTTGCGTTGAGCTGCTTTAGGAGAAGGCAACTTGGCCAATGCACTAGAAGAAACAGCAAGACCTGCGGTTAAACCACCGATCATACGTAAAAATGTTCTTCTAGAAGACGTACGTGAATCAGGTGTACTTGGAGACGGCTTGCTTAAAAAAGAAATGGGGCAATTTGGTGTAGAAGTCGGCATATAAAATGAGTGCAATGCACTAAAAGCTTTTGAGCAAATTTTTAACATAAAGTACTAACAAAAGTACGGATGCGCGGGATTATGCCGTAATCCCGCTTATTTGTATATTAATTGATCAGTTTAATGCTACTTTTTAATTAAGTGCTACTTTTTGCTGAAGCTGTTGATCCTGTTGTTCCTGGCTCTTAAAGTGCGCCCAGTCGACTGGATCCCGATGGTATAAGTCATCGGCGAAATTTAAGATGCCCTTATCATCCAGCCACGCTGTCCAATAGGTAATATGGACAGGAATCGGGGTTTCCAAGCGTATTCTGTGGGTATCCGTATTCTCAAATAACGGTTCAAGCTGTTGAGGTGTCCACTGGTTAGATTGCTGTAACAATATATCCGCCAAAATACGTGGCTTTTCAAGCCGGATACAACCAGAGCTAAACGCCCTAACCTCTGACTCAAATAGATGAGGATTTTTGGTATCGTGGAGATAAATACTATTCTCCGCATTCAGTTGGAATTTAAGTCGCCCTAACGTGTTTTTATCACTCGGGGGTTCCCAAATGCGATGATAAGCCGGACTCCGGTACATACTTTCCAGGTCTATTTGCTCATCAGGTACAACCACTCTAGGCATATCCCAACCGGCAATCACTCGTAGGTTGTGTCGAGCAAGGTAGGTTTTATCCTTTTGCCATTTGGGCAAAATATCTCTGTAGGCAATGCTGCGAGGTACGTTCCAGGAGGGGTTCACCACCAGTGATTTAATCTCTGCACTAAACGAAGGCGTTTGACGTGAACGGCGACCGATAATAGTTTTCATTTCAAGTAAGACTTTGCCTTGGTCATACAACCTGAGTCGATATTCTGGGATATTTACCTGTAAATAACGGCTGCTGTTTTCCTGCGTTGTAACTTCTAATTCAGCTTCATCTAATGCAGTATTTGTCCATTCAATATTTTCCAACCCCAGCTGCCTTTGGCGATATATATTAAGCGCTATTTGATCGATTCTTTGCTGGGGTGACACATTTAGCAAGCGACGGGTTTTAGGCCCAAGAACACCATCAGCTTTTGCACCATGCCGCTGTTGAAAATGCTGCAATGCATGATGCAGCTGGAGGTCAAATAATTCTACTGGCTCAAGGATTTCTGCCCCCAAATCAAAATCACCATAAAGCTGGAGTAATTTTCTTAGTTCTACTACTTGAGGGTGTGCATCTCCTAACTTTAAAAGAGGCCCATCTGAAATAGGACTCCATTGTCCCGACTCATGAAGAAAACGATAAAAATCGATCGCAGATTCTAGGCTCTCAAATTGCCCTGTCTGTATGCCCTCATCAGATAACTCCATTTGGAGCTGTTCCAGTAACATTTCAGAAGCAGCATCGGATACATCATTATTAGATGAATTTGATATGGGAGGAGAGCTTAACCCTTCAACTAAAGCAACTTCAGATACTGACTGGGGAGCTAACTCAGGTGACTGTTCTGGTGATAGTTCGGGTAATAGTTTAGATACAACAGGAGCCTTGCCCACAGGTTCTAAGGAAAAACTATTTACTGAGAACACTAGTGAAAAAACGATAACTATAGGCAACCACCCATAAGGCATGTATCCCTCCATCAACACCCAGCGTCGACACTTTTAAAGCCGATAAAGCAGGCTGGTTTGCAATAACGCTGAAAACTTAGACTCTAATAACCGAGTAAATACTCGGCAAAGGCTTAACTATAAGCTTAGCCCTATAGGGAAAAATGTGTTTAAAAGAAATGTAAAAAGACAAAAAACTCTTATATATCAAAGAGAAAAATACGATCAACAATAATTAAAAGCTGGAAATACCATTTGTGTACACTTAATGAAATTTAACGACCGCGCAAGAAAAGCTTGTCCAGCTCGTCCAATGACATTTGCGTCCAAGTTGGTCGCCCATGATTACACTGCCCACTGCGCTCTGTGGCTTCCATATCACGCAATAATGCATTCATTTCAGGGATGCTCAACTTACGATTGGCCCGTACAGAACAATGGCAGGCCATGGTTGCCATAATTTCATTGAGATGCTGACGAATTCTGTCGCTGGAACCGTGGGTAACTAGATCTGATAACACATCGCGTACCAGTGGTTCGACATCTGAATCTCTCAACATGGCTGGTACCTGCCTTACCATAAGGCTTTCTGGACCAGCTCTTTGTAGAAAGAAACCTAGTGTCTCAAATAATGCCTGGTGTTCTTCACCTATATCCGCCTCTGACTGGCTTACCGCTATAGTAACGGGAACTAACAATGGCTGGGAGTGAATACCATCTGCATCAAAAGCCTGCTTCATTTGTTCATAGGTAATACGCTCATGGGCAGCATGCATATCCACTAACACTAGCCCCAGAGCATTCTCTGACAAGATATAAATGCCCTTGAGCTGGGCTATGGCAAAACCCAATGGAGGAATCTCTTCATCCGAACAAGAAGCAGATGTAACCACACCTTCTTGATTCGGGGGTGTTTGATGAATAGGAGCTTGAGAAGGCTCATGCAACGATTGATAAACAGCCATGCCTTCAGCAACAGAAGGATTGGCATGTAAGCCCATTCTAGTTTGGTGTGGATAGATTTGATGGGATGAGATCTGATTAGGAGAAGTACTTCCCTCCACCCTGCCCGAAGCATTTTGCTCATTCAGTCTCTCGGTTACTTCAGAAGGGCCATGTTCAGAAGAGTCGTGCCCAGAAAGCTCAGCCCCCGGACGAATATCAGCTACAGCACGATGCAAACTACGGTACAGAAAGTTATGTACCGATCGACTATCGCGAAAACGCACTTCATGTTTAGTCGGATGAACATTCACATCAACATCCGCCGCATTTAATTCAAGGTAAAGTACAAAAGCCGGATGACGACCGTGATACATCACATCCTGATAGGCCTGGCGGACAGCATGGGTAACCAACTTGTCGCGAATACTTCGGCCATTGACAAAAAAGTGCTGTAAATCAGCTTGGCTACGGGAAAAAGTGGGTAAACCAACCCACCCCCACAACCTCAACCCGGCAGCCTCTACATCCACATACAAAGCGCTTTCCATAAAGGCTTTACCGCAAATACTCGCAACCCGCCTTTCTTGTTCAAGCTGAGTACTGGCTGCGCGAAAATTGTGTACAACTTTGCCGTTATTACGCAGGGCAAAATCAATATCAAAATGACTCAGTGCCAGCTTTCTCAGTATTTCATCGATGCGTTTATATTCTGTGTTTTCTGTACGTAAAAATTTACGTCTAGCTGGCGTATTAAAAAATAAATCCCGAACTTCTACCGTCGTCCCCCTCGGATGAGGAGCTGGAAGGATATTCACGGCCATATCACGGCCTTCTGCCTCAGCCTTCCAACCATGTGCTTGGGGTTGGCTAATGTCATCAGAGATATTAGATGTAATCGCCAAACGGGAAACTGAAGATATACTAGCCAGTGCTTCCCCACGAAACCCTAGGGTGGCAACGGCTTCAAGGTCGTCTAATTGCTCAATTTTACTGGTGGCATGCCTGCTGAGGGATAAAGGCAAATCTTTCTCTGCGATGCCACTACCATTGTCCCGAACACGGATGAGTTTTACACCGCCACTCTCAACATCAATATCAATGCGAGTTGCACCGCTATCCATGGCATTTTCCAGCAACTCCTTGACCACTGAAGCGGGCCTTTCTACCACTTCGCCGGCAGCAATTTGGTTCGCCAAACGAGGGCTAAGGAGGTGAATTTTTTGCATGAGTTATTCTTTAGTCAATTAGAGTTAGCAGTAAAGAGTTAGGTCTTTATTGCGATCAATAAAAACAGATTATGACGCAGGTATTTTTAAACGCTGCCCCACACGAATACGTGTGTCTTTCAAACCATTGTGGCGCAGCAGGGATTTGACACTCACGTTATAGCGCACAGCAATACCGGACAGGGTATCACCACGGGAAATCACATAAGTACCAGAAGCTTTATTACTACCACCAGCTTTTTGTGCTGCCAGCAATGTACCCACCGGCAAGTTGTTTGAAAAATAGCGGCTGACACCCTGAAAAATAGCCCTGGCCATTTTTTGTTGATAATGCCTACTGGCTAACCACTTTGCTTCTTTGGGATTTGAGATAAAACCAGTTTCCACCAAGATGGAGGGAATGTCCGGTGATTTCAAAACCACAAAACCGGCTTGCTCTACTTTTTTCTTATGCAGTCGGGCAACACCGCCCATAGACTTAAGCACCTCAGCACCTACTTCCAAACTGCTACTCAGGGTTGCCGTCATGGACAAATCCAACAATACGCTTGCCAGCATTTTATCTTTATCATCCAGGCTCACACTGCCTGCACCACCAATTAAATCCGCACGATTTTCACGACCAGCCAAATAGCGTGCCGTTTCACTCGTCGCTCCACGGCGGGACAGCGCAAACACCGAAGCACCATTAGCGGAAGCCTTATTAAATGCGTCTGCATGGATAGAAATAAACATATCTGCACGCTTTTTATGGGCTATGCTCGTTCGCTTCCTCAAAGGAATATAATAATCGCCGTTACGTACCAACACTGCTTTATAGCCCGGTGTACGATCAAACAATTTTTTTAATTCTCGACTAATGGCCAATACTACTTTTTTCTCTTTAATACGCTTTGGCCCTATAGCGCCCGGATCTTCACCGCCATGCCCGGCATCAATCGCAACAACGATATCACGACGATTATTTTCTGCTGTAATGTCTTCAACAGTCTTACTGGTCCCAGTATTGTTGTCATAGAGGTCTACAACCAATCGATCACCATACTGCTCATTACTGGCTAGGGGGAAACTTCTAGGCCGCACCGCCTGCTCTAAATCCAGAACAATACGAAGGTTTTTCTTTTCATGGACACCACTACGAATAGAGGTGATCGGTGATGAAGTGAAATCCAATGCTGAGGTTTCAGCATTGAGTTTGGTGTTTTCTATATCAATAACCAATCGATCAGGGTTGGTTAAAGGAAAGACCTTATGATCTACCGCTTCACTAAGGTCAAAAACCAGGCGAGTATGATCTGGCGCTCGCCATATCCTTAAGCCATTTACTGTTCCCGAAAAGGCACTAGAGGCACTAAAAACCTGAAGTGTTAACAGTAATATAACCGTTAAGAACTGTTTACTGCCCCGCATTGATAACAAACTAATTTCCCTGCTATTTCATTACCTGATTTTTAATTAAGTGGGATAAGAAAAACTCTCCCCTTTCAGTTTCTGCGACTATTGTTACATTGCGACCAACTGTTACATCACCACCATCTGTTTGTATCTCTTGTGCTTGTAGCTCTAGTTCTTCTGTTTCTAGTTTTTCTGCTTCTAATTCTGAAGCAGCCACAGCAATTTTCACCTTTAAATCTGGGGTTGGCAAAATTCCCTTGCCTCGATTAGGCCACTCGACTAAACAAAAATTCCCTGGCTCTAAGTAATCACGGATACCAATATATTCCAACTCCTCCGGATCGCCTAGCCGGTATAAATCAAAGTGATGAACTTGTGCAGTTTTTAATTCATCATCACTAGATTCGTCGTTCTCTACGTCATCGCTGCCTGCATCATAACTTTCTACCAACGTGTAGGTTGGGCTCTTTACTGCGCCATGATGGCCAAATGCTTGCAGGATTCCTCGGCATAAGGTGGTTTTCCCTGCTCCCAAGTCACCTTCAAAAAAAACTAAAGCGCTCTTTCCCTCACTAGAGCTTGTCTCAATAGATGTTGCTTCAATAGATTTTTTTGTTGTGACCTCACCCAATCCATCGCAGGAAAACAAACTGTGACCCAGTGCTTTTCCCAACTGAACCATTGCGTCTTCGCCCATGATTGTTCTTGAAAGCTCTGTATTTGGAACTGCTGTCTTTGGAACTGATGGTATCACTCCTTATTCACTCCATTAGTCGCCCTATTAATTATTCCATTAACTAATTCCTTCAAAGGGCCAAATAAATCTGTAGCTATCAACCCTCGTTCACCTGTCTCAGCAGCAGCATCCGCTGCTTTAGCATGAAGGCAAACACCTAAGGGCAGAGCTTTATCTGACTTAATACCCTGGGCCATTAAACCTGCAACAATGCCGCTCAGTACATCCCCCATACCGCCTGTTGCCATACCTGGGTTACCTGCTGTACACAAACCTATTAGAGCGTCATTTGACGTGCAGACCAAGGATCCGGCTCCTTTTAACAAAGCGGGGCAATCAAATTTCTTCTGCAAGGCTTTCACTGCAGAAAAGCGATCTGCCTGAGCTTCCCCTGTCGTCACATTCAAAAGCCGGGCTGCTTCGCCCGGATGTGGCGTAATCACCCATTCTTTCGTGGTTTCAGGTATAGATAACCGCCCCAAACTAAGAATATTCAACGCATCAGCATCCACAACCATGGGCAAACCTGAAGCCAGAGCTTGTTGTAACATTTGCTCTGACCATGGGGTTTTCCCCAATCCAGGCCCAATCACCAAAACTGAAGGAGAAACAATTTCACCATTTAACAGTGGTATTAGCTCTTGCCCTGAGCTAACACCTCTCACCATCAATTCTGGTCGACGTGCTAATAATGCAGGTACATGCTCGGGCTGTGTAGCAACACTCACCAACCCTGCTCCAGTTCGCAAGGCTGCTTCTGCTGCCATAGCTACAGCACCACCAAACCCCGTATCACCACCAATCACCATGACGTGACCAAAATCACCCTTATGGGCATCACGCCTTCGATCTGGTAACTCAGCTATTAAACCTTCATATTGCATCCGTACAGAGCTGGGCTGTATATCATCAAAAATATCTGTGGGTACTGAAAGATCGTGGTAAACAACTTCACCACACAGTGCTGGGCCGTTACCTGTAAACATGCCCTGTTTTAAACCAATAAATGATACCGTCACATCAGCTTCTATCACGGGATCTGCAGCTATACCTGTATTGCTGTCTAAACCAGAAGGAATATCCGCAGCAATAACAGGCAATTCACTATGATTAATCAACCTAATAGCTTGGGCAAAAGGTTCCCTAACCTGACGACCTGATCCAGTACTAACGAACCCCGTTCCTAAAAGCGCATCCACAATGACACCGACTGGTATTTCCAAACAGTCAGAAAATGGCACCATAGATACCCCAGATGATTGGGCATATTGATAAGCGGTAAGCGCATCGCCACTTAATTTTTCCGCCGGTGCCAGTTGAACAAGCTGAACAGGTATCAAATTCTGAGCGGCCAACGCTGCAACAATATAGCCATCGCCTCCATTGTTTCCTGCTCCACAAAACACAGTAATAGGAGAACCTGGCCAATAATGATTGATGACGTCAAATATAGCCCGCCCAGCACGTTTCATCAGCTTAATACCTGGAATACCCCGCTCTTCAATGGCAATTCGGTCCAATTCACGAACTTGTACAGCGGTATACAGGGCAATGGGTAGCGATTGACCAATAAAATAAGACATAAAAATCCGATTATTTGGTAAAGATCTGGCAAAATTATACGCCAACTTCAAACAGCTGTTCGACTCTATTAATCACTATAGCTAATAACTTAACCGCCACTATGCCAAACACGACAGAACAAATTGATTACCGAGATCTCGCCAGCAAAATTAAGGAGTGGGGCAAGGCATTGGGCTTTCAGCAGGTCACCATCACTGATACAGAACTTTCAGAAACGGGAGACCGGCTAAATACATGGCTGCAGAAGGGCTATCAAGGCGATATGCAATGGATGGGTGAGCATGGAACAAAGCGTTACCACCCAGAACAATTATTGCCTGGCACCTTGCGGGTGATTACTGTTCGCATGGATTACTTGCCCGATGACAGCAATATGATTGCCGTACTCAAAGACGAAGATAAAGCCTATATATCCCGTTATGCCCTCGGCAGGGATTACCACAAACTAATTCGAAAACGGCTGACAACATTAGCTAAAGAAATTGAGCATACTGTACCAAGCAGTATCGTCCAGCGGCCCTTTGTCGATAGTGCACCGGTTATGGAAAAACCCTTGGCAGAAAAAGCGGGTCTAGGCTGGGTTGGGAAAAATACATTAGTCATTAATAGTGAGGCGGGATCGTGGTTTTTTCTGGGAGAAATTTATACCAGCCTGCCACTGCCCATAGATGAATCCACTGAAAAGGATCTCTGTGGTGACTGCAAAGCCTGCCTGCAGGTTTGCCCTACCGATGCCTTCCCTGAACCCTATGTATTAGATGCACGTCGTTGTATTTCTTACCTCACCATTGAGCATAAAGGGAGCATTCCTGAAGAGTTTCGAGAGCCTATGGGTAACCGTGTTTTTGGCTGCGATGACTGTCAGGCTATTTGCCCATGGAACAAGGATGCAGAATCAACAAAAGAAAAAGATTTTTCTCCACGACATAATCTGGGCAATCGAGAACTCAGCGAACTGTTTTTGTGGACAGAAGCTGAATTTTTGAAATATACCGAAGGCTCACCTATTCGCCGTATTGGTCATGAACGCTGGTTGAGAAACCTAGCCGTAGGATTAGGTAATGCACTGGTTTCCAATAGCACCAACGATATTGTCTCAGCCTTGGAAAGCCGTATAGAACATCCTTCCCCTATGGTTCAAGAACACGTTCAATGGGCGCTGGAACAACATAGTTTATATGCAACGGGTAAGAAAAAACGTAAGCGCAAAATCAGCAATACCAAATAAACAGTTTATAAATAAGCACACTGCTACAACTAACAATTTCTCGTCTTATTTCTCTACTATTTTTGCTCAATCAGATAACGGATAATCTCTACGACCTGTTCAGTACTCTGTGCCCAGGCCATGGCACCAGCATCTACCTCTTTTAGTGGATGAATAATACTTTCATCATGCAGGGTAATATAAGGAGTATCCAATGCTGCGCAGTAACCTGCATCAAATGCTGCATTCCACTGTTTGTATTTGTCACCAAAACGAATAATGACCAAATCTGCCTGTTCAATTTGATTTTGGATACGAATGGCATTCACTTTTGCAGATTTATGATCACGCCAAAACTGTTGAGACTCTTCACCTAAAACATCTCCCGCAGCATCACTGGCATCATGGTTTGTTACAGCTGAGCTAAATTCTACGGGTAACCCTAGCTTGTTCACTCCCTGAATAATTTGATCTCGCCAATCGGTATGGATTTCTCCGGAAAGGTACACTTGCCACATTTATTCTTCTCTCTTTTATCTTCTATCTTTTTTTATTTTCTTTATTAGTTCTAATTCTCGATGTGAATTAGCTTTCCATCTCAAAAAAAACTTCCCGGTAATAACTTAGCTCAGCAATAGAGTCCTTAATATCATCCATCGCCAAGTGAGAGCCCTGTTTTTTAAACCCTTTTAACAGCTCTGGCCGCCAGCGCTTGGCGATTTCTTTTACGCTGCTAACATCTAGGTTACGGTAGTGAAAAAATGCTTCCAACTTTGGCATTTGTCGCGATAAAAAGCGGCGATCCTGACAGATGGAATTACCACACATTGGCGATACACCAGCATCAACAAATTGCTCTAGAAATTCTATGGTGTTTTGCTCTGCCTCAGCCATTGATGTAGCACTAATTCTTACCCGCTCTGTTAACCCCGATTGGCCATGCTGGCGTGTATTCCACTCATCCATTCCATCCAACAACGCATCAGGCTGGTGAATTGCCATAATTGGCCCCTCACCCAAAACATTTAAATCTTTATCGGTAACAATGGTGGCAATTTCTATGATGACGTCTTGTTCGGTATCAAGACCGGTCATTTCCAAATCTATCCAGATGAGGTTCAAGGAGTCTTTTATTCCAGAATTATTTTTATCAGTGTCTTTCATGTTTTGTGTGGTCATATTTCCTTCATTCATTAGGTTGTTCTTTTGCAATTCGAATAATGTTTTCTAGCTTTTCAATACGTTCTTCGCATTTGAATATCTCAGTTTTTAGATCAGAGGACGTCGATTCATCCTGACCTTCCAGCTGTTCTTTCAATTCTTTCACTGTTTCTGCCAACTCCTCGCGCTCATCCTTAAGTATGCGCAGCTTTTCTGCTCGATCTGCCTTATCAAAAATTAGGGATTCCGGCGCAATATTTTCTGACTCTAGAGGATCACGAAACTTTGGCTTAGCAACAAATTTCTCACCGTTATTAAACTGACGTTGATTCATAAATGTGGGCGATACTATTTCGATATCCGCACCATGTAATGTATCTAGTATTTCTTGTCTCAACCGACTCCTCATCGTTAATAGATGCTTTACCTCTGCGTAATAGCCTGAAAGGCGGTAAGTAATGGAAAAGTCACCCAGGGTAAGAATTTGAACAAATGGCTCTTGTAACCCAGTATTAATCGCCGCCTGTTTTAATAACGGACTTAATTGATGATGTGCAACATCGTAGCCTAAGGATATTTCACAGGACACAATGGTTCCTGAAGAACGGATAACCGTTACCGGGCTAGAGGCCAAAAACAAATTGGGTAAGGTAATCAAGTCGCGGTCTTCAGATTGGATTTCAGTATGAAATAATCCCCTTTCAGTTACTCGTCCAAAATGCTCTCCAGCTCTAATAAAATCTCCATTTCTAAAGCTTTTTACCGACCTCAACATTAGTCCAGCCATGGCATTCGATACAAATGTTGTGGAAGATAAAGCAATCACACCAGTGAGAACCAAACCTAATAAGCCCAGTAAATCTCCTCGAGTAGATTCGCTCACAGGCAATGCCAAAATCAGTGCGATTAAAGCAATCGCAGTCAACAGCAACATAATTACCTGGCCAGGCAACCTGGATTCTGTTGTCAGGCTAGCTCTACGTAGAAGTAACCAATTCGCTGCCCAAAGAATGGTGGTAACAATAGCGATGGTCACTAACATTGGCACAAATTGAGCCAATGACTGGGGTATCCCCTCCAAATTAAACATAATGCTGTTCCTGTCCCTCTTTCACCATATGCTATATCCTTGCGCTTCAGTAAGCCACCCTTCATAAGGTCTTGAGGGTCTTGTTAGTAAGTAAGAGGATAGATTGACCAAACGCCATTTAACCAAGCAACAGCGCCGCCGTATTCAGCAAAACCAGGCAAAAGCCAGAGCTGAAGTCAATGCGCAGCAAGATGACGACAGTTACCTCTCCCCTTCTAACTTAGGGCCAGAACAAGATGGTCGCGTCATTACCAGTTATGGTACGCAAGTTGATGTGGAACCAGAGTTTCCTACAGAGCAAAACTCTGGTAGAGAAAGTACTCGCCGCTGCCACCTCCGAGCCAACCTACCCACTATTGTTACAGGTGACAGAGTAACCTGGCAGGATGGTGATACCCATGGTGTCGTTATCGCACAGCATCCAAGAAAATCGGAATTATGCCGCCCTGATAACCGGGGGAAGCTACGCCCTGTAGCTGCCAACATTGACCGTATTATCATTGTCATAGCACCTTTTCCAGAGCCCCACGCTAACCTCATAGATCGCTATTTAGTTGCTTCAGAGCATCAATCAATCCAACCGGCGATCGTTCTCAACAAGGCAGATCTAATCGATGATACGAACTATGATCAGTTAACGGGTCTTCTCGACCGTTACATTAGCTTGGGGTACGACTGCTTTTTAGTGTCTGCCCATAGTGGTGAAGACATGGAAAAACTGGAAGACTATCTTGAAGAATTAACCAGTGTATTTGTTGGGCAATCTGGTGTGGGGAAATCATCTCTACTCAACACATTATCTCCTGATATCGATACAGCGGTAGGGGCTCTTTCGGTCTCAAAAGCCAAGGGGACCCATACCACAACCAGCTCTCAACTTTTCCACTTACCCAATGGTGGTGATGTGATCGATTCACCAGGTATTCGTGAATTTGGTCTTTGGCATCTAGACCCCGCAACCATTGCAGAAGGGTTCATTGAATTCCGTCCTTTTATTGGGCAGTGCAAATTTCGTGATTGCCAACATCAGCAAGAACCCGGCTGTGCATTTAACCAAGCGGTTATGGATGGAAAGATATCTAAATCCCGGTTTGATAGTTATTGGCATATGGTAAACAGCCTTGATCAAGAGCCCTGAAATCTTGTACTTCAGTGTTATTTATAAATGGTACAATTTCCGCAGATCATATCATCCCATAACGTCGCTATAGATAGAGAATAACTAGAGACAGAGAAACTAGAATTAGAGACAAAGCAACTAGTGAGAACAACCATGTCTGATATACCCAAATTGATAGAGCCTGAAGCTCTCGTTGATCTACTGGACCAACCGAACATACTAATCGTAGACCTTTGCAATGATGTGCTCTATAGCAAGAAGCACATCCCTGGTGCCGTACATATTTCATCACAAGAGCTGATGTCTGGCTCTGTTCCTGGCCCCAATAAACTACCGCCAAAGGAAAGGCTCGAAGCTATGGTCAACAGCATAGGGCTGACCGATGATAACCATGTGGTTGTTTATGATGATGAAGGTGGTGGCTGGGCCGGTCGCTTTATCTGGACCCTTGATGTTATTGGCCACAAGAACTGGTCATACCTAAATGGCGGACTTATTGCCTGGCACAATGAAGGTTTCCCAACAACTTCTGATGTCCCAGAGTCCAAACCCGTTGAGCGCAACGTCACCATAAATCGCACACCTATTATTGAAGCTGAAGAAATTATGGCTCAGCTCGATAGTGGTGATTTGCAAATTTGGGATGCTAGAACCCCAGAAGAATACAATGGAGAGCGCGGTTTAGCTGAAAGAAATGGACACATTCCTGGCGCCATCAATTGTAATTGGACCAGTATGATGGATTTGAAGCGAAACCAACGTATTCTCGACGATGCCAAAGAACGTTTGGCCGCATTAGGCATTCATTCTGATAAACCGACCATTACCCATTGCCAATCACACCACCGTTCAGGCTTTACCTATATGCTTGCGAGAATTCTAGACTTTAAGGACATCAAAGCTTATGAAGGTTCTTGGTCCGAATGGGGTAACCGTAACGATACACCTATCGAATAATTTTTTGAGAAAAATCAAAAAACACCAATTAAAGAACAACATAAATAATTCCAATATAGAAAGCAGCAGTACAGGTGCCTCCATATTTTATGAGTGATGTAAAAGCAGAATGGTTCGTGGCACTACAGCGTGTATTGCCACAACATGGGTTGTCTCGCCTTGGTTCATCATTGGCTGAGGCTAAAATACCTTGGCTGAAAAATTTTCTTATCGAGCAATTTATCCGTACCTATAACATTGATATGGATGAGGCCGCATCTGATGATTTAGATGACTACGAACATTTTAATGCCTTTTTTACCCGTGGCTTGAAGGAAGGTGTTCGCCCTATAGATCAAACTGAAAATTCCATTGTCGTGCCTGCCGATGGCGCAGTAAGCCAACTGGGGGCCATTGAAGAGGGCAATATTTTTCAGGCAAAAGGTAAATCTTTTTCCATAGCTTCATTATTAGGTACTGATGATGAAGACAGCCAACGCTTCCTAAACGGAAACTTCATTACCATTTACCTATCACCCAAAGACTACCATCGAGTCCATATGCCCATAAGTGGAGAACTGGCTTACACTCGATATATCCCCGGCAAGTTGTTCTCAGTTAATGACACAACAACGCAATATATCGATGGGCTTTTTGCAAAAAATGAACGATTAGTCTGTATGTTTGACACGCCTGTTGGCCGCTGTGCTGTTATCTTGGTTGGAGCCATGATGGTTGCGGGCATAGAGTCTGTGTGGCACGGGCTTTACCAACCAAATACGGTGATGACACAAGAGTTCAGAGACCAGACCATAATGCTTCAGAAAGGGGAAGAAATGGGGCGCTTTAAATTTGGTTCCACTGCCATTTTGCTATTTGAACCAGGAAAAACAACGTGGGCCGATCAATACAAACCAGGGGCACAGACTAAACTGGGGGAACTGCTGGCTCTCACTTCAAACTAACATTTAATGATTATTTGGAATGACCGAAAGGAATGAATTCGCTCAGGTTGAAGGCCTCAAATAGCTTTTCAATCTGCCCATGAGATTTAGACCTGAACCAGGCTCTTCACTACCCCCATAAGACAGAACGTTGCTCAAAATCTTCCGCGTATTCTTCATGAAAATGGTAGAAATAAATGAGAAATCAACATCATAGCTTGATGGTTCTAAATCCCTAACTATACCCAAGGCATTCACCGAAGCAGCTACATCTTGCCCTGCTTTAACCAAAGCCTTTCTCGCGGCTGCTTCATCCTTAAGGTCTATAAGCACATAACCTTCAGAAGCTTTACCTTCTAGAAACTGCCCTTGGTTTAATACCGCTATCTTAGGCATTAAACGCGTATCTGCATGCTGTTCTACAACAACTCCCAAGTCTCCGGTCGTCAGTTCAACCAATGTTCCCGTAGGATAAAGCCCGATGGACTGAATGAACTTAATCACCAAATCTTCAGGAAACTGCTTATCCTGCATTTTATAAAGAATATTTACTGCCTTCGATGGAGCTACAGGATCAAGGGATTCTCTTGGGTTTGAACAGGCGTCGTAAGCCGTCGCAATCCCCGCTATACGTGCTAACAATGGGATTTTTCCTCCCGTTAAACCTTCAGGAAAACCCGTCCCATTATGATGCTCACAGTGGTACTTCACGACAGAGATAACAGAAGCATCAACATTTTCGAATGCTTTCAGCATTTCTACACCATAGGTGATAAAGCTCTGGTATTCGATGATTTCTTCAGCAGTCCTATCTTTTTTTCGCAATAGACTGTTAGGTAACTTTATCTTCCCTATATCCTTGAGCAGGGTGCCCATACAAAGGATAGACATATCTTCCTTTTTCATTCCAATATGCCTAGCAAACTGAACAGCCCATAAAGCAGAACGCATACTGTGATCATGAGTATGCTGATCTTTCATACGCAGCCGCAGTAGCCATGTAAATGCATCGGGACACCTAACAACACTGTTGACCATATCAGCAACAGAGTCTTTTAAACTGCGGTAATCAAAATCCTTTCCCTTCGATATCTGCTTGGTCGCCAAAGTATATTGACCCCGCAAGTGAAGAAGTGCTTTTCCAGCGTATTCCACTTCTTTAGTGAGTGGCACCACTGTTTGATATACATGGGAATTAACTTCTATAGGGGAGACACTGTTACGCCATGGGCTAGTCTCTCCTTTAGGAGAAAGTGCATTACTGTCTATCTCCCTCTCAATTTTTTTATTACCACCAATGCCTGGCTGGTAACCAGCAAGAGGAACACCCGATATGCTGCCGCGCCCCTTGGTAATGTCGATGAAAACGTAATCACAATGGGCTCGCAGTGCTGTAATTTCCTGCTGCCCATGCACAATAAAACCTTGAATAGGAAAAGGGGTTTGGTTCCACGGGCGATCCAGGCTGGAGACAAACATCCCAACCTTCACATCGTTCGCAAAAACCTTAACCTGCTTAATACTCACGGTAGTATCGCACCCACTCCCAAGCCCATTGCTTTAATCAACATACTCTGTACAACAATTTGATCTGGCTTGCTTTTTCTACAAATAAAGCAGCAACCAGAAAATGTCGACAGTATGCTGATTTTAAACCATAGCAAAACTACTGTAACAGTGGGTAAAAAAAGTGCTAACTACTTAAGTTATTTAGATTTTTGATGACTTTCCACTGAAATTTCGTGAACTGCATCAATAAACGCACCAGCATGGGCTGGATCGATGTCTGGAGTGATTCCATGACCGAGATTAAAGACATGGCCTTCGCCTGGACCATATTGCGACAAAATTGTCTCAACTTCTTGACGAATTCGTTGGGGAGAAGCTCTTAATATGGCGGGATCCATATTACCTTGCAGTGCAACACGATCTCCCACCCTTTGACGTGCCTCACCAATGTGCGTGGTCCAATCAAGGCCTAAAGCGTTACAACCTGAGTCAGCAATATCTTCTAACCACTGACCACCGCCTTTGGTAAACAAAATAACAGGGACTGGACGACCTTCATGCTCTTTAGTTAACCCGGCAACAATTTGAGACATATATTGCAAAGAAAACTCTCGATACGCGGCATGGGAAAGAGCCCCACCCCAGGTATCAAAAATCTGTACCGCTTGAGCACCTGCTTCTATCTGAGCATTAAGATACACAATAACGGATTTAGCCAGGGTATCCAGCAACTGATGCATCAACTCAGGCTGGTTATAGGCCATGGTTTTGCAACGGGCAAAATCTTTACTGGAACCACCTTCAACCATGTAGGTTGCTAGTGTCCAAGGACTTCCTGAAAAACCGATCAAAGGTACCCGCCCGTTGAGCTCGCGACGTATCGTAGATACAGCATTAACCACATAGGGCAAATCTTGGTGGGGATCTATCACCGACAAGTTATTAATATCAGTTTCAGTACGAACAGGTTTACGAAAACGAGGGCCTTCGCCTGTTTCAAAGTACAGCCCCAACCCCATAGCATCCGGGATCGTTAAAATATCCGAGAATAAAATAGCCGCATCAAGGGGGTAACGTTCAAGGGGTTGCAGTGTGACTTCGCAGGCTAAATCAGGGTTGGTACAAAGTGACATGAAGTCACCTGCTTTGCCTCTGGATTCGCGGTACTCAGGAAGATAACGACCTGCCTGACGCATCATCCATACCGGTGTCATATCAACCGGCTGGCGCATAAGTGCCCGTAAAAAACGATCGTTCTTTAGTTCACTCATCAATCTATCACCTTAAATAAGGGTGCCTCTAAAAATAGTGATTTTTTTGTAGGTACAAGGCAGCTCCGCGCAGAGAACCGCAGTGTACTTTGAGTACATGAGGATTTGAGCACGGAGCTAACGCAGTAATTGCAAAAAAAGTGCATTTTTAGGGGTACCCTTCTTAAACTTTCAGGTAATCCAGGATACCTTCACCCGCCTGACGACCTTCCCAGATGGCGGTTACCACCAAATCAGAACCGCGAACCATATCTCCACCTGCAAATACTTTTGGATTGCTAGTCTGGAATTTAAATAGCTGTTCTTCAGGTGCAACCACACCTTGCCAATCATTGAGCTCAACACCCAAATCAGCAAGCCATGGAGCGGGGCTCGGTTGGAAACCAAACGCAATTAAGACAACATCGGCCGGCAATATTTCTTCACTGCCAGCGATTGGTGTTGGACGACGGCGGCCGTTCTCGTCTGGCTCACCCAATTCAGTGGTTACAACTTTGATGCCTTCTACACGGCCGTTACCAACAATTTCCACCGGTTGTCTGTTAAATAGAAACTGAACACCCTCTTCCATGGCATTTTGTACTTCACGTCGGGAGCCTGGCATATTGGCTTCATCTCGGCGGTATGCACAGGAAACACTCTCAGCACCCTGGCGAACTGAAGTACGGTTACAATCCATTGCAGTATCACCACCACCAAGTACCACTACTCGTTGACCGGCAACACTGACAAATTCAGAGGGATCTTTCTCCCAGCCCATATTGCGATTTACATTAGCAACAAGGAACGGCAGTGCATCGTGAACACCAGGTAAGTCTTCGCCAGGGAACCCACCTTTCATATAGGTGTAAGTACCCATACCAAGGAACACTGCATCAAACTCTTCTATCAGGTCGTTCATTTCTACATCGACGCCTACATCGGTGTTTAATCGAAACTCTACGCCCATTTCTTCAAACACAGTACGACGATGCTGCATCACGGATTTTTCAAGCTTAAATTCAGGGATACCAAACGTTAGCAAGCCACCAATCTCAGGATAACGGTCGAAAACTACAGGCTTAACGCCATTGCGAACCAAAACATCGGCACAACCTAACCCGGCAGGGCCTGCGCCAATAATGGCAACACGTTTATCTGTTGCAACCACTTTTGACATATCCGGACGCCAACCCATAGCAAAGGCTGTATCGGTAATGTACTTTTCCGCATTACCAATTGTCACCGCACCAAAATCATCGTTAAGGGTGCAAGCACCTTCGCAGAGGCGATCCTGTGGACAGACACGACCACAAACTTCTGGCAATGTGTTAGTCAGGTGGCTTAATTCAGCCGCTTCCATGATGTTTCCATCTGAGAGCAATTTCAGCCAGTTGGGAATGTAGTTATGAACTGGGCATTTCCACTCACAATAGGGATTACCGCAATCTAAACAGCGATGAGCCTGTGTGCCTGCCGACTTTTGATCGGAGGGCTCATATATCTCAACAAATTCCCGGGTGCGACTTTCCATGCCCTTTTTCTTAGGCTCTTGGCGGTCTACCTGGATAAATTGAAAGTCGTTGTTCAACCTTTCGTTCATAAACTTAAACTCATAAACGTAAACTTTTTATAGTTACTTATTTCTCTTCTTACTTGCTATAAAGACAGCAAATAGGGCAACAAACTCTTAAAAAACCAATTACTGAGGTTCAGCGTGTGTATGCTCAAGTAACTTCTGTAAGCTGGCAGCCTTGGGTTTTACTAACCAGAATTTGGTAATAAAGTACTCAAAATTATCCAAAATCTCCTGCCCCCATTCACTACCTGTTTCTTTAACAAACTCAGCTACCATACTTTCCAGATGATGACGATAAGCCTCAGTGGCCTCACTGGTGATGCGCTGAATTTCAACCAGCTCCATATTGTAGCTATCAACAAAGGTTCGATCTTCATCCAACACATAAGCAAAACCTCCGGTCATACCTGCACCAAAGTTAGGACCAGTTTGACCCAAAACAACAATCACACCGCCTGTCATATATTCACAACAGTGATGGCCGGCACCTTCAACTACAGCATGAGCACCCGAGTTACGAACGGCAAAACGTTCTCCCGTTTTACCCGCAGCAAATAATTTGCCCGATGTTGCTCCATACAGACAGGTATTACCTATAATCGGCGCCTCTTTGGAAATAAATTGGCTACCTTCAGGGGGCGCAATAACAATTTTGCCTCCTGCCATGCCTTTACCTACGTAATCATTGGCATCACCACGCAGGTAAATATCAAGCCCACCAGCGTTCCAAACACCGAGGGATTGCCCTGCTACACCATGAAGATTCAGTTTTATTGGTTTTTCAACCATACCCTGATTACCGTAACGTTTGGCAATCTCTCCAGACAAACGCGCACCAATAGAACGGTCACAGTTACCAACGTTATAGCTAAATTCACCGCCCTTCTTCGCTTCAATAGCAGGCAAAATTTCCTCAACCATTCTTTCAGCCAATTGGCCTTCATCAAATGGCGTATTCTGGGCAACCTGGCAAGTTTGTGGCTTGCTTTGTAAAAGCTCGTCTGTGTGAATGATAGGTGACAGATCCAGCTTTTGCTGCTTTTCAGTACTGCCGGGCAACACTTCCAACAGATCAACACGGCCAACCAATTCACCGAGTGTCTGCACACCCAATAAGGCCATCCACTCACGTGTTTCTTCTGCCATGAAACGGAAGAAGTTTTTAGCTGTTTCAACTGTACCTTTGTAGTAGTCAGCACGAAGCTGTTCATCTTGAGTTGCTACACCTGTTGCACAGTTATTCAAATGACAGATTCGTAAATATTTACAACCGAGAGCAACCATTGGTCCCGTACCAAAGCCAAAGCTTTCAGCACCAAGAATTGCTGCCTTAACAACATCTAAGCCCGTTTTTAAACCACCATCGGCCTGAACTCGAACCTTATCCCGCAAGTCATTAGCCCGCAGCATTTGGTGGGTTTCAGCGAGCCCTAACTCCCACGGGGAACCGGCATAACGAATTGATGTTAGTGGGCTAGCGGCTGTACCACCGTCGTACCCTGAAATTGTAATCAAGTCTGCGTAGGCTTTTGCTACGCCTGCAGCAATAGTACCCACACCCGGCCTGGAGACCAGCTTGACCGAAACCAATGCCGTCGGGTTTACCTGTTTCAGGTCAAAAATTAGCTGAGCCAAATCCTCGATAGAATAAATATCGTGATGAGGTGGAGGAGAAATCAACGTGACACCAGGCACCGAGTAACGCAACCGTGCAATCAGATCATTAACTTTACCACCAGGCAGTTGACCGCCTTCACCAGGCTTTGCGCCTTGAGCCACTTTAATCTGAATGACTTCAGCACTCGACAAGTAGTGTGGCGTCACACCAAAGCGCCCTGATGCTACCTGCTTGATTTTAGATACTTTAACCGTGCCATAACGGATAGGGTCTTCGCCACCTTCACCAGAATTAGAACGGCCGCCAAGGCTATTCATTGCCTCAGCCAGAGCTTCATGGGCTTCTGGTGACAATGCACCAAGAGACATACCGGCTGAATCAAATCGTTTCAGAATATCGCCCACAGGCTCAACGTCAGTGACCGGAATAGATTTAATATCTTCTTTTATTTTTAGAAGATCTCTCAAGGTCGCTACCGGACGTTCATTTACTAATGCCGCATAATCATGCCAAGCCTTGTAATCACCATTTTGAACTGAGCGATGCAGAGCCTGGATTACATCCGGGTTAAATGCATGGTATTCCTGACCATGAACATACTTCAGCAATCCGCCTGGACTCACTGGTTTACGTTCACTCCAGGTTTCATCAGCCAATCGCTGTTGATCCTTTTGTAGGTCATCAAAATTAGCGCCCTTAATACGACTGGGGGTATCAATAAAACATAGGTCAACGACTTCATTGGTCAGACCAATAATTTCGTAAAGCTGGGCACCGCGGTATGAACCAATCGTAGAAATACCCATTTTAGACAGGATTTTCAGCAGCCCTTTATTTATACCTTTTCGGTAGTTTTTAAAGGCGGTATCCAAGTCGCAAAGTAGCTCACCAGATTCAATTAAATCTGTCAGTATGTGATAACTCAGATACGGATAAACCGCAGAAGCACCACAGCCAATAAGTGTCGCTATCTGATGTGAATCTCGAGCAGATGCTGTACTAGCAATAATATTGGCATCACAACGTAAGCCCACGGCAATAAGGTGGTGATGAACAGCACCTACCGCCATCAACATTTGGATGGGCAGTTTGCCTGGTTCAATATCAGAATCAGACAAAATACAGCAGGCAATACCATCACGAACTGCCGATGCTATTTCTTCACAGAGATTATGAATAGCTTGTTTTAGGCAAACTTTTTCAGGATCATAATTAACACTGAATTTCTTAACTTTATAATCATCTCGACCATTATTCTTCAACGCATAGTACTTACGCGGTGACAGCACAGGGCTGGTTAAGTTAATGCGCTTAGCGTGATCAATGGTTTCATCAAAAATGCCACATTCGCGCCCCAATTGGGTTTGTAGTGACATCACCAATGTTTCACGCAGTGGATCAATGGGTGGGTTTGTTACCTGTGCAAACTGTTGGCGGAAATAGTCATAAAGACTGCGGTTTTTACTTGAAAGTACGGCCATTGGGGTATCATCACCCATGGACCCAACAGCTTCCTGACCACCTTCAGACAACGGCCTTAACACCTGGTCCCGCTCTTCCTGCGAAGCTAGGAACATCTTCATGTAGGTACGGATCTGATCCCGGGTTAACGCACCTTCCACCTCAATGCTTTCATCATCCATGGTGGACATAATTTTTACAGTGCCATCACGCAGCCATGTTCTATAGGGAGCGCCTGAAGCCAGCTCCTTATCAACATCAGCTGCATTTAAAATCTTACCTGTTTCGGTATCAATAGACAGAATATCGCCAGGCCCAAGGCGACCCTTGGCAACAACATTCTCTGGCTGGTAACCATAAACACCGACCTCCGATGCAACAGTAATAATGTCATCATCAGTAAGGACCCAGCGTGATGGCCTTAAACCATTTCTATCAAGGGTACAGACCGCATATCGACCGTCGGTAATAACCAATCCAGCCGGCCCATCCCAAGGCTCCATATGCATGGAAATATATTCGAAATAAGCTTTTTCGTTTGGCCCAAAGTCCTGGTTATTATTCCAAGCGGGCGGCACCAGCATTCTTACGGCCTTGTGCAGATCCATACCACCTGCAACCAGTACTTCCAGCATATTATCCAAGCTGGATGAATCTGAACCGGTGCGGTTTACTAATGGCGTAACTTCTTGTAAATCAGGCAATAATGGGGTTTCAAACTTTGGCGTACGCGCCACAGACCAGTTGCGATTACCCGGAATAGTATTGATTTCACCATTATGGGCCAACATTCTGAACGGTTGGGCCAATGGCCACCGGGGCATGGTATTCGTTGAAAAACGCTGATGAAAAACACAAATAGCAGTTTCGAGCTCAGGGTTTGCCAAATCTAAATAAAATTTGGGTAAATCCACGGGCATCATCAGCCCTTTATAGCTGATAACGTTTTCAGCAAGACTGGCAATATAGAACGATGTATCTTCAGCTAGTGCAATTTCTGTTTTACGTTTGGCTATGAACAGCCTTGCGTTGAACTTCTGATTCATTAAATCAGCTGCAGAGATAAATACTTGTTCAAATACTGGCAGTGTCTGTAATGCAATATCACCCAAACATTCATCATTAGTAGGAATCTCACGCCAACCCACCACCGTCAGGCCTTGTGCTTGCAAGGTTTCAGACATGACTTGTTTTGCGTGTTCACGCTGGGATGAATCCTGGCTCAACATGATAGAGCCTACGGCATATAAATCAGGCAATTCCGTTGAAAACAGCTCGCTGGCCACCTGACGCATAAAATTATCAGGCTTTTGCAACAGCAACCCACAACCATCACCTGTTTTACCATCAGCGGCGATACCACCCCTGTGGGTCATGCAGGTTAATGCTTCAATTGCAGTTTCCAATAGACGGTGGCTAGTTTGCCCTTTTGTATGGGCAATCAGGCCAAAGCCACAATTATCTTTGAATTCATCTAACCGGTAGAGGCCAGCTGGCATAATACGACTCTAGGTAAAATATAATTAAAAACAATAAGTTACAGCACAAAAATCCAAAAAATGGTCGGTGCTGGCGCAAAAGGAGACACATTTTACACATCCGTAGCCGACGCCACAAATGTCTCGGGGAGAAAAACTGTTTTAATATTTTCTATAGGGGCGATTCAATGCCCATAATAAGTAGGACAATCAAAGACATATACAGGAATATTGCTTATCAACAAGCCTCTAATACTTCTTTCAGAAGGCCAGGATCAAAATTTGATGTCACCACAGCATGGCCGATTGATTTAAGTAAAACCAAACGCAAACTACCATCTAAGACCTTTTTATCAACAGACATCAGACTCAAAAATTCTTCTGTCGTCATTTCCTCTGGAGCAGACACAGGTAGACTACATTTGAGAAGTAACTCTTTCGTTCTGCTAACTTCATTTTCAGCAATCCAGCCCATAGATTGGGACAATTTTGCAGCCATCACCATCCCTGCTGATACTGCTTCACCATGCAGCCAATCTTTATAGGATTGATAGGTTTCTATGGCATGCCCAAAGGTATGGCCGAGATTCAAAATAGCACGTACACCACCCTCACGCTCATCCTGGCTGACCACTTTTGCCTTATTCTCGCAGGATCGTTCAATGGCATAGGCTAGAGCCTCTGGGTCTCGATCCAGCAAGCATTGAATATTTGCTTCTAGCCAATCAAAGAAAGGGGCATCGGCAATAAGACCGTATTTTATAACTTCTGCTAATCCCGCTCGAAGCTGACGATCATCCAATGTCTTCAGTGTGCTTGTATCAGCAATTACACATTGAGGCTGATAAAAGGCACCAATCATATTTTTTCCCATAGGGTGATTGACTGCCGTTTTCCCCCCAACAGAAGAATCTACCTGGGCAAGTAACGTTGTTGGTAGTTGAATAAAATTAACACCACGCTGGTAACAAGCTGCAGCAAAACCCGTCATATCACCAATAACACCCCCACCCAACGCTATAAGTGTTGTTGTACGGTTATGCTTTTTAGTAAGCAAGGTGTCAAAAATAGTATTTAGGGTTTCCAGATTTTTATACTTTTCACCATCAGGCAATACTACAGATTCAACCTGATATGACGACAAACCCGCCATCACAGATTCCAAATATAAGGGAGCAATGGTTTCGTTAGTTACAACTAATACCTGTTGCCCAAAAATAAAAGGGGTGAGTAAATTTGGTTGTTGTAACAAGCCCTCACCAATAACAATGGGGTAGCTTCTATCACCCAAATCGACGTTGAGTTCTCTTTGATTTTTCACTATGAAAATTTCTACTAACTGTTACTAGAATGAATGTAACAAGAAATGTACCACATCAATCTATCGACTGACCAACCGCTGCAACAATATCTTCAGCAACAAGTTGTGGCTTTCTCTTTTCTGTCACTACGACCAAGTCAGCCACTTCCTTATAAAGAGGATCCCTGTCAGTAATAAGTTTTTCAATGACTTCTCGAGGATTATCCACTTGCAACAAAGGGCGGTTACGGTCATGGGCTGTGCGCTCCAACAACTGGCCAACTGAGGCACTAAGGTAAACAACATAGCCCCGCTGCATCAGTATTTTACGATTTTCTTTTGAAAGTACAGCACCACCACCTGTGGCAAGAAGCACACCATTTCGGGACGTTACTTCATCCAACATTTTTGATTCTCGTTTGCGAAAACCATTTTCGCCCTCAACATCAAAAATCCAGGGAATATTGGTGCCGCAACGGTCTTCAATTTCAGCGTCAAGGTCTACAAATTCTAAATTGAGATTTTCAGCCAGGAACCGGCCTATAGTTGTCTTGCCAGCCCCCATGGGGCCGACAAGAAAGAGGTTGTTATGTTTAAGCATTTAGTCCAGAAGTGCTTCACTGATGATTTTGGGAGTGATGAAAATCAGGATTTCTCGCTTCTCAATGTTATCAATATCATGTCTAAACAAGCGGCCCAGATATGGAATATCGCCCAACAGAGGTACTTTCTCCACTTGATCTACAGTTTCCATTTGAAACAGCCCACCAAGTACAAGAGTTTGCCCATCACCTACAATAGCTTGGGTTTGAACCTCAGTAACATCAATTACTGGCTCACCAGTAGGTAACAAATCACCTACGGAATCTTGAGCTATGACCAGGTCCATTACAATCCGTCCATCTGGTGTAATTTGTGGCGTAACCTCCAGTTTTAGTACCGCTTCCTTAAACTCGATTGATGTAGCACCACTCGATGTAGACTCCTCGTAAGGAATCTCAGTACCCGTTTTAATAACTGCCTTTTGCTTGTCGCCTGTTAACACTTTTGGCTGAGAAACAATTTCACCAGATCCTTCATTTTCTAATGCACTTAGCTCAAGATCTAAAAATGTATTTCCTGTCAAAAATTCAATAGCAAAACTACCATTAGGATTAGTAACACCCAAATCCACACCTAATGTCGAGTCATTTACTAGAATAGTGCCTTCTCCAGGAGTAAAGGGCTGCTGTGTTGGTATTGATCGATTAAAAATACCAATTGGATTATTTTCACCATCAAACCCTTCTAGAGAACCACTGAAACCAAAAGCGTCATCACCGGGACTTCTAGCCCCTTGAAGCCCCATTCTTGCACCAATTTCTTTTCGGAAGTCGGTATTGGCAATTACAATTCGAGCTTCAATTAATACCTGGCGAATTGGAATATCGATTTGTTCGATAAGGCGCATGAACTCAAGAATTTTATCTTCTGTATCCGTCAAAATAACAGTATTAGTCCGCTCATCTACAATAGCCGAACCACGCTCAGACAAAATGCTATCTGTGGCAGTTCGATCATCACCGCCACCTTCTCCTTCCTCAACATCAAACAACTCAAACAACTCTTTAGCATCTGCATATTTAATACGAATAAATTCTGTACGTAACGGTGCAAGCTCCTGAAGCTGCTTATTTGCCTCGACTTGTAATCGCTCTCTTTCAGCAATTTCTGCTGCAGGAGCAACCATCAAAACATTACCCTCTTGGCGCTTATCTAGCCCTTTTGCCTTCAATACAATTGCAAGAGCTTGGTCCCAAGGCACATTTTCCAAGCGCAATGTAATACTGCCAGATACGGTATCACTAGCCACTAAATTTAATTCTGTGAAATCTGCAATCAATTGAAGCACTGATCGCACTTCGATATCTTGGAAATTTAAAGACAGTTTTTCGCCTACATAGGCAAACTTGTTCTGTTTTTCCTCTTGCTCAGCTGCTGTTAAATGCTTAACACTGACCACATAATGACTATCGGTCTGATAGGCCATATAGTCATATTCACCAATAGCATCAACCATTACAGTGGTAGTTGACCCATCGTGACTAGTATCAATTTCTTTTACCGGCGTAGCAAAATCTATTACATCCAAGCGGCGATTCAAGGATTCAGGTAAAGCAGTACGGAAAAAACTAAGTTTAATACCCTTGCCAACCTGTGAAACATCAACACTCACAGATGGATCAGAAAGCTCTATAGATACTAGCCCTTCGCCTTGCTCTCCGCGATCAAAATCAATGCTTTTAATACTGTACTCTGCTCGGCTTGAACGATCTTCTGCGGTTGTTGTCGCTTCAACATAGGTAGATTTTTTTTGGATCACAGATGATCCATCTTCACCACCAACAATGACTTTTAAAACATTTCCTTCAGTGCTAGTTTCATAGGGTGTCATCGCGAGCATGTTAATAATTAAACGAGTTCGGTCAGATGTCCCAAGTACAACTGCACTACGAGCATTTTCAAACGACAACGCATGCTTTTTCTGTTCAAGGGCACTCTCTACACCAGGAAGGTCCAACACGATACGTGCTGGATTCTCAATTGTGTATCCTTCTGGACTAGGAGGAGTACCAGAGAAAGACATTTGCACCTCAAATCGATCACCAGGTAACGTCGCAAAACTAATATCTTCGAGCAAAACCTGTGCCCACGCATGCGAAGAAGCTCCAAGCAAGGTTAACCACCCCACCAGAACAACGACACTCTTCTTCAGATACCCTTTCATTGCAGTTTCCCCAAACATTATTTAGTCCTTCTCTTTCAAAGCCAAAGTACGTGGACGTTCTACCCACTCACCTTTGCCATCAGGTACAACCTCTATCACATCGATCTTAGAATTTGTTACTGAAACGATACGACCATGGTTTTTACCCATATAATTCCCGGTAGTAACACGGTGAATGCCACCACTACCATCATTTACTAATGACCAAATATGACCATCTTTTGATAACGCGCCTACCATTGATATCGCCGCAAAATTGTAATTTTCCAGATACTCTTTCTTACGATTTTCATCTGGTGGCTGAACTTTATTCTCACCAGTCACAGAATCAGTCGTAGCTAAAGTAAGTGGAGGTTCAAATGGGCTACGCATGGCCATAGCACCATAACTAAATGTTTTATATGAACGGAAGGTTGGCAAAGGGTCAACTTCGCCAGAAGGCTTTTTCTTTACCTCTGCCATAAAGTCATGAAGATCCCCATGCTGACCTCCGCCACTACAACCAGAAGTTAAAATCACGCCTGCTAATGCTATCAAACTTATTAATTTAGCCATTATCAGTCTTCCTGCGCCTTATAGCGGTATGTTCTCGCCTCAATCTCGAGCTCCTGCATACTACTTTTTTCATTAGAAGTTAAACTATAGTCATGTAATGTAACTATCCTGGGCAAACCCGCAACGCCACTCACAAATGCGCCTACATCATGGTAAGCACCTTCAGCTACAATTTTTATTGGCAGCTCTACATAAAACTCTGTGGCTCTTTCAGGTTGAAGCGTAATACTCACGATATTAAGACTAGCGCCATTACCAAGGTCAGTAATATCTTCAAGTAAGCCAGGCACTTCGGTATCACTTGGCAACTGAGCCAAGAGTGCACCAAATAATTTTTCCACATCTGCCATTTGCTGGCGATATATATCAAGGTTTGCCGCCTGAAAGGCTTTTTTCTCAAAGGTTGCTTTTAATTGGGTTTCTTCTGTCTGAACCGCGCTGAGCTCAACACCCAAGTCTTTGATATAAAAATAGTAAGCACCGGCAAGTACCAAACAAAATGCAATAACAAACAAAAAAGCTCTTACCGGTAACGGCCAAACACCAATACTTTCAATATCAAGTTCAGCTAAATCCAAGTTTTTTAGCTGCTGAAGAGAATCATTTAAGGCCATTATGCTTCTCCCTCGCTTGCTTCATCTGAAGCCTGCTCCGTATTTGGCTGTACAATTTTAACTTGCATCTCAAACTGACTACCATTTTCGCCAAGGATATCATTAGCCTCGACCTTGGTGAGGTTCGGCTCTGTAAATTTATATGAAGCATCTAGGCGCCTCATGAGTACAGATACCCGGCTGTTTGACTTAGCAAAACCGACCAAAGAAATACTTTCAGCCTTTCTTTCCATTTCGGTGAAATACACACCATCTGGCACTGCACGCACAAACTCATCATAAATTTTAACAATTTCAGGTCGGTTACCTTGCACTTCCTGAATAACCTTGATTCGATCAAGTAAATTCTGACGACGCTTCGTCAACTGATCAATTTCTTTTACTTGTTTATCAAGCTTAGCTATTTCTGTTTTCAACAGCTGGTTTCTACTAACCTGCGAATCAATTTGGCTATTGACCACCCGATCCCAGCCAAATGCGACCACTGCAGCAAAAATTAAAACCATGCCCAGCAAGGTAACGAATTCTTTTTTCTTCTCAGCGCGATAAGCCTCACGCCAGGGAAGTAAATTAATCTTAGCCATGCTACTCCAGCCCTCTTAGTGCCAGCCCCGCCGCGATCAACATAGCTGGTGCGTCATTACTCAACGCAACAGCATTCACCTTATTAGAAACTTCCATATCAGCAAAAGGATTTGCAACTAACGTAGATAACCCCAGCTTCTCTTCCACCTCTTCTCTCAATCCATCCATTGCCGCTACACCGCCAGCCATGATCAATTGGTCAATATAATTGTACTGACTTGATGAGAAGAAAAATTGTAGAGACCTGGATATTTGCTGCACAAGAGCATCTTTAAATGGCTCCAAAACCTCTGTGACGTAATCCTCAGGCAAGCCGCCTTGCTTCTTGGCTGAACCTGCTTCAGCAACAGACAACCCATAACGCCGTTGAATTTCTTCCGTGACCTGTTTACCACCAAATAGCTGTTCCCGGGTATAAACGGTCTTACCATTAACCAGAACGCTGAGCGTCAACATAGTTGCACCCACATCAGCAATGGCAACAACTTGATCTCCCAAACCTTCAAGCTGATTAGCTAATAGCTCAAATGCCCGCTCTACCGCAAAAACCTCTACATCCACCACCTTCGGTGTCAAACCAGCGATTTCAAGCGCCTCAGCCCTTGAATCAACATTTTCTCGTCGACAGGCTGCCAACAACACATCTACCTGTTCAGCGTTATTTTCAGAAGGCCCAATGATTTCAAAATCCAGCGCCACTTCATCGAGAGGGTAAGGGATATATTGATCTGCTTCTAACGCAATTTGAGTTTCCATTGCCTGGTCATTGAGCTCTGAAGGCATTTGAATGACCTTGGTGATCACCGATGATCCAGAAACAGCAACCGCCGTATCTTTCGCTTTTGCCTTTGCTTGGCTAACCACTTTTCTAATTGTGTCTGACAGCGCATCCACATCATTGATATTTTTTTCAACAACCGTGTTGGGTGGCAGAGGCCTAACAAGGTAACTTTCTACCTTGTAACGGCTGCCATTTCGGCTGATCTCAAGCAGCTTCACCGCCGAAGAACTTATGTCTAGCCCCAACAAACTTTTAGGCTGCTGATCTAGAAAGCTAAAAATTCCCATTTTTGTTTTCTTTTCCCAGAGTTACGCAAAGCATCTAATATGCAACCTTAACTATTTCCTGCAAGTTTGCAAGTAGTGTATTGCCACTTTTTTTCGCCCTATAATACGAGGCTGTCACAAAACTGGCCAAATCATGAAAAAAACCCACCTCAAACTTCTTAGCTATCTTTTATGGCTTACTTTTGCAGCACTAGGCGGCTTATTAGTGATTAGCGGCAGTTTATACCTATACCTTAGTCCTAAATTACCCTCCGTTGAAAGCCTTCGTAAGGTAAAACTGCAAACTCCTTTGAGAATTTATTCACAAGATTCACAACTAATTGGTGAATTTGGTGAAAAAAGGCGAACACCGATTACTTTTTCTGACATTCCCCCACTCTATGTGAAAGCACTATTGTCTGCAGAAGATGACCGCTTTTATGAACACGGGGGAGTTGATGTTGCCGGACTATTACGGGCCGCTTCCCAACTTATCACCTCTGGCGAGATTAAAACTGGTGGCAGTACTATCACTATGCAGGTGGCCAGAAACTTCTTTCTCACGCGAAAGCAGACATTTACCCGTAAATTTAATGAAATCCTACTAGCTCTGCGTATAGAAGATGACTTATCTAAAGACGAAATCCTAACCCTCTACGCCAACAAGATATACCAAGGCAACAGGGCTTACGGCATTGATGCTGCTGCACACGTTTATTATGGCAAACCAATTAAAGAACTGAGCTTGGCTCAACTGGCTATGATTGCTGGCCTTCCTAAAGCCCCTTCTGCCTACAACCCCATCGCTAATCCAGATCGCGCACTGATTAGGCGCAACTGGATTCTCAAACGAATGTTGGATCTAAACTATATTGATGGTAACACCTATCAACAGGCAAAAGGCGAGCCAGTCAGTGCTGATTACCATGGCTATAACGTCGAACTCAATGCCCCCTATGTTTCTGAAATAGCACGTAAAGAAATTATCGAAATGGTAGGTGACGCTGCATACACTGATGGTTATCGTGTTTACACTACTATTAAAGGCGAACTACAGACCAGCGCACAAACAGCTGTTCAAAAAGGATTGCTGGATTATGACCAACGCCATGGATACCGCGGCCCAGAAGCACAAGTCACAAAATCAGAACAGTGGCCTTCAATACTACAAAAAACACCACGCTACGGAAAATTAATCCCAGCTATCGTCACAGAAGTAAAAGAACAATCCATTCATATTCTTTTAGATGATGATCAACACGGAGAAGTTTTATGGGCAAACGGCCTAAAAGGATTACGCAAATACAATAGCCCCAATAGTCGATCTGCACCCATCAAATCCGCTAGCGAACTATTTTCACCGGGTGACCTCATTCGCGTAGAAGCTATAACAGATAACCCTGGTATAGATGATCCTGATATGGACAGTCCAGACAAAGCAAAGAACCAGTGGGCATTGACACAACTCCCAAAAGCCCAAGCTGCTATCGTGGCACTAAACCCTGAAAATGGCGGTATTCAAGCTTTAGTTGGCGGTTTTGATTTCTACCAAAGCCACTTTAATCGCATCACCCAAGCTGAGCGGCAGCCTGGCTCCAACTTCAAACCTTTTATCTATACCACAGCATTAGAGAATGGCTTTACTGCAGCGAGCATTCTTAATGATGCACCCGTGGTATTTGAAGATAAACTTCTTGAAAACACCTGGCGTCCTGAGAATGACAGTGGTAAATTTTATGGGCCGACTCGACTACGAAAAGCCCTTTACCTGTCCCGAAATCTTATTTCTATTCGCATATTGCGGAGTTTGGGAATAAAAAAGGCCATCCATGGTTTAGACCGGTTTGGTTTTAATACCGCCGTCTTACCCCGAGACCTTTCATTATCCCTTGGTAGCCATGCAGTTACCCCCCTAGAAGTTGCTACCGGGTACGCCATTCTTGCAAATGGTGGTTATAAAGTTGAACCCTTTTTGATAGATCGTATTGAGGACGCTGAAGGCAACCTGGTATACCAAGCTGCACCTCTTACTGTTTGTCGCTTGTGTGATACGGAGAAAACTAGCCCAGAACAAAACAGCACGGCCAATCTTATATCAGAAACTTCTGATAATTTATCTCACCTACCTATGGAACAGAACAACTCTTTAGAGGAACCACAACCTACCCAAGCATTGCCTGTTGCTCCTAGAGTTATAGATTCACAAGTTGCCTATATTATTGACTCCATACTCAAGGACGTAATTCGAAAAGGAACAGGAAAGCGTGCCCGTGTTTTAGAACGATCGGATATTTCTGGTAAAACAGGTACAACTAACGGCCCTAAAGATGCTTGGTTTTCAGGCTATAGCCCACATATAGCCGCCACGTCTTGGCTAGGATTTGATGAAAACCTTTTACTCGGCCGTAGAGAATACGGCGGCTCTGCTGCCCTACCGATTTGGATTGATTTTATGAAACAGGCCTTAAAGGGAAAACCAGTTATAACTCGACCTCAGCCAAAAGGTATAGTGATGGTTCCCATTGATCCCGTCACCGGTCTCAGAGTAGGCCCAGAACATGCCAATGCCATTTTTGAAATCTTCCGAAAAGAAAATGTTCCTGCCATGGCCGAAACCAGACCAGCCATAGATACAAGCAACAATGAAGCAATAGAAAGCGCACCACTGCCAGAAGATCTATTCTAATATGACCATAACGACGATAATCAACTGCTTTGTAATTTACTATTAATAGCTCAACTCTGATGCCAACAATGGATACAACAACTGTCAATATAGACTGGAGCCAAATCGATACCGTTCTATTTGATATGGACGGTACTCTGTTAGATCTACATTTTGACAACTTCTTCTGGCTAACCCATCTGCCCAAGCGTTATGCCGATCACCATGACCTTTGCCCTGACCAAGCAACAAAAGAATTACACAATCGGTTTAATGAAAAGCGAGGGACTCTAGATTGGTACTGCCTTGAATACTGGTCAAATGAACTGTCAGTGAATATTCGCCAGCTAAAAGAAGAGATTGAACACCTTATTCAAGAGCGGCCCTTTGTACAGGAATTTTTGCAACAACTCGGGCAACACAAAAAACAAAGGGTACTCATTACCAATGCTCACCCTCAAAGTCTGGAATTAAAGCTTGCCGCAACAGGCATTCACAACCTACTCGACCACATATATAGCTCACATCAATTTGGCCAACCTAAAGAGTCCCAGCAATTTTGGCAGGCGCTATCTAAGCAGCAACATTTTGACCCTGCAAAAACACTATTTATTGATGACTCCATTGACGTTCTTCATTCTGCCCAGCAATATGGCATTAGCCATCTACTGGGAATGCGACAACCAGATAGTAAGCAAGCCCCAAGAGAATTAGATGGTTTTCAAACTATCGTTCACTTCGATGAAATTTTCCCCAATGGCTAAATCAGCAGCACCTCTTCAAAAAATACGAATAGACAAGTGGCTCTGGGCTGCACGCTTTTTTAAAACCCGTGCATTAGCCAAAGCTGCCATTGAAGGTGGCAAAGTTCATATTAACGGCCAACGAACAAAACCCAGTAAAGATGTCATTCTTGGAGAAATACTCTGTATTCGCCAAGGATGGGATGAAAAGACTGTGATCGTTGATAAACTTTCTGATCAACGCCGTGGGGCCACAGAAGCCGAAACACTCTATAGCGAAACAGCTGAAAGTGTTGAAAAACGAGCAAAACTTTCAGCAGAGCGCAAAGCTGCTAATTGTGCTGTCTCCACCCATGACCGGCGGCCCACAAAAAAACAACGTCGTCAAATACACCGATTCAAGGAAGAAAACCAATAATGACTTTACACCTGTCCGAAAGGCCTATAACGACACATACTATTATTAAGTATGTCGCTACTTTGTTGACTCTTACAGTCCTCTCCTTTCCACCTGTATCGTTTGCCGAAATTTATAGATGGACCGATGAACAGGGAAAAACTCACTTCTCTGAACACCCGCCCGAAGACCAAGTGCCATCTGAAGAAATATCATCCCAACTATCACCTCTCAATCGTGATTCCAGCAAGGGTGAAACAAAAAAATTACAACAACTTTTTAAAGGGGCTACACCTGAAGAGCAAGCTCATCAACAACAAGAAAAGACTATCCAGAAGCAACAAGATCAGAAAATGGCCCAGGCCTGCAATAAAGCGAGGCAACAACTGAAGACAATAACAGGGCGTGTATTTTTTGTGGATGACAACGGCAAAGAAGTTGTCGTAACTGAAAAAGAACGGAAACAACGAGCTCAACGGTTAGAACAAGAAATCAGGCGTCGCTGTCGCTGACAAAATCTTATAAAAAGTAACTCCTTCTGTACCTAATCACTGGACTAAACTCACGAACTATCCTAAATTTTCCGCGCTTTCCTTAGGAACACCCATAATGCCCAATTCCGACCAGCTACAACGATTTATTTTTGAACATTCAGATATCCGCGGCGAAATACTAACTTTGGAAAAAAGCTATCAACGCACACTTGAAAATGGCAACTACCCTCATGCTATCCAGCATTTAATTGGAGAGTTCCTGGCTGCTGCGGGGCTGCTAAGTGCTACATTAAAATTTGATGGTGTCATCACACTTCAAGCACAGGGAGATGGCCCAATATCACTTATTATGGCTGACTGCACTCGACACCATAATCTTAGGGCCATTGCTAAATTTGAGGATGAATATCACTATAATGAAACAGATAACCATCAAAACGACCCTCTCCTAACCGACCTCATTGGTAAAGGAACTCTGACACTCACCATAGACCCGAGTAGAGGTGAACGTTATCAAGGTATTATTCCCCTTGAATCACCTTCCCTCGCAGAATGCCTGGAAGACTATTTTTTACGTTCAGAACAACTTCCCACCAAAATTTGGTTAGCAGCGGATGCAGCACCTGAAAACGCTAAAGCCGCTGGCTTGCTACTCCAGGCATTACCGAGCCAACTTGAATCGACACCAGAAGAAAACCAACAGCTCTGGGAACATACGACCCAAATAGCAGAAACAATTACGTCAGAAGAACAGCTATCCCTCAGCCATGAACAACAGTTATACCGGCTTTTCCATCAGGACGAGTTACGCCTCTTTGAGCCAAACCCAGTGCAATTTTTTTGTAGCTGCTCTGAGGATAGATTTGCCAAAGCTCTGACTTCTATGGGACATGAAGAACTCGACGATATCCTCAAAGAACAAGGCATCATTTCTATTAGTTGCGAGTTTTGCCACCAACAATACAGCTTTGACGAGAACGATATTGCAAATCTATTCGGAGAAAGCCCACCAACCCTCCACTAGTGGATATTTTTCTGGCATAATTGCGCACCTTTTTAGCTCGGCAGGTTCCACCTGCGGGTATGGACCACAAAAATCAACGTAAAAACGAATAGTATTAACGAATAGAACTCTCCCGACAGGACAAAAACTGATGACACAAATCGAAGACTCTGCTGTGAATGTTTACACCGACTTGTGCTCTGCTGAGTTGATAGAGATGGCACTTCAAAATGGAGAAGGCCAACTCACAGACACCGGAGCCTTTCTCTCAGTAACAGGAAAGCGCACTGGTCGTTCACCTGCTGACCGCTTTGTAGTTGAAGAGCCCAGCAGCAAAGATGATATTAACTGGGGACCAGTCAATCGCCCCTTCGCCGAAGATAAATTTAATGCTCTGTGGGATCGCGTTGAATCACATTTGGTAGAGAAAGATCGTTATGTGTCTCACCTTCATGTGGGACAGGATCTAGAACATTACCTTCCAGTAAAAGTGACGACAGAAACTGCTTGGCATAACCTGTTCGGTCGCAACATGTTCATTCGTCCAGAAAAGTACAACCCTTCCAACAAAGAACAGTGGAAAATTCTACATGCTGCCAACTTTATCTGTGATCCAGTAAGAGATGGCACCAACAGTGAAGCCGTTGGCATTATCAATTTTGGACAGCGCAAAGTGCTTATTGCTGGCTTGAAATATGCCGGTGAAATGAAGAAAGCCATGTTCTCTGTACAAAACTTCCTGTTACCCGAGAAAGATGTCATGCCAATGCACTGTGCCGCTAATGTCGGCAAAGACGGTGATGTGTGTCTATTCTTTGGCCTTTCAGGTACGGGTAAAACAACATTGTCTGCAGATCCTGATCGCTACTTGATTGGTGATGATGAGCACGGTTGGACTAAAGGTGCTGTCTTCAATATGGAAGGTGGTTGTTACGCTAAAACCATTAACCTAAGCAAAAAGAATGAACCCGTTATTTGGGATGCCATTCGATTTGGTGCAATTGTTGAGAATGTAGCTACCGATGCAAATCGAACAGCTGACTATGACGACACCAGCCTCACCGAAAATGGCCGTTGCAGCTATCCGCTGGAACACGTAGAACTACGAAGTGCAGAAAACCGTGCCGGTGAGCCTAAAAACGTTATTTTCCTGACCTGTGATGTATCAGGTGTACTACCTCCTGTCTCTATTCTTTCAAAAGAAGCCGCGGCTTATCACTTCCTCAGTGGTTACACTGCACGTGTTGGCTCTACAGAAATGGGCGGAGCAGCTGGTATTCAATTAGCTTTCTCAACATGCTTTGGCGCTCCCTTTATGCCACGCCCGGCGAATGTGTACGCTGAGCTCTTAATGAAACACATTGAAGACTTCGACAGCCGTGTTTACCTAGTCAATACTGGCTGGACTGGCGGTTCTGGTGCTCCAGATGGTTCTGGCTCACGTTTCCCTATTCCGGTTACACGAGGCATTATTTCTGCCATTCAAAATGGTGACCTGGAAGAAACTGAAACAGTTAAATTACCAGGATTAAACTTGGAAATTCCAACCAGCGTTCCCGGTGTAGATAGCTCCTTCCTCAACCCTCGTGAGACTTGGGAGGATAAAGCTGCTTACGACGAACAAGCCGCAAAACTGGCTAAACTGTTTGTTGAAAATATCCAGAATTTTGATGTTTCAGAAAGTGTTCTCAATGCTGGACCACAGGTATAACGCACAAATACCTATATCTAAGCTATATAAACAAAAAGGCGGCTATAAATAGCCGCCTTTTTGTTACTTATAATTTATTAAGCCTGCATACTTAAGGCTAAACCTTTTTGGTAGAACTCTGAGCTTTTTTCATGCTCACCCAGCTGAACCATTAAGCGAGCCAACTCTACATACGCTTCTGGCTGCACTTTCAAAGCAATAGCACTTTCAAGATAATCTCGAGCTTTACCCCATAATTGATTTCGTTGACTAAGACGACCAAGGGCCAACATTAACTCACCATCATTTGGACGCTGACGCAACCAGCTCTCTGCAGTAATTAATTGTTTCTGTGGATCACCACTTTCAACAATACCGTATAACCTGACTAAAGCATCATCCCAATCTAACTTTAAAGACTTTCTCAACAACACCTCAGCACGATTAGCCTCGCCCAATTGATATAAGCTTGTGATATAGGATAACAAAACACGCTTAATAGATTTCACGTGCTTAGGCATGTCATGCCATAGCTGGATAAGAGCATCGGTATCCTCTGAACCACCACTCTTTTTTGCTTGCATAGATAATGAAGTTAATAATGATGAGTAGACCTCGGATTCGACCCTTTGCATGGCACGTTTATTAAATACTTTATAACGCCTGAAATCAGGTAATAGCTTTTCTAAACTACGCCAATCCTCAAGACCTCTATAGGTATTGTTTAGTAAGCGTAATATTAATGGATGCTCAGGATCTTTTGTGTGAAGGCGCTGTAAAATAGCAAGCGCTTCTTCGTAGTGCCCATCACGTAAATGCATTCTGGCTTGAGCTAAACCAATAGCTAGACCACCACCTGGTTCGATTTCACGGGCCTTTGCCAGTAAACGATCAGCATCATTTTGATCACCAATTTCATAAGCTGCATTTGCTGCCGCAAGATAATTTAGCAATGGCATATCTGCATGCTTGGCTGAACGCTTTAGGGTCCGACGCGCTTGATCCCAGTGGCCCTCAATATATTGCAATAGCCCTCTAGATGTACGGGAACGGTGACGCTGCTTTCTTGCCACACCCCTTTCTTTGAAAAATTTCTGGCCAGGTTCAACAAATAATCGCAAGCCTGCCTTTAAGATTCTCCAAATTAACCACACCACCAATAGAATTAACAACAACGCCCAAAGGCTCATATCAATTGTGTAGTTTCCATAAGCGATTAAGATATAACCGCCATTTTCTACCATCTGCCAAGCGACCAGGCCACCTACAACGGTGACCAGAACAATAATTAATAACAATCGTCTCACTACTATTCCTCCACCTGATCTTCGTCAGATTGCTGAACAGTATGTCGTTTATGCCAACTATCAATATAGTCCCTAAGAACCTCCAAACCTTCTGATATATCCGGTAACTGCTGAACTACATTCTCTTGCTCAAGTAATGCTAGCTGCTCCACTAATGGAATTGCAGATTCATTTAATTCAAAATAATTATTAAGCCATACTTGCGCCTTTTCTAAGCTGGCTTGGTAAATAGCCTGCTCTTCGCGCAACAATGCCATTTGGGCTTGCTCCAGCAAAATGGCAAGGTTATGACGTAACTGTTGGTCTTCTTCCACCGAAGGCAAAGGCTCAAGAGGTGCATCACGGCGTCTTACCCGAATTAAATCACTGGCAGACTCAAGTGCTGAATTAAAGCTTTGAAAAAGCCTCCCTCTCCACTCTTCAGAAATCGAGCCATTTTCATCCTCAGTAACCTCAGCTTCAACATCAACCAACTCTTCTTCATCAAGCTCAGGCGCCATCAACGGCAAATTAACCAACTGTTCTGATAAGGCGCCCAATTGAAGGTACAACCCCTCGCGATCAACCATCTGTGTGGATCGTAATGCAGTAATGCTTTTGGCAAGTGCTTTTCGAACTGGCAGCAAATCAACTTCATCAAGATCACGCAAAATACCATCTGCCGTTACCAGCAAAGAAGTGGCATTTTTCGTGTTTCTTTCTGTAATCAGCCGTTGGTTAGCAAGCCGAATAAGGTATTCCGCTTCTGCAAGCAACCAATCACTTCGGGACGTCGTTGAAAGCTCTCTTAATCGGCGCGCATGGCTATTAATATTTAACTGAATATCACTGATCGATTGATTGAGAGCTGCTTGTGACTGCTGCTGATTTTGACGCTCTGCTCGCTCATCATCTAATCGTTGTTCGAGGCGCTTAATATCTTGCTGCTGGCTTTCCAAATTTTGTTGAACCTTGTTAACTACAGGCTCTTGTTGTTGCACCTGATAGAACCACCAACCTGCCCCCCCAGCTGCAGCCAATAGCAACAGCAATAGTAGAACTAATATAGCCTTAACTAATGAACCACTCCCTGAAGATTTTTTCTGTACAGGGGCATTCTTCTTAAGTTCTTTTTTTTCAGATTCTTTCTTCTCAGATTCTTTCTTCTCAGATTGTTTTTGCTCTGGTTTTTCTGTTTCAGGCTCTTTGCCCCCAGAGGCTTCTTTTTTCACCTTCTCTTCTACAGGTACTTCTTTTATAGAAGACTCACTTTTAGAAGCCTCATTGGCTCCGGCAACACCTTGAGAAAGCTCTATAGTCGATGATGACTCAGAGGAAACAGCAGCTTCTTCTTTGCTAGAAATTGAGTCGGAAGCCTTCTCCTGAGCTGACTTCTCTACCTTCTCACCTTCTTTCTTACTATCTACAGAGTTGTTATCCACTGACAAAATCCCTTCAGATGACTATGTTGTTTATCTACCTTTATTACTGTACCACCCTCGTAATGCCGAGACCATGTCTTCGGGCACTGCGGAACCAGCACATAAAATCTCTTTAAAACCTGTTTCTTTAGCACGTTCTGCCACTCTTTCACTCGGTACTAAAAGGGGTAATTCACGCAATAAGGATTGCTGGCTATCATCAACTATTGCTAATAAATTATTTAACAACTCACCACTATGAGCTATCACCAAATCCAATTTATTAGAAGATATCAGACTATTAATTTGTCCTGCATGCTCACAGGTCATTTGGCGTTGATATAATTCACATCGATTTACAGTCGCCCCTCGAGCAGACAGCTCTTCGGCCAGCAATGACCGCCCTCCTTTTCCACAAAAAATAACAATCTTCTCTCCGGCAATATTTTGTAATGATGGCAATGCCAACAATCCTTCACTACTAAATGCTTGCTCAGGAAGCTCCGCCTGCACACCCCAATCTAACAATGTTTTCGCTGTACTTTTTCCTACAGCATAGTAGTGCATATTAATAGGTAACCCTTCAGGTACCATAACGCAATAACTCTCTAACCAATCCATAGCCAGCATGGCAGCTGTTCGGCTAATGAAAATCGCCCGATCATAATGGGCAAAATCAAGAATATGTGCTTTGATCTGTTCCACATCTGACGGACTTTCCAGGGGTAACACAACCATTACGGGATAATGATGAGTTGTCGCACCACAATCAGACAAATAACGAGTAAATTTGTCAGCTTCTTTACCGTCCTCACCAACTATACCCAAAAGTGGTTTGGGGCGAATCAGTAGGGTCTGTAATCCTTGCAAGTCTGACATGGGTGCTTAATCCCCATAGACCTTTTTAAGAATATCCCCAGCACCTTGCTCTAATAATCTTTCCGCTAAAGTAACGCCTAATTTTTCAGCATCCGCTGCTTTGCCGCGTATATCATCACGAATAACATGACTGCCATCGGGAGAACCAACCAACCCTCTAAGCCATATATCATTTCCATCTTCCGAGCCAGCGTTGTTCAAACTAGCGTTATTTAAATGAGTATCGTGAATGGCATAGCAGGCAATGGGTACTTGGCAACCACCTTGTAAATGTCGGTTCATAGCCCGTTCAGCCAAGACGCACTCTGCCGTTGGGATATGATGGAGAGGCTTTAATAATGATTGTATTCGCTTATCATCTAGCCGACTTTCTATACCAACTGCTCCTTGGCCCCCAGCAGGAAGCGATTGCTCAGGCGGTATATATTGGCGAATTCGGTCTTTCATTTCGAGTCGAATAAGTCCAGCAGATGCTAGGATAATGGCATCGTACTCACCATCATCAAGCTTTTTCAAACGCGTATTGACGTTTCCCCTCAATTCTAGAATTTCAAGTTCAGGATAACGTTCACGTAGCTGGGTTTGTCGGCGTAAACTGGATGTCCCCACACGACTACCTTTTGGTAGGTCGTCCAGGCACTGGTACTTATTAGAGACGAAGGCATCTGTAGGGTTTTCGCGTTCACAAATCACACTTAAACCAAGCCCAGCAGGAAACTCCATTGGGACATCCTTCATAGAATGCACCGCAATATCAGCCTCACCTTCCAACATGGCAACTTCCAATTCTTTAACAAAAAGCCCTTTGCCCCCCACTTTAGCCAGTGGTGTATCCAGAATCTTGTCGCCTTTTGTAGTAAAACCAACTAACTCCACATCCAAATCAGGATGGAGTAACTTCAAACGAGCTTTTACATCTTCAGCCTGCCAAAGTGCTAGCGGGCTTTTACGGGTTGCAATACGTACTGAGGAAGTCATGAAAAATATAACCAAAATAATTGAAGGGAAATCATAGCAGATCACCCATGAGCAAACATGCTCACGGGGGTATACAAAATGTAAAATCTAGATTTGTTCTAACAGTTTTCGCAAAGGTGCGACGTGACGGCGACTGACTTGAGGACGAAAATCTAAACCTTGTAAACGGACAAAATACTGTCCGTCAATATTACGCTCTATACCCTCAATATGGGGAATAGAGACCAGAGCATTACGATGAATGCGGACAAACCGCCCATCATATTCATCTTCCAGAAATTTGAGGGTTTCATCCAAAAGCGATTCACCCTGAGAATGATGTGCTCGTACATATTTATCATCGGCTTGAAACAAACGGATATCATTGATGGCAACAAGGTCAATACCACGCCGACTCTTGGAAGCAAGATGACTCGGTTTGCCATTTTGCAGTACCGTTGATTCCTGTAGCTCATTTAGCTGAGCCTTATTAACCCGCCGAGTCCGAGATAAGACATTCTCCAAATCCGCCTGCTTAACCGGCTTAAGTAAGTAGCCAATAGCCTGTGTAGAAAAGGCTTCAACAGCGTAATCATCATAGGCGGTACAGAAAATAACAGCAGGTGGCGGTTCTATTTTTGCTAAATGCTGGGCCGCAATCAAACCATCCATCCCTGGCATACGCACATCCATAAAAACCAAATCAGGCACAACCTCTTTAGCCACAGCCAAAGCTTGCTCACCGTCACCGGCATCTCCGACCACAGTACAATTATCTATAGCAGATAGCATTCTCCGCAATCTGTCCCGCGCAAGAGGTTCATCATCAACGATCAGCACTCTCATCCTTTAACCCTACTATCGCCTACGAAATAACTGATAAACATAATATAACAATTTTCTTTGACTTCCACCGTAGCTTCCGCTGTCGACCCGAAATGAGCATACAATCGCTCTCGAATGTTCTGTAACGCCATTTTATTTCCTTTGTGACGCTGCTGGCTGCCCCTTTGAATCGGATTCATCACAATAATTTGAAGACGATCATCAACACGTTTAACCGACACAAACACTTCCCCCCCATCAGGACGCTTTTGGATGCCATGATAAACCGCGTTCTCCAATACTGGCTGCAACATCAACGAGGGAATTTCAACGCCATGACCATAATCACCAATCTCCCATCGAGTAGATAATCGATCACCCAATCGTACTTTTTCCAACGCCATATACCTGCGACAAAGGGAAAGCTCTTCACTTAACGGCACCCGAGTTTGGGTATCCGATAATGCATAGCGGAACAAATCTGACATATCCTCTACAACACGCTCAGCTTTATCCGGGTCGGAACCAATCAAACTGGCAATCATATTCATGCAATTAAACAGAAAATGTGGACGGATACGAGATTGTAGCGCCTGAATTCTGGCCTCTAGCTCAACTCGCTCTCTTACTCTGATTTGCTGCTGAAGATATAGGTAATACAGCAATATACTGGCGGGAATAGCTGCAATCACTAAATACTCAAGGATATTGTCAAGATTGAACTGCTCATTTAATGCTGCACCTGAATACCACCACAAAACAGTTTCAGAAACAGCACCACAAAACAATGTCACCAAAAGAATTAAAAAGAATGAGATAAAGGCAGCACTAACATGACCCAAGAGAGACAATCTTCGATTACAGCGACACAAAACCATGGCACTCAGTAGTGCAATCCATAGAGAAAGCAAAGAAACCTTCGAAAGTTTTACCCAGTCAAAGTTTTGTAGGCCACTGTCTGCAATGGTGATTAATAAGGCTAGCAATTCAGAGATAATTAAAACAGCACCCAAACCCTGGCCACGACAAAGGTCTGGAAGAAAAAATCCCTTCCGACTCATGGCCAATTCATTCGATGTTGATTCTATTTTGGATGCTGGTTCTACAGTTTTATTATTCAAAACCACACCTCATTTTGATCACTAGATTTGCAACGAGTGAAGAGTATCACTTGGTTCACCCATAGCCGTCCCGGCTTTGTTATAATCTCGCTGCTTTAATCCACTGCTAGCATACAGAGAAATTGTTAGCTGCACCTATAAAAGAAGAGTCAGTTTACTCATGAGCAAGACAAAAGACACCAATCAAGCTTGGGGCGGCCGCTTTACCGAAGCAACCGATGCCTTCGTTGCCAGATTCACCGCATCAGTTAACTTTGACCAAAGACTGGCACGTCATGATATTCAAGGGTCTATTGCTCACGCAACCATGCTATCCAAGGCCAATGTGTTAACAAAAGAAGAACTTCAATCTATCCAAACTGGACTGAGTGAAATTCTTACGGAAATAGAAGATGGCACATTTGAATGGTCTGTGGCTCTAGAAGACGTTCACATGAATGTGGAAGCAGCGCTGACATCCCAAATTGGGATTACCGGAAAAAAACTACATACAGGCCGCTCACGTAACGACCAGGTAGCAACCGATATACGCCTTTGGTTGCGGGATGAAATTGATAACATCAGTTCAGAACTGCTCCGCCTCCAACAAGGCATTCTGGATTTAGCTGAACGAGAAGCCGATACCATCATGCCTGGCTTCACCCACCTGCAAACCGCTCAGCCAGTAACTTTTGGACATCACCTCATGGCATGGTTTGAAATGCTGGTTCGAGATTACAGTCGTCTACAGGATTGTCGCAAACGCTTGAACCAATCTCCGCTGGGAGCCGCAGCACTGGCTGGCACTACCTACCCCATTGACCGTGAAATGACAGCAGAGTTATTAGGCTTTGATGCTCCCACGCGAAATTCATTAGATTCTGTGAGCGATCGTGATTTCGCCATCGAATTTTGTGCTTTTGCTAGTATTCTCTTAACGCATCTTTCCCGTGCCTCTGAAGAATTGGTATTGTGGACATCAGCACAATTTAACTTTATCGAAATGCCAGACCGTTTTTGCACTGGTTCATCTATCATGCCTCAAAAGAAAAACCCTGATGTTCCAGAACTGGTAAGAGGAAAAACAGGTCGGGTAAATGGTCACCTGATTGCCCTACTAACATTGATGAAATCCCAGCCTCTGGCATACAACAAAGATAATCAGGAAGATAAAGAACCACTGTTTGATGCTGTGGATACAGTTAAAGATTGCCTTAGAGCTTTTGCAGATATGGTCCCAGCGATAAAATCAAAACCAGACAATATGAAAGAAGCTGCCCGCCGTGGTTTCTCAACAGCTACCGACCTGGCTGACTATCTAGTGCGCAAAGGTATCCCCTTTAGAGACTCTCACGAAATTGTTGGAAAATCTGTGGCCTACGGCCTTGCTGAAAATAAGGATTTATCAGAGATGACACTCACAGAATTACAACAATTCTCTGATGTCATCGACAATGATGTATTTGATGTACTAACGCTAGAAGGGTCCGTTGCCGCCAGAAACCATATTGGGGGTACAGCTCCGGAACAGGTTAGAGCTGCAATACAGACAGCCCGCCAATCGCTTGTATCATAGCCAGCCTATCGCACCATATTGTCACCACTATGACTTACATTCGATATGAATGTTTATTCACATTGCGGTATGAACCTTTTCGCTAAAGTATGAAAACAGGTAAAAAATTACTACCGTATCATTTTAAATTTGTCTGTGATTCGATAGCTTAAAATTCTTTACAAGCCCTACTTTATGTAGGGCTTTTCTTTATAGATTCCACATAAATCCTGCATGATTACTACCTTTCGAGTTATTGATTTTTATTTATCTATCCACTTAATCCTAAAGCGCCCCGGATAATTAGACATCAAAAGAAATTTCACCACTCTCTTGCTCGCTACAAACACGCTGCAACAACTCGCCTAACG
>Ga0255752_10000076_pt1 | contig 108334 bp, 98 predicted proteins | sample 011ome_25_FD_179952 | JGI IMG/M metagenome (GOLD analysis project Ga0255752, IMG submission 179952) | Coastal salt marsh microbial communities from the Groves Creek Marsh, Skidaway Island, Georgia - 011512CT metaG (version 2) | ecosystem: Environmental > Aquatic > Marine > Intertidal zone >...
GGAGGCACGTTGCAATCTGATGAAATCTCGGGATTACTCTCGTTTCGTTCCAAAAAGGGTGATCGATTCGATTTTCAAACGAGCCCATTGTCGCCCCGCTATGTGCTGGCGGATGGCCGACGAGGTGGATTGCTTCAAGTCGTGAACGAGCATCAAGTCGAAGTAGATGCGTCTTCGATATACTTGAGCAAGGTTTGGAACTCCCAGGCGAAGTCTTCCCATAGCCCTCAGGATGGACTGCATTTCATTGTCGAGGGAGAGGGAAGTATACGGGTTGAAATAGTGGGTGAACTATCGATCGACATCAGGAGCGTTTTTGATTGGGAGACCTTGAATTCCATCTCTATCGAGCTTTATCAGTTAGATGAAAACGACGAGTGGCGAATGCTGTTTCCCTCGTTGCCCCTCGTACGCTTGAAAACCCCAGATGAGTCCGAGTTCAGCATCTCAATTTCGGGCAGGTTGGATGCGACGCTACCCAGTGGCACCTATCTTACAAATCTCTCGAATATTTTTTCCCTTTCTGCGGAGATCGCAACTCAGGCTCAATTTTCTCATTCGAGTGATATCTATGCAGTAAATGGATCCACTTTTTATCAGAGGAATTCTCAAAACTTAGATCATCACTTTGGATTCGAACTGGTCGGAGAGGGAGTTGCTCCGGCTCTGGTGAGAAGCGTGGGGCCCGGTTTAGAATATTTTGATGTTTCAGAGTGTACGGAAAACCCGACACTTTCCATTTATCGACATGGGCTGAAATCATGGAAAAATGACGACTGGGCTTTGGCCGAGAACTTTGAAAATTCTCTAGCTATGGGAGACCGCTTGGGAGCGTTTCCCTTATCAGAAAACAGTAAAGACTCAGCTCTCGCCTTATCCTTAGGCCCCGGCACTTATAGCGTCGAGTCACGTAGGAACGTGGATGATACTGGGTTCGAGATAATCGAGCTCTACTTGCAAACGGAGCCAAACTAGTAGTGAGGGGGCCTTTCGGTGGCTGGGTCCGAGTTTTGTTGGGAAGTCTGCTGTACTGAATTCCGCAGACTTTCGACATCCTGTAAGACCTTATCTAATATTTTCCTTAGATTGAGGATCTCCCGATCCTGTTCTTCAATGTGTCTTTCCAGAAAGGCGATTTTTGATTCTAGCTCTTCTTTAGGTAATTCGCTCATATCCAATGGTTTCAGAAGCATATCGATCCTAGTTGATTCTCCAAGAGGCATTTAGGCCGGTCCAATTTGAACCGATAAGGTTTAGTGACAATCCTGTTGAATCGCGAATTGGCGATATAAGCAAAACCTTATATGGTCCCACCTGAGTCCGAGCGTCCCGAGAATGAGGAATCTAATTCTTCAAATCTCGAAAGTGATGCTGCTTCCGATGTTGGAAGCAGTGCGGATGGTAGTGGGTCATTTCAAGGCGAAGTTGATGAAATGTTGAACTCTATTGAGATTGACCATTCTGATGCGGACGAGGGACTTGATGAAGCGGGAGGAGATCAGAATGCCGCTTCTAAGGAACCGCAAATATCCGCTGCCGATGATCCCCTAATGAAGGCGGGAAGCATCCTGAATGGAGGAAACACGGAGCTGCCTGAGATCGAATTGGAGTCGGAGACTGAATCCGACGCAGATGAAGATAGTCTGATGTCAATGCCCGATCCTCAGTCACTGATGACTGAAACCGATGAAGATGCGGAGCCGCAGCCGAAAACGGATGAATCCGACGAAGGTGAACTACTCGCTATGCCTGATCCGCAATCGTTGATACAGGAGGCGAGCGCAAATGCTGATGAGGTTTACAAAAAAGGACCTGCCAATATCGCGGAACGTGCGGGAGATCTGCCTCCTCCGCCTCCGGCTCCAGTAGCGCTAGAGGAGGAAGAAATTGAGACAGAGCTTTCTTTGGCGAAAGACGGAAGCCTTAACGTAGAGGAAGAAATAGAGAAAGACCAGGAAAAGGAAAATCCAAACGAACGAGAAGAACCCCAAGCTGAAAGAATCGAACTCAATGAGACAGAAGAGACGCCGGAGGAAGCTCCGATTTCGGTCTCGGTAGTTGAGGAAGAAGTCCAGACGGTTGATGCTGCTTCGGATGGATCAGCCGAAGAAAAGGGCGAGGAGGACTTCATGTTGGAGGAAGAGGATTCGTTCCTCATGGAAGATGAAGACGACAATGATCTTCTCGTTTCAATCCAAGATGACTCCGAAAATGAAATCTTAGGCAATCTCTCCGGTATCTCCTCTGATGAATTGGGTGAGATTCAGGCATCCTCGAGAAACAGCCCTTTGAACACAGCAATCCAATCCCTGCCATTTGCTGCCGCCTTGGCGATTATTGGGATTGGCTTGACCGTTTTTAGCTTCAAGAGCGAGATTTTTGAATGGGCGGGGCATGGTGATACTCAAGGAAGTTCCCTTACGCGCAGGATTGCGGGAGCGACTAACGAGCTCTTCGATCATCTCGGTCCGGATTCTCCCTATGAGATGGCTTGGATGGAAAGTGAGATTAGACGGGTTTCGGATAGTGAATTGCTCGTAGAAATTCAAATAGGGGCCGAACTGAAGGTTGATCTCTACCAGGCAGTCGACGACGCGGTTCTCTATTCGAAACTCCCGTTTGATCTAGATCAGCTAACCGAAGCCTCACACAGCATGGAATCGATCGGTCGTGATGACTTACCGCTTCCGTCAAAGAGATGGAAACGCCTCTACAGGCACTCTGCATCTAAGGGAGCGTTATTTCCGTTCAGTGTGTCCTATCGTTTGCTTAAGGTTAGTCCGGACTCGGATTGGGAGATTTCGGGAATCAGGATGAGAGAGGGTGAGCATGGATTCGCTTGGTCTCGGGGCCGTCCCAAAGAGTTTTTTGGAGAGAACGCAATGGACATCAGCTCTAATCGATTCGTGGTTTCATTTAGAGCCTATGAAAAGGCGGGGTTGGAGTTTTTGAAAAAGGTCGCCGTTGCGGAAAAAGAATATCTCGCGATGTTGGACGAGGCAGAAGAGCGGGCCAAAGAGGAAAGGCGGGATCTAATTATGTCACTGTCGCAAGGGTCTTATTTCAAAGGGATGGTTATCGCTGGCGACGAGGGGGCTGATGCTCGCGAGGTATCGTTGATAATAACCGAAACCCGAAATGATGGGGAAGTGGTAAAAGGAGTGCTGAGACTTGAAAAGGAAGAGTCTTCGACAAAGCACTTCACGGGCTTTGTCGACGTTGTAGAGAGCGATCAAGGAATTCAGGGAAGACTCGATTTGACGACGATCGCTTTTGCAGGGCAGAGTTCACTGGATGAAATTCCTGCGTTCTTTAATCCCGGTACAGTATCGAGGATAACGCTACAGACGGATGGTTATCGAATGGAGGGAGATGCGGACGAAGTCTCGCTAAGGCTTATTCGCAGCCTTTAGCTGACTCGGGGGAGTTTCATCCATTGTGAGCATCCTTTATTGACTGCTAGAACAGTGCTGTTAGTCGCTAGGGTCTTGTGTTGTCAGCGAGACTGAAAAGTGAGGTAGAGAAAAAGTCGGGAAAGGTCGTCTCTTTTCACAAGGCATGGATACGCGCCATCGAGCAAGCTCTCGAATCCGGTCTGGACGAACGTGCAGTAGTGTTTGTCCTGAAATCCTTCAAGGCTCCTTCCAGCCTTCTGAAGCTTACCGAGTCGATTGTAAAAGTTGGCCCCCCGAATCGGTTTTCTTTCGTTGAAAGGGTAGAACAATGCGCCGCGGGATCGAGTTATTCAGCCGATGAGTGGCTGATGGGACTGGAGCGGATGCTTCAGTTTTTAATAAAGCAAAATCGCTCTTCTCCCATGGATAAATTGTTGGGCTATCTGTCTTGCGCGGCAGAGTATTTGAACGCTTCAAATGGGCTCTTGGCGCTTCCAGATGGCGTGGACGCGTTTTTGCAAGAGTTCGGTTTTGAAGGATAACCGCTCAAACTCGATGCCGGGATTTGGGTACATTATCTTTGCTATTAGTGAATCTTCTATTGTGGTGCTTTTGCCATTATCTTATCTAACATTTGCTTGAGTTTGCCAGGGAGCATCCGTTAATCTCCCTAACTATCAAGTTCCGCTTAGCGGAATATTGGGGTAAAGAAGAAAATAATGGCGGACTGTTTAGGGGTAGACAGTCCGCCTCTTTTTTTGCGAAAACGTTTAAAAGACGAGTAGACATTTCAGAAGAATGTAGTACATTAGTACCTACATGCTGGAATCGTCATCCGGTGCCACGCGGCACGAATCTTGCCTGAAGATAGGGAAAAAAGCAAAAACCTATGTTCTCGATACAAACGTTTTGCTTCACGATCCCCACTGTTTGTTCAAATTCGATGACAACAACCTAGTTATCCCGATTGAAACTCTGGAGGAGTTGGACGCGATAAAAATGGAGCAATCCAGTGAACGAGGACGGAATGCTCGCCGCGTTCATCGTATGCTGAGGGAACTGCTTCCTGATTCGAGAGCAATGCTCGAAGGGGTTGCTTTGGATAGTGGAGGCACCTTGTCTGTTGTCATCAACAAGTACCTACAAGGCACCGCTAAGGTTCCCGCCAGGATTGCTTCGCTTGGATCTATTCTGAATTTTGAGAAAAAGGATAACCGGATCATCGCGACGGCTCTTTTTGTGCAGGAGAATTTTCCTCCTCCAGCCATATTGGTGACAAAGGACATCAACATGCAGCTCAAAGCCCGGGCAGTGGGTCTCGAGTCGGAGGACTACCTCAATGATAAAGCTACGGAGGAACCCGATGAGCAGAGTTATCGCCGCATTCCTGTTTCCAAGTATGATCTTCAGAGGTTTGCTTCTGAGGGTGAATTTGAGCTATCCGAAGAAGTGGCGAAAAACTTGGTGCTTAATGAGTATGTTTTGTTGTTCACGGAGGAGGGCAAAACGATGCCAGCCCGCTTGTATAGTGAAAAGGTCCTTCGAAAGCTTTCAGTTCCTAATATGCTGAAAGCTCCAGGAGGGATTCCCATCCGGGCCCGAAACTTGGAGCAGCAGTTTTTTCTAGACGCGCTGATGGACGACTCGATTTCTCTTATTACCTGTTACGGTAAGGCGGGAACCGGAAAAACGTTGCTTTCCACGGTCGCCGCAATTCAGCAAATCGTCTCCCCAAACAGCCAACATGACGGGCTCTCCATTTCTCGTCCAGTGATTGGAGTGGGAAAGGAAATTGGATTTTTGCCAAGATCCTTGGAAGAGAAGATGAATCCTTGGCTTCAGCCTTACTACGACGCTTTGGAGGTTTTGATTCCCTCAAAACAGCCTAAAGAGCCTCAGTTTGAGAACAAGCGCCAACGCAAGAATGCAAAGGAGTCCCCGTGTGATCGAGATCCGGTCCAAAAGCCCTACCAGAAACTTCTCGATAGCGGTTTAGTGGAAATTGAGGCGCTATGCTTTATTCGGGGTCGTTCAATCGCTAGGCGTTTCTTCATTCTCGATGAAGCGCAGCAATTGACCCCTCATGAGGTGAAGACGGTAATCACTCGCATATCGGAAGGATCGAAAATCGTCCTTATAGGAGATCCGGTCCAAATCGACAATCCATACGTGGACTCGCGCAGCAATGGGCTCGTTTATTGCGCTAATCGAATGAGAGGCCAGGCGATTTCCGCCCATGTCCAGTTGACAAAGGGAGAACGCTCGCCTCTCGCGGAATTAGCGGCAGATCTGTTGTAGCTCCGGAACTAGTATCAGGTTTTTGAACGGTTTCTCTGGAGGGTTTGGGCCCGAATTTCATTCACCGCAGACTGTATCTTCTTAAACACTTTCTTCTTCATGCGGTCGGTAAAAAGGATGCCATTAAGGTGATCCACCTCGTGCTGTATGCAGCGACCTAGAAGGCCATTGCATCGTAATGTGTGAGCGCCTCCATGGATATCCTGATAGTCGCATTGGATCCAGTCGGGTCTTTCCACTTCTCCTCTAATATCTGGAAAAGATAAGCATCCTTCCTCGTAAACGGTTTTGGGTGAATCGATTACGCTAACCTTGGGATTGCACATTCCAATGGGGTTAAAGAGCTCAAGAGGGGGTTTAGTCCCATCGAGCGTGTATTCGAAGTCGATTTCCAAACCCCTCAAATCGACTACACAAAACATGAGGGCTTTGCCAATCTGTTGGGCGGCAAGACCGATACCTTCGGCTTCAATGCAAGTTTCGACCATTTGGTCGAACAATGTCTTTAGAGATTCGTCAAAAAGCGTCACAGGAACGCCTTTTTGATGGAGAACCTCTTCTCCGTAGTGAACAATTTCCAGGGCCATAGGTCTTCGATTTGACCTAAGCAAAACTCCGCCCAAGGTTAGAGCAAATTCTTTCGATGGGAGAATTGGCATATAATTAATGACGCTCCGAAATTACAGTAATCGCGGGAAGATCGTAGGACACCTTGTTTTGCTGGCTTTGGGTCTATCGATTATCGGAGTGGGTTGGATGATTCCGTCGAGATTCAAGTCGATACCCCGCTCGATACTTTCTGAGGCCGGAGCCCGGTCAGAGTCCTTTTTGGAATTGGCCCAGAGAGTCACCGAGGAAGAGAATTACGGGATTGCTGAAATGAACCTCGAGGTGGCGAAATTGAATGCGGCAGCCGAATGGGAGGTGCTAGATGAGATTCTGGGCCAAGCAAAAGAGGAGAACCCTGTATTGTGCCGCTGGGGAGTTTGGGATCCTTTTTTAGACGCAGCGTTAAAAGATATCCCCTTGTCTGATTATTCGGCCCAGCCAGGAATTCTAGGAGTTGGATTGTCCAATGTCTGCCGTAGCTCTCTCGTTGGGCTGCTCGAGAATTCTCGAGACTCTACGGTCAAATCTCTTTTGGATGCAGGTGAATTGAGTACTTATAAGCGACTGTTCCCGGTTTCGAGCGTTTCGGGAAAACCGCTTGAATCGACTCTTGTATCTATAGGCTTGCTGGTTCAGGGAGACCGATTGACCCCTTCTCTAAAACGGGAATTAAGAAGTCGCCTAGCTTCGACTCTGGCTTCGGGCGATGTCGCTCCAGTAGAAGATTTTTTCCTGGATACTTTGTCGTTGGCCCGAACTCTAAATTGGGCTCAGTTTAGGGCGCTTTTTGAAAGAATTGAAGATTTGAATACCGTTTCCCGGCTGAGGTACGCTTTCCATCGCAGATCCGATAAAGTTCCCCTCATTTTAGTGTCTTCGATCGTCGCAGAATCGCCCCAACAGGTCATGGACTATTTAGGTTTGTTTGGAGATGAAGGGATTGAAGCGCTTGAATCCGCGGTTTCCTTGGGGGTTGGAGCCGTGCGAATGCTGGTTCGAGAAAAACTGCCCCTGGAGCGCGAAAAAAGCGAAGCGGCGGTTTCTTCATTTAAATCCTATTTGATTGGATTTAGCCTGCAGAATCCAGGGTTCTCCTTAGTTATTAAATATTCTCTTTTCTTTCTTGGCGCCTTGTTCGCACTCTGGGGATCAAGCGGATTGACTCGAAGTTATTGGGAATCTAGCCCGCCGGTAATGAGCGTTGTACAAAGATTGTTTGTGTCGCTCGCTTCGGTTATCATACTCGTCGTTCTTAGCGAGCCTCACTTGGCTAGGGGCGACGTGTCTCAAGGCTATTCCTTTAAATTTGTATTGCCGGTACTCGCTGAAGTTGATGGCGAAACGATAATTGTCGAAACTGAACCTACCACATCCATGGAACCTACAACACTGCTATCTGTGTCTTTCTTTTTCATACTGCAAATATTGGTTTTCCTTATTTGTCTATTAAAGGTGAGGCAGATCGAAAGGGAGGATATCGACTCGCTCGTCAAGCTGAAGTTGATGGAGAACGAGGAGAATCTGTTTGACTCAGGACTATACGTTGGAATTGCAGGAACCTGCATTTCGCTGGTCCTTCAAGTGCTGGGGTTGATTGAAGCGAACCTAATTGCTGCGTACTCTTCGAATCTTTTTGGAATCCTAGGCGTAGCCATTGTGAAGATACGATTGGTGCGACCCTATAAAAATAAGCTTATTATGGATAGCCAAGAGCGCATTGCGTCTCTAAGCTCAAACGTATAGACGGAGAGTTCCTGATGAATAAGACTCTGCTATTGATACTTTGCGATTTCCTTCTTCTCACTCTGCTTTCACTCGTGAACTGGGAGGAGGAGAAGGCTGAGAGTAGCCGCTCTGATATCGAGGATTCGGTGGACCAAAGTGTGTCGGCGATGGCGATGATGGAGCAAGACCTTTTGGATACGCTAGCGTCGGCGTTGGAAGAAGAAAAGACGATCCAGAATACATTGGAATCGGAGGCGGAAAGGGTGCGAAAGGAACTGCAATTGAGGGATCAAAAACTGCAGGAAAAGGATTCTTCCATTAAGGATCTAGAAACCAGTATCCAGGAAGCCCAAACGCGGGAGAAAACGCTTGCTCAAGAGAAGATGGCGATCGAAGCGGAGGCGTCGAAAGCGAAGCAGTCTATTGTTACTTTAGAAAGCAGTTATGAAGATCTCGAGTTGAAATCGAAGCAAATGGAAGCCCAAGCTCGAATGCTGCAGAAGGAGCTGGAAGAGAAGCAGAAGGAGATTGATGCGAAGCTCGCGGCCCTGGCGAGAGAGGAAATCGAACGTAAGGAAGCAGAGGCTAAAGTGCAGGAATTGAGTATCAAAGTATCTGTGACAGAAGAGCAGAAAAAAATGCTGGCGGAAAGTGTAGAGACTTTGAAAAGCGAAGTAGTAGCGGAGAGAACTGAAAGACTGCAGCTTCAAGCGCAAACAACGCAAATGGCGGAGGGTATCACTCAGCTGGCGGAGCGGTCGCAGGATTTGACGGAAGAGTTTCGCTCAAGCCAACCTATTAATGCGAATATCTTGTTCTCGCGATTTAACGAGAATAAGATTGCGCTTACTTTCAGGTCTAATCGGTTTTATCGAGGTGAATCGATCCAGGATGATGATTTGGCGATGACTCTTTTAATCTCGGACGGGAAGGACGTATTTGCGTTGACCCACCTTAGCAGTACTCCACTGGGGGCAAGTAATAGTTCGCTTGGCTTTAGAGAGCTGGAAATCGAAATGAGCCGTGAAGGAGCCAAACTGAAGCCCTCGCAATTGACGTTTCTGGCCTTGGACCCAAGAATCGCGAGTGTCCCTCTAGCGGATGATCAAGTGGGTGTCCTTGGGGGCGAAATTTTTTATACAGCGTTGGATCCCTTCAAGTTTTCTGAAGCCGTTTTGATTGACGAAAAAGGAAGTTACTATGGTGAAGTCGAATTCAAGCTTGATGCGAGAACCCCCGGATATGTCAGAATGCAATCTAAGATTTTTAGCCGTATATTCGGAGACTTCTCTCCTACAAAAGGAGATCTTGTGTTTTCCAAAACGGGGGAGCTTCTTGGAATTATGGTAGATAGTCGATACTGCCTCCTAGTCGATAATCTGATGGGGGATGAAAAGCTTTCATTGGGGGCAGGTTTTTCTAGCGACCAGTTTAGAGCTACGATCCAGTCGTTGAAAAATCGTTATGAAGCGCTTCCTAGTGATTTGCGTTAGTCGGGGTCCTTTTTTCTAATCGTACTGGTTACTAAACCTCTCAATCGAGTTTCGCTGGAGATTAGTTTAAGTGATTCGGGCCAGATTAATTCCGGAAGTCGATTTGTTTGAATATCCGTGGCCAACCTGAAACAAAGATAGAGTAGCTTCACGATCCCAGTCGCTATCCATTTCGCTATAATTTCTTGGGGAATCGTAAAATCCGCATAGACCAGTTTTCCTCCAGGCTTTAGTGTAAGCGCGAATTTTTCAAGTAATCGGTTTGCATCGATTGACTTGAAGCAATCGAGAAAATATTGAGCCACGACAATATCGTATTCAGAATCTGGAAATGAGTATTGACGCACATCGTTTGCAATGTGCCGATATCGATTGATACAGCTTTCTCCCAGCGTTCGAATTCGCGCGTTTGTTTGTTTCTGCATTTTTGGGCTTCGCTCGATGGAATCGATCTGGAACTTTGGATTTCTCGCAAGCGCAAGACTGGAAAAGCGACCATCTCCCGGTCCCAGTATAAGGCACCTTTGGCCCTTGTTCGGTTTAAGCGCCTTAAGTCCGTGATGCCGGGAGCGTTCCAACTGATGCCCAAACGTAAGTCGTTCGAGATATATATAGGCTTTCGCCAAATTATCAAAGGAACGCTTCACTTCAGATAAATACGACTAGTGGGGTGAGTAGAGCGAGATCGGCCAGCGTTCGTTTCGTTTCCAAATTTAAGCTCTGTAGACAGAGGTGAATCGCAACAAGGTTTAGAGCCGACGAAATCGCGTACCACGCAAGTGGACTGTTGCCCAACCAATAGAACGACAAGCCGAATGTTAAGACACAGGCGATAAGAATGGTCGATCGATTGCATGTGTTCCTGCCGCTAGGACTTTGCTTGGCGTCAATTGCACTGTCCCAGGAGTGGATGAATACGCAATTGAGAAAGAAGAGGGGAAGCATGACGGAAAATGCTTCTAATGCTCTATTCTCGGAAATGGGTAATGAGAAAATGAGTACACTGGAGGTGACTAAAAAGGCTGTGAAGGCAGACTTGATGAGTGCTTTCCATTTCCCGAACCGATCCAACTGTATGATACCGGTTATTGCCATCGAAACGAAAGCAAGCGTGAGACCGCTCCGCAGTTCACTGGAGGAGAGCTTCGCGAAAGAAATGGTTATCGATAACCCCAGAATCAATAGCCAAAGTGAAAGAAGGGTCCATCTGCGAAGAGCGTGAAAAGCATGTCGATGAGTGACATTTGTTTTATGTCTCCAAGCGTCCAGCCAACGATCGGCTGTGTATCCAAGCCATACCGCGAGGAACACAAGGATTCGATGGTGCACGTTTAGGGTAACACAGTAGTGGACAGCGATCGCATGTTGCCAAACAGCGACGACTAGCGGGGCGTCGAGAGAAAGGCTGGTAATCCAGGTAATACTACTCCGACTCCTCATCGAAATAGTTATTGAGAGTCTGAAAGGGCTTCAAGGTCAGAGCGATTGAATCGGAAAAGCCTCCATTCCTCTAATTTACTGGCCCCGCGGGATTCATAGAAATCAATTGCAGATTTGTTCCAGTCAAGGGCGACCCACTCCATGCGAGAACAGCCTTCGCTTCGGGCGATTCCCGCAACTTCTCTGAAGAGTTTATCTCCAACGCCCTTACCCCTGTATTCATTTTCCACATAAATATCTTCTAGATAAATGCCCTTCTTCCCGATGAAAGTAGAAAAATTGTAGAAGAAAATCGCGTAGCCTATCGCGTGATTGTCTACAGTTGCGACTAAAGCTCGCGCGGCAGGACTGTCTGAAAATAGGCTCTCTTCTAGGAGCGTCTCAGTCACTTCAAGTTGATGGGTGAGCTTTTCGTACTCAGCGATCGCGCCGATCATCGCGAATATTCTTGGAATGTCATTTTTCTCTGCGGGACGGACGACTAGATTTTCGATCTTAGGCTGCATGAGAGTAACGTGCTCAATTTCTCTTGCGATATCAATAGTCGAACGCTGAAGTTTACCATTGATGAGCGCTCAGAATAGGAATCCAAATGTAGTGGTAGTCATGACCACACAATGGAGGGCTCAATCTACAGGATATGCTGGAGACGGTAATGCGCGGACGCCCTTTCTCGACTCTTTAGCCGAAGAGTCTATTGACTTTTTTCAAGCGGTAACGCCTCACCCGTTTGGCGTTTTTGCAAGGGCCGCCTTTCTGACGGGTATCGCTTGTCCTTATAATGGAATTGCCGATTACTATGATTCCTTACCCGAGAACACCCAGACCTTGGCGAATTTGTATCAGGATCAGGGATATGACACTGCTTTCTTCGGTAAGTGGCAGCTTTTCGAGCGAGATTCAAAGGCTCCGGTAGTGGGTGTTGCTCATGCGGTAGTCGAAGTCCCCGAAAACAGGAGAGGTGGTTTTTCCTGTTGGGAAGGGTTTGAATCGGGGTTTCTGCTCAATGATGGCTATTATCATGGATCCAGGATTGGACCTCCGAAGAAAATAGTGGGCTACCAGTCTGATGTGGTTATGGATTGTTGCAGAAGCTATTTGGAAGAGCGGAATTGCGATAAACCCGTCTTTGCTTTTGTGAGTCTGGATGCCCCACATCCGCCCTATAAAGAGGCTGCTTCGGGTGTGAGTCCCGTTGACCCTGATTTGTTGGTTCTCCCCAAGGAGATTCCGGAAGGCGCAGAAATTAGGTCTATTGCGAGGGAGGAACTCTCGGGTTACTACGCTCATATCGAGGCGACCGATCGAGCCATAGGAAGGTTGGTTTCCTTTTTGAAGGAGGATACGGATTGGGAAAATACCGTGTTCGTTTTTACCTCAGCTCATGGGGACATGCATGGTTCTCATGGACGGTTCCGGAAAGGGTGGCCCTACGAGGAGTCTGTTAGAGTCCCTTTATTGTTGTCATGGCCGAAGTTTTTTCCCGAGCCCCGTCGTGACCCTTTGCTCATCTCGCTGCTCGACCTAGGCCCATCATTGCTCGGGCTTTGTTTTGGGAGCGGGAAGCAAAAGCTGCGAGTTGCGGGAGCGGGTGGGGACCTTGCACCCGCGATGAAACTGCTCGCGCAAGGGCCTGAGTTTCAGCGGTTGTCCATGCCGAGTGTGCCTCCATTTGAAAAGCAATGTCCTTATTCCTGGACCGCCAAGAGAACAATTCAGAAGACCGAAGTGATAAATGACCTGGGAGAAAGTTTCACGCTGGACCATTGAAGCATCGAAGCTATTTTTGGGGCTATGGATATTAGCATTGAGCTGGAAAAAGCGATAAACGAACAAATCGGAATAGAGTTCGCGGCATCTTACGCTTATCTTTCGATGGCAGCCTACTTCGAGCGAAATGCGTTTGACGGGTTTTCAAAGTGGATGCATCTGCAAAGTGAAGAAGAGCGCATGCATGCGATGAAGTTCTACCAGTATCTCATCGATCGTGGAGGTGTTGCTCGAATCCCCAGCATTCCCGCCCCAGAATGGGATTTTGAGTCGGTTATAAAGGTTTTTGAGGCGAGCCTAGATCAGGAAAGAGAGGTAACCCGGCATATTTACGACCTCTACAAGATCGCCCAGAATGAGTCGGATTTTGCGACCGTGTCGTTCCTGAAGTGGTTTGTTGATGAGCAGGTTGAAGAGGAAAAAAACGTTTCCGACATGATCGACAAACTGGAGATGGCACACGGGAATCCCGATTCCTTGCTTCTGTTGGATAGATACGCTTTAGAGCGGAAGCCTGATTCGGAAGTCTAATTTTTACTGGACTGTGTGTTAAGTTTTCGGATTTCCGTGCGTTTATAAGCAGAATCAGGCGAGCTTTCTTGTGAAGCCGCGATGCGTCTTTGGAGCTAGGTTGTTTCGGTTTGTAGGCTAGGCAATAAATACCTTAGCTGGATTGGGTCCGCTCGCGGGGAGATTTTTAACATTTTTAAACTGCTAAACTACAATGGGTTAGATAGTTTAAAAACTGATAGGCATGCGTTTTGCTATGTGCATGGCATGATCGATCAAATTTTAGAGCGCGAGAATTATGTCCCAGCGAAAAAGATGCTGGACGTTTCTCAAGCTCGTCATGAAGCGATATCCGGAAACCTGGCCAATGCTGAGACTCCGGGATATAAGCGAGTCGACATAAAAGCGAATTTTTCCGAAGAGCTTAAGAAGCTAGCCGAGAGCAACGATGTTGAGTCGATTTCGAAGCTTCAAACCATTCTAGAGACCGACCTGAACTCCCCGAGTGTCAGACCAGACGGTAACAATGTTCAGCTTGATTCAGAGCTGTTGAAAATGAGTGAAAACGCGATGCAGTATGAGTTTCTAACTCAATACACGGCGAATTCCATGAAACGAATCAAGACCGCGATTACCGGTCATGTGCAGTAGTTGAAATTTTAAGGAGAACATAATCATGAATATTATGCCGGGACTTGAAAGCACTGCCTCTGCTCTTGCAGCGGAAAAAGTGCGTCTGGATGTAATTGGTCAGAATATAGCGAACGCCCATACGACCAAGGGGCCTGACGGGAAGCCTTATTCGAGACAGATGGTAAGCTTTGAAACGAAGCTTATGGAAATTGGGAAAAACTCGGATGGTAGTAAGAAGATGGGCACAGGAGTAAGTGTGAAGGCTATTACGGCTGACCCGAAGTCGGGCCCCCTCGTTTACAATCCAGGACATCCTGACGCCAATGAAAAGGGAATGGTGCGTCTTCCTAATGTGAACCTCACCCATGAAATGGTTGATATGATTGCCGCTTCCCGGAGCTACGAGGCTAATCTTGAAGTGGTGAGAACCGCAAAACAAATGGCTCAGAATGCTCTGAGAATAGGTAGATAGAAACTTTTTAGATTATTCAGAATAGGGAAAAACGATGATCGAGCTAAATTCAAGTATAGGTTCTCAGCAGGCTTTCAATCAGCCACTGGTCGAGTCTCTAAGGAATGCTAAGACCTTTCAGCCTAAAGAGTTAGACGGAATTGCGAAGGCCGATCCGAGTCAGTCTTTTGGTAACATGATCGGTGATCTTGTTCAAAAGGTTGACGAGAAGGGCAAGGTAGCGATGGAGGAGACGAACCGTCTCCTTTTGGGCGAAACCGACAATATCCACCAGTCAATGATCGCTATGCAGGAATCGGGTGTGGCATTCACCATGCTAGTAGAGGTGAGAAACAAGCTGGTGCAATCCTATCAGGAACTGATGAAGATGCCCGTGTAAGAAAAATTTGGAGACTTATTTAAATGGGACTAGTTAATCAATTTAAGGATCTTTGGAACCCGCTCGGGGCTAACCAGAAAGTGTCACTGATGCTGGCTGGTGGGCTTGTCGTATTGGCGATGATCGCCCTTATGGTTTGGGCGGGCCAGCCTAACATGCAGTTGCTCTACGGAAATCTGAATGCTGAGGAAGCAGGGGAAATCGTAGACAAACTTGAAAGGATGGGCGAGAAATTTGAGACCGGTAAGAATGGCAACTCGATCTATGTGGAGTCGAGCAAGGTGCATCGATTGCGGTGGGAACTTGCTTCGGAGGGACTAGTGCCATCCGGTACGGGGCCAGGTTTTGAGCTATTTGATAAGGGGAGTTTCGGGATCAGCGACTTTGTTCAGCGAACCAATTACCTGAGAGCGATTAAGGGCGAGCTTGAAAGAACAATCACTCAATTCAGCGGAGTGCGCTCGGCGCGAGTGATGGTGGTTATGCCAGAAAATAGAATTATTGTAACCAGCGAAGGTCGAGATCGTGCAAGCGCATCAGTCTTTGTGGATACAAATGGCACGATGACATTAGCGGCCGTTAACTCGATTAGGCAATTGGTAGCGAATTTAATTCAGGCTCTGAGAGCAGACGATGTGGTCGTTGTTGATAGTGCTGGGGTGGTTTTGAGTGAGGATTTAAAGAGCGACGGATTGAATGGAGGTCTTTCTAACGACGTCATCAAATATCGAAAAGGGCTAGAGGTCTATTTTACAACGAAAGTACAGTCTATGCTGGATCGTGTATTGGGGCCGCATCAATCGGAAGTCCGAGTGGCGGTAGATGTAGATACATCCTCAGTACAAACGACTGAGAAAAGCTTTGACCCTGAAGGGGTGCTGCGTTCGTCGGTAGTCGAAGAGCAAAAGACGGTTGAAAAGGAGTCAGATGGGTCCCTTGCCGCGGTGGCGGGATCCACTTCCAATATCCCGAGTTCTGGGAATGGCTCAGGAGGCTCTTTCACCGATCGTGAAGATTCGACGGAGCAGAAGACGGAAAATTACGAGATTGGCGAGGTTGTGAGCAATCGGGTTCAAAGTCCCGGGTCAATCAAACGCCTGACGGCTTCCCTATTGGTATCGATGCGAACGGATGAGCAGGGAGGGGCCTTGCCCCGAGAGCCAGCGGAACTCCAGGAATTGCGTCAGATTGTGATTAACGCATTAGGCATTCAGTTGAAGGAGGGGGAAACGGCTGAAGGCTTGGTAACGGTTAACGAAATGGTTTTTGCCGCTGATCCGATCGCCTTGCAGACGCAATCTATGAATCAGGGTTTCGATCTAAATAAGTGGATTGAACTAGGGAAGAGTTTTGTCGGGTTGGTACTAGGATTAGGAGTAATCGTATTTTTCATACAAATGCTTAAGAAAACCAAACCTCAGGAGATTTCAATCGAAGTTCTTCAACCTGAGCAGGTTCTCCAAAACCGGAAGTTGGAAGACAATGGAACGGTCACGCCTGAGATGCTCAATGAGCTAATAAGGCAGAAACCCGCTAATATTGGCGTCTCGTTGCGCGAATGGATAGCTGAACCGGAAAGCAGATAATCGATATGCCTGGAACTTACGACAGATTAACGCGCACGCAAAAACTGGCGACCTTCCTTATTGTAATTGGTCCGGAAGCAGCCGCTCATTTACTCAAGCAGTTTGAAGATGAAGATGTAGAGGTCCCCTGTAAGGAAATGACCTCTATTAAAGCAATTGAAGAGGAGGATCAGAAGCGAGCGATTGAAGAATTTTCAGGGGTGATTCTATCAAGCTACGGATCGTTGCTCGGTGGACCCTTCTACACTCGTAAAGCTTTAGAAATAGCAAAAGGGGATTTCAAGGCCACTAGCATTCTTGAGCGCATCGCTCCTTCCAGCAATTCAGCTGAAGTAATTAAGGAAATTGAGCAAATGGAGCCTCGTCAGATTTTTAATCTGATCAAGACGGAGCAGTCCCAGACAGTTGCATTTGTTCTGTCCTATTTGGAGAATGACAAGGCAGGGCCGATTTTAGGCATGTTCAATCAGGAACTGCGTGAGGAAGTGATCGAACGTCTAGGTATGTTGGAGCCTACCTCTCTTGAGATCATCAACAAAGTAGCCAATTCACTTAGTAAGAATTTGGATACTGGTGGTAAGGTTACTATGAACCGGAGTGGTGGTGTTCGGATGGTTGCGGACTTGCTCAATACCTTGGAGAAAGACGACAGCAAAGAGATTCTCTCAAATATCGAGGAGCGAAATCCTACTTTGGGATCCGAAATTCGAAAGAAAATGTTCAGCTTCGACGATCTCATTCGTCTCGAACTTCCCGACTTGCAAAGAATTATGCGCGAAGTCGACTCAGGGGATCTTACGATATTTCTCAAATCCGCATCCGAATCGCTGCGTGATTTCATTATGCAAGCCGTTTCCAAGAGAGCAGCAGAAACTTTATCGAATTGGCAAGCGATGTGCTAGAAGGATATGTAACCGGCATTTTGTTACAGAAAAGTTATCGGCGACTAGACGTTCAGACCATGAAAAACAGACTAATCAATCCAGCCCCGGCTTTTGACTTTGATAAGGGTCGGCCGCTCATGCGGATTGGGTATGGCATACACCCAACTGTCGTGGGACTGCTTGATCAGCCTGTTTTTGTCGTTTCGTAGATTAGTAGTATTGGTATATGGGTATATAGTAGTTGTTTTCGGGGTGGTTCCCGAAAGCAAAGGAAGCTCCTAGCATTGCTAGGGGCTTTCTTCTTTTAAAGGAGTGTCCTACAGGCGATTGAGAGAGTCGGGACGGTCGTTGTGACGATGGGTCTAGGTTAGTTTCAGGCGAAGGAAAGCTGAAAGGGAGCCATCGAAGCCTCGAACGATGGAATCCGAGCTTCCTCCCGGGCGTCCAACTCAATTGAGGATTCCTGAAACGCAATATTGACATGACGCGGTCGCCCGCTATCGGTATGCAGCTTCGACTTTCCGGAGAGATGGCAGAGTGGTCGAATGCGGCGGTCTTGAAAACCGTTGTACCGAAAGGTACCGGGGGTTCGAATCCCTCTCTCTCCGCCACTTCAAAGAAGTGGCTTTATTCGAGGGATGAGAACCCCCGGAGGGGGTTTGACGGAGCGCAGCGGAGATGGCGCAGCAATCCCTCTCTCTCCGCCACTTCAAAGAAGTGGCTTTATTCGAGGGATGAGTTCCGAGCCGAAGGCGACAAGACCGGGCTCGAAGAGAACCGGACCACTCCCGGAGGGGGTTTGACGGAGCGAGGAACTAGCGTAGATGGGACACGCGCAGCGTGGGTCCGCAGGCCTTGGCTCTAGCCAACCAATCCCTTTCTTCATCGCTTCGCTCTTCAGGTGTCGTCGCTCTGCTCCTCGAACCTCTCCGCCATTCTGTGAATGGCTCCTCTCAAGGGATTAGTTCCGAGCCGAAGGCGACAAGACGGGGCTCGAAGAGAACCGGACCACCTGCTTGGACCCCACTATTTAGCCCGATACGGGTTCTTCCGTCATTATCGCGCCGGGCGGTGGCACAGCATTCTTGCCATGAACTTGAGGCTTGGAAGTAGCCGAATGGGCGAACCTCTTTGGAGATTCGGCTTACTTCGAATGAGAATAGGATAGTTTTGCTTTCTGCTCCGAACCTCGGAGATAGGTCAAGGTGTAGGGATGTGTCCCTTTTTCTAAAAGCGCCTTTCCTTGGGTTGCGCGAATGCCATTGGCAACCGATTCATTGTCGACTACGACCGTATCGTGCAGGCGAAGAATGGCCCCTCCATCCGACTCGACGTTGAATTGGTATTCTCCCGTTGTTTTAATGTTAACGAAGCCTTTGAACTCTGCTGCTCCTCCTTTATCAATTTCCAGTTTGGAAACATCTACATGGGACGATGATCCACCTTCTGCTACTTCGAGGCCAAAGGTTTGAGGAACCCAATGAAAGGGCCCGTGGTAGGTTTTCCATTCTACGCGCTCAATATTTCGATCTGTATCGATTCCGGGGATGGGGGCATTGTCGTAAGGGCGAGGAGCGCTTTCACTTGGACGACGAATTCGCAGCACTCGATCCTTCATCCGCTGCTGGAGCGTGGTGAAGTACTCATTGCTTCCTGAAAGATCCATGCTTTCACGCACGTCGTTTTTGACATCGAAAATCATAAAATCATCCGCGTGGCTTTCAATGCCTGTACGGATTCCCTTGTATCCATCAACGAACACAACCTGCATTTGCTGGCGCACTCGATCCCGGTGATACGAATCGAATTCAGCATAAGCGGGGGTATTGCGAGTGTTCAGGTACTCTACGTATACGGTACTCTCGCGAGCGGTACCTTCGCCAGATAGAAACGGGAGCAGGGAAACGCCATCGGAAATAGCTGGCGCCGCCAACCCCGATACGTTGGCCAGAGTGGGTAGCCAGTCATGAAATTGAGAAGGCGTGGAGTTAATGGATTGGGCTGGAATGCTTCCAGGCCAACGAACCAGAGTCGGCATGCGTATACCCCCTTCCAATACATCTCGTTTGATACCGTGGAAAGGTCCGAAGGAATCGAAGGAGCTGGCATTGTAGGTAAGACCTTCGATGTAACTTTCGCGATGCGGGCCATTGTCGCTGGTAAACACCACTAGCGTGTCGTCATCGATGCCGAGATCCTTCAGGGTTTGAATCACGTCGGCGACCGAAGAGTCAATTCGACGAACCATGGTGGCGAAGCGCTTCTCCTGCTCAGTCCAGTCCTGCTTGGCATAGTCCGGGTGAACCCAGGAATCGATTGTATCCCCGATGGTATTGATCATTTTTCCGGCTTTGCCGATCCATTGCACCCCGCCGTTTATGCCTCCACCTTCTGGGTACGATGTGGAAGGAACGTGCAAGGCAGCGTGAGGAGTGCTGTGCGCCAAATACATGAAGAAGGGTTGTTCCGGTTTCGCCTCTCTGTGCTCTACAATCCATTTCTTAGCAAACGCGGTGAACAAGTCCGTAGTGTAGGAACCAGTTAATTCCTTATCCAGGCGCTGTTCGTTGTGAAAGACGGGTTTGCCTGTGCGGTGTAGCTCCGAGTCGCCTCGCGGATAGTCGTCGCCCGGGTATTGAGTATGGCCATCGCGGTGTTTTACGTAGCCGAAAAATTCGTCGAATCCCCGAAGAGTCGGATAGGCTACCCATTGGTCCCTATCGTACTTTTCACGATCCCCTCCAGGCAGACCATATTTACCGACCATGGCGGTGCGGTAACCCGCTTGCTTGAGAACGGTCCCCAGATTGTGGGAGTCGGCCAGGGCCTTATCAAATTGGTTGTCCCGAATAGGCTCATGCCCCTGGTGTCGTCCTGAAAGGAGAGATGCGCGAGACGGGGCGCAGACAGGCGCTGGGCAATAGTGCTGGCGCAATTGCATGCCCCCTGCGGCAAACTGATCGAGCTTCGGTGTAGCATGTTTGCGGCCCTGCTTGCGGTCGTTTTGATAAAAGACGCCTAGGTCTCCCCAGCCGAGGTCGTCAACCAGAATGAAAATAATATTGGGCTGATGATGCTCCGCTTGGGTCATTGTCGGGCAAAAGACTGAGACAATGAGGAGCAAGGAAGCCCAAAGGGATCGGAAGTTAGAATAGTTCATAGAGTAATTTATTGAGATGCAGTGATTGAAGGTGGCATAGTCGGAATGCCAATCAAATAAGCCCATTATCCGGGTCGCAGTCTTTGATGTCTTTTGAAAAGTCACGCCCCAATCGAGTTGCTTAGCTGGGTTCAGTGGCCCCTTGTGCAATTATCAAGGCTCGGTGAAGACCTTCTCGGAACCTCCTATCACTTTGAGGCTTGTTCTGCGATCGAACCACTGTTTTAAACAGAACGTTAGTGGTTCCGTTTTAGAAACTCTATTTTTCTCGATCTATGACTTCATCGACTCGCAGTTCCCGAACCGAAGCAAAGGAAACCAGGCTGATCGTCAGCTTTGGGTTCGAACTGGCGCGTCGTTTGGAAATCGGAAAGGTCGTTGTACTGGCCGAGCTTTTGACGGATCGAAGATTGGTTGAGAAGCATCGCGAAGAGGAGTCGATTATCTGGGTGACGGATAAACCGGATTCTATCGAAGTGGACCAGTCTCGTGGGGATACCTGTGTTAGCATTCCGCGAAGCCCGGCCGGTCGAATGGACCAGGTGTCTCTGGCGTTAATCATCGCCGTCATGAATGGAACAGTCACGGATGACGAGACGGTGGTTTGCTTGATCGGGGTGGCGGGATCCAAGCGCTTGGACAATCTGTTGCTGGCGAATCCCAAAAGGGACTTTGACTGGTTTAGCAATCACGCCGTGTCTGAAAATTGTAATCTGCCTATCTCGCAGGAATTTGTTCGGCTGATCGATATCGCCTTGAAGTTTGCGGCGGAAGGTCGTGAAGGGAAACCGATTGGGACGGTATTCCTGTTGGGAGATATTAAGGAGATGAATACGGTCTCTCGGGCCTTGATTCTAAATCCTTGTCAGGGTCACCCCAAAAAATACCGAAGTATCCACGACGGCGATTTTGTCGAGACGATGCGAGAGTTTTCCGCACTTGATGGAGGGTTTCTCGTCGATACGAAAGGCACAGTGGAGAGGGCTGGAGTCTACCTGGATGCCCCGGTTACCAAGAAAGTGAAAGTGCAAAAGGGACTAGGTTCCCGACACTTGGCTGCTGCCGCGGCCACCGCCAAGATCAGCGCATTGGCGATCGTCATCTCTGAATCCTCGGGCACAGTCACCGTCTTTTTTGACGGCTCTAAGGTCCTCTCGTTGAATCGTCCGGCGGACTAGGGCTATGGGTTTCATTCGCCCGAGATTCGGTTTCCGGCGAACCCAATTTTGATACTTCTTCCGACAAGAAGATCCGGCTTATATTTCAGCCACATCCCAGATGGGTTTCTCTTGAAATACCGAGCTGAGTGAATCAATTGAAAGTATGGCGACGAATCGGAGATCCGCAATTGTGATGGCTGGAAAGACGGAGGACCATGCGTCTCTGTTTAGGAGGATTCGGTTCTCCGTGCACGATCCGGTGGCCCTGATCGAGCTGGATGAAGGAGCGGAGCGAATTCTCATATTGCGCGATATTGAAATGGAACGGGCGAAGCAGCAGGCTCGAGTGACGCAAGTCCATTGTCCGGCTGACTTTTCTCCGGCGGAGGGACTGTCTGGCGATCGAGCGACCGCGACCGCACAGGCGGTAGCCGAATGCTTGCGAAGATCCGGAGTGGAGGTCGTAACCGGCGACCGCTTGCTGCCTCTAATCTATGTGGATATGATTCGTCGAGTCGGGATCGAGGTCGAGTATGATCCAGACCTAGGTGTTCTGGATAGGCGGCAAAAGGATGAGGAGGAGATTGCCTGCCTGCGGGAATCGCAGCGGGTTACCGAAGAGGTGATCGAACGGGTTTGCCGCTTGATAGCCCATTCCGAGGCGGATGCGGATGGCGTTTTGGTAAACGATGGCAAACGTCTCACTTCTGAATACATTCGAATGTACGTCGACCAGTTCTTTATGGAGCGCGGCTTTACGAACCCACCTGCAATCATCGCGGGAGGGCCTCCCGCATCCGATTGTCACAATATTGGATGGGGGGAGTTGAAGACCAGTACGCCGATCATTGTGGATATCTTTCCGACAAATCGAGCCACCCGCTTTTGCGGCGATTGCACCCGAACTGTGGTGCACGGCGACATTCAGGATGAAGTCGCTAAAATGCATGAGGCCGTCGCCTTGGCCAAGACTGAGGCGATCGATGCCATCAAAGCGGGAGTGACGGGTCAGTCCGTGCATGAAGCGACCCTTGCGGTGCTCACTCGTTTTGGATACGGAACCCGGTTACCGACCCCGGAAGATCCCGATACCTATTGTGGAATGACCTGTGGGACGGGGCACGGAATTGGCTTGGAGGTGCACGAGCCGCCGCTTCTGGATTTCAAGGGTCCAGAGTTGCTTGTGGGCGACGTCCTTACTATAGAACCCGGATTGTACTGCCAGGCGATTGGCGGTGTTCGTCTGGAGGATATGGTTGTTGTCCGCGAAGGTGGTTGTGAGAATTTGAATACGCTTCCGGAAGGGCTTGATTGGAGTTAGAGAGTACCCAATAAGTCGTATTCAACCCGGTATTCACACCGCTTTCATTAAAATTTTCTAATGTAGGTCGTCTCGTCAAAGACCCCCGGCAAGTCGGTGGCTGAGGCGGCTTTCTAATCATCGGCGGGTCAGCGACGCCGCCCTACAGTTCGATTCACGCGAAAAATTCCTTAATTGGATACTCTCTCAGGGCTCTTTACAGAGCAGTCTTAGCGTTTGGGGCTTATTCGAGGAACCGTTTTTGATTGGGCAAGACGCTCAAATAGGTGGTTCACATTGGGGCGCTGACTGCGGATGTGCTGTTGTAGATAATTGCGGGCGGCTTCTTTTTCTCCTTTGAGCAGCGCTCTCAGAATTTTACTGTGCTCTGCCGCCTTGTCCTCGATCACTGAGGTGGCGACTGTGGAGTAGGAAAACAGGTAGCTGTAGTAGATTCCGAATTTGGCAAAGAAGGACTGGATGTATCGGTTTTCGGATTTTTCAATCCAGTATTGGTGAAGTCCGTTGTCGAGTCTTGGCTTCCCATTCGCGTTGGGGGAGTTGGCAGCCAAAAACTGTTTTAGTCGTTCAGGCTCCAGTCGGTTTGCTGCGAGATCGAGCGCTTTTAGCTCCAAGGTTTCTCGAACATCAATGTAGTCCAGCATGTCCTTCTCGCTGTAGGGATGCACGAGCCAGCCACGGCGGGGGACTCTTTCGATCAGTCCGGCACCAGCCAGCCGATTGAAAACCTGGCGAATGACGGTTCGTCCCACGCCGTACTGTTTAGCGGCCGGTTCTTCCCTCAAGTAGACGGGCTCCCCTCGAATGCCAAGTTGGATGACCTCTTCAGTGATCAATTCGTCCCAATTCTGTAGTTGGATTCCTTTGCTCGAAGTTCGCTTTTTCGAAGTCTTTTTTGCGCGGCGTCTCGGGTTAATTCTCAATCTTCCATTTTGGCCTTTAATAATAAATTTAGAATCAATCAGATTCTCAAGAGCCACGCGAACTGGAGTTAAGCTAACTTCGTATTCATCAGCTAGCGCAGTTAGGGTCAGACTTGGCGGCAACGAAGCCCCATTTCTGATTCTCTCGGTCAGGTCCTTTTCAATGTATTGGGAAATATTCACGTAGTGGATCGATCCTATGGAGCTATATGGGCGCCTGGTCAATTTTAAGTTAGGTCGAGACCGGTTGGACTATGTGATTTACTATTGTGTGCAATATCAAATTGACTCAATAAGGAGGGGTGAGTCAACTAACTGTGAGACCTTTCCTATTTCATTCGCATTCGATGGTATTACGATGAAAGATCATATCTCTCTCCCAGGTTCGACTACTTTTCCGTTCATGGAGCGATTAGCCTTGCTCATCGTATAAACGCTATGAAAAAGAGCATCACTCAATTTTCTATCTTTGTCGTCTGTTTATTGGCAGCGGAAATTTCGTTTGGGGACGATTCAAAGAGTAGGCCCAATATTTTGTTTATCATGTCTGATGATCATACTACTCAGGCATTCGGGGTTTATGGATCGAGACTGGCGTCCCTGAACCCGACTCCGCACATCGATCAGTTGGCTCGTGAAGGAATGCGCTTCAATAAGGTGTTTTGTAACAACTCCATTTGTACCCCTAGCCGTGCCTCCATCATCACCGGGCAGTATCCGCAGACCAATGGAGTGCTGGACTTGTTGGGCCGGATCGCTCCGGAACGACAGTACCTTCCCATGGAAATGCGAAAGGTGGGTTACGAGACCGCAATGATTGGCAAGTGGCACTTAAAGGAAGAACCGGCTACGTTCGATTACTACAATGTATTGCCGGGTCAAGGACGTTACTACGATCCAGTCACAAGGGATGCGTCTAAGGGCGCTTGGCCGGACAATGTAGTGGAGCACCAGGGACACTCTTCCGATGTCATAACCGATCTGAGTCTTGATTGGCTCAAGGACCGGGACAAATCGAAGCCCTTCTTTCTTATGCACCATTTCAAAGCGCCGCATGATATGTTCGTGAATGCGAAGCGATACGATTCCTATTTGGAAGATGTGGATATTCCCGAGCCGGACAATTTATACGACCAACCTGCCGCTGGATTCGGCTCTGTTTCCACTCGTGGGTATGATGACAGCTTGGTCAGCACCATTGGCGCGTCGGTTTCCAAACGAAATAATCAATGGGGGTTAGGGCAAAGACTCGGTATCGATGAATCCATACCTGAGCCGGAATACACGTCCGTCGTATACCAAACTTATCTGAAGCGATACCTGCGTTGCGTCAAAGGCGTGGACGATAATGTGCAGCGGCTAGTCGAGTACCTGAAAGAAGAAGGCATCTACGACAACACCCTGATCATCTATACGGGAGATCAGGGGTTCTTCCTCGGTGAACATGACCTTTTCGACAAGCGATGGATGTATGAAGAGGCGATGCGAATGCCCTTTATCGTTCGCTATCCTGATTCGGTCGAAAGTTGCAGCCAGAGTGACCTGCTAATTAATAACACGGATTTTGCTCCCACTTTGATCGACTTTGCGGGAGGGAAGGTACCTGGCTTCATGCAGGGTAAAAGTTTTGCCCGGACCCTGAAAGGGGAAAGGGAAAATGAGTGGCGGGAAGCCACCTACTACCGGTATTGGATGCACATGGCTCACAAGTTGGGAACTCCTGCTCACTTCGGGATTAGGACCAAGAAGTACAAGCTCATCTTTTTCTACGGGGTGGATTTCGAAGACCCTCCTCGCCTAAACTATTGGGGATCGCAGGCGGATATTGTTACCCCGCCAGGTTGGGAACTCTATGACGTGAAGAACGATCCTCATGAAATGAATAATCTGTACGGAAATCTGGAATACGCGGGAATAATCGCAGAGCTAAAGAATAAATTGAAATCGCTCCGGGAAGATTTGGATGAAACGGATGAAGATTATCCTCACATTCAGAAGATCATTGATCTGCACTGGGGTGATTGAGCGAGGTTCCTATAGTTCCGATTTTCTAACGGATCCGTTTAAGGGTGGCTCATTGTATCCGCCCGGAAAAATTGTCGCCTCGACGAGACGACCTACATGGAATTGTAGGGCGGGTCGATGACCCGCCTTTGAAGGTGAAGCACCCGCGACCTTACCCCATCTTGGATACTACGCTTATTCCTCGATCACCCAATCATTAGGAGCCTTAAAGCTGTCCGCTCCTGCTCGGTAATGCGGGATTCCTGAGATTTTCAGCCTGTAGTGTTCGCGGAGGTCTTTCAGCATCGCTGAGGCGCGTTCCGATTCTTTCCTCACAAGATTGGTTTTTTCAGCGGGGTCGCGATCAAGGTTAAAGAGCTCTATGGAAGGGGGGCCATCTGGTTTTGCCGGGTCGGCTTGGGCGGGTAGTCCGTTCACAAGGACAAGCTTCCAAGCTCCGTCGGTTAGGGCGAATTTGTTACTGGGTGCTCCTTGGGCGACATAGGAGTACCATTTTCTTGGCAGGGCCTTAGCTTTCTCCTGGATGATAGGCAGCAGGTTGATTCCATCCAATGGATTGGGATCGGCTGTAATAAGACCTGCGATGGCTTTGAGCGTTGGATACACATCGATGTAACCCATGACCGCGTCAACTGCACGTCCTCCTTCGATGCCGTTGGGCCACCGAATAACGGCGGGAACGCGAATACCCCCTTCATAGGTCGAACTCTTGCTACCGCGGTAGGGTCCATTGTTGGCGAAGCTTACGCCTCCGTTGTCACTAAGGAAAAGTACCACGGTGTTGTCGGCGACACCTTTTTCGTCGATTGCTTTGAGAATTTGACCCGTCACTTGGTCCATCGAGTCGAGCATGGCAAAGTACACCCGTTGGCGTTCATTCGTTATGTGTGCGTACTTGGCGACATCCTCCTCTTTGGCCTGCAAAGGCAGGTGAGGGGTGGTGAAGGGGACGTAGCAGAAGAACGGTTTGCCGGAGGGACTTTCCTCAATGAAACGGACGGCTTCCTTACCGATGAGATCGGTTACGTATCCCTCTTCGCGGACGGTCTCCCAGTCGCGATGCCAGTCCAGCTGCTTTTCGCGTTCATGCGTAAAGTAGTCGAAGGTTCCGTTGTAGCATCCGGTAAAGTGAGTGAATCCGCGATTTAGGGGAAGTAGCTCCTTTTTGTAGTGACCCAAGTGCCACTTGCCGAATGCTCCACGGCGTTCGTAACCTGCGTTCGACAGCATTGCGGCGATTGTTTGTTCTCTGGTAGGCAAGCCCCATTTCCTCCAAGGGGTTATAACCGATTCCGCCATTCCGTAGCGAATGGGCCATCTCCCAGTCATCAGACCCGCACGAGTGGGCGAGCAAAGCGGGGCTGTATAGAAACGCTGTAGCCTCACGCCTTCTCTTGCCAGTCGGTCAATGTTGGGTGTTGCGGCTTGACCCCCATTGTACCCAACATCCCCATACCCAAGGTCGTCAGCCAGGATGATGACGATATTGGGCTTGGCTGATTTGCTTTTAGATTGGGCAGGTATGGCTGCCCATGCCATCAGGGTTGCTAGTAGGGTAGAGAGGATTGGCCTGAACCGTGTCATGGGATGTTTGCAATCGGGTGGAGGACTTAAAGCCAATCGTGTCGAGTTCGTAAGGTTTGGCAATGACCTTTTGGTCATGGCTCCACCTTAAAAGATTTGCTAGCCCATGTCGCTTCGCTCAAGATAACTTTGATCCCTATGTATTTCGTCCAGCGTCTCGTTCTTGTCCTGATACTCGCCTCTGGTTTTGCCCGAGCCTCGGACCGTCCCAACGTTCTCTTTATCGCTCTTGATGATTTGAATGACTGGATCGAGCCGATGGGAGGCCATCCTCAAGCGATTACGCCCAACCTGACACGATTAGCCGAGTCCGGAATGCTCTTTAACAATGCCCACTGTCCGGCTCCGGCGTGTAACCCATCTAGATCTGCTATCTTTACGGGTCGATCGCCGCATGTCTCAGGCATGTATTCCAATCGTCAGAAAATGCGCGAAATCATGCCCGACGCGGAGTTGCTACCCAAATATTTTTCCAAGGAAGGTTACTGGTCAGGCGGTTCAGGGAAGATGCTACATTACTTCATCGATGCCGATTCCTGGGATGAATACTACCCGGCCAAGGAAACGGAAAATCCCTTTCCACCTCACATCCCTTGGGGCGAGCGACCCAAGTCGCTACCGCGGGGCGGACCCTGGCAGTATGTGGAAACGGACTGGCATGCGTTTGATGTTACCGATGACGAATTCGGCGGTGACTCCAAAGTGGCCGACTACGTGAGCGGGAAACTTATGGAGGAACATGACAAGCCCTTCTTTCTCGCCTGTGGTATTTATCGGCCGCATGAGCCTTGGTTTGTGCCGAAGAAATACTTCGATCTGTTTCCTCTAGAAGACGTTCAACTGCCTCCTGGCTATAAGGAAGACGATTTGGATGATCTGCCGCCATCCGGCAAGATGGCAGGCCCCAACCGCTACTTTGCCCATATTCGCGACCACGGCCAGTGGCGTCAGGGAGTACAGGCCTACCTCGCTTCCATTGCTTATGCCGATGCCATGCTGGGACGCGTTTTGGACGCGTTGGACAAAAGTCCCCATAAAGGGAATACCATTGTCGTTCTTTGGAGCGACCATGGCTGGCATCTGGGGGAGAAGCAGCATTGGCAAAAATTCACTATGTGGCGCGCGGTCACTCGTATTCCCCTTATCGTCAAAGTCCCGCACGGCGTTTTCGGTCTGCCGCAAGGCACGACACCTGGAAGCGTGTGTTCCCGACCTGTTAACCTGCTCAGCTTGTTCCCGACTCTTGTAGAGCTCTGTGGCCTTCCAGGGAAAGCTGACAACGATGGGCCGAGTATAGTGCCGCTGCTCCGCAACCCAAATGCAAGGTGGCCGCATGTCTCCGTCACTCATTCCGCTCGACCCAAGACATTCGGTCTCAGTGCAGAAGGGTGGCGATACATTCACTATGAAAATGGGGACGAAGAACTCTACGATGTGGAATCGGATCCCTACGAATGGACGAACCTAGCCGCTGAGCCAGTGCACAAAGCTAAACTCGAATCGTTGCGAGCACTGGCTCCAACGGAATTCGCGCCCTATGTGGCGGCCAGTCCCCTATCGTTGGGTCAGCTGTCCTGGCATCCGGCGAGCGAAGGGCCAGCGCCCGCTTCCAAGCGGGATGGAGGAACGTTTGACATATTCTTTTTCAATGAGCGACCCACTGGAGTGCGTCTTTTCAAGATGGGTACAGATGGTGAACCGGAACCCTTTGGTGAGATCGCAGCGGGAGATCAAACGAAACAATCAACGGAGCCGGGAGAGGTGTGGCAGATAGCAGATTTGTCCGGCCAACCGCTCGGACATTTCGTGGTCGACGACCGCAGCGCGCGTGCGATGATCCCGGCTTATTAGCGGGTGGATATTGTGTAATATCTATTAGCTCAGGAATCAGATGAGATCCTAGGAACTGACTCCTTAGCCTCATCTGTTGAGCTACAAAGTTGTAGAAACCGAAGGTCTTGTGTGGTTCGCCGAGCGAGGATGAAAAAAATCTGGCGTTCGATCGCTGATCCAAGTTATCAATTAGTTCTATCCCATGGTACCTTCTTTATCCCGTCGTAATTTCATAAAAGCGAATTCAGCCCTGGCCGCGTTTTCGATACTTCCTTCTGGTCTGTGGTCCCGTTCACCCAACTCGAAGCTGGCCACTGCCCACATCGGGATTGGAGGAAAGGGCTATACCGATACTACAAATATCGCAAGCGATCCAAGAACCGAGGTGATCGGCCTGTGCGATGTCGATTTACGAACGCTCAAAGGGAAGGATGCGCGCGATGTGCGAAGGGGACGCGGGCCCCTTCACTTCGCTTCGGCCAAAAAGTTCCAAGACTACCGTGAGCTGTTTAGTGAATTGGGTGACACGATCGATGCCGTTTCTATATCCACGCCCGACCATACCCACTACCCAGCCACTCTGGCAGCGATGGAACTCGGGAAACACGTCTACACGCAAAAGCCCCTGACCCACAATATTGCCGAAGCGCGTCACCTGATGGAGGTTGCTCGGAAAAACGGCGTAGTGACTCAGATGGGTATCCAGAATAAGGCTACTCAGGGCTATCGCATGGCGACCCATTTCATACGCAGTGGCGTCATCGGTAAGATTGCCAAGGTCTATGTCTGGTCCTTTAAAGACTGGGGGTATGATGGGGTCCCATACGCAGGTGAAGATCCGGTGCCCGATTATCTAGATTGGAACCTGTGGCTAGGAACCGCACCGATGCGCTCGTACCAGGAAGGCAAGTATCATCCCGGCCAATGGCGCCGATACCTAGACTACGGAAGCGGAACTCTGGGGGATATGGGTGTGCACATTTTCGATACGCCTTTTGATGCACTCCGCTTGGAACCGCCGGTCTGGGCCGAAGCCCGTTGTCGCGAATCGAACGACTTTAGCTTACCCACCCAATCGATCATCCGGCTCGGATTTAAACCTACCGCCTTGACTACCCAAGACTTTGAGTGGACCTGGTGGGACGGCGCCCTGTCACCGCCCATGGGCCCGGATTTGGATCTGCCAAACGGGGAATCGCTACCGAGGCAAGGAGCGATGTTTGTCGGTGAAGCCGGGCGTATGCTCCTCCCCCACATAGCAGGTCCGCGATTCTTTCCCAAATCGATTTACGAAACGCTTAAAAAGCCCGACATCGATCCCAAACTGAGTCACTATACCCAGTGGATAGATGCCATCTACGGGGGTGACGAAAAGCCGGCTGCACACTTTGACTACTCAGGCAAAATGATTGAATCCGTACTGCTGGGTACGATCGCCGGCCGCTACCCAGGCAAGCGTGTCCAATGGGACACTACAAGAGGTGAGGTTACTAACATCCCGGAAGCCAACCAGTTTGTCGCCATGCGGCATCGAGCTTTCTAGTTCTAGTCATTGGACTATCTCCCTAGAAGGATGAGCGAATGTCGTAGACTGGAAGGCTAAGAAGATTGCCATAGGGATCACTATTCGAGGTATTGGCGACGGGTATATTGATAGCGGCTTGAATAATTCGGTTTCTAAAGGATTTCGATTTTTCAGTTTTCGCAATCGGCGGCCTGAATAAACCCTGCAATCAGTGACGCCAAGCGTTAACGTAGAATGGATTTCTTTGGTTCTTCTGCGGTCATGCCTTGCTTCGCTTGAACATTTTCTTGCTCGTTAATACAGAGGCTTGTTGTAAGCTACGGAATATAAGTTATGATTGAGTCGAAAGGTTTCTGAAGCACACTCGTGATATTGAACGACACCCTCATCGGTCAGCTACCCATGCCAGGTCTTCTCGCTGACATCATCCTTATGCTACACGCAGGAATTGTCATGTTTGTCGTAGTTGGCCAGATACTGATCCTAGTGGGGTGGTTGCAAAATTGGAATTGGGCGCGTTCTTTCTGGCTGAGATTCCTGCACTTGGTAACAATCGTTATTGTGGTGGTACAGTCTTGGCTGGGGCAGTTGTGTCCGCTGACCATCTGGGAACAGCAACTCCGAGCTGTGGCAGGGAAAGCCGCACACGACAAATCATTCATGGAATTCTGGCTGTCCCGGATTCTGTTTTACGATTTACCCTGGTGGGCGTTTGTAGTGGCTTACACTGCCTTTGGCCTGCTGGTGCTTGTCACTTGGTGGCGGTTTCCACCTGTAAGCAGACGGGCGAGGCAAAAACCCCAACAGTGAGAGTAGAAGAGAATGGCTTTGATTTCCCCTCTACTTCAATTTTGCTCGCCATTTTAGGTGCCCGGTTGGTTGGAGAACCCTGCGACTAGAGTGCAGGGAGTATTCTAGCGGATTAAATTGTTCCGATTTGTTTGTGATGGGTAAAGATAGTTAACCGAAACCCTTTGGCGAGATAGACGCCGGAGATCAGACGAAACAAACAACAGGGCCAGGATAAGTGTGGTTGATAAGCGCTATGTCCCAACAGACTTTTGGAGATTTCCTAGTCGATGATCGTACGGCACGGGCCCTGATTCCGGCAGAGTAGTTTGGATTTTTTTACTGGCTAGAGAAGGGTGGGTAATGAAGACCTTCTAATTTCTCGAGAGTCATTTTATGGATTGGAGCAAATCGAGGAAGTCTCTGAGCGAGCACATGCCACCTTGTTTCGAGAGGCTGGGTTTCGTGGCTTTGGAAATCAGGAATCGCTTGCTGGCCCCGATGAGGTCGGAGGTTTTGCAAAGCCGCGCATAGTCGCTCGAATTCGGGTTGGTTGTCAGCTTGATCTCAAGGCTCCACCGTTCGGCTCCGAAGTCGACTACGAGGTCGATCTCGTACTGGTCGCTCGTTCGGAAATGATACAAGTCATGCGCGATGCCACGCGCGTTCAATTCCCGTTCGATTTGTTCGACGACGAAGCCTTCCCAGCTTACTCCCACCCAAGGTTGATTTTGAAGCTGCTCCTTTGTTGCGATGTTAAGTAGGGCATGTAGCAATCCGCTGTCCCTCCAATACATTTTTGGGCTTTTGACCAACCGCTTTTTTATATTCGCGGAGTAGGGAGGCAGTCGCCGGATGAGGTAAGCTCCTTCTAGGAAATCAAGGTAGCTGTTGATTGTTTTCGCATCGAGCCCCATGCTGCCTGCCAGTTGAGCCGTATTCGTCAAATTGCCATGAAGCGCTGCCAACATCTTCATGAGTTTTAAGGTAACAGCCGGGCGAGCGGGGAGCCCCCAGCGCGGTAGATCTCGCTGAGCGAGTAGTTCCAGGTAGTTTCTTTGCCAATCCCCGAAGGCTGATGGCTTTATGACTCCCCCATCTGGGTATCCGCCTTTTAACCACAGTCTATTCTCGTGTTTCGATTCGATTTCCATTAAGTTTAGCGGAGATAATTCGACGAGCGCGATTCTGCCTGCTAAAGATTCCGAAACGTGTTTGGTGAGACTGGGCGAAACCGATCCAGAAAGAAGGAATCGTCCGTTGCGTTTTCGATCTTCATCAATCGCCCCGCGTAGCCTGGCGAAGATTCCTGGTTCTTCTTGGGCTTCATCGAGTATCGTCAATTCGTCGCTTTGGGCGATCGATTCCCACTCGATGTCTAAGCGAAGCTGATCGGCTTCTTGTTCTAGATCGAAGTATCTTGAAGCGAATGTCTTCGCCAGAGTGGTCTTTCCGCATTGGCGTGGGCCCAAGATGGCCACAGCAGGGTACTCCTGGAGCCGTTGAGCCACGATTTTGCGAATTGTTCTCTTGAACATATTTTGCAAAAAAGGAATTTTTTCCAGATTTGCAAGAATAAAGCATGCGTAAGTCGAGATTAAAGAGTCGAAGGTCAGACTGTTGCCACAGGACTCACAGGTAAACTGCCCGTGCTACTTTTAATTAGGCAATTTGGTAGGGCATGAATGGGCGTTCCTATGGCGAGGAAATTGAGACTGGAATACCCTGGCGCGATCTATCATGTGATTAATCGCGGAAACTATCGCTCGTGGGTGTTTGAGAGAGAGGGAGCCAAGAAGTCTTTTCAGAAGGCTCTCTTCGAGACCTGCGGGCGCGCGGGTTGGAGGTTGCACGCATACGCGATCATGGGCAACCACTACCATCTCGCCGTCGATACTCCGGAGCCGAACCTGTCGGGCTTGCAGCCCTCCAGCTTGGCCTCCTGCGCGCCGTAGACCTCGCGAAGGCGCTCGACCATCTCCGGATCGGTCTTCAGGACCGAGTCCTTCGAGGCGTTCGCCTCGACCAGGCTCCCGTCCATGTGAAGCAGCTCGCTGGATACCAGCCCGGCATCGACGCACTGCCTCACGCTTCGAAGGAATAGCGACTCGACGACTTCCGCCCCCCAGCGCGCCCTGGCCTTGGAGAGAACGCTATGGTCGGGTATCTCGTCGTCGAGCCCGTATCCAATAAACCAAAGGTAGTCCAGCCGCTCGGCCAGGACCTTCATCAGCTCGCGCTCGCTTCTGACGTCGTCCCAGAACAGCAGGAACATCAGCTTGAGGATCACCTCGGGATCCACCGACACGTTGCCGTTGGCCCCGTACTTTTCCTTCACCTCGCCGCGGACCAACGAGAAGTCCACGACCTCCGCCACCCTGCGAAGCGGATGGTCCTCGCGAACCCGATTGTCCAGGTCAACCGAATAGCTGAAGAGGCTCTTTTGATTCTCGTGCTTGCCCATCATTGCGAACGCAGGCTAGCCCATCCAAAGAGCCGTATCCAGATCTAAAGCGCGAAGAACATGTCAAAGTCAGTATTTGGGCAACAGTCCCTTAACTCCTGACCCCTTTTAATGACGATGTGAATCAATGGTTGACAGACCCATAAATATGGGCGAGAATTCATGCCGTGAAAACGACTCTCGAATTGCCGGACTCCGTGTTTCGCCGAGCCAAGTCTACTGCAGCCCGGAAAGGGCAGACCATGACTGCGTTTGTAACCTCAGCGGTTGAAGCGAAGCTGGCGGCGGATGAAAAAGCGGCCTCGGAAAAGCCCTGGATGCAATTCGCAGGATTGTTGAAAAAAGATCGAAAAGAATCCAGCCGCATTCTGAAGCGAATTGAGGAAGCCTGCGAGCAGGTGGTTCCGGAGGATTGGGAGTGATCATCGATACGAATGCTCTCTCGGCCTTTTTCGAGGGAGACGAAGCGATCGTGTCCTTACTTGCTTCTGCTGATGAGGTCTATCTGCCAGTTATTGTCATAGGAGAATACCGTTATGGGTTGCGCGGCTCAAAACTGCGAAAAAAACTAGAGCCACAGTTGATGTCTTTCGCTAGAACGTGCACGGTTCTCTGCGTACTGGAATCCACGACTTCGTTTTACGCCACCGTTCGTCAGGGACTAAAGAAACAAGGAACTCCTATCCCGGAAAACGATGTATGGATAGCCGCTTTAGCCATGGAGTACAGCCTTTCCGTATTGAGCAACGACCGCCATTTTGACAGCGTTACAACCATCGACCGCATTGAATGGTGATTCAACACACTGCGGTCATGTTTCATTTTTACAACCCCGCTATAAGTATATTCGGTAGATGCCAATAGTTTGTATAAAAATATTAAATACGGTCTTGGAATTCGATTTTTTTAGGAACTAAAATCTGAGCTATGATCCCATTTATTTTACTGCGGTGCTGTTGATGATATCGTGAGAATTATGAAACTACCAAAGCAAATTACTTTCGTCTCGCTGGCTTGTATGATCCCATTGTTTGCGGAGGAAAGTGGAGTGGTCACTACGCCTCCGGCGGGCTTGGGTCTGCCTTCCTTTTACAAGAAGTACGTTAGCGCGAATGGCTATCCGATTGTCAGCTCCGAAAAGGTAAATGACTATGCGCTGAAAGAAGCGGCCTACTTGGTAAACATGATGCTCGCGAAACGACCCGATGTTCGAGAGGCGATGATTGAAAGTGGTTCTCGAATGATCGTTATGGCCTACAATGAATACACGACGGACATTCCGGAGCACTCAAAGTTGGAGCCCAAGGATTACTGGGATGCGCGAGCGCGGGGACTTGGCGGTTCTCGCGAAGAGCCGGTTTGTTCCTGTGCGGAGGAAAACCTTTTGGGATTCGAGGGCGACCCTTATTCAACCGAGAATATTATGATTCATGAATTTGCTCATAACATTCACTACAGAGGATTGGATCGAATGGACCCGACCTTCGACTCTCGGCTTCGAGCAAGCTATGAAAGGGCGATGGAGTTGGGATTGTGGGAAGGCAAATATGCTTCGGTAAATCATTCCGAATATTTTGCGGAGGGCGTGCAGTCTTGGTTCGATAATAATCGGCAGCCCGATCATGATCACAATCATGTGGATACGCGAGCGGAACTCAAAGAGTACGATCCTGGGCTTGCGGCTTTGTGCGAGGAGGTCTTCGGCGATACAGTGTTGGTCTATACAAAACCGGCAACTCGGCTTCATGGACATTTAGAAGGGTATGACCCTTCCACGGCTCCAGAGTTTATTTGGCCGGAGTCGCTTCTAGAATCGAAGCGTGCGATTCGGAAAGAGGCCGAAGCAAGGAATAAGGATCGCAAGAAGGAATATGTGAATTGAAAATTGTCCGTATTATGACAAAGACATCTATCTTGGCATTGGTTGCTGCTCTTTTTCTGTTGAGCGGTTGGAATCCTCGATTGATGGCCCAGGAAATCGACAAGCCCAACGTGTTGTTGATATCGCTGGACGACCTCAATGACTGGATCGAACCGATGGGCGGACATCCGCAATCGCTGACACCGAACCTAGCGAACTTCGCCAAGGAGGCGATCACGTTTCAGAACGCCTATTGCGCGTCACCGTCCTGCAATCCTTCGAGAGTGGCTTTGATGACGGGCAAGGCGCCTTATGTGACCGGATTGTATACGAATCCTCAGATCTGGCGGCACATCTTGCCCGAGGAATCGACCCTTCCCGAGTATTTTAAGCAAGCGGGCTATTGGACGGGTGGAGCGGGAAAGCTGTTTCACAACAACATGCCCGATCCTCGATCTTGGAATGCCTACTACCCTTCCCTGATCCAGCACTTCCCTTACTATTACTTGCCAGACATAGATCCGGCGACGGGCAAAAAAATATTCCGCAAGCAAGACAATGAGATTCTGGAAGATGATCCTAAAGGCGTTACCTTTAATATGCCGTATCAGAAAGGCACCTACATCGCGTTCGATTGGGAGCCGCTTCCCCACGCGACAGAGGATACGGGAGACTATGCTTCGGCGAAATGGGTGATTGATCAATTGAGCCGGAAGCATGATAAGCCCTTTTTTCTAGGTTGCGGCATTTATCGTCCTCACCTCCCGCTTTACGTTCCTCAGGAGTATTTCGACAAGTTTCCCATCGAAGACATTCAATTGCCTAAGGTGCTTGGTGGAGACCTCGATGATATCCCAGCGGCCGGCAGAAAGCTGGCTGGGGCGAGAAATGATCATAAAAATGTGCTCGAGGCAGGGCAGTGGAAAAATGCGGTTCAGGGTTATCTGGCCTCGGTTAATTATGCGGATGATTTGACTGGTAGAGTGCTCGATGCCTTGGCGAAGAGCGACTATGCGGACAATACCATCGTTATCGTGTTCTCGGACCATGGGTGGCATCTCGGTGAGAAAGAACATTGGCAAAAATTCGCACTATGGGAGAACTTGATCAAAAGCGTCTTGATGGTGAGTGTTCCGGATCGGTTGCTGGGTGAAGCGGCGTCGAATCAGAAGGGATCTAGCTCCTATCGGAATGTCTCGCTGATTGATATATTCCCCACGCTGACCGAACTTTGCAGTCTCCCAGCCAAGCAGGGTATTAGTGGACGAAGCTTGGTTCCTTTGCTCGAACGTCCAAACGACGAAACTTGGAGTCATCCTGTTATTTCAATGCATTCGCATAATCACTTTTCGATTCGAAAAGACGATTGGCACTATATTCTTTATGATGGAGGAGGCGAGGAATTGTATGACCTGAAAGCGGATCCTGAAGAATGGACGAATTTGGCGGAAAAAACTGGATACGGTAGTGTCATCAAGGATTTGAAGCAGCACATTCCGAGCGAGAGAAAAGCTTTCGTGAAAACGAAGCCTATCCGATGGGCGGAAGTATTGTCCGGAGAAACGAAGTTCTACGAATAGATTTTATCCGAAAAATCCCTACGGTAACCTTTCCAAGGATCCTTAGCTCTACTTTGTTAAAGTGCGATAGGGTAGGGCAACGACCTCTGGGCGTGCCGCGAAAGAAGATCAAACCAATGCGGCACGCCCGGAGGTCGTTGCCCTACCTTTGGATCTATTAGGTACTCTCGTTGGGCGATAGGTTGAATTCGTGTCTATTGTGGCAACGGACCAGGCGAAATGTGGTTCATTAAGTACCAGGTCTTCGTCTTCAGATTGTGAGCGCTGCCCTGACCATCGCCGGCTGACTTGATGGAGTGGGTGCCACCCGTGTACGGCACAGCGGTGAATTGCTTATTGAGGCGGATCAGCTCATTGACCAGGTTTTCAAAACTCTGGTAATGACAGTTGTCGTCCTGAGTGCCGTGGTAGATGAGCAAGTGACCCTTAAGGCCTGCTGCGTGGGTGATCGGTGAGCCATATTTAAACCCGTCTGGATTGTCATCGGGGAGTCCCATATAACGTTCCTGGTAGATCGTATCGTACAGTAATTGGTCACTGATGAACCCTCCCGCCATCGCGAGTTTGTAGAGGTCTGGGTAACGGAACAAGAGATTCAGGCTCATCGAGCCACCGCCACTAAAACCGGTGACCGCAACTCGGTCCTCGTCGATGAACGGGTAGGTCTCCAGGAGCTTGCGGACCGCCGCAGACTGATCTTCAGAGGAATAAATGCCAATATTGTGATGCAGGTGGTGACGCCACTTGCGACCGAGTGGGGTGGATGTTCCGCGGTTGTCGATCGACATGACGATGTAGCCGCGTTGGGCCAGATATTGGTACCACAAGCTTTTCTGCCAAGAGTCTCTAACGGTTTGGCCGACCGGTTCGCCGTAGATATAGAAGAGGATAGGGTACTTTTTCGAAGGATCAAAATTGTAGGGTTTGATCATGTAGGCGGGCAGTTCTACTCCATCATCGATTTCTATATTTAGAAAAGAGACCTCCTGGAAGTTTCGCTCGTTCATTTTGACGCGAGCGTCCGCGTTGTCTTCGCCCGCATGAATTACCCGGTGGCTGGGCAATTCAACCAGATCATAAGAGGGGGGAGTGTTGGCGTTGGAAAAACTGTGGAATGCGCGAGTGGCGTCTCCGGAGAGCCGATACGTATGGGTACCGCTCTGATCATTCGGGCTGAGTCGTTCCGCTTCATCCGTGCCATCGATGCGTTCGCGAAACAAATAGCGCTGAGCTGGATTGTCTGGAGAGGCGATGAAGTAGAGCCAGCCATTTTCCGTATCGAATTTTAGCATTCCGATCACGTCGTAGTCACCCTTGGTGATGAGAGTTTTTTTCTTTCCGTTTCGGGTTACACTGTAGAAATGACGGTAGCCATCCTCATCACTCTGCCAGAGAAAGGCCTGTCCCTCTTCGAACCAGGTCATATGGTTGTGGACGTCGATCCAGGTATCGCTCTTCTCTTCGAAAAACGAATTCAGCTTACCTGACTTGATTTGCGCCATCCAAAGCGTGCTGTGATTCTGATTTCGGTTCAAGCGTTGGAAAACGAGCTCTTCGGAATTGTCGGCCCAGGTGAAGCGCGGGATGTAGTGTTGGCGAGGATCGCCGGGCAGATCGTCAAACCACTTCGTGCGGGCCCGTCTGGAACTCGTTACTCCTATCCGCACCGATGAATTGGTGGTGCCCACTTTAGGGTAGGGGAGTGGGTTGACGGTAGGGTATTTGCCAGCCAGGTAGTTAGTCAGGTGAAAAGTCCCGACGCCTTCCGTATCGAATTGCAGGTAGGCGATGGATTTTCCATCGGGACTCCATGCAAAGCCGTCTCTTATTTGGAACTCTTCCTCGTAAACCCAATCGGTAGTTCCATTTATGATACTTTCCGTTTGACGCGTGGTCAGCTTTTTGATGCGACCACTCTCTAGATCTTCCACATATATATCCCTATCCTGAACATAGGCGACCCGGTTGGAGTTCGGAGAAAACTTGGCGAACATGAGGGTGGCTTCCTCAAATTCAGAACCCAGTTGTCGGAGATCGAAGGTTTCGAGATCCAGAACCCAGTAGTCACCCCGAGAATTTACCCGCCAGACTTTTTGGGTGTTGGTGTATATGAGAAGCTTCTTCTCGTCGGGCGACCAAATGAGGTTCTGCTGGTTTTCCAGTTTCAAAGGTTTCTCCCTGCCGGGAGGAATGAATTTCTCCGCTGAAAGCAGGAGTGTTTTTTCGTTGGTTTCCGGATTCCAGTCAAAGAGGTCCTTTCCCTCTTCAATCGATTCAGACTCCTCCAGAATCAAGCAACTGGCTCCCACCGGTCTCCAAGCCGTTTGCGATTCTTTCTTAACCGGAATCGCTTTTTCATCAATCACCTCCTGGAGGGTCATGAGTGAGGGGTCTTCAGCGGCCTCTGGAACCTCTTCCCATTGGGCGCTGAAACTATTTCCGAATGAGCTGAAATTTGACATGGAAAGTGAAGCCAAGAGTAATGCTGAAAACTGAGTGAGGCGTTTAGAAGTTGGGAGTTCCATAATTCACTGGGATGGAGAGATGTAGCGAGGAAAACGTAGTCTATTCTACGAGAGAAGACAATTCTTCGCGGGATCCCGTTTCAATCTTTAATTTGACATTGTGTGCAAAAATAAAAATCTTCCCAACCTCTGGAATAGCCCGTTGGATTCTGTAGAAGTTAGTTTATGACCCACGAAAATAGAGATTCGCAAGCGAAGTGGTCTGGGGTTTTCCCGGCCGCTACGACACAGTTCAAGCCGGATGGATCGCTCGACGTTCCCGCCACTCTAAAGCATTTGGATGTGATGATGGATGGCGGTGTCCATGGATTTGTCATGTTGGGAACCGTGGGGGAGAACTGCTCGTTGGAGAAGGATGAGAAGCTGGAAATGCTTCGGGCTACGGTAGATCACGTTCAGGGTAAGGTACCGGTACTAACGGGAGTGGCTGAATACACCACGGATCAAGCCTGCCGGTATGCGGCTGCGGCGAATGAGACCGGAGTGGACGGACTAATGGTGCTTCCTGCCATGGTTTACAAAACCGATGTTCGGGAAACGGTCGTTCACTTTAGAGAGGTCGCGAAGGCGACGGACTTGCCGATCATGATCTACAATAATCCCGTTTCCTATGGCGTAGACATCAAGCCGGAAACCTTTGTCGAGCTGGCTGACGAACCTCGATTTACCACCATTAAAGAGTCCTCGGAAGATCCGCGGCGGATCACACATCTGAGAAACTTGTGCGGCGACCGATATCAACTTTTTGCCGGGGTAGACGACTTGGTCTTGGAGAGCTTAATTCTCGGTATCGATGGTTGGGTGTCAGGATTGGTAAACGCGTTTCCGGTGGAGAACCGTCTTATTTGGGATCTTGTGAAGGAGGAGCGATACAAGGAAGCTCGGGATGTTTATCGCTGGTACACGCCACTCCTGCAATTGGATACGCTGCCGAAATTGGTTCAGTATATCAAACTGGCGGTTGCGGAATGCGGCTATGGCTCTGAGCTAACCCGTGCGCCACGATTACCAATTGAAGGAGAGGAAAGAGAGCGTATATTGGCGATTATTCGACAGGGCACTGAAACTCGCCCTGATCCAGCGACCTACCGTATGTAGAAATACAGCTTGGTTAAGTGCCAAGGAGCCTCTAATACCTTTCCTATCGAACTGAGCACTGTCAAAAACGCTGAATCCACCTACGCCGATTGAAATGAGTGAATCCAATCATATTCCTAGTATATTCAATGACGTCCTTGGTCCCGTCATGCGTGGCCCATCTAGCTCTCATAGCGCAGCAGCGAATCGTATCGGTCGCCTATGCCGTGATCTGGTAGAAGGGGATTTGCGCCGGGCAGTAATTGAATACGATCCCAACGGTTCTTTGGTAACCACGCATAAGTCGCAGGGGACGGACATGGGACTCTATGGCGGTTTCCTTGGTTGGGAACCGGACGATCCCAGGCTTCCAGACCATGCGAAGCACACCGAGGCAGCGGGTTTGGAAATCGAGGTCCGTTACGAATCGTATGGGGCTACCCATCCGAACAACTACAAGATTTCGGTCGAGGGCGTAAATGGATCTCAGCACACGATCCAGGCGATCTCAACGGGGGGTGGCATGATCGAAGTGACGGAGATTGACGGCACCCCGGTTGCCATGGGGGGTGATTTCTTCGAAACACTGGTGTATTTAAACGACGAATCGAATGCTCGAGCCGTTCTTGATGAGCTGGGTCGTGAATGGGTCTATGAAAGTAGCGAAGTGTGTGCAGGAAAAACGGCGCTCCTAAAGTTTTCCATGATCGAGGAGCCCAGCGAAAAAGCCGTTTCGGCGATTCGTCAAAATACACAGGTAAGGGATTTTCGAATACTGAAGCCCGTGCTGCCCATAATGTCTCGCAAGGACTTGACGGTACCTTTTCAGACGGTCGAAGCTATGCTGGCTTTCAATGAAGGGAAAGATTTAGCGCTGTGGGAACTGGCCCTTGAATACGAAAGCGCCCGAGGAGGTATTTCGAAAGAAGCTGTGCTTGAGAAAGGGCGAGCTATTTTGCATTTGATGGAAGATGCCGTTCGAACTGGGTTAGCCGGGACTGAGTATGCGGACCGTATTTTACCCTGCCAGTCGGTGACTTTCGTTGAGCGTCAGGCGGAGGGAAAACTGATTCCGGGTGATGTCATGAATCAGATCATTGCCTATGTGTCGGCGATTCTCGAAGTGAAATCGTCGATGGGGGTTATCGTGGCGGCCCCTACAGCGGGGTCCTGCGGAGCAATGCCTGGGTCGATGTTGGCGGTAGCCGACTCACTCGGAGTTGATGAAGAAGGGAAGGTGCATGCCTTGCTGGTCGCAGGATTGATCGGGGTATTTATTGCTACACACGCGACGTTTGCGGCTGAGGTGGGAGGCTGCATGGCGGAATGTGGATCAGGTGCCGGTATGTCGGCCGCCGCTATGGTGGGGCTGGCTAATGGTTCCCTAGAACAGCAACTCGCAGCCGCGTCGGTAGCGCTGCAGAACTCATTTGGAATGACTTGCGATCCAGTAGCGAACCGCGTTGAAGCCCCCTGTCTCGGTAAGAATGTATTGGCCGGTTCGAACGCGTTTGCCTGCGCGAATATGGCGTTGGCTGACTACAAGCACCTCATACCCTTGGACGAAGTGATCCATGCTATGAACAAGGTAGCCGGAGCGATTCCCCATGAACTTTGCTGTACGGCTAAAGGCGGTCTTTCCATTACGCCAATGTCGAAGGCGATTGAGCGCCGTCTCAATGCGAGTTGAGGCGGGTTATCATTAAGCACAAAGCGTACCCATGAATAACTTACGAAGTTGTAAGACGATATGAAAGCTCTAGTCAAAGCGCAGGCCAAACGCGGGCTCTGGCTCGAAGATGTTCCCGAGCCGGACGTCGGTATAAACGACGTGCTTATAAAGGTGCGCAAAACCGGCATCTGCGGCACGGATTTGCACATCTACACCTGGGATGAATGGGCCCAGAAAACGATTCCGGTACCCATGGTGGTCGGACACGAGTTCGTGGGTGAGGTCATGGATGTGGGCTCAAACGTGAACGACTTTCATCCGGGGGAAATCGTGAGTGCGGAAGGCCACGTTGTCTGTGGACGCTGTCGCAACTGTTTGGCAGGTCGTCGGCACCTTTGCAATGACACGGTCGGGATTGGGGTCAATCGACCGGGAGCCTTCGCGGAGTATATTAGTGTACCGATGACCAATGTATGGCATCATCGCGAAGGCGTGGACGAGGAGGTTGCCAGTATCTTCGATCCGTTAGGCAATGCCGTTCACACGGCCCTCTCCTTTGAATTGCTCGGTGAAGACGTGCTGATAACGGGCGCGGGACCGATTGGCATTATGGCAATACCCGTGGCGAAGCACGCAGGGGCGCGGCATGTCGTCATAACCGACGTGAATGAGTACCGGCTCGAACTAGCGAGAAAAATGGGCGCCACCGTTGCTCTGAATGTTAAAACGGGCAGTATTGCTGATGTTCAGGATCAACTCGGAATGAAAGAAGGTTTCGATGTGGGACTGGAAATGAGTGGCAACCCAAGGGCCTTCAGTGACATGGTCGACAACATGTGCCATGGGGGCAAGATCGCGATGCTCGGCATTCCCAGCTCGAAAATCGACATCGACTGGAATAAAGTGATTTTCAATATGCTTACGATCAAAGGGATCGATGGGCGCGAGATGTATGAGACCTGGTACCAGATGAGCGTACTGCTAGAAAGTGGTATGAATATCAAACCTGTCATTACCCATCGACTACACTACACTGAATTTGAAAAAGGGTTCGATGTTATGGAGTCAGGCAACTGTGGGAAAGTGGTCCTCGATTGGAGCGACTGAAGACCATGAACTCGGATTTTAAAAAGCAGACCATTGAACAGCTAGATGCCATACGAGCAGCTGGAACCTACAAGCACGAACGCGTGATCATGACCCCACAGGGTAGTATGATCCGTGTGTCGGACGGCCAAGAGGTTTTAAATCTCTGCGCCAACAACTATCTCGGACTTGCCCAGAATCCGAAAGTGAAACAGGCAGCCCATGAAGCGTTGGATACATGGGGCTATGGATTGGCGAGTGTGCGTTTCATTTGCGGCACCCAGGGGGTTCACAAGGAATTGGAATCGAGTTTGAGTGATTTCCTTGGTACGGAAGACACGATTTTGTATTCATCTTGCTTTGACGCTAATGGAGGTCTTTTTGAAACCATTTTGGGACCAGAGGACGCGATCATTAGCGATGAGCTCAATCATGCGTCCATCATTGATGGGGTACGACTTTGCAAAGCGAGCCGATTTCGCTACAAGAACTGCGACCTCGCCGATTTAGAGGCGAAGCTAGTCGAGGCTGATGGCAAAGGGGCTCGGTTCAAACTGATTGCGACAGACGGGGTTTTCTCGATGGATGGATTTGTCGCCCCACTCAAAGAGATCTGTGATCTAGCGGACCAATACAGTGCCCTGGTAATGGTGGACGATTCCCATGCGGTCGGCTTCATGGGCGCTCGTGGTCGAGGAACGCATGAACACTGTGGGGCAATGGGACGTATAGACATTCTTACCGGTACGCTCGGTAAAGCTTTGGGGGGCGCCAGCGGTGGCTACACCAGTGGCAGAAAGGAAATCGTTGAGCTGCTTCGCCAGCGATCCCGACCCTACTTGTTTTCCAACACGATGTGTCCTAGTATTGTGGGAGGCTCGATTGCGGCACTGGAAATGCTCAAGGCGTCAACGGCCTTGCGAGACCAGTTGGAAACGAATACCCGTTATTTTCGGGAAAAGATGACGTCCGCTGGATTCAGTATCGCGCCGGGAGAGCATCCAATCGTTCCGATCATGCTCGGTGATGCCTCTTTGGCCTCCCGATTTGCCGATGCGATGCTTGAACGCGGTATCTATGTGATCGGGTTTAGTTATCCGGTAGTTCCGAAAGGTAAAGCTCGCATTCGGACGCAGATCAGCGCAGCCCATACAAGGGAGGAGTTGGATAGGGCAGTGAATGCCTTTATCGAGGTGAGGGATTCACTTGGGATTTAGAGTTTAATCATGCAGGAAACAAAATCACACCCCACCTGGTTCGGCCACCCTACCGGTCTTTCCACGCTATTTTTCACGGAGCTTTGGGAACGGTTCAGCTACTATGGAATGCGAGCTCTGCTGGTCCTCTTTATGGTGGATACCGTCAGTTCTGGAGGCATGGGCCTCGATGACAAGACTGCCAGCGCGATCTATGGCTTGTACACGGCTTTCGTCTATCTGGCGGCGTTGCCTGGCGGCTGGATCGCCGATAGGCTCCTCGGGGCACAGCGTGCTGTCTGGGTTGGGGGACTGGTGATCGCTGCGGGCCATTTCACCTTAGCGATTCCTACTACAGCGGCGTTTTTTATCGGACTGGTTTTAGTCGTGATTGGAACCGGTTTGCTAAAACCGAATGTAAGTGCGATTGTGGGACAGCTTTATCCGGAAGGGGGCGCTCGGCGTGATGCGGGCTTCACCATCTTTTATATGGGCATCAACATGGGCGCTTTTCTGGGGCCGCTCATTTGTGGCTATTTGGGCGAGGAAGTAAACTGGCATGCTGGATTTGGCGCAGCTGGAGTGGGAATGTTGTTCGGCGTCTTCCAGTACCGATTCTCAGCAAACCGTCTGGGAGAAGCGGGGCTTCATTCTTCGGCTCCCAAGGTTGATTCGGCGGGAATGGATAAAGCCTGGTATCCTGTAATCGGCGGCTGCTTGATTGTGGCGCTGGTGGTGGTGCTTGGGTTGACCGGAACCTTAAAATTCAATGCCTTGGCCCTTGCCCAAAGTACCACCTTCGTGATCGTAGGGTTGGCCTTTGCCTTTTTTGTCTATATATTCGCTTTCGGCAAGCTGACTCCGACGGAACGCAATCATACCTTCGTTATTGTAGTACTGTTTATAACCTCCGCGGTCTTTTGGTCGGGGTTTGAACAGGCGGGATCCTCATTGAATCTCTTTGCGGAAAGGCATACCGATCGCATGGTATTTGGGTTTGAAATACCAGCGAGCTGGTTCCAGTCGCTTAATCCGTTTTACATTGTGGTATTGGCCCCTGTTTTCGCCGCTGTTTGGGTTAAGCTGGCCAGACGTCAGCTGGATCCTTCCATGCCCGGTAAGTTTGCCATCGGCCTTTTAATACTGGGACTAGGCTTTCTGGTTATGGTTGTGGCGGCAAAGATCGTTGTGGCGGGCAATCAAGCCGCTCCTTATTGGCTGATTCTAACCTACCTGCTGCACACGATGGGTGAGCTTTGTCTGAGCCCGGTTGGTTTGAGCTCGGTTACGAAACTGGCCCCGAAAAGATTTGTGGGGCAAATGATGGGCATTTGGTTTTTGGCAACATCGTTGGGAAATCTCCTAGCCGGACTGATGGCGGGCCGGTTCAACCCAGAAGCTCTTAACGAAATGCCTGGGCTCTTTATGCAAATCGTTATGACGGTTACGGTTGCCGGTTTACTCCTGCTGGCGTTTACTAAACTGATCAAGGTTCTGATCGGAAAAATCGAGTAGTTTGTTTTTCAGGACAGTTATTTGGATAGCTCGAGATCGAACAGAAGCGTGCGGACGTATTGCGTGGGGATTGATCCAAATGATAACGCGCTGTCGTGATAGGTTTTCAGATCAAACTGGTCCCCCCACCTTGTTTCGGCTTCGGCCCGCAAGTCTACATGCTCAAGATAGCCCACGAAATAGGTTGATAGCTGAGCCGAAGTGAGCTGGGCCCGGCGCCATTTACCGTCCGCTTCCCGCTCTTCCTGGAAGGCCTCCTCCACCAGCATACGCATGCCTTCCTCTTTTGAAATGCCGTCTACGTGTACTGCCTGATCGAGCAGGGCGTTCGTGACGTCGCGAAGGTACCACTTCAGTACGATGAGGCGCATTAGAAGGTCGCCTTCCAGAAAGCCTTCTTCGCACATCATCCACTCGGAGTAGACCGCCCAACCCTCGACAAAAACCCCGGAAGACAGGACCGCGCGGAGTTTGCGGGGATTCCGATTGGCGTGGGCGAGCTGGACAAAGTGCCCTGGCATGGCTTCGTGAACGGTGAGGTTGTGAAGCGACCTATGATTGTATTCGCGGAGATGGGACTCGACCTGCGCTTCGGTCCAGGATGCGGGAGGGGGCGCCACGGCATAAAACGTCTTGAGACCCGTTTCCAAAGGTCCCGGCGAGTCGCAATAAGCCAGTGAAACACCGCGCTGGAATTCCGGCATCACAATGATTTCCATAGGATCATCGGGCAGGGTGATGATGTCTTTCTCCCGCAAGAAGTCAGTGGTCAGTTTAACCGAGTGGTTGGCCGCGGCGACCACTCCGTCGGCACTAGGCCGATCCTGGTAGGCGATTTCCAAGCATGATCTAATGATCGCCTTCTGGTACGCTTTGGATGGGCTCTCAGGAAATTGGGTATAGGGAAAGCGTTCTTTGTATATCTCTTTGGATAGGGCGTACATGCGTTGATGAATATCGTGCATGAAGTCCTCACCGCGTTTGCGAATCTGCTCCCGGCTTAGAGAGGACTGCAGCGTCCAGGACAATTTTTGATCGTACAATCGAGCTCCGAGGCGGAAGTCGGCTTGTGCCTGAGGTAGTAATTCGTTTTCCAGCCATCGTTGGTGTTCCTCAACGGATTCACGGGCGATTTCAATGGTTTGGGCGAGGCGTTGGCGATCCGTTTCGTTGAGCTCGTTCAAATGCGGTTCGATCAGATTCTCAATAATGCTCAATACACCTCTGTTCTGTTTGACAGCGGTCTCAGCGTGAATTTTTGGGACGCGTATGGGAGCTAGCTCCGTTCGAGTTTGGGCATAGAGTCTTGGCAGCTTTTCAAGACGTGCCGTTGCGGACCTCAAGCGATCGGCGAGAGGAGCAAATTCTCTCGCCATGAGACCGTAGATGGAGCTGCCGACGAGTCCTGAATAGTAGAGTGGATTCCATGCCCATTCCTGGAGTTCTTCCTGCTTCCAGAGGGCCGCCTTGAGTCGATGGGCTAAGAGAGCTCGATCAATCTGCTCATCCCGTGATAGACGGGACTCCGTGAACGATTCGAGCTCGCTGAGAATTTCACGATAGAAACGGGCCATTTGCTCCCGACCCTTTGCGCTGACATCGTTGATCTCGGTATCAAATCGATGGTCTCCTATGGCGGTGGCGCTAATTGGATTGAGCTTGGCGGACTCTTCGAAGTAGCGATTGACGACCGTGTCGAATCGTTGGTTGGATTCCTGCCCGAATAGCTCATTTGTAAACATGGAGATTGTTCCGGAGATGAAAATTGCCCAAATGCCGGCGGTCTGAAAATTTGACATTGTATGCAAAGTATAATGGCGCTTCCGGTGTGACAAGATTTATTCCCCTCGGCTAAAAACCTCGAAGCTTTTCGCAGACCCCGACTTGCTTGCCATGAGCTTGTAGAATGCGTCGGCGGCTTCGGCTTTGGTAGGGAGGACCGGCTCGGTCCTCCTTTGGGGTTGCTAAGAGGACCGAGCCGGTCCTCACTACCTTCAAAAATGCCCCGCTTGTGCGCCGTGCAAGTCGACCCTAAGGTCGAGAGTTTGTAGCAGACCCCGATCTGTGGGTGGCTTCGGGGATGCTTTATTCACGGGCAACCCAGGCAAAGTGTGTGTAACGACTTGTTGTTATCTATAACGAGATGCCCCTTTTCCAGGGAAGAAAGTCATCTTGTCCTAGTCGAACAGCTGCTGGAGTAAATTCACCGCTTGCGGTGCGAACGACTAGATCCAGTAATTCGTCTCCCATGGTTTCGATCGATTTCTGGCCATAGATAACCGGGCCTGAGTCGAAGTCGATAATATCGCTCATGCGTTTGGCGAGAACTGAATTGGTTGCTACCTTCAAAGTCGGCGTAATCGCATTTCCGGTAGGCGTTCCAAGGCCAGTGGTGAAGATGATCACATTGGCCCCGGCTCCCGCTAGTGCTGTAGTGGATTCTACATCACCGCCCGGCGTGCACAACAAGTTCAGTCCTGGGTTCGTTACCTGTTCTGGATAGTCGAGAACATCGACTACGGGAGAGGTCCCTCCTTTTTTGGCCGCACCGGCTGACTTGATCGCATCTGTAATGAGTCCGTCAGCTATATTCCCTGGCGATGGATTGGCATGGAAACCTGAGCCGACCGCTTCGGCGCGGGTGGCGTATACGTTCATTAGTTTCTCGAATCTCTGTGCAGTAGAATCGGATACGCACCGGTTCATGAGTTCGCCTTCAACTCCGCACAGCTCTGGGAACTCTGCTAGTATGGGAGTTCCTCCGAGAGTTACCAGCTTATCGGAAACATTGCCGAGTATGGGATTAGCGGATATGCCTGAAAAGCCGTCAGAGCCACCGCATTCCATACCGACAACCAGCTCGGATAAAGAAGCCGGCTGTCTCTCCAGGCGATTGATTTGGTCCAGTCCGACAAAAATCTCCTTCAGCGCCTTGCTGATCATTGCCTCTTCGGAAGGACTTTCCTGTTGAACATGAATGTGTAGCGGCCGATCGAAGCCGGGATCCCGCTTGGCGATCTCCTGCTCAAGGATACGTACTTCGGCGTTTTGACAACCCAGACTTAAAACGGTGGCGCCGGCAACATTGGGATGGGTGATGTATCCCGCAAGCAGACCGCATAGCGCATTGGCATCGTCGCGGGTTCCCCCGCAACCTAGTCCGTGCAGGAGAAACTTCACTCCGTCCACGTTAGGGAACGGACTCAAAAAATCGTCGGACTCCGATTCGAGTTCCTCGGCGAGCCATTGTTCCCTGGAGGCGCCCTGAGCGCGCAGATAAGCCATGCGCTTGAAAAGGCTTTCGTATTTGCTTCTTTGGCCCTTGCCCAGGGTTTCCGCGATCGCTTCACGCATGACGGCAAGGTTTCGGTTTTCGCAGAAGACCATTGGCACGACGAGCCATATATTCTGCGTGCCTACACGGCCATTGGAGCGATGATAGCCCATAAAAGTCTTCCCTTGCCAGTTTGACACGTCCGGAGCTGACCAGGTTGTATCGCTCTTTCGGTTTGCCGCCGAGAAATGATCAATTTCGTGGGCAACATTTTCCGTAGTCAGTAAGCCGCCTGCTGGAATGGGTTCGGTAGCCACCCCGACCGTGACGCCATACATGTAGATCCTGTCACCCTTTTTGAAATTCCTGAGAGCGACTTTATGTTTTGAGGGAATGGTTGCTTGGGTCGTTACACCGTCGTCAATTGGAGTTGAAGCAGGCAGGTCTTCAAGGGCTACAGAGACGGTGTCTTTCGGATCAATTTTTAAAGTAGAATTCATGTTGGAGGGATCGTATTCAGAGGAAAGGGTTTCGATTAGATCGGAGCGATATGGGGTGTCCAATATTCGATGTTTCTATTTTTGGTTGCTACGTAGGAGCGGCTTTACGCCGCGATCCACAGTTGGCTCAAATCGCGGTGTAAAACCGCTCCTGCATTCATTTATTGGGCATTCTCTAAGTCGATAACAACAAAAAGCGCGAGGTCTAGGATAATGATAGCCCAGTTGCCGGATCAAATAAGTGAGCACGTTCTAGATCAAATCCGACTTTTATTCGCTCGCCGATCTTGAGTTGGGAATCGCTCGCCGCCCGGGCGGTAAGGGAAGTTGCCCCATTGGATAAATAGAGCAGGGTTTCATTTCCCATCGGCTCGATAACTTCTATACCGAGGTCGACTCCACTGCCCGCCTGGATTTTATCGGGGCTGATTAATAGATTTTCAGGCCGAATTCCAAGTATCAGCTCTTTACCTACATAAGACTCGGCTAGGCTGGAAAAACGAGGTTCCAGTTGGATTTGCATGACTGCCTCGCTCGTACAGGTTTCAATGAGCAGCAATGATCCGTCTTTTCGTTCGATGCGGCCTTTAATGAAGTTCATGGAGGGGCTGCCAATGAATCCGGCGACGAAAAGATTGGCGGGCTTGTTGTAGAGCTCGAGTGGATTAGCGGTCTGCATTATTTCTCCCTCATTCATTACGCAAATGCGATCACCCATCGTCATAGCCTCAATCTGGTCATGAGTTACGTAGATCATGGTAGCGTCCAGCCGGGAATGGAGCTTGGAGATCTCCATGCGTGTGACCGCTCGAGTTTTGGCGTCGAGATTTGATAGCGGTTCGTCAAAGAGAAAAACTTTGGGTTTGCGAACAATGGCCCGACCAACGGCGACCCGTTGACGTTGTCCACCCGAGAGGGCTTTGGGCTTCCGGTTAAGCAGATCTTCGATGCCGAGGATACGAGCGGCTTCCTCGACTCGGTTTTGGATCTCTGTTTTGGGAAATTTTCGCAGCTTGAGTCCGAAGGCGATGTTCTCAAAAACCGTCATGTGAGGGTAGAGCGCGTAGTTCTGAAACACCATGGCGATATCGCGATCTTTCGGCGGGAGCCCGTTGATTATATGGTCATCAATCTCGATTGTCCCATCGGTGACTACTTCCAGTCCGGCAACCATCCGAAGGGTCGTCGACTTCCCGCACCCCGATGGTCCGACCAAAACCATGAATTCCCGGTTTTGAATTTCGAGATCGATTTTCTTTACCGCTTCGACCGGAGGATTCTTGCCCTTCCCGGGATAGATTTTTTGAAGACCATTGAGTCGAACGGTGGGCATTGTGATTCAAGAATTGAAGAGAATTATCAGTATGCGTTAGGACATTGGGTGATTGTAGACTGATTTCGAGGCTTTTTAGACGAATAAACTCAACGTAAGCGATTCGCGAGGATTGTCATTGATGGGTCTGTCGCGTTTTCCTTAGGATTTACATTGATGTTCGAAGTATTTGAGAAGTCAACGCGATCCTTGTATCCAATTATTGGAAGCCCAATTAAGCAGGTTAAATCGCCCGATTTATTCAATCGTTACTTTGCAGCGCAAGGGATTGATGCTGAAATGGCGGGAATTGATGTGGCGCCACGTGATCTCGGTGACTTTTTCGACCAGATGCGCGATGCAAAAAACGTGAAGGGTTGCGTTGTTACGGTGCCTCACAAGGCGGCCTCTGTAAGATTCGTAGACCAGCTGTCTCGACGAGCCGAGTTCTTGGAAGCTGTCAATGTGATCCGTGTCGAAGACGGGAATTTGCGAGGAGACATGGTAGATGGTTTGGGCTTTTTAGCGGCATTGGGCGCTCACGAGTTCTCCTGCGAAAACAAGTACATAGGTGTTGTCGGTATAGGCTCAGCCGGGTTGGCGATTGCCCATGCGGCGGCAAGTGCGGGCGCAAGGGCGATCTCTATCGAGGATTTGGATAGGGCTCGTTGCTCATTTGCGAAAAGTAAACTGATGGGCGCCTTTCCCCATATGGAATGGTCGATCGGAGTAGGGTCTCCGGAAGAGCTGGAACTTATTGTCAATGCATCGCCGGCAGGAATGAATGGTGACAGGCGCTTGCCGATTTCATTGGAGTCCATCAATCCGAATTGCCTCGTTATGGACATTGTGACCAAGCCAGAGACAACGCCGTGGATTGAGGCGGCGTTTGAGCGGGGATGCCCAGTCATCTATGGCTCGGAAATGATTCAAGGCCAATTCAGCCATATCGGTCGTTTCATGGGCTTGGAAATTCCAGAGGCCTAGAAATTTATTCGGGTCTGGAAGGGCCGCAATTGGGCCGAGTTGATTTGCAGACAACTACTCTTCGCCTGGAATAGCCTGACTGTAGCCCCAGTTGATCAGCTCCTTTGTGAAGGTGTCGCGGCGCTTGCTGGATTTGAACCCAGTGGTTACGGCGATGAGGCGACGCCCGTCTCGGAGGCAAGTAGCGGTGACGCAGAAACCCGCTCCTTTCGTGTATCCGGTTTTCAATCCATCGACCCCTTCAGTTGTGAGTACGAGGCGATTGTGGTTCGCGAGCACAGTTGGCTTGCCGCTGTCCGCCCGGAAGTCATACGTGGGAATGGACGCCCATTCGAGAGCTTTATCGAAGCGCATGAGCGCGATGGCCAGTCGAGCAAGATCTTGGCAAGAGGCCGTGTTGCCCGTGTCGCCCTCGGGAAGTCCGTGGGCATTGAAAAAGTGGGTGGAATCCATTTTGAGCTCGCTCGCTCGCTTGTTCATCCGTTCGACAAAACCGTCCATGCTTCCCTCGGCCAAGTATTCGCCAACCAAGTACGAGGAATCATTGGCGCTCTTTACCATGATTGAGATAAGCAGTTCCCTAAGGGTGAAGCTTTCTCGAGGATCTAGCCACACTTGGCTCCCGCCAATCTTAAAAGCGGCGGTGGTGACCTGGATGACTGTGTCCATCGATAAGTCGGATTTCGACTCCTCGTCTTCGAACGCGAGGAGGGCGGTCATCATTTTCGTCATCGATGCGATCCGAACCGGCTTAGCACTGTCTTTTTCCCAAAGGAGCCGGTGGTTGGAAAAATCGTACAGGAAACCAGACTTGAGATCGTCGGTGCGAATGTTTCCTGGCAGAACCTCGAAGTCAGCCGCCGGAAATTCTTCGACAACTGCGAGTTCCAGCTTTGGTTCGATTTCCTCGAGCAGATCGTCCTCTTCCATTTCGCTCTCTGCTTTGCTCCCTGAGAAAGGAGAGGCGGGAGTATCCAGTTTTTCAGACCCATTAGTGGCTGCAGGATCGGTTCCCGGTCGGAGCCCGATGTAGGCGAATACGAGTATGTGGGCGAGCAGAGCAATTCCGAACAGCTTCTTGTACATAATATTGAATCGGCGCGAGCTAGCCTGTTGTGGTTGCTCGCAAATAGAAATTTCTCAATAGAACTATCGACGCGTATTGCGCCGGATTAACCAACGGGCAAGCCAATAGAGGGCTATGAGCAGAACCAGCCACTTCCAAGCGAACAAGGTGCGCACGAGGTTGACAATCGATGGCGGGTATAGAATGGCGATTGCGAGGCCGATTATCGCTCCGACGACAAACTTTTTGGATAGGCGAAGCTTGACCGTCTTCTTTTCGCGGGTCTTCTTTTCGTTCGGGAGGGAATCGACGATTTCCCATTCTGGATCGTCATTGTTTTTCATGCGACGGATTCAATGTTTTTGTAGGATTGGTATTGGAGCGCTCGTTGGCGAGGTCAACGTGTAAAGGACGACTGATGGGTAAAGCAGAGAAGCAGATTTGCTTGATAGTGGATGGATTCAACATCGCCCACGCTTGGGGTTTGGTGAAAAAACGCTCAGGGGAATGGATAAACGAGATCGTCCACACGCTTCAGGAGGAGCTGAAGGAAATCCACGATGAGAAAGGGTGGAGAGTAACGATCGTAATGGATGGAAAGGGTAGGGAGATCGATCGACTGCTTCCGTTTGGCGACGACTCTTTTGAGCTTCTTTATTCGCCCAGTTCCCTGACGGCGGATGCGGTGATTGAACAGATGGTGAGTAGCGATACTCGACCTGAGCGGATTCGTGTTGGGACGGAAGATCGGGCGATTTCGCATTCAATCGAGGCGAGCGGCGCGGAAGCGATCTCACCGGCTGCGTTGAAAGAAGAAGTTCTAGCGGCTCGTCGAATGAAGCGATCCCGGCTGAAAAATGCCTCTGGTGATTCAAAAAACACTTTCACCAATCGGATTCCTTTGTAGATTAGGGATTCGCTACGATGAATGTTACCCAAGGCGTAGAGGAATTCCAAGGCTTGTACGGGCCCTATCAAGTCAGTGAACTGGTTTTGCAGAAGATCTGGCTTAAAGTTGCCTTTGACTCTGCAAGAATGAAGGACACTAGCGGGCGGCAGATAGAAGTGCTAAGTCCCGGCCGCTGGAATCGCTTGGCTGGCCCCGATTTCAAAGACGCCGCTCTGCGAATAGATGGGGATAGAGTGGAGGGCGATGTCGAGATTCACTTCTCACAATCTGAATGGAGAGCCCATGGACACCACGAAGACCCCAATTTTGACCGAGTGGCGCTTCATGTGGTTTACCATCCGATTCGGTCGGGTGAGAAACCGGTGTTTACGGTTTCTGGAGAATCGGTGCCTACGGTCTCATTGATGGAATTGCTTTGGTACGACTTGGAGGAGTACTCGATTGAGGACTCTATCATAGAGTCCACTGGGGGTTCCGTTGAGGATGCGTTTCTTGCCCTGTTTGATCTGAGTATTGAGCAGCGTCGAAACCGTTTGATGAAAGGGGCCGCAGACGGGTGGAATGTGAAGCGGGACTTCGCGAAAATACGCATTGAGCGACTTGGCTGGGACGAAGCTTGCCATATGACCGCGCTTGAAATCATGGGTTTTGCGGCTAATCGCATTCCAATGCTCCATGTCGCAGGAGCGTTTCCAGCCAAGCGATGTCGTTTGGATAACCTGCGATTTGAGGATCTTTGGGAGGCAGGACGTGAATTGTGGACCACTTCTGGTGTTCGACCTGCGAACCACCCCAAAATCCGGCTTGAGCAGTTTTTCGAATGGATTTCGGTCCAACCTCACTGGCAGGAGGCCCTCTTAGAACTAGGAAACAGACTTCCGACGGGACAGATATCTGACGAGACCACCGCTCAGTTTCGAAAAAAAGCAGATTTTGCAGGGATTCAGCGTGCTTTTTCCGATCGCGTGGTGAATGGTCGAATAAGCGGTTCGAAGTTGGATACGCTGATATGTGACGGATTCCTGCCTCTTTTGTCAGCCCGTTTCGGAGTCGATTGGAGTGGGCTCTGGTTCCACTGGTTCGCGGGGAATGCGCCCGAAGTTTTAGGGAAGACTCTGAAACGGCTAGAAATTCTCGAAACCCGCCGCTTCCCCAATTCCAATGGCTGGCTTCAGGGATTGCTAAAAATCAGGCATTCAATGGGGTAAATCGAATTTACCGGCTCGCTTTCAGCGCCTTTCTTGGCCATGGGAACAGGCCTTGGATCGAGCTTTCCGCTAGTGGATATTCCGCCTGAAAAAGCTCCGTCTCCTTCTCTAAGGAGACGCTTGACTTTTAGAAGGCTGAGAAATTTACTCCCTGCCTTAATTTTCATTTTATGAAAAGTGGGTCTTTGACCCGCTTTTTTTTTCATCAGCATAGCAATCATGAGCAGCGAAATTTTATCTGTATTGGAGTACATGGAGAAGGAGAAAGGGATCGGTCGTGAAGACATGATTTCTGCGATCGTTACCGCTATCAAGAATGCCGCCGCGAAAGGGGTGAATGCAGGTCAAGAGCTCAAAGTCGAAATTGATCCGAAAAATGGAAAAATGCAGGCTTGGGCTCTACTGGAGGTAGTGGATTCCGTTAGCGATCCCAGAAATGAGATTCCTTTGGAAAAGGCCCGTTTGAACCAGCCGGATATCCAGCTAGGGGATATGTACGAGAAAGAGATGGATCCGGCCTATTTAGGTAGGATTGCTGCTCAAACCGCTCGCCAGGCGATCATGCAGCGTTTGCGCCAGTTTGAAAAAGAGCGCATTTATGACGATTTTAAAGACCAAGTCGGAGATATCGTCAGCGGCATCGTTCGAAGACGCGAACGCGGCGACCTATGTATCGATCTCGGGAAAGCGGAGGCCATTATGCCATCACGCGAGCAAGTTCCGGGGGAAGATTACGCCCCGGGAGAGCGCATCCGCTGCTTCCTGCTTAAGATTGAAGCCTCTAACAGAGGCCCTGAATTGATATTGTCCCGCTCAAGCCCCAGATTTGTTCGTAGGCTGTTTGATTTAGAAGTGACCGAAATCGCTGATGGAACGGTCAAGATCGAAGCATTCGCTAGGGAGCCTGGCTACCGCACCAAGATAGCCGTATCTTCCTCTGACCCTAAAGTTGATCCCGTGGGCGCTTGTGTCGGAGCCCGAGGAGCCCGAGTCAAGAGCATCGTTCGTGAGCTGGGTGGCGAGAAAATTGACATCATTCGCTATGTAGAAGGTCCTAAGGAATTGGCGCTCGAAGCTCTCAAGCCGGCGATCCCTCGCAATGTAGAGATGGATGAAGTGAACAAGCGCCTCCGTGTCGAAGTTTCGGAAGATGACTTGGCGATCGCTATTGGGCGCAAGGGCCAGAATGCCCGTCTCACCTCCAAACTGGTCGGATGGAAGATAGACATCGTCAAAGAAGAAGTGCACGAGGTCAGCATGGAAGCAAAACAACAACAGGCTGCGGAAGGCTTGAACCAGATCGAAGGCATCGACGATGAAGTCGCGGCTCGCCTCGTTCAGAATGGGCTAATTAGTCCGGAGGTGTTCCTCGATGTGGAGTCTTCCGACTTGCAGGATCTGGGCTTTGACGCGGAACAAGCGGACGATATTTTGGCAAAAGTGAATGCTTTCTTGGAGAAGCAGAATATTTCGTCTTAAAACTGGATATTGCATCTAATTGGAAAGGCACTGCACCTACATAAAATTTCAGCACCGTAAATCTATCGCATGAGCGTACGAATCTATCAGCTTTCCAAAGAGATCGGAATGGACAATTCCGAACTCCTCGACCTTCTCCGTGAACGTGGCTTTCAAGTGAAAAGCGCTTCTAGCACGGTCGACAACATTTCGGCGGAATCTTTGAAAGAAGAGTTTGCTAAGAAGTCCGCGGACACCGCAAAATCAGAGGTGCCAGAGCCAGCGGAAGAGAAACCGGTTGCGCCGCCTTCAGTTTCTGCGTTCGTTCGAACTAAAGAGCAAATCGAAGAAGAGAAAGAAGCGGCTAAAGAATCCGCGAAAGAACCGGTGGCTCCAAAAGTTGCCCCTCCGCCTCCTGCTGCGCCGGCGCCCTCAGCTCCCAAAGTAATGGCTCCGCCGCCGCCCGCCCCAGTTTCTCCTCCTGCGGTTTCCAAGACCCCGAGTCCTCCTCCGGCAGCGAGTCCCGCCAATGCAGGTCCTCCTCAGCCAGCGGCACCATCGCAAGCGGCGCCTCCGCCGCAAGTGGCACCTTCGTCACCTGTTGGAGTGGGCGCGCCCGTTTCTCCCGCAAGCGCGAAAGACCCTGCGGAAGAAACAGAAGAAATTCGTACCATTACCCTCAAGCCGCCTATCGTCGTTCGAGATTTGGCTACCGAGCTAGGCGTAAAGCCTTTCAAGCTGATTTCCGAGCTCATGGAAATGGGCATTTTCGCATCTATTAATCAAAGCCTTGAAGAGGATGTGGCCAGCAAGATCGCGGAAAAAAGAGGTGTAATCCTCGAAATCCGTCATCGCGGCGAAGGCGCCAAAGCTAAAAAGAAGCAAGAGGATAAGGAAGTTGACGAAACTGCATTTCTTGAGGAACGCCCCGCTGTAGTATGTATTTTGGGACACGTCGATCACGGAAAGACGTCCCTGTTGGACTACATTCGGAAAGAGAATGTTGCCTCCTCCGAAGCGGGAGGAATTACCCAGCACATCGGTGCCTATCAAGTTTCGCACAAAGGTAAGAAAATCACGTTTCTGGATACACCGGGCCACGCGGCTTTCAACGCGATGCGAGCTCGTGGAGCAGACGTTACAGACGTAGCCATTCTCATCGTTGCGGCTGATGATGGATTTATGCCTCAAACCGATGAAGCATTGAAGTTCATTCAAAAGTCAGGTGTTCAGCCGATCGTAGCGATCAACAAGATCGACACCCCCGGTGCGGATATCGACAAGGTTAAGACCCAGATGCAGGAACGAGGCATCCCTTCGGAGGATTGGGGTGGTGAGACAATTGCAGTCCCCATCTCAGCCCTAAAGGGCGATGGCATCGACGAGTTGATGGATATGATTCAGTTACAGGCAGAGGTTCTGGAATTGAAAGCCAATCCAAAGAAGCCTGCGGAAGGCGTCGTTATCGAAGGACAAGTTGAGGTCGGTCGCGGCGCTACGGCGACCGTGATCGTTCAAGGAGGGACGCTGAAGGTGGGCGATGCGCTCGTCTGCGGCCCTCACTACACAAAGGTGAAGGCGCTTTTTAACGAGTATGGTAAAAACTTGAAGAAGGCGCCTCCTTCGACTCCAGTGCGAATTATTGGCTGGTCAGGGGTGCCGGATTGTGGAGCAACTTTCCATGCGGCCAAGAACGAGAAAGCCGCCAAGCGTGAAGCAGAAGAGAATCTGGTAGGCGTTCGGGCAGATCAGAAGGCGGACGCTGAAGACCGGATGCCCACGTCTCAGGAGAAGCTTTTTGCTGCAATTGCCGCGACCCAGAAAAAGACCCTTCGACTGATTATCAAAGGAGATACTTACGGCTCGGTTGAAGCGATTGAGAGTGCCTTGAAGGAAATCAAGAGCGACAAAGTGGCGTTGGACGTTGTTCGATCGGGAATTGGAGTTGTCAGCAAGAGCGACGTGCAAAAGGCCAGCGCGGGTGGGACAGAGATTATTGGTTTCAACGTGAAGACTGAGAATGGGGTGCAGGCATTGGCTAAGCACCACGCTGTAAAGATTACCCATCACCAGATCATCTACGAACTCCTTGACCGGGTGCGGGAAGACATGGTCGAAATGCTTGATCCTGAATACAAGGAGAACAAGATTGGAGCGGCTGAGGTGCGAGCGGTATTCCCGATTGCGAAAGGTTTTGCTGCAGGTTGTTTGGTCGTCGAAGGTCGTGTGGTTGCGAAGCAGCACGCTCGACTAATTCGCAATGGAGAAACCGTTGCGGAGCGCAAAATCGACGCGCTGCGTCGCGTCAAAGATGACGTCAAAGAGGTGCGGGCTGGTACCGAATGTGGTATACACCTCACGAATACGAATGACTATCAAGTCGGCGACATTATCGAAGTTTACGAGATTCACGAAATTCGACCAGAACTATAATCTTTTAAATTTGGGGAGCCTTTGCGACGGATGAGCATGGGTTCCAGCTTACCCGTATCGATAGCTTAGAATTAGATAGCCATGAGCAATCGAAACATCAGAGTATCCGAGTTGTTGAAACGCGAGGTGAGCGATATTCTGCACACGCGGTATCAACGTGAGACTGTTACGGTAACGGTTACCGGAGTCGATGTTTCTCCGGATCACAGCAATGCGATCGTATTCTATACGCTTTTGGCCGGTGAAGAGGAGCGCTGGAAGCTCCAGAAATTCTTGGATAGGATAGGCGGTAGAGTGAGGTTCGAATTGGGAAAGCGGATCGTGCTGAAACGACTGCCCGCGTTGAACTTCAAGTACGACGAGTCTATCGCCAAAGGAAATCGCATCATCGAGTTAATCGACGGGTTCGATGAATCGATCAACGAATCAGTCGATTGAAGGGCTTTTTTCCAGAATTGAGCGCTGGATTTCGCGCTTTAGCTTCGAGCGCTGCCGGGCAATCGGTGTGTGTGATTGGCCATGCTCGACCTGATGGAGATTGCGTCGGGGCGCAAATCGCAGCCGCGGAAATGATATCCGCTTTTGGGGTGGTTCCCCTTATAGTGAACGCTGATCAAGTACCCACCCCCTTAACCTACTTGAAGGGCAGCGAGCAAATTCGCATCATCGGACCCGGGTCTTTAGGGGATACGGGATTGCTTTATGTCGATTGCGCGGATGAGGGAAGGGTGGGCCCGAAAACTTCTATCGCATTGGAGAACCAGCGGCGATTGGGAAACATTGATCATCACATTACCAATACTCGATTCGCTGAGGTAAACTTAATTGATTCGGAGGCCTCCGCTACCTGTGAAATACTGGCAGGCATCGCATTTGACTTGACCCTACCAATCTCAGAGGCGGCCGCGCAAGCCTTGTATACGGGCATCCTAACGGATACAGGCCGTTTCGGCTATGCCGCCACAAGTAGTCGAGTCTTCCAGTTGTGTAGCAGACTGGTGGATTGTGGAGCGTCACCTCGGTTGGCGGCTGAAAGCCTCTATGAAAACGCGACTTTGCCACGGCTGAAACTGCTTGAACGATTCCTGGGTTCGCTCGCTTTCGAATGTGACAATAAAGTTTGCATAGGAATGCTGCGGCAAAGGGATTTCGTTGAAACGGGTACCTCCTATCAAGATACGGAAGGATTTGTGGATTATGCGCGTTCCTTGGAAGATGTCTCGATTGGGGTTTTGCTCGAGGAACGCAAAACGACGACTAAGGCCAGTTTGAGAGCAAAGAGTAAAAAGCTGCGGGTGGATCAAATTGCATCCCAATTCGGTGGAGGGGGTCATGCTTGCGCAGCAGCAACGAGTAGTAGTCTTCCATGGAAAGACTTGCGGGAGAAATTGATAGAGGCGATAAGAGCGCGTGTTGAAACGGTTAATTGCAAATGAAGGAAAATAGAGAGCTAGAGGGCGTATTGTTAATCGACAAGCCAAGCGGGCTAACTTCCCACGACGTGGTGGATAAGGTTCGAAGGAAGCTGAAAATGAAGCGTATTGGGCATGCTGGTACACTTGATCCGATGGCGACAGGACTTCTAATTATACTCGTGGGCAAAGCGACCAAGCTTTCGCAGTATCTGATGAGCTTGGATAAGACTTATGAGGGCACCATTACGCTGGGAGAGTCGACAAATACTTACGATGGTGAGGGGGAAGTTATGACTAAGCGTCCCGTCCCTAGTTTAACATTGGAAGAGGTCGCTACAGTGGTGTCATCCTACCTAGGGGATCAATACCAGAAACCTCCTATGTTTTCGGCCGTGAAAATAAACGGCCAGCCGTTATACAAGATGGCTCGCCAGGGTAAAGAGGTCGAGCGAGAGCCAAGATTTATTAGAATCTCCCGATTCGACGTAACACGCTTTGATTCACCGGAGGTGGACTTCAGTCTAGATTGCACAAAAGGGACCTATGTTCGGTCCCTCGCGAATGACATTGGGGAGAAAATTGGCTGTGGGGGCTATCTTTCGGGACTACGCCGAATCGCTTCGGACAAGTTTAATTTAAATGATGCCATTACACTGGAGCGATTTCTCGATGCCACCCCGGAGGAGATTTCCAAGGCCTTAGTCGGAAAAACCGAAGCGTTGCCCAATTCTGTGCTTTAAGCGAAACAATGATGCCGGTGCCCAAACAATTTGACGGACTTGACTCGTTTCGTTCGGAGACGAATCAGCCGATTCATTTGGCTATAGGCATGTTTGACGGCGTTCATCAGGGTCATCGTATTGTAGTTGAATCATCAATACGTTCGGCAGCGAACTCGGGTGGCCTTGCGGGAGTGCTGACGTTCTGGCCCCACCCAAGCCATCTTTTTAAACCGGACAATCCGGTACCGATGATTCTCAATTCGAGAATGAAGCGGTCTGAACTTAGCAAACTTCGAATCGACTTTGTGATTGAGGAGCCCTTTTCGCCAGAATTCGCGGCCATTGCTTCGGCCGATTTCGTTGCCATGCTGAAGTCCAAGATCTCAACCTTAGCCTCGATCCATACGGGGGAGAATTGGAGGTTCGGAAAGGGGCGGCAAGGTGATGTTCAACTGCTGGTTAAATTGGCAGAGGAGGCAGGAATTTCTGCTGAATCACTTGAATGCCTTTTCCTAGATGGCGAACGCGTCAGCAGCACTCGAATACGAAACGCTTTAATTGGCGGAAGAATCGAAGAAGCAAATCGTCTTCTTGGATACACATACGAAACCTGGGGAATCGTGAGAGAAGGCAAGCGGATTGGAAGGACGATCGGAGTTCCGACCTTGAACATCCCTTTTGATGGTGAATTGAAACCTAAGTTGGGCGTGTATTGTGTCAACGCTTCCCGAGAAGGTGGAGAAGAACGGCTACCGGCAGTTGCTAACTTTGGAATCCGGCCCACCGTCAATTCACTAGAGGAGCCCATGTTAGAGGTGCATGTGCTGGGAGATTGTCCGTTCTCCTATGGAGACTCATTGCGTATAGAGTGGTTGAGTTTCCTTAGACGAGAGCAGAAATTCGAAGGGATTGATGAACTAAAGACGCAGATTCAAACCGACATCAGCGACGCTAAATTGTTTTTCGAGAGTCCGTGAATGGGTAAGTTGCGCTTAGACGAGCTGGTCCTCCAACGGGGGTTCGCTTCCAGTCGGAGCGAAGCAAAAGCCCTCATTATGACCGGGAGAGTGAGGGAAGGAGATCGGAGACTGGACAAGCCGGGCGTGAAAGTTAGCGAAGACATCGAACTTTACGTAGAACCAGGCAAGCGCTTCGTAAGCAGAGGGGGAGAGAAGATTGAAGGATTTGCCGAAGCGTTTCACCTCTCGTTTGAAGGAAAAAGCGTTTTAGACGTGGGCGCATCTACTGGAGGTTTCACGGATTTCGCGTTGCAGAAGGGAGCGATTAGCGTCACTTGCGTAGATGTCGGGAAAGGGCAGTTGCACGGAAAGCTAAGAGACGATCCGCGTATTACCAATTTCGAGAAAGTAAACGCTCGGTATTTGCAACCTGGTGACCTTCCGTTGGATACTTATGATCGTATTGTGATGGATCTTTCCTTTATTTCGCTCAAATCGGTTCTGCCTGCAGTTTGGCCCTTTCTCTCGATTGACGGAATTCTAGTTGCTCTCGTTAAGCCTCAGTTCGAGGTAGGGAAGGAAGTGGCGGACAAATTTAGAGGTGTGATTAAGGATCAGAATGAGCGGAACAAAGCCCTCGCAGAGGTCGAACGGTTTGCCATGGTGAATCTGGCCAACGCGTCCCGTGTTGGGTGTATTCCTTCACCCATTAAAGGCGCTGATGGAAATGTTGAATTTCTTCTTGGGCTTTCTAAGTTGAAATAAAGCGCGTCTCGCGCGAAATTAGTAGCTGTGCCCAATAATAAGCCCATCAAGAACCTCGGATTCGTTTTGAATCAGTCCAAATCGGGAACCTTTAAATTGTTTGGGCAGTTGAGAGAAATAGCGGAGAACATGGGAGTCTCGACGCGGGAGACGTTTGAATTTCCCGTTCCCAATGGATTTTTAGAAGGCATGGACGCCTGTTGTGTGATCGGGGGTGACGGCACCTTTTTGAGCGCAGCGTCGGAATCGACCAAGCATCAGGTGCCCTTGATCGGCGTGAATCGAGGAACGCTCGGATTTCTGACGACCTACACGGCAGAGGAAATCGATTCTCTATTTCCTTCAATATTGGAGGGCGCCTATGACTTACGGCGGCGAGGATTGCTGGAATGCTGCACACATGACAACCTAGTGGATGTGGCTTTGAATGACGTGGTCATCAAATCGGCGTCGGTCAGCGGTATCGTGCATTTAAACGTTTTCGCGGATGAAGAGTTTGTGACTACCTATATTTGTGACGGATTGATTTTCAGTACACCTACTGGATCGACCGCTTACACGCTTTCTGCGGGTGGTCCATTGATTCATCCCGAGTCAAAAGTGATCTCTCTTACGCCGATATGCCCTCATGCGCTTAGCAATCGCTCAATAATATTGCCGGATAGCGTTCAACTGCGAGTAGAGAATGCAGTGCCAAACGGTCAACTTGTAGTCGCAGTTGATGGACAAAGAAACTTGTCAACTTCTGAGGATGGCGCGATCGCCATTAAATTGTCATCCCAGAGTTTACAGATGGCCCAGAAAGTGGACTACTCCCATTTCGACGTTGTACGAAGAAAGCTGAAGTGGAGTGGCGGATACATTAGGGACCCTAATCCCAACGAACACTAATTAGGGGCGGCGGAAAATTCGAATTTTACGATTTCGATTTTGCTCGAGCTCAATTTTGGATTCTTGAGTACTGCGGAAAGGCGGATTTCTTCTAGAACGGCCTTCAGCTCTCTGGTGTACTCGAGATCGTCACTGGGTCCAAACATGTAGACCAGCTTTTGGTGCGTGTATCGAATGTACCAGCCCTCATCCGTTAATCCAAAGTCTGTGACATCGATTCCTGGATACCGTTTCCTGAATTGGCCATGGCTCATGGCCCCACTGTCTATGACGGCTTCTAATGGATACACGATTACCTTAGTGGGCGTGTTTTGGGCCCATGCTGTTCCCGCAAGTAGAGTCAGCGCTAGCGAAATTATGCAAAGAATTCGAGTCATTGTCGGTGTATGGCGGCTCGTTGCCTTGACCTACAAGTTGCTGGACATTTTCCCGCCCTCTTCGGTTCCTTTAGCGCGGTTGGAACCTTGGCTTCCGCCACCTCCCACTTGCTGGCCATCGGATTCAGTAACTTTCTTGCCGTTGTCACCACCCGATTGTCCACCACTCTTGGCTTTGTTCTGGTCGCCGGATTCACCGTCGCCTGCGCCGTCTGAAGTCTCCGCATTAGGATCGTTTCCGGTCAAGTCTCCCATGGGTCCACCGATCTGTTCAGAAGTGCTTCCAATCTGAACGTCTGGTGGGGGAGGAGGCAATTGTCCGAGAGGCGATTCACCGGCTTCGCCCCCTTCTCCGGACTGACCTTGTTGTCCTTGAGATCCTTGTTGTCCCGACTGGCCTTGCTGACCCTGCTGTCCCTCGGAACCCTGTTCTCCTTGGGAGCCCATTTCCCCCATCTGTCCCTGTTGTCCTTGCTGCCCCGAGTTTGATGGGGGCATCGGGATCAGAGGAGTGTTGTTGCTTTGAGAACCTTGACTGCCTTGGCTGCTAGAGCTGCTGCTCATGGGAGGCATTCCCGAGCTGCTTTGTCCCTGTTGCCCGCCGCTTGAGCTGCTTTTCGGAGGCAGGCCCATACTGCTTTGACTTTGTTGTCCTCCACCTGAACTTCCTCCCCCCATGGGAATCGGCATGCCACTGCTTCCGGAGGATCCACCAGACATTCCGCCTTGCATGCCTCCGGGCATTCCCGGGACGTTAATGGGAATGTTTAAACCCGTATCGCCGGGTATATCGATGGTACCTAACGGGGGTAGACTGGACTCGTCCAAAATCGAAACATCGCCGCCAATGGGAATACCGCCTGCGGAAATGGAGGGACGCCCGTTGCGACCTTGACTGGATCCGCTGTTAGGGCCGGCCCCGTTGGCCTCTCCTTCAAAAATATTGGGATCTGGATCGAACTGGGCCATTCCGCTCTGGCAAAAGAGCACGGCGGCTCCGAATACGGAAAAAAGCAAAGTTGAATGGCGTCGATTTTTCATTTCTTAGGCGGTTGGCAGATTACAGTTTTTCGTCGCAAATCACCGTGAGTGGCGATTGGGCGACTCCCCCCCTTATTTGGAGTCTATATTGAATATCTTCGTACCCTTTCTTGCGACCAATAATACGGTAGTCGCCGGGCAATAAATTCATGGTAGATTCTTTCAGCTTAGTGGGTTTCTTGGCAGTTGGGCCCTGTACGCTGACCCAGGTTGCCATGTCGGAGATAAAGAGAACCTGAACGGGTCTACTTTGGGTGATGAGGTGTTGCTGTAAGCGCTTTGCTTCATCGGTTAGCTCGAGGTAGTCAGGCTTGGACTGCATGGCTTGGTCCCAGGATTGACGGGCGAGTTGATACTGAAGCCGCTTCGCCTCTATTGCGGCGATTTCCAAATACTTTTCGTATCGGAGTATGCTGCGAATCACTTTTCCTGTTCGCAACAGCCCATCTTTGGCTTCCTGAAGGTTGGGCTCCATGTCGATCAATTGCTGGTAGATCGCTCGGGCGCCCTCCCAATCGCGGTTTTCACTCTCCAAAGCATAAGCCCGAGTGATTAAAGTAGTGATGTCGCTCTGGCGCTTGTCTGCTCGGGCCTTGGCGATGGAATCTGCCAGTTCCTTCCGATCTGGAAAAACGGCGAGAGCTAGCTGGAAATTCTCAATCGCTTCGTCAAAGCGATAAGACTTTTCCGCGTTCTGGGCGATCGCGAGATACTTGCTGAAATCGCGATTTTCAATCTTGCGTCGCACCCGGGAAACCCCGTTTTGGGCCTTGGCCGATTTCGGGTCTTTCTCGAATGCTTGCTGATAGGCAACGAGAGCCTCCTCGAATGCTTCGCTGCGTTCCTGCTCCTCACCTTTTTTGACGAGATTGAAAACGTCGTCGGCAGTCTTCGCGCGTTCGATTTGAAGGATGGCATCTTCATTTTGGGGATCGATTGAGAGAAGATTCGTGAAGGCTTCGATTGCTTTGGCCCCCTGTCCTTGCGCGATGTATCGATGCCCCAAGGCTGCGTTCTGGCGTATGTAGTTGGAAATAGAGTCCGCAAGCTCTTGGAGTTTGTCGGTTGCTTCCGTTAGCTTAGTTTTGGATGCGGTGAATGATCCTTCCGTGAGAAATTGCTTCCCCGCGCTCGCGGCGTCGAAAGCGTCGTCGTAGGCCTCAGGATTAAGGTGTTTAGAAGGCTTCAGTTCGTCAACTCGAGTCAGGAAGTTGTCGTACATCTCCTGCGTAGCGAGCTTTGCCTCCACCAAATTCGAAAAGTCCTCGATTTGCGCGTTGACCCCTCGGAAGGTTTCGAAGGCCCGATCGAAGGCTTTTCGCCTCATGAGGTCTTCGCCCTGCAGGAACTCGCGTTCGACAGCGACCAATTTTGTTGTGAGAACCGGATGGTTGACCCGCATTTGGCGGATCTTTTCCAATCCACTGTTAGCGGTTTCAAGCTCAAGATCCGCTTTGGACCGGCTTGCGAACGCTTGTTGGAAAGGGACTTCCGGCACGGTCTCGTCCGTTATGCCGAGTCGGTCCGTCAGTGCCTTGGCGTCCTTGTCCGGATTTTCCCACAATGCAACTACGCTGACTAGCAGGACAACGACAATGGCGGCTGATACGCTTACCGCTATCAATTTACGTTTTGAGGATCGCGCTCTTTCAGCCGCTTCCTCATCCTCTGGATTCCAGTGGATAACTCTGTGCTTCCGAGGGTTTTGATGGTTCTCCTCCATGTCCGGCATACTGATTTTCTTCTCCTTTTACTGATCGCGTGAACGGCTGTGATACAGTTTAGTCTACCTTAAGGGTAGTCTATGTTCAAATATTGCAGCTGGGAAGGCTTAATTGCAAAGCCTCCCAGGGTAAAGTTACGATTTTAGGGGGTGTTTGGATTCATCTATTTTTGCACTACATTCGCTTTGGGACCTGTTTTCGAATAATGGAGTTTTTCGAAATTTGCGTTCGACTCGTATCGCAGGGTTTAAAAACAAGAAAACCATTCGAATTCTATTGGGTTAGACCCAGATTGGTTCCTTTGGATCCCTATTGCGGTTGACGGGTCTTAAGGTAAATTAGTTAATCCGAAAGTAAACTTCGTCCGTACTATAAGGCAGCATTGAACAATCTATGGACTCGATAATGAAACTGCGAATGATAGCGATCGCGTCGCTAGTAGCCATAACCTTTTCAAGCTGCAGCACCGTTCCGGTGACTGGGCGCCGCCAAATCAACCTCATGTCAGATACTGAGGTGGTTAAGATGACCAAGGTGGCGTTTGAGCAAATGAAAGCGCAGTATCCGAAGTCGAACGATCCGCGAATGAACGACTGGTTGCTGAACGTGTCCGAGAGAATATCGCAGCAGGTATTCTGGGATATGCCACTAGCGGAGTGGGAGTTCATTGTCTTTGACGTTCCGGGCCAGATCAACGCCTTCGCGATGCCAGGCGGCAAGGTCGGAGTATTTTCGGGACTGTTCGACATGGTCCAGTCCGAAGACGAACTGGCGTCGGTGATTGCTCATGAAATCGCCCATGTGACCGCGCGTCATACGCACGAGCGGATGTCTCAGGCGGGGATAATGAAAGCGGGTTCAGGCGTCTCATCGATTTTTACGGGAGGACTGAGCGGACTGGTGTTAGACCCGTCCTTGACGGGTCAACTTGCCGCATGGGACCGGGCAAAAGAATCCGAAGCAGACCGAATCGGAATTATGTACATGGCTCGCGCGGGGTATAATCCCAATGCGGCGATCAAGGTCATGGAAAAAATGGCTGAGATGAGTCCAGGCGGCGGCGGAGGTACTCCCTGGAACTCGACCCACCCGTCTTCCCAAGAGCGGCTGGATGCGCTCCACTCCTACTTAGCGGAAGCGATGGAAGCCTACGAGAAGGCGAAGGAGATGCAGTTTTAGGTTTTGCGGTCCCTAAAGGGGGTGGTTTCAATTGGGTAGATCTCGATGAAAACTCACCGAGATGGAAACGGGAAAAGCTGAAGCATTTTGATATTCTTAGCTTACCTAGCGGTGGGACTTGTGTTCATGAGCGCTGCTCACTTCGCCCGAAAGAGCTATAATCGAAATACGGAACCGCTTTTTCTTTTGGCTGCACCGGATGTGCTTTTCCTGATAGTCTTGATTTGGCCGGTTGCTTTAGTCGCACTCCATTTCAAATTGAGCCAAGAAGCCAAAGCGAGCTAGCGAGAAACTAGGGGTTCAGAGATCGATGATCCTCCGAGGGGCTCTTGCTCTTTCAAAAGGAGATGGCTGGACAACGCGTCGTCAGAGATGTGCACGATGCTTGCAGGTAATGGGCACAGCGAAACGGCAATATTTCAGGACTGCGCTTTCGACTGGATTGACAGAGGGGACTTGTTGTAAATTGGTTCGTTCAAAGACCGCATTTACGCGTTTCTCCTTTACCCATGTCGACCTTCCAAAGTGAATCAACTCGGAATTCCCGAGTTAAGGAATTTATTCCTCCTTCGCCGACATCAGCTTACTCTGTAAGGCTCGCTCGAAGCGATTGTGACGTGGAAGGCGCCCAAAGGCTGCGGTATCGAGTCTTCAATGTTGAACTGGGGGAAGCCCTGGAATCTTCGGAAGCGTCGGGGTTGGATGTCGATCAATTCGATTCGGTATGTGACCACCTGCTAGTCGAAGATGTTCAGACCAGATCGGTAATCGGAACCTACCGGCTTCAAACGGGGACCAATGCCGCGGAGAAACTGGGCTATTACAGCGAACAGGAATTCGATTTTACTCCGTTTGAGAACATACGAAAGGAAACGATCGAGCTGGGAAGAGCCTGTATCGCTCGAGAACACCGCAATATGGTGGTGCTTGGCTTGCTGTGGAAGGGGATTGCCCAATATGCCAAAATCTACGGATCGCGGTATTTGATCGGCTGCAGTTCGCTGACTTCGACAGATCCGCTTGTCGGAATCGCCGCCTACCAGGGTCTTATTAAATATCAAGTGGAGGCCTGCTTTCAAACTTCTCCGAATTCTGGATACGAGTGCAACGGAGACCTCGCTGTGACGGCTTATCCATCGGAGCCAGTCAAAGCCCCTCGTTTAATGCGAGCCTACCTAACCCTGGGTGCACGACTGTGTGGCAGGCCAGCTCTCGACCTCGAGTTTAAGACCATCGACTTTCTAACGCTCCTGGACCTTGAGAAGCTAGGACCTCGAGCGATACAGAAGTTTTTGGGCTGAAAAGGGTCTGGAGCGAGTCTTGTCAATTCAGGGGAGTCCGTTTTGATCGGCTCGAGTGACTTGGATTGTAAAACGGTTCCGACAGGGCTTTCGGCTTCTCTACATGGGTATGGTTTTTTTCTACATGTGGCTGGTTTACGTTTTTCAAGGGGGAAGAAATTGGGATCCGCATCGCCGAGCCCTGTGGCAACAGCGATTCGCAGCCCGACTTCTAAAAGTGATGCGGCTTTCAGTCGATTCCCGTGGACTGCCAGAAGAGGGGAGCTTTATTGCCGCAAACCATCAAGGCTACATGGACATACTCGTTATGGCGTCGCAAACGCCGCAGGTTTTCTTATCCCGGAAGGATGTAGGCGACTGGTTTTTTCTTGGTCGGTTTGTCAAGATGGCGGGGACATTGTTTATTGACCGAAGCCGTCGCAGTGAGGTTTCAAATCAGGAAGACGGATTTGCGAATGCGATTCAGAACAAGGTTGGGATGACGGTGTATCTCGAAGGAACTTCGACTGGTGGTTCGGAAGTTCTACCGTTTAAGTCCTCTCTTTTACAGCCGGTTGTAAAGAACCAGTGGAAAGTGACACCCGCTTATATTCGCTATGATTGTGTCGGAGGAGATCCCGCAATGGATGTCTGCTGGTGGGGTGATATGACATTTGGCGGCCATTTGCTCAAAATGATGACGCTAAGTTCCATTCAAGCGACGATAGTTTTTGGGCCCGCTCGTAGTCCAGGAAGCGATCGCAAAGCTTTGGCTAAGGAATTGCATATGGATGTGCTGGAGCTGAAGAAGCAGCTTGTCGAGGATTAGGAAATCGAGGTGTCAATGGGCGCAATGCAATAAAAGGCCGACCCTCTGGTGAGGACCGGCCTTAGCAAATTAATTGGTTTTTAAACCCGGCTTAGGGTGATTCCTCAGCAGGAGGAACCACTAAAGGAGTGGGAGCTTCTTCAACCGGTTCGGGGGCGTCAGAGAGCAGTGCATCCAAAGATTCTGGCAGACTGGTGAATTGGTAGGAACTCACCTCGAAAGCAGAGCGGCTCATGTATTCGTTAACTGGATCGCTTGCATCACTGGATGAGATAAAGAAGTAGACCGGGCCTTCTGGAGTAACCACCTCTTCTTCCATTTCCGTTGTCGTTTCCCCGTTTTCACCTTCCTTTTCGACTTCCTTCTCTATCTTCACTTCCGGCTGGCGTCCGATTGTAAACTGATAGCTTTTGCCATTGTTCAGTCGGAGATCGAATTGATGGCTGTTCTCACGAGCAGCGACTACGTTGGGTCCATCTTTGTCTGCGGTGGCAGTGAAGCTGAGCCCGGCAAATTTCGACGCGATTTGTCCGACAGAACTCTGGTTCAGGATTTTCTTTTCAGGAAGCGAGTCCTCTGTGGTCCAGTCCGAGTCGGCGTTATCGCGAGTTGCTGAAAGCTTGTCTCCGTTTTGAAGTGTAGCGGTGATCGCGGTTACGTCGTTCGCTTCGAAGGAAACCAGCTTTTTCTCCAGCCAAGAGTCGAGATTGGAGTCAATGTAGAAGGTCGTGTTCACTAGAAATGCCTTTTCCTCGCCATTGAAGCGGAGGAACTGGCGTCCGTTTTCGGTCTCCTTGCCGAGCCCGAAGGCAACGATATCGTTACCGAGCTTGTCGATAAACTGGATACGGTCACCTCCCTCAAAACCTAAAGTAGCGATCCGGTCCGGGTTTTCGCTGACAAGTCTTTGAAGTTTCGCTTCGGAGACATTCCGGGCTAGTTGTGAGATGCGAGTATAGCTGGTGGGAAGATTGTGTTTCTCTTCCAGTACCCAGGCCTTCTTTTCCTCGTCATTGACAAGCGTGATCTGCTTGCCATCGGTCTCGACAACGATCTTTGCCGTGTCGCGAAGATATGCGGGGTCGACGACATTGGAGCCCACGCGCTCGTCGAGCAAGGGAGCGCTGCTGGTGCGAGTTAAAATGCTGGTGATGATTGCAAGGACAGCAAGGACTCCAGCGCTGATGTATAAATTCTTTATATTCATTGTAAGTCTTAGAGTGCTTTTTGTTTACGCATGCGGTAGAAAATGAAGCCGAAGATAACGAGGCCGATGGGCGAGTATCCGATATTCAAAGACACTAGCTTCCATTTAAGGGCATCGATGTCTTTTCGAAGTTCACGTCGAATAACACGTCTCTCTGCTCTCATGTTCGCTTCGTTTTCTCGAAGTTCCTGTAGGGCTTGTGAAAGCTCTGGGCCCGCAACGATTAATCCTGTGCCCTGTTGTTGGGTTACTAGTTGCTGTATCTCCTGATTCATTTCGGAGATCTTTTCCTCAACTTCCTGAAGCTTGATTTGATATTGTTTCTGGGCTTCGACTTCCATTGCTTGGACGCGATCGAATGATCTGGCGACTTCCCCTTTGCTTCGAATCCCAATCAAGTCCTGACTTCCGCCAAGGAATTCTATGACATTGGTTCCCATAACCAAGTTATCGTTGATTGGCTGAATAGTCATCATGCCGAGAAAATTCTGGCGTCGGATGGAGAACTGGTCGAGCAGCCAGTCAGTGTCTGCAATTATGAATACATTGCCTTTACCGGTATAGAGTTGTTCAGGTTCTTCACTCTCTACGTCACCCTCTGGAGCGAGACTCGGATCTGAGGGCTTGCCATTTGGGAATGCGGTTGTGAATTCTCCGCTAAGCAATCCGGCCACCGTCTGTTTTTCACCTGAGGCTTCCAATTGATTCAAGAGAGCTCCCTGCTGGGCGAATTGAAGCATCATTCCGTTGATTTTTCCGGCGCTTTCCGTTGTCTGCAGAATCGGCTCGAAAGTGAGCTTTGAGCCCTCGTCCAAACTCAGACTGCCAGATTCGAGAAGGAGCACGGCATTGAGTTCCGCTGCAGGGAGGAAATCCTCGCTCACATTGTTTTCGCGAAAGATGAGCCAGGCCGGCTGCATGGTGTTCTGTTGCGTATAGGCGATGTCCGGATCGGCGAGTACGTCACCGGTGGAGTACTTGATTCCCCAGGAGGAAAAGAACTGCGGGAAATCGCTCGAAGTATTCGGATTGGGACGGCCCATCATGGCCATCTGGTTTTGCTGTTGTTGGCTACGGAAAAAGAGAGACGACGGATCGACTGCGAGGAACATCGGTTTTCCTGACAAGGTAAACTGGTCGATGCCGAAAAGCAGTGTATTCGAAAGTCCGATCGGGTGGATCACGACGAGCATGTCCAAGTCTTTCGGCAGTTCAGTGGCCGTTGGTTCGATGACCTCGACGTTGAAGGAGTTCTCGAGTTCGCTGATGATGTACTGGTCCTCCTGGGCAGGTTGACCCGGCATCATCGGCATAGGAGGAGCTTTTAGCGGTAGAGTGCTGATTAGGCCCAATTTCGGTTTGGACAATTGCTGGGCTTCGTGAACCGCTTTTGCGATGTCGTATTCAATGGATCCTTCCTTGTTCCAGTCGAAGAAGGGAATCACGTGCTCCGAGTCGCCTTGGCTAATGACAAGTCCTAGGAAAATGGTGTCACCATTGGGTAGGCTTTGTCCGTGAACACCCGCAGCGATGGCGTTTTCCTCGGCGGGAGTGTCGGGTTCGGGATCGATTCTATCCAATATGATTTTCCCTTTGGTGGCCCGTTCGAACTGACGCAGCATCTGTTCGACGCGATCGCCGAAATTCTGGATGTGCATCTTGATTTGTGGCGAAAGGCCCTCCACTGATCGCGTTCGATAAAAGTCGAATCGAACGGGCTCTTCGACTTTTGCGAGCAACGACTTGGCGCTGTCCGAAAGCGTAAACGAATTCCCCGCGGTCAAATCGAACCTCAACGGAATAGATGAGACGACGTAGTGCAGCAGGAGAAAGTTTATGAGAATTAGAAATGCGGCGTGAATTTTGGTACTCGTTTTCATGTCAGTATTTTCCCGATTCTAATTTTCTAAAACGATTACGTTGATTCCTAGAAACGCGATGGTCAGGACGACAAAGAACGAAATGGCGCTCAGCTCAATCAGTCCCCGGGTCATCGTTTGAAAGTGGTTGAGAAAGCTGAAGTTGCCGAGGAAGTCTAGGATTCCTGGCGAAGCGATATTCTCGAAAACGGTTACCAATATCTGCGAGCCGAAGAGTGTCACGAGCACGCAAATCAAAACGCTAATAACGAAGGCGATCACCTGGTTTTTCGTCAGAGCCGAGCAGACGGAGCTGATAGACAAATAGGCAGCGGCCATGAGAATGGATCCGAAATAGCCGGAGAGGATGATTCCCCAATCCGGATTGCCAAGATAGCTTGTGGTTAGGGCGAGGGAAAAGGTTAGGGCCAGAGCGATTCCGATGAATGCCCAGGCGGCGAGAAACTTTCCAAGCACCGCGCTTATGGTCGGTATTGGCAGGGTAAAGAGAAGCTCGATACTGCCTGATCTTTTCTCTTCCGACCAAAGCCGCATTCCTGTGGCGGGAATGAAGATGAGGAAGGTCCAGGGAAGGAAGGTCCAGATGGTGTCCAGACTTGCTTGGTTGCTTTCGTAGTAGCCGGCGAAAATGGCTAGCCCAATCAGGACGATATGGAAGACGGCCAGAATCACGTAGCCGACGGGCGAACGGAAATAGCCGAAGAACTCTTTCTTAAATATAGGAGCAATCTGGTTCATGCGTATGCCTTTGTGTTGGTGATTTCACGGAAAATTTCGTCGATGGAAGATCCAGGTTGTCGCGCTTTGAATTCCTCAGGGGTTTCATTCACGCGCACCTTTCCTTGGTCGATGACGATGATGCGATTACAGATCGCTTCGACTTCCTCCAGAATGTGGGTAGATAGGATGATGGCTTTTTCCTCGGCCATTGCTTTGATCAAGTTTCTCACCTCGTGCTTTTGATTCGGATCGAGACCGTCGGTAGGCTCGTCGAGTATGAGAACCGGTGGATCGTGCAGGATGGCTTGGGCGACACCGACTCTTTGACGATATCCCTTGGAGAGCGTTTCAATGGCCTGATTCTGCACAGTTTGCAGGTGGCATTTTACGATGACGTTGGCCAGGCGGTCGTGGATTTCGTCCTTTGTACGATAGCCTCTGGTTTCCGCGACGTAGGTCAGGAACTCGACAACCGTCATCTCTGGGTAGGCAGGGCTGCTTTCTGGCAGATAACCGATGCGTCTCTTCGCTTCCATCGGATCTTTCGTCACGTCGAAACCCGCTACTGAGGCAGTCCCGGCAGTCGGCGAAAGATAGCCTGCGATCATTTTCATTGTGGTGGACTTACCGGCTCCATTGGGACCAAGAAAACCGAGAATATCGCCTTTCTTAACCTCGAAGGACACGCCGTCGACGGCTCGCAAGTCCCCGTAGTCTTTGACTATATTATCTACAATTACCATTAGTGGATCAGTTTTGAGTTTAGGGTGAAAAATAGATTTGTTTTACCGGTTCAAGTTCCTGGTTGAATCGGGTTTTTTTGTTTTTTTGAGCTTGAGGGCGAAGCGTTTAGCGAACGGGTCGAGGGATTTCAAGTATTTCGTTAGAAGTTCTACTAGGATTCGAATGTTCCAGCCGGCTATGGCTGAATATTTAATTTTCAGATCTCAAGCGAATCCTGCTCCGCAATATCCTCTTCGGCTTCGGGAATTGCGGCCTCGTCCTTTAAATGTCTGGGAGGCTCGGCGATACGTTGAGCGAAATTTGCTTCCCGATCGGCGACGATCCGGTCGCAGATTTTCTGAACGTGTAAACGAAGCCACATAGAAGTATTGGAATCTCCGGAGTACCGTGCCGGGCCGTAAGCATGAATGCGGTTGGTTTGCAGAAGGAGGTCGTTCTGGGCGAACTCGGCCTCGTTGCTCGGTTTGTAGACGGCGTAGGCCTTTCCTCCAAACTTGCGAACCACGGAGAAGCTCGGCACATCGCTGGGCCCATCGGCGATGTAAATCATGTTCTGAAATGGAATGCGGCGGTCCTCGTGGGCCAGTTCAGCGTTCACATCGATCGCGCCGTCTTTGTTAGAGCCCTTGTTGATCTCGAACAGGGCCCGAGTCTTGGTCGTGTTGTCGATCATCATGCCAATTTGGCTGAGTTCCTTATCAGTCTCCATCGCGAGTTCGTCTTGGGAGAGAAAACCCGGCAAAAGGGGGTTCTCGATAAACTCCGATCCCCAAATTCCATCGACGTAGGGGGCTATTTTACTGCCTCGAATCATCTCTGCCAATCCCGTGCTGACAATATAGTGCTCTATTTCGATTTCGTGCTTTTCGTATTCAGGTTTAGAGCGCGCTTCCGCTCTCAACTCGCTGAAAAACTCTGGCAGACCTTCGTAAAACTCGATTTCAGCCCCTAGGGTTCGGAGCAGTTCATTGTTGAGGCCCTTCATCTGGCCGTTGCGAACGTGCGTGAGGATGTGATTGAGGTAAACGCTCTCGCCTGACACGTGATAACCACGCTCCTTATAGCGTTCGGCCATGGCGTTGGTTTCCTCCCAAAAGCGAACCTCGTCGATTTGATATCTCTCGAATATGGGTTGCTGCATGTAGCCGGGTATCAGCGTTTTGTCGAAATCCCAGATGAGCGCTATTCTGTTCTGGGTGAACAGTCCTTGTGCCATACGAGACAGAAAACGGCTAAAGGTTGCGACTGCAATTGCCAATTTCGATGAGAGCCAAGTAATCGTGTTGGACCAAGTGGAGAAACGAAACCACCGATTTGCTTAGGTGTTGTCTTATACCCTATGCCAAATCTTTTTGGCATAGGGTATTATCCCGTCCCGCATCTTCCTTAAATTGAGATTTGCAGTTTTAAGATCGAGTCGGCATTGCTGCTTCCTTTCTTATGGCGATCGAGCTTCCAGATATTTCCAAATTTCAAAAACGCGTTGAAGAAATCGACGGGTTGATGAATCAGCCTGACTTTTTCAATGATGCGCGCCGTTCGGCAGCGCTATCGAGAGAGCAGATAAAGTTGCGCCAGTTGCTCGAGGACCACGCTGCCCTGGAATCCGCCAAGGCTGCCTTGGCGGAGCATAAAGAGCTGCTGGCAGATCCCAATGGAGATGGAGAGCTCAAGGAACTTGCGTTGGAAGAGCTTCCTGAGCTGGAGGAGCAAGTAGCTGGTCTTGAGAGCAAGATCCTCGTTTCCATGATTCCCCCTGATGATTCTGACTCGCGGAACACGATCGTTGAAATTCGCGCGGGAGCGGGAGGAGACGAAGCGTCCTTGTTTGCAGGGAGTCTTTACCGAATGTACACTAGGCTGGCGGAACGTCGTGGCTGGTCGATCGAACAGCTCGGTTCGAGCGAAAGTGGTATCAACGGATTCAAGGAAGTTTCCTTTCTCATTCGAGGGGAGGAAGCCTACAAGCAGATGAAGTTTGAGAGTGGCGTTCATCGCGTTCAACGGGTGCCTGAAACGGAGTCCCAAGGTCGCATACACACTTCCACTGTGACGGTTGCCGTGCTTCCCGAAGCCGAGGAAGTGGACATTCAAGTCGATCCCCAAGAACTGGAGATAACCGTTACTCGAGCCAGTGGTCCCGGTGGGCAAGGCGTCAACACGACCGATTCTGCTGTACAAATCCTTCACAAGCCGACCGGGATAATAGTGCTTTGCTCTGACGAGCGCTCGCAGATTAAGAACAAAGCGAAGGCGATGACGGTTTTGCGGTCTCGGTTGCTTCAGGCGAAGGAAGACGAAGAAAGAGCCAGGTACGCCGAAAATCGTAAAAAGCAAGTGGGGACGGGAGACAGGAGTGAACGCATTCGAACCTATAATTTTCCCCAAAGCCGACTGACGGATCATCGAATTGGGCTCACCATTCACAGCTTGAACCAGGTAATGGAGGGTGAACTGGACGAGGTGATCGAAGCGCTCCAGAAGGAAGACCAGAAGCTGAAAATTGAGAGCCTAATGAGTGGTCAATCACAGGTTTAGGAATGGCAGTAAACCGTGGTTGAAGCGCTAACAGTTTTGGATGTGGTTCGAAAGAGTGCGGACTTTCTCGAACGCAAGCAGGTAGAGAACCCGCGATTGAACGCGGAATGGCTCATCGCCCATGTGCTGGGCATAGGCCGAATGCAACTCTACCTGCAGTTTGATCGGCCGTTGCAGGAGCCGGAACTTGAAGAAATGAGGAAATGCGTTGCCCGAAGAGGGAAGCGTGAACCGCTCCAGTACATAATTGGTCAAACTCAGTTCCACAATCTAACCATCAAATGCGATCATCGAGCATTGATCCCGAGACCTGAAACCGAGCAATTGGTTGAACAAATCATTGATCTTGGACCAGAGATCGACGAAGAAGTGCGTATACTAGATCTGGGTACCGGTTCAGGCGCGATTGCGCTTGCCTTGGCCATGCACTTCCCGCGTTCGCGGGTGGTTGCGATTGATGAAAGCATCAAGGCGATCGATTTGGCGAAAGAAAACGCCTTTCATTGCGGACTTCAGAACCGAATCGAATTTGCCCAGTCGGACTGGTTTGAGAAACTGGGAGAGGCGGACTTTTTCGATTTGATTGTGGCGAACCCCCCGTATTTGACCAAAGAGGAATTGTCTGATGCGGAAAGCGAGGTAAAGGATTTCGAGCCGGTCACAGCGCTCGTTGCTGACGACGCGGGTTTGGAGGATTTGCTAATCATCATTGAAGGAGCCTTTAAACACCTAAAAGAAGGGGGGATGCTCTGGCTGGAAACCGGAATAGAACAGCATTCAGCCCTGCTGGACGCCTGTAACCGGAATGGCTACAGCGAGTGTGAAGGGATCAACGATTGGAGTGGTCGGCCCCGGTTTGTCCGTGCGAAGAGATAGTGGGCTATCTCTGGGAGTCTGAAAACGGTATCTGCTGAGGCCTAGTTAATCAGCTTTTCGAAACGCGATTTAGATGAGGCCAGTGGGAGGGCGGGCTGTTTCCAGTCATTGATATTTGGAGACGCTTTTACTGCGTCTACCATAATGCGAAGGGTTTCCCTAAGCTGTATATCAAAATCAGGTACAGGTTCTTCGTCCTCTTCCTCGTCGGCCACTTCATTTTCGGCAACTTCCATTTCCGAATCTTCACTGGGAGCGCTCTCAGTTTGAGCGAGTTCGCCGTCTTCTTCCGATGGAGCCACTTCGGTACGGGCCAAGTCGGTTTCCTCTTCCTCTTCGTTCTCAGCTTCCTCCTTTAGAACCGCATCGAGCTTCACTTCAGTTGACTCGAAGTTGATTTCGGCCAATTGGCGCTGTTTCTCCTTCATTTGGTCGATGAACTCTTTGTCCTCTTCCATGATGAGTTTACGTTTTTCCAGATTGAGAGAAATCGTCTTCTGCTCTTCTCGTTCCTCATACCAGTTGATTCGCTGCTTCAAGAACTCGAATTCCTCCAACTGTAAACGTCTTTGCTTACTCTGCTCTTGCAGAGTTTCAATGAAAGGTTTCTTGAGGGTCATCTCCACGAAGAAGCGCGCTGGTTTTATATAGTCCCAAGCGAGGGCATTGTCCAAGTCGGCTTCGCCGACCGCAGTGATGTCTGCAACTGAAGGTAATGAAATATCTGATACAACACCTTTTCTCTGAACCGAAAAACCGTTTGGCAGGTAGTACTTTTGGATTGTCAACTTGGCCGCACCGGCCTTGTTGCTAGAATTGTACGCGCGGAGGACATAGTCTTCGAGCGGAAGGACTTGCTGAACGGTTCCTTTACCATGCGTGCTGTCGTTGCCTATGATTAATGCGCGGCCATAGTTTTGGAGGGCTCCGGCTAGGATCTCCGATGCAGACGCGCTATGACGCGAGGTGAGGACTGCAAGAGGGCCATTATAAACAACTTTTGGGTTGCGATCTGATCGGGCGAGGATCTTTCCGTAGGAATCCTTCACTTGAACAACCGGTCCTCTCGAAATGAACAGCCCGGTCATATCGACGGCTTCGTTGAGCAATCCGCCTCCGTTTCTCCTCAGATCAAGGACGATGCCTTGCACGCCCGCGTCTTTCATTTTCAGGACGAGCTCTTCGACATCCGCCGTAACGCTGGTTATTACCCGATTTCCTTCATCGTCGATTTCATCGGAGCCATAAAACCCGGGAATGTCGATAACGCCCATTGACATGGTGGATCCCGAAGCAGTCGGGACGGTGAAGATCTCTCCTTCGCAGCGGCTCGAGTTGATGCGGACGGTATCGCGAACGATGCTCACAATCCGTCGTTCCGATTCGTCGACAGCGTCTGCCGGAATGATAGTGAGATTTACAACGGAGCCTTTTTCGCCTCGAATTTGGTCGACCACTTTACGCAGGCCCATGTCGATGATGTCGACGGGCTCTCCATCCCCTTGCGCGACGGCTACGATACGGTCGTTGGGTTTGAGATCGGTCGTATTCTTGGCTGGTCCACCGGGTATCAATTCACGAATGACGCAGTAGCCATCCTCCTCGCTGAGGAGCGCCCCGATTCCAACAAGGGACAGCCTCATATGGATACTGAAGTCCTCGAATGTTTCCGATGAGAAAAAGGTGGAATGCGGGTCGAAGATGTGGGTGAGGCTGGTTAGGAAGATCTCCTGTACGTCGCTCGAACCAAATTCTTTGATGCTGCGAAGTTGTCGTTCGTACCGCTTGGTGATGCGTTCTTTTGCTTCCTCAATCGTTTTGTCGTTCAATAGCTCTTGCAGCATTTCCTGCTTAAGCCGTTTTACCCACAAATCGTTTGCCTCTTCTACAGAAGCGGGCCAAGGGCTTTCGCTACGATCGTACTCGTACTCCTCCTCACCGTCGAATGTCCATTCCTCTTCGAGCTTTTCCAGGATCCATTGAATTCGCTCGAGAGCGATTTCACGGTATTTGCCGTAGATGTTGAAAGCGGCGTCTAGATTACCTTTGTGGCGCATTTGCATGCTTAGTCGAGAGGCGTAGGTATCGATGAATTGGTCCTCGTCAGACTGGAGGAAATAGAGGTGGTTGTAGTCCAGCTTACTCATGAACTCGCGAATCAATTCGGTAAAGGCCTCGTCTGAGATCTCCTCGTTGTTGAAGTGCAAGGTTTCCAGCATTTCGATTACCCGCATCGTTTCCTGCGACATGAGATCCGTTGGCGCCAGGACGGGCAGCTCGGCGGGATCGATCAAAGGCTCCTTGTCGGTAAGCGCGTAGCCTATCGTTATGGCGGAGAAAAGGGTGAGGGTGGTTAGGAAAACGTTTCGTTTAAGCATCTCGCGTTTATTACTGGTTCTTTATTTGTCTATGACGCGTCTAGAAAATATTTGGTTTCGCGCAGTTTATCTTTTCTTCAGGAGATCTCCTGCTTCATCGAGTATTTTCTTTTCGCTATCAGTCAGCGCTCCGAAGCCCTGGCTGTTGATCTTGTCCAAAATGCGGTCAACTTCCTTTTTGAGATCGCGAGGTGGACTGATGTTAACTTTGTACGGAAAAGTCTTGGTGGTAGCCTTCTTAGGTTTGGGTTTAAACCAGTCTGGCATCTTGAAGGCTGCCGCTTTTCCAGGTCCCGGGTTTCGCAGGTAGATGAACTTATAAAAAAGGTAACCCCCGATCATGCCTCCAAGGTGAGCCGAATGGGCTGTGCCGTGTCCATTTAGGAGTTCAAAGAAGATCAGCCCAAAGGCGGCAATACCCAACGAAATGTAGAGGAGGACCTTCGCCTTCATGCGGATTACCATCATGAAGTAAATATCGCTCTCCGCGTACATCAGCCCGAAACAGGTGATTAGGCCGAAGACTGCTCCAGATGCGCCGTAGACCGCATGAGAGGGCGTGGCGAAGCTGACGATATACCAGAGAATCCCTCCCACGAAGGTAGATAGAAGGTACAGACTGACGAATCGCTTTTCGCCCAGTTCTGGCAGGAGGGCTCGTCCGAGAAAGAAAACGCCAATCATATTTCCTACAAGGTGGAAAATGCTCTGGGTGCTATGCAGGAACGAGTAGGTTATGAAGCTCCAGAGGTGGGGCCCTCCTAGCTCGCTAGTCGCGAGCGCAAACAGGCGGAAGTAACTATCCCCCCCAGTGAGCTGCACCGCATACATGACTACATTGAAAATGATGATGCCAAGTACCAAGTTCCGGGACCGGGTATTGCCGTTTTGCTGCATGTAGGGTCGATCGTAAAGCATGCGTTAATTTAGGATCATCATTTTTTGGGGAATTACAAGGAAGCTATCGCGTAAATTATCGCTAGTTATTAGGTTTCTATAAGGGGTTTGCCGCGATTGGGCCCTATTACCTACGATGTCCCTCCTTTTGCCGATGAAATCGATGATTTTCGGGAGATTGCATAAATCGAGCCCATGATCCTTCCGAGACCCTTTTAGGCTCAAATGGTTCAACGAAATCGATCGGAATTTTGGTGATCCAGCAGCGAGACGCTAGTTATTGAACCGGAACAAGGCGACATCGCCGTCTTTGAACGGGTAATCCTTGCCTTCGAGACGGTATTTACCGGCATCCCGAGCTGCGGCGACACTGCCCAGTTCTGACAGGTCATCATAGGAAACGACCTCGGCTTTGATAAATCCCTTTTCGAAGTCCGTGTGTATGACTCCAGCAGCTTGAGGCGCCTTCATGCCGTGAGTGAAGGTCCACGCTCGAACCTCTTTTTCGCCCGCGGTGAAGTAGGTTTCGAGCCCCAGCAAGGCGTAGGTCGCTTTGATGAGTAAGGAAATGCCCGAATCTTCCACCCCAAGATCTGCCAGAAATTCCGCGGCTTCCTCAGAGCTGAGGTCGATTAGTTCGGATTCGATTTGGGCGCTGATGACCACGCATTCAGCGTCTTGGCTGTCCTTTGCGTAGGCTTTCACCTTTGAGACAAGGTCGTTGCTCTCAGAGTCTGCCAAGTCGTCCTCCATTACGTTCGCGGCGTAAATCACGGATTTTGAGGACAACAAATGAAGTCCCTTCATTACTAAGGCTTCATCTTCAGAGACCTCGAGGGTGTTGGCGGGCTTGCCTTCATTTAGATGGGGAAGGAGCTTGTCAATCATCGCGCATACGGCCTGGGCCTCCTTGTCGTTGCCCCGGGCCTTCTTCATCGCTTTTTCCCGCTGCCGCTCTACCGACTCCAAGTCTGCCAATACGAGCTCTGTATTTATAATTTCGATATCCCGAATGGGATCCACCGAACCCATGCTATGGATGATGTCTTCGTTCTCAAAGCAACGTACGACTTGCACAATCGCGTCAACTTCACGGATATTCGCGAGAAACTTGTTCCCAAGTCCCTCTCCTTTGCTCGCTCCCGCAACCAGTCCTGCGATATCGACAAATTCAATCGCGGCAGGGATGACCACCTGGGTTTTCGCGATCTTCTGAAGAACGGCGAGGCGCTTGTCCGGTACGTTCACGACTCCGACATTGGGATCAATGGTGCAGAAGGGGTAGTTGGCCGACTCTGCTTTGCGGGTTCGAGTCAACGCATTAAAAAGCGTAGACTTGCCAACATTGGGGAGACCGACGATACCTGCTTTGAGCATAGGCGAGGAACAACATTCAATCGGATGTTGCTTGACAAGACCCAATTTTGGTAAATCTTTCTCGTCTTTTTCCGAATTTTCCAGGACACCGAAACATGGCCTTAAAGATCAAACTTCAGAGGGGTGGAGCTACCCACAATCCCATTTACCGCATAGTGGTTGCAGAGGCTCGCGGTCGCCGCGATGGACGCTTCGTCGAGAAGCTCGGAACGTATATTCCGAGAGCCCAGGGCCAGCAGATTGAACTCACATTGGATGTGGAGCGCGCGGACTACTGGACTTCTGTGGGAGCGAAGGCAACGGAAACGGTCGGAGGCCTCATCAAGAGAGCTCGGAAAGAGGCGCCAACTGCCGTTGAAGCAGAGGCCTAACTTAAGAGCGCTTGTCCCTTAAATTTCTAACCCGGTTTTCGAGCCGGGTTTTTTAGTTTCCAGAGCCTTGCCTTGAATCGATTGGCGGATTGCCTCTTTGTCTTAGTTGGACGCCCATGAAAATTGATGTACTCACGCTCTTCCCCCAAATGCTGGACGGATTTCTATCTGAGAGCATGATGGGACGCGCCCAGGCGAGTGGGTTGGTGGAGGTCAATGCCCACAACCTCCGGGATTGGGCCAAGGGGAAGCACAAGCAGGTCGATGACCGTCCTTTTGGGGGCGGAGCGGGAATGGTTCTGATGCCAGAACCGATTTTCGATGCGTTCGAGACTCTGCAAACTTCGCAAAGCCACCGGATCTATCTTGCTCCGGACGGTGAACCCTTGACGCCTGCGATTGCCGAGTCGCTCTCCCAGAAATCGCACTTGATTTTACTGAGCGGCCATTACGAGGGAATTGATGAGCGAGCGCGTGAAAACCTGATCGATCAGGAGATCAGTATCGGCGACTATGTACTGACCAACGGTACCCTGGCGGCGGCGGTTTTGATCGACTGTTTGTGCCGATTTTTGCCCGGTTTTTTAGGCGAAGAAAAATCATTGACTAGCGAAAGCTTCCAAGGCAGTTTGCTCGACTTTCCTCAATTCACGCGTCCCGCGGTGTTTCGAGATATGCCAATTCCGGAGGTTCTTTTGTCCGGAAACCATGCAGAAATCGAGATGTGGCGTCAACGGGAACGGGAGGAGAGAACGCGCAAGCGAAGACCGGATTTACTAAAGGATTAATATAATGAACCAGATTGTTAAAGATTTGAATCAAGACCAGCTCAAGACTGACATTCCCCCTTTCAAGGTAGGTGATGGTGTTAAAGTGCACACGTTGGTGAGAGAAGGTGACAAGCGTCGCATCCAGATTTTCTCTGGCATCGTAATTGCGCGAAAGGGTTCGGGCATTCAGGAGGCATTCACGGTTCGTCGCATTTCCTACGGTGAAGGCGTTGAAAAAGTATTCCCGGTTCACAGCCCTAACGTTTCCAAGATCGAGATCGAGAAGGAGTCCAAGACCATGCGGGCTCGCATGTACTACCTCCGAGGACTCGTTGGCAAGAAGGCTATGCAGGTGAAGGAAAAGCGCCTCGTTCGGGATCATTAAAAATCGATATAGCCAGAATTTCTTCAAAACGCCGCTTCTCAATCGAGAGGCGGCGTTTTTGCGTGTTTGGGCATAGTGTATTATTTCCAGCAGGCCTATTTTCCTCTTGAGACCTAGGGTGGTCTAGATAGACGTGGGGGCCTTTGAATCCTTGTTTGAATTTTCTCAATCTGAAATGAATAAAGATATCCTTCAAATAGCTGCCAATCAAGCCCGTGGGCTCGCCATCGACGCGGTACACGCCTGCCACTCGGGACACGTGGGCCTGCCACTCGGATCAGCCGAGATTGGCGCGGTCCTGTATGGGCACGCTCTGAGTGTTAATCCGGACGAGCCGCGCTGGCTAAACCGCGACCGCTTCATCCTCTCGGGCGGTCATGGAAGCATGTTCCTTTACAGCTGGCTGCATTTGGCGGGATTTGATCTGGATTTGGAGGAAATCAAGAATTTCCGCCAGCTTCACAGCAAGACTCCAGGGCATCCGGAATTTAAGGAAACCGCAGGGGTTGAAAGCACAACGGGCCCCTTGGGACAGGGAATTGGCAACGCGGTTGGATTTGCCATATCCCAGAAAATGGCGGCAGCAAAATTCAACACAGACGCCCATACCATATTGGACAATCACGTTGTGGCCTTGGCGGGCGATGGTTGCATTCAGGAGGGGGTTGCCCAAGAGGCGTCTGCGCTCGCGGGGCATCTGCACCTCGATAATTTGATTGTTTTCTATGACAGCAATGACGTCACGCTCGATGCGATGGCGGAAAAGTCTCAGAGTGAAGATACCGCCAAGCGGTACGAAGCGATGGGATGGGGCGTTGTCACAATCGATGGACATGATCTCGATGCCGTCGCAAAGGCCTTTAGCGTTGCCAAGGCAGCCACGGGCAAACCTCAGTTGATTATTGCCAAGACCGAGATTGCTCGCGGGATTCCGGAAGTTGCCGGAACGAGCGCCGGTCATGGGGAGAGCGGCGCGATCAAGCATTCTGAAAACGCCCACCAGATTTTAGGGCTCCCAGAAGACCGTTTCCACGTTTCCGAGGACGTTCGAGCTTATTTCGCTGAACTGAAGCAAGCGCGTATTGAAGTTTACAATACTTGGAAAACGACCTATGATGAGTGGGCCGAAGCCAATGGCGAGCTCGCAGCGGCATTGGAAGCGGGAGCGTCGGCTCCGGTGGACGTCGACGATCTCTTGTCGAAAATTCCGGTAGCGGAAGCAGACGCCAAGCTAGCAACGCGAGCGGCAGGGTCGAATGTATTGCAGCCTATCGCACAGGCCCGTCCCGAACTGATTAGCGGCTCTGCGGACCTCCACGGATCGACGAAGAATTACATTAAGGACGGAGGCGATTTTCTGCCTGGAAACGACTCGGGACGAAACTTGCTTTTTGGAATTCGCGAGCACGCCATGGGCGCCTTGCTCAACGGGGTGGCTTACGATGGGATTTGGAGAGCTTCGGGAGCTACCTTTATGGTGTTTGCGGATTACTTGCGTCCTTCGATCCGATTGGCTTCTTTGGCGGGTCTTCCTGTGATCTACATCTTCACGCACGATTCGGTCGGAGTGGGTGAGGACGGTCCGACGCATCAACCGGTTGAAACGGTCTCCGGCCTAAGGGTGATACCCAATCTGGACGTGATTCGCCCTTGTGACACGGAAGAGACCGCAGGCGCGTTTGTGGCGGCCATGGAGCGTCAAGACGGTCCGACCGTGCTTTCGCTCACGCGGCAAGGCGTGCCCAATATTAATACAGCGACTTCCGAAGAACGCCGCCATGGAGTTCTCAAGGGAGGGTACGTGATAAAAAGAGAGACCGGACCTTTGGAAGTCATCTTAATCGGAACGGGTTCGGAAGTGCAGCATGCCATTGCCGCAGCGGAGGAAATAGGTTCTGGAGCCCGGGTCGTGTCAATGCCTTCGATGTTGAGGTTTGATGGCCAAAGCGATGAATACAAGGAGAGTGTTTTACCTTCGTCCTGTACTAAAAGGATCGCGATTGAAGCAGGTGTCACGGGGCTTTGGTACAAGTATGTCGGTCTGGAAGGGAAGGTCCTAGGAATCGACCGATTTGGTATCAGCGCTCCCGGAAATACGGTCATGGCCGAATTGGGAATGACTGGATCGAATGTTGTTTCGGCAGTAGGCTGATGATGGCGAAAGTCTGATTGATTTAATTATTTGGCCTCAGTCGCGTTCTGCGGTTGAGGCTTTTTTTCAAGCCCATGAAGCGCCATTTTTGTGAAATTGCTTATGGTTCTCCTGAATACGAAAAGGTGTTCTTACTCCGCAACCAAATCCTGAGAGAGCCATTTGGGCTGGATTTCCGTCTGGAAGACCTCTCTTGGGAAGCGTCCTCTCACCACTACGCGGTTTTTCAAGGAAATGAAGCCGTTGCCTGCTTGATCGCCATTCCAGAGCGCGATCATTGCTATCGTATCAGGCAGATGGCGACAAAGAAGGAAATGCAGGGGCAGGGGATTGGCTCGGAGCTAATGCGAAAGGTCGAATCTGAATTGGCAGGGAAGGGCGGCGTTAAAATCAGTTTGAATGCACGGGTTTCCGCACTCGGATTTTACCTGAGTCTCGGGTATCATACGGTTGGGGATGAATTTGTGGAAGTTACGCTTCCGCATCAGAAAATGGAGAAGCGGCTTCAATGATCGATCACAGGAAAAATCAAAAGGGGATTCTGGCATGGTAAAGGTAGAGGCGTGCATTCGAGGAGACGCAGCTAAAGAGACCGGTCTATTTGCTAGGGCCGCATTCCAGGGCGGAGCGGATACAATCGAGCTTTGCGCGTCGATGCACCTCGATGGTTTGACCCCGCCCAGAGAAAGTATTGAAGCGGCTCGATTGGCTTTTCAGCGTCCCGGACTTATGGTGATGGTGCGACCGAGGGGCGGAGATTTTTGCTACTCCAGTGATGAGATTGCGGAGATGCGCCGAGAGATAGAAATCGCCGCAGAAGCCAAAGCGGATGGAGTGGTGCTGGGCGCATTGGCAAGCGGGGGAGAAATTGATGCGCAACAGATCGGACCGTTGATTGAACTGAGCCATTCCCTGGACTTGAAAGCGACTTTTCATCGCGCTTTCGACGCGGTCAGTGACGCCCAAAAATCACTGGAGCTTCTTATTCAATTAGGTATTGATCGAATTCTTACTAGTGGTGTGCCTTGGGGAGAATCGGGATCAGCCCTTGACGGGGTATTCGTACTCAACCAGCTTATACAGCAGTGTGCGGGAAGAACGGAAATCGTTATCGGTGGCAGTGTCTCGCCAGAAAATGCCCCGCTAGTTCTGAAGGAGCTTCAGCCTTGGAGAGGGGACTTATCCGTTCACGCGTATTCAGGCGTGATGGAAAACGATAAGACGTCTGCAAGGAAAGTCCGCTTGCTGGTTGACGCGGTGTCCGAGTAACTATCGAAAGACTAGAGTTCGCGGATTTTGAGACTGCGATAGCTTACCTCGTCGTGATGGTTTTGCAGAAGGAGAAGCCCTTTTTCTCCCAATCCAAAATTCTTATACTTCTCGTATTTGCTACGAGCCACGAGCGCGTCGTAAATATTGGATCCGCGTTCGTATTCGACTACGTTGAAGCCGTTTAGCCAATGTTGGACTGTTCCATCGGGCAAGGCAACGATACGCCCATGATTCCAGCTGCCTATGTGAAGCGGAACTTTCCGGGTTTGGACTTCTTGATATCGGGGTATCAGATCGTACAGCGAGGCAGTAGTGCGATTGCCGACGACTCCCTGTTTGGCGTCCGGATGCAAGTTGTCGTCGAGTACCTGGTATTCCAATCCAAGGTACTTCGCTGCCTCTCCGGGCGCGGCGAAGTCTGACACGAAATATTTGACTCCGCTATTGGCTCCCTCCGTTAGTTTGAACTCAAAATCAAATTCGAAAGCGCCATATGCCTTCTTTGAAACGAGATCCCCTGCCGCGGAACCGGCATGGATCATTAGCGTATCGTCCTTTATTTCCCAGTCTTTGTCTGAAAAAGCGTCGATCCCTTTGGCACTCTTCCATCCATTCGCTTTTCGGCCATTGAAGAGAAGCGCCCATCCCTGTGCCTTTTCCGAGCTGCTCAGGGAATTGGGCTTGATGTTGCGAATGTAAATTCCCTCAGGTGGGGATAGTTTGGGTGACTTTGTATTGATTCTAAGATTACGCCAGCGGACTTTGTAGCCTTCGTGTTCTGAACCTCTGATACTGTGAACTTGGAGCCCGATGAAACCAGAAATCGTCTTTTCATCTACGAGGTGAGATACTTGTTTCCCGTTTAGAAAAGTTTGCACCTCGTTTCCGACGCATTCGATGCGAGCCGTGTTCCATTGCTCGTTCTTGAATAACGAGCGAGCGGGCTCGTTGTAGCTGACTGGATACAGCCAACCGCGATTGGCTTCATCGTAGATCCCAGCGGTCCACGCGCGCGCAGCAGTATCCAATTCGAATTGGTAGCCGTAGACGCGGCCATCGGGGAGATCCGGATTCGGCTTTGTGTTACTGCGGAATTGAACCCCGGAATTGAGGCCATCCTGGATCCACACTTCGAACTCGAGAACGAAATCGGTATAGTCCTTCTCGGTGGTCATGAATGAATTGGGCGTATCCGCCACACTGGTTCCAGTAACTTCCCCATTTTTGATCGTATATTTGGCGGCTCCTCCGAGTTGTTTCCAGCCGTCGAAGGAATTTCCGCTTAAAAGGGGTTCCCAATCGTCGGCGAATGTGAATGTGGAAAATAGCGCAATGAGCGAGGTAGCGAGAATGCGTCGGGTAAGCTTATCCATACACGTGTTAGGCTGTGGGGCATTTGCGAGATTTCAAGCGCTAATGTGAGGTGATGAGGGCAATTCGCTTGCGGCTTCAATTTAGTGGCGAAGGTAAGTTTAGATTGCAAAGGCGGTTGATTGGATGAATCTAGTTCGGCGGACCCCTCAACCACATCTTCCAACAATTCGGATTCAAGCGATAGCGTTCAACAGGATGCTGAGCGCTTATTGAGTCAGGTATACCAGGAACTTAGGAAAGTGGCGGCTTCCAAACTGGCGAGGGAGCAAGCGGATCAAACCCTGCAAGCGACGGCCTTGGTCCATGAAGCTTGGCTGAGAATTGGGGGCGAGGATCAGCCGGCTTGGGCGAATCGCGCTTATTTCTTTTCCTCGGCCGCCGAAGCGATGCGGCGGATTCTCATCGAACGGGCCCGGAGGCGCATGGCATTGCGCCACGGAGGCGATCAGCGTCGCGTCGATTTTGACGAATTGGAGGGTTTGCCCGAATCGATGAACAATGATAAGCATGTTCTCGATCTGACGGAGGCGCTGTCTCGGTTTGGAGACGAGAATCCGGAAAAGGCGGAATTGGTGAAGCTGCGCTATTTCGTGGGCCTAACGATTGATGAAGCGGCGAACCTGCTGGATATCTCCGCTCCCACGGCGAAGCGTTGGTGGGCTTATTCCAAAGCCTGGCTTTATCAGGAAATCAAAGAGACGTGACCTCTTTTAGCCGATTATTGCGCATTGGAAATGAGATCGGAGTAGCGAATCGAAATGTTGGAAAGTGATAATCGAGAAGAGCGGATTTTTACGGAAGCCCTCAAATTAGAGGGATCCGAGCGCGAGATTTATCTCGGTAGGGCTTGCGGGGATGATACAGGTCTTCGCGATCGCGTGAACTCTTTGCTGGCGGCTAATGACGAGTCGGATGGATATTTGGAGTCTTCTGGGGAGGGAGGGTTTTCAATCGCTCGGGCTCTCCAGCAATCGGCTCCCTGCGATGAAATGCCTGGGGACTTTATCGGGCGTTACAAATTGCTAGAAAAGATCGGCGAAGGGGGCTGGGGAGTCGTTTGGATGGCGGAGCAGAATGAACCCGTGCGGCGCCGAGTCGCCTTGAAGATCCTTAAGCTTGGGATGGACACGAAAGAGGTTGTCGCCCGTTTCGAGTCGGAACGTCAGGCCTTGGCGATGATGGACCATCCTAATATTTCGAAAGTATTCGATGGAGGCGCAACTCCAAGTGGACGCCCGTATTTCGTCATGGAGCTCGTGCGTGGAGTTCGGATCACAGATTATTGCGATCAGGAAAAACTGTCTGCCAAGGATCGGCTTCGACTTTTTATTAAAGTTTGCCAGGCGGTGCAGCACGCTCACCAAAAAGGCGTTATTCATCGGGATCTTAAGCCGTCCAATATTCTAGTAACGGTAAATGATGGTGAGGCGGTTCCCAAAGTAATCGATTTCGGGATCGTGAAAGCGGCTCAGTCTAGATTAACCGATAAAACCCTTTTTACCCGTTTTCATTCTTTTGTCGGCACACCGGTGTATACGAGTCCCGAGCAAATGCAAATGAGTAGTTTAGATTTGGATACGAGAAGCGATATTTATAGTTTAGGCGTGCTTTTGTATGAGTTGCTTTCAGGTCGGCAACCATTCAATCCCACTCGACTCTCGGAATTGGGGATCGACGGCATGCGTAAAGTGATTAGCGAGGAAGATCCCTTGCGACCATCGGATCACTTCACCTCATTGAACCAGGAAGATCGAACGTCGATTGCGACGAATCGAAGTCTGGATACGGATAGTTTGCCCAAGGAGTTGAGAGGGGAGCCGGATTGGATCGTCATGAAGTGTCTAGAGAAGAATCGGACGCGGCGTTACGAGACGGTTAATGCTCTGGCGATGGATATAAATCGATACCTGAATCACGAACCGGTTTTGTCGCGTGAGCCGACAACCTTGTATCGGCTCAAGAAGTTGATTGACCGTAATCGATTGGCTTTCGGCGCTTCATTTGCCTTGGCAGCCTGTTTGTTTTTCGGATCCATAGCGATTGCGCTGTTGGGCCTTCATGCGATTCGTTCCGAGCGGCAAGCTCAAATGGAAGCTCGAAAGAGCGCGGAGATTTCCGAGTTCATTAAGAGTATATATAGTTATGTAGATTCGCAGGTTGAGTTGCAGTTGAAGGGCGAAGAGGAAACGCAGCTTATAAGAGAGGTGCTTAAAGAGACTATGGACCTTGCGGCTGAGCGACTTTCCGACGTTTCATCGGAAGCAGTGGTTGAGCTGTACGATATCCTCGGAGCGGTGTATTTTAAAATTCGGGAATACGCAGCGGCTGAATCGATGTTTCGTCTAGAGTTGGAAGCGATCGAAGCCTTGAGCGAACCCGATTATGCGCATTCGGTCATGGCGATGAATCACTTGGGCGCTGCCTTGGGTCGGCAGGGTTACCTTGAAGAGGCGGAGCTGAATATTCGAGAAGCCTTACGCCTTCAGCGAGAAGAGTTGGATGCAAGCGATCAAGAGGTTGCGAGATCATTGGTAAACCTAAGCGTTGTTCAGGTGAAGAAAGCGGCGAGCTCGCTTTCGTCGAACGAGAACCGGGAGATTCAATTGCAAGCTGCAGTCGAGTCGATTGAGGAGGCATTGAGATTGCAGCGAGAATCCCTGGGCAACGAACATGAAGAGATTGCGGCGTCGCTCAACGGATTTCAGGTAGCTCACATGGACGAAATTCAGTCGCCAGTCTATTTCGCTGCCGTCATAATCGTCCAGACTCAAATCCAGGGCCTTTTCTATCACGCCCAATGCCTTGTCCCACATCCGTCGAGCGCAATACACATCTACCAGGATCGCTGTGGATGTATCATTCAAAGGATCGGAGCGGTATATTTCCTCCAATTGATGTTGGGCTTCGGCCAAACGACCCTGGCTAAAATAGTTCGATCCCAGCATTCGTTTGACCGCATTGAAGTTCGGATCTAGCGACAGGGCGTGCAGGAGCAGTTGGATTTTATCCTCCCGGATATCAGTAAAAAACGTCTGGGCGTAGGGAATGTAGGCCATATTGGGCTTCAAGGCCTTCGCCTTGTCGAGAGCCGCCTCAGCCTTGGCCAGAAGCTCCGGATCGCGATCGACTAGCGCCCAGCGCTGTCTCCACCACTCCCGATACTCGATGGCCAGCTGGGCCCAGGCTTCAGCGAAATTCGGATCCAGCGCCACCGCCTGCTCTAGGACCGCGGACTTCTTATCCAAATTCCCTAGAGACGTTTGCGCCAAGCGCCGGTTCTCGAGAAATAGATCGTAGGCCTCCTGGTTCTCGGTAGGACGGTATTCGATCTTTGCCGTCACTTCAGGCGTTATCACCGCGCGGAGCTGGCCCGCGATGGTTTTGGCGATTTCCGCCTGGATGGCGAAGATGTCGTCGAGCGGACGGTTGAAGTTCTCCGCCCAGAGGTGAGCGTCGGTTTCCACATCGATGAGCTGAGCAGTCACCAGCACGCGGTTGCCCGCCCGCCTAACGGACCCCTCCACCAAGTAACGAACCTCCAGCTCGGACCCGATCTCCTTCAAGCTTTTATTTCGCTCACGGTAGCGCAAGGTCGAGCTGCGCGAAATCACCAGCAGCTCTGCGATCTTGGACAGGTTGGTCAGAATGTCCTCCTGCACCCCATCCGCGAAAAAGGCATTCTCGGGACCCGGGCTCAGATTCTCCAAAGGCAGCACGGCGATGGACTTGTCGAACTCTACCCTTCGACTTTGCTCAGGGCTGGCGAGTTCGGGGGGAGTGGGGCCAGAGGCGAGGCCATTCGACGAGCTCAGGCCAGGGGACGAGGGGTCTGATGCGTCTGGGTTGGAACGGAAAAAGAAAATCAAGGCCAAGGCGCCAAAGATCACAGTCGGCACCGCGGCGGCAAAACCGATCGTCATCCAGTTGCGCTTGCGTTCCTGCTTTTTGGATACAGGTGAACCACCCTGCTCTTCCCGGGCGTGCTTGGTCGTCTTGATTCCATCGGGTGAGAGCTCGAACGCCCAGGCGATGATGAGAGAAATCGGGAAACAAATCACCAGGATCAAGGTTACCAACCTTCCAGCCCAAACCGGTATATCAAACTGGGGAAATACGATGGACGATACCTGCATGATCACCCATGCCACCACCGCGTAGGTAATCGCCACCCGCATGACCTTGCGCCGCTTGAGCTCCGCCCAGAAGGCGGAGAATCCCGCTTGCCCTGAGCAAAGTCGAAGCCGACGTTTTCGCTTCGGGTTCAGACGGGTCTGGACTGGACTCTATATCCACAGGGAAGGGTGCTAGGTGTAAACGGCTGAGAAGAACCTACTAACACAGCATCAACACCTTGGAAGTACAAGCTCCGATAGCGGGCCTTTGGGATACATCTCGCGAGAACATATACGATTCCGCTGCACTGCGCAAACCCGCCGCGGGTGTCTGGTTTCAGCCCTTCTCACAGGCTCGTGAACTATTCAAGCCCGGTCTTGTCGTCTTCGACTCGGAGCAAATCCCGTGTGTGGAATGGATTTTAATCGGTCTAGGATCTTTCGCACGGATAACGAAATCCTCAGAAGGTGGGGTGGCTAACGGGATTGGCTCGGCTATCGCCTCGGTGCGTTGCCCTCATTGCTGTGCAATGCCCGTTCCGCTTCGCTGCACAAACCCGCCGCGGGTGTTCCGGTTCCTTTCAGGCCCGGTCTTGTCGGCTTTGCCTCGGAACAAATCCCGTGTTTGGAAATGTTGGCTGAAAGATTCAGAGTCGGATTGCGTAGAACCGTTCTCACTAAGGTGGGGTGGCTAACGGGATTCGAACCCGCGACCCCCGGTACCACAAACCGGTGCTCTAACCAACTGAGCTATAGCCACCATCCTTGGAAAAAGGAGGCTCTTAAATTCCACTGAGGGGTAGGGCTGTCAATGCCTTTTTGAGAGAGAGCCGGTATTGTTCCGATTAGATCGGATGGCCCTTGAGGCAATGCGTGTTTCAATGATGCGATTCGTTCTATATCTTGACCTTCCAGAGGGGTTTCTTAGTTCCTATCCCGATGAGCCGTATCGAGAACGCCTTCAGTAAAGCCAAAGCGGAAAATCGCTCTGCTTTCGTGTCCTATGTCTGCGCGGGGGATCCCAATGCGGAGGCTTCTTTGGAGATTTGCCGTACCTTGATTAAATCGGGCGTGGACGTTCTGGAAATTGGCGTGCCTTTTTCGGATCCGCTAGCAGATGGTTTGACGAACCAACTGGCTGCCCAACGAGCTCTCGAAGCAGGGACGACGGGAGAAGACGTTTTCAATTTGGTGCGGTTCTTGAGGAAGGAGAACGACACGATTCCGGTGGTCTTCTACACCTACTACAATTTGATGTTCAGCGGCGGGCTGGATGCCTACATAGCCGAAGCGAAGGAAGCGGGAGTCGATGGTTTACTGGTCCTTGATCTGCCCCCGGAAGAAGCGGAAGACTACATGGCGTCTTGTGAAAGTCACGGTATGAAGACGGTCTTCCTGCTCGCCCCAACGACTCCAGAGGAAAGGATCGAGTACATCGCCCAGTACGCGACAGGGTTTATTTACTACGTTTCCCGAACTGGGGTCACTGGCGTGCGAGACAATCTAGCCTCGGATCTGGGCGAGATGGTGGCGATGATCAAGCGGCACTCGGACAAGCCACTTGTGGTTGGGTTTGGAATACACAATCGCGATCAGGTTCGAGCTGTGGCCGAACTGGCAGATGGAGTGGTTGTGGGCAGCGCCATTGTAAATACGATCAAGGACAATTTGGGGGACCAGGCCGCAATGCTAAACCGTATGGGTGAATTGGTGACGGACTTAGTTGAGGGAACCAAGCTGAGTTAGGCCAAGTTCGTAGAATAGCCCGGTCCCCAAAAAAAGCCGCGGTCGTAACCGCGGCTTTGAAAGAGATGAACATTTTTTCGTGATCAGCCTTTTTGGTCAGTCAGAACCAGCCAGAGGGCGTGAATCAGTGCTCCAATACCAAAGGTTAGAAACAACAGGACGATGTTGATCCAGAGGTGCTTGGTGGCACCTACTTGCAGAAACGCGCCGACGGGTGGGAGCAGAATCGCAAGGATGATTTTTACTACTTTGTTGTCCATTGTGAGGAGGGGGTAAGGGTTGTTGTCTATTAGTTAGCAACCTGATGCATGTACACATCTTGTTGCGGGAAGGGAATCGATACGCCTTCCTGGTCGAGGCGTTGCTTGATGGTCTTTTGGAAATCGAAGAAAACTCCCCAGTAGTCACCGGTAGCGCACCATGGGCGAACGTTAAAGTTTACGCTGCTGTCTGCCATTTCCGCGACGACCACTTGAGGCGCGGGATCCTGGAGAACGCGGCTGTCTGCATTGAGGACGTCGAGAATGATGTTCTGTACTTTATCCAGATCATCCGAGTAGCTGACGCCTACGGTCATGTCGACGCGGCGGGTGTCGTTGGCGGTGACGTTGACGATCGCGCCCGACATGATCGCCGAATTTGGCTGGATGATCTTCTTGTTGTCCGGAGTTTTCATTATGGTAACGAGAACACCGATTTCCTGAACGACGCCCGCTTGTCCCCCGGCATCAATGAAGTCGCCAATTTTGAAGGGGCGGAACATGATAATGAGCACGCCAGAAGCGAAGTTTGAGAGCGATCCCTGAAGGGCCAAGCCTACCGCCAAGCCAGCGGCACCGAGTACCGCTACGAGGGAGGTGGTCTGGAAGCCAACTTGCTGAACCGCAGCCAGCACGACCGCAATCATCAAAACGTAGTAGATGATGCTCGTACCGAAAGAGATAAGAGCGGGATCGACGTTCCGCTTCTCCATCGTGCTCCTCAGCTTGTTTTTTATCGCTCCGGCGATCCACTTCCCGACTACAAAAATAATCAGCGCCATGAGGATCGCTTTTCCGATGTTGATCCCTTCCTGAAGCAGCCATTGCAAGACTGTTTCCATCAATTCTTCGCCCTTAGAGAGCGTACTTTCTTCATTCATAGGATGCCCGTTTTGAAAAGGGCCAACGATTTGTCAATATATTGTTAATTAGTATGCCCTAGTTCAGAAGTTGTTCAACGCGAAGAATATGCTAAGGCTTATTGGGTGGCGAATATGCCAATCTGATTCAAGTCGAGGTCATCCTCATCCTGCGATTCAAGATCAGCGGCATCCTCCTTCATGGGATAATCCGCGATGAAGTCGCGAAAATAGACGAGCTGCATTTTTCCATCCAAGTGCTCGACGATAGCGGACAAGGACTCGACCCAGTCGCCAGAATTCAAGTAGCGAAGTCCTCCGATCTTCTTGTCGGCGGGCGTATGGATGTGGCCGCATATGACGCCTGTGCACTCTTTGGCGGTGGCTAGTTTGGTAATCTTCTCCTCGAAACTCGAGACGAAGTTGACTGCGGCTTTTACCTTGGCTTTGATCGCTTTGCTAAGCGAATAGTACTCCTTTCCTCGCCACGCTCGATACTTGTTGTACCAGCGGTTCAATGACATGAGGAACTTGTAGCCCCAATCTCCCAAATGAGCGAGGAAGACGAAATTTTTGGTAATGGTGTCGAAGACGTCACCGTGAAGGACTAGGTATCTCCCGGATTTGGATTCGTGGACAAAGTCTTCCACGATCGAAAGCGACCCAAACCGCATGGGAAGAAAGCGGCCGAGGATGTCGTCGTGATTTCCTCGAAGGTATATTACGTCGAGCGTCTTCTTCTCAATGCGTTTGAGGATAAAGCGGAGGAACTTGGTATGCTCGGTGGTCCAAAGGCTTCCCCGGTTGAGCTGCCAGCCGTCAATGATGTCACCGTTGAGCACCAGTCTTTCGCAGCGTGTGTTCCGCAGAAAATGCATCACTTCCTTAACCTTGGAATTCTCCGTACCCAGGTGTAGGTCGGAGATGAAGATGGTCTTGTATTTTCGAGGAGCTCTCTTCATAAATTGCGCTTGAGAATGGGCGACCCAAGTACGATGACAACTGATTTGCTCGAAGAAGGTATGGCGAGAAAAATTGGAAGTATTCGCATGATCGTAACAATCTTAGGCAGGTCCATTTCCATGGGAGCGATACGGAATGGGCAACCCTTTTCAGCCAATGGGATGTTATGACTGAGTCAAACGAATCTCTATTCGTTCTGACAGGCTGTACTGCGGTCGGTAAGACGGCGTGGGCTCTCGAATGGGCTGAGTCGAATGACGCGGAAATAGTGTCCTGTGACTCGCTGTTGTTCTATAAGGGAATGGATATTGGAACCGCCAAACCAACTCTTTCTGAGCGTTCCCGTTTACCCCATCACTTGATCGATATCTGTGAACCGCGCGAACAGATGGACATTGCTGCGTTTCTCCCTCTCGCCATCGCCGCGGTGAAGGACATACAATCTCGCGGGAAAAAGGTCTTGGTGACAGGGGGGAGCGGATTCTATCTCAAGGCGTTTTTTTCACCGGTCTTAGACTCGGTTCGGGTTTCCGCTGAAACGAGGGAAGCAGTCCGAAATCTCGAACGAGAAGGAGGCCTGGAAAAAATGGTCGAGATCCTGAAGTCACTGGATCCGGAGTGTGAGGGCGAATTGGATATCCAAAATCCGAGGCGTGTTTCGAAGGCATTGGAACGTTGCATGGAAACGGGTAAGTCGACGAGGCAATTGAAAGCGGAGTTGCTGAGTCAGACTAACGCCCTTACGGAAATGCCGAAAAAGCTGGTTGTGCTCGAACGCGATCGGGAAGAATTGGATACGAGAATAGAGGAACGCGTTGCGGCGATGCTCGAAGAGGGTCTCGTGGAAGAGGTGAAGAAACTGAGGGCGGCGGGGTTCGAATCGAATCCAAGCGGAGCGGGATCTATTGGGTATCGCGAAACGCTTGCCTATTTAGATGGAGAATGTGAATTTGGGAATCTCGCCAGTAACATTGTTGTTGATACGCAACGATTGGCGAAAAAGCAGCGAACCTGGTTTCGCACTCAATTGCCGGTTTCGAAAACCATTAACTTAACAAAGAGCCCCCACTTGGAAATTAGCCAGTTATTTAGATGACACTCAAAAAACAACTTCGAGTCGCTCTCTTCGGTCTGGGAAGAGCGGGTAAATTTCAATTGGAAAGCATACGATCCAATCCGGGCGTTTCGCTGATTCATGTTGTGGATACAGACTTGGGAAAGGCGAAGGCAGTCGCGAATGAGTTTAGGTGCGAGTACAGTCATTCGGTGGAGGAACCGCTTTCGAATGCAGACATTGATGCGGTGATTATCGCGACCCCAACGGGCGAGCATTTTGGTCAGATTGTGGCCTCACTAAATGCGGGGAAAGCGGTTTTCACCGAAAAGCCCCTGGGCAATGGCCTTGAGGAAATCGACACGTGTTTCCAACTGGCCCGAGAAAAGAGCCTCCCTTTGTTTGTCGGTTTTAATCGGAGATTCGATCCGTCCCATTCCAGTCTCGCGCAAAGTGTGCGCGGTGGAGAGATCGGAGCTCCTCAGTTGGTTCGGATCACGTCTAGGGACTCGCCACTGCCGAGCATGGACTACATCAAAACGTCGCACGGGATCTTTCACGACTGCATTGTTCATGACTTGGATATGATACGTTTTATCTCCCAGGAAGATCCGATAGAAGTCTACTCGCTTGGCAGCAATTTTATACCTGAAATTCAGGCGATTGACGATTTGGATAATGTGCTTGTGAGTCTGCGGTTTGCCAGTGGCTTGCTGGCGAGCATCGACGTTAACCGGTTTGCCTCCTATGGTTACGACCAGCGAATTGAGGCGTTCGGAGATAAGGGCATGTTGCAGTCGGAGAACCGTTATCCTCAATCTACCGTACTTTCATCGGAGGCCGGGGTTTCGCGACCCCCGATCGAGTTTTCATTTCCCTCACGATACCGAGAAGCCTATCAACGGGAACTGGAAACGTTTAGAAAGTGTGTCGTTGAGGGAATCCCGCTGCCGATTACTTACGAGGACGTTCGAATGAGTTTTGTGCTATCGGATCTAGCAGAGCGCTCCTATCGGGAAGGCCGCCCCATGCGAGTGGGAGGCTGAGATTTATGCGTGGGGATAGGGGAGAGCATGCTGTTTTGACAAGATCACTGAGAAGGCTCGCGATCTACGGGACAATGCTTGGGAGTATGCTCCTGGCCGCCTTGTTTCTGATTGCGTGGAACGGATGGGAGTTTGGGCATTCGCTCTTTTCTCATTTGTGCCACCAGAAAAGTGAAAGGTGCTTTGTCTTCGGCGCGTCACATCTGGCGGTTTGCTCCCGTTGCTTTGGTATTTACTTTGGCATGACGGGAGGTTGCGCGATTGCCTGGTTGCAAACGAAGAAAGTCTTCACTTTGAATTCCTGGATGGGAGTGATTTTGGGGATATGCGCGCTCGCTAACCTGCTCGACTTTGGGTTTGAATGGTTTGGGTTTTACCAGAACGCGATTTGGACCCGCGCCTTGCTGGGGCTGCTTCTAGGGATGTCTCTGGTCCTATTCGTTTTGCTGCGATCTGCTTATCCGATGGATCGAAAAGAAGAGAAAGCGGTATCTATGCGCTTGCCCGAAAGGGGTTGATTGAAATGATCGCGTTATGTCTGACGAACCCGATATTGTGAATTTAGACGATTGTCCGATGAAGCCAGGCCTTGTAGCCGGCGGAGCGATAGCTTTCGTGCTAACGCTCTTTCCCATGTCGTACGCCCTCTGCTGCCTGCCCCTGGCGTTGGGAGGGTTCGTGGCGACGACCACATTCGTCTTCAAATACAAAGTCAGGCTGGAGCTCAAGTACGGAATGAAGATTGCGATACTGGCTTGCCTACTGGGATTTGGGGCTTCGACGGTCGTTTACGATCTGGTTTGGCTCGCGTTCGACTATCGAATTGGATTCGAATGGTATGTCTCCTTTCTAACCGGGCTGGCGGATTCTGCGCCTCCTCCTTCGGGGGATCGGTTGCTCGAATCAATCGAACTCCTCAGAGAGCAGTCCTTTGGCATTGGTACCTTTATTCAGCAGATTTTCACCGTGATTCTCGCATCCGGAATCGGCGGGGCGATCGGAGGCGCCTTGGCGACCGTGCTTTTCAAGAAAGGCGCTCTCGCTCAATAGGCCGCGGCCCATCAAGCGAGGTTTCAACAACCCAGAGGAACTATTTAGTCTCGGACGCCTGAGATAGGATGTCGTACATTCGTGAGACCATATCCTTCGGGTCTTCCAAAAGCCCTGCTGCGACCATGGAGTTGTCAAACGCTTGCAGCGCGATCAATTTCGCCAAATCAGGATTCGTCTCACGCTGCGTATTCAAGTTTTTCATTAACGCATGCCTCGGATTGATTTCGAATAGCACCTCGGTGGGCATTCCTGGCTGTCCCATTTGCTGCATCATGCGACGCATTTGCGAAGACATGGCGTCTGGGGTTAGCGCCATAGCGGGGCTGTCCACTAGTCTTTCGGAAACCTTAACCTCCTTGACGCGTTCGCCAATGGTCTCTTTGAGCCAGGAACAGAGAGCATTGCCCTCCTCTTCGCTTAAGCTGTCCTCGGAGGATTGAGGAACATCGTCCAGTTTGAGGTCACCCTGATCAGCGGATACGAGAGTCTTCTCTTCGTATTCGCGAAGGTTGTTCATGACATATTCGTCGACGGGTTCGTAGAGAAACAGCACTTCTAGCCCCCGCGCCTTGAAGCCCTCCAAATAGGGACCGCTTTCGATCGACTCGCGGTTCTGGCCGGTGATGTAGTAAATCTCTTTCTGCTCTTCCTTCATTCGCGACACGTAGTCGGCCAGGGATGTCTTCTTCCCTTTTTCCTGGGCGGAAGATTCGAAGTAGAGAAGCTTGGACAGCTCGTCCTTGTAGGTCATGTCGATTGCGACACCCTCCTTTAGGAAGAATCCGAACTTGTCGAAAAACTCCTGATATTCGTCGGGCCGTTTCTTGGCTTCCTCGCTCAGAAATTTCAGGAATCGCTTGGTGATTACGCGCCCCAGTTTCTGGATGAGCGAACGATCCTGCATGGTCTCGCGAGAGATATTCAGGGGAAGGTCTTCGCTGTCGACGACGCCCTTGGTGAAGCGCATCCACTCAGGTAGAAGCTCGGTGGGTTTCGAGTCGATGAGAACCTTGCGGCAATAGAGGGCCACGGCGGGATCGATGCGACCGAATCCTGCCCGTTCCGGATTTTCTTTAGGAACGAATAGCAAGGCTTTGATCGCGAGCGGAGCGTCGGCGCTAAAATGGAGTCGATATCGCGGTTCATCCCATGCGTTTGCCTGGAATTTGTAGAACTCGGTGTACTCTTCGTCCTTGATTTCCGATTTGCCGCGCAGCCAGAGGGCGTCGATCGTGTTGACCTTTTCGCCATTCAGTTTGATCGGAAATTGGACAAAGCTAGAGTACCGCTTGATAATCTCTTTGATGGTTTCCTCTTTGGCGAAGCTCTTGTCATCATCTTTCAAGGAGAGGACGATTTTGGTTCCCCGGCGTTGGCCCTCCACTTCTTCTACTTCGTAGCTACCGGCTCCCGTGCTGGTCCAAACATGTCCCGATTCCCCTTCCTTCCATGAGCGCGAGTAGACTTTGACCTCGTTCGCTACCATGAATGCAGAATAGAATCCGACCCCGAACTGGCCGATCAGATTGTCGTTCTTGGTGCCTCCTTCTTTGAGAGCCTCAAGGAATTGCTTAGAGCCCGAATGGGCGATTGTGCCGAGACTCTTGACCAGTTCCTCTTTGGTCATGCCAATTCCAAAGTCCTGAATGGTGATGGTATTGGCGGTGTCGTCGGTGGAAATCTTGATCTCAAGCTCGAGGTCCTTGTCGAAAATCTCCTTCTCGGTGAGTTTAAGGTGACGGAGCTTTTCTGAAGCGTCGGACGCATTGGATATCAACTCGCGAACGAAAATCTCCTTTTCGGTGTAGAGCGAATGGATGACGATATCCAGGAGCTGTTTGATTTCCGCCTGGAACTCATGTTTTTCTACGTTGGGTGTGCTCATATTTGAATATGTCTATTGCTTGGTGAAAACCTAAATGCGTTACCGACCCAGCAATCGGCTTCAAGTTCATTTTTCGCTTTTGGGAAAACGAATGATCCTGCGATTGGCGGTTGTTCCGATTTCAGGACTGGTTGCCGCAGGGGATGCTCACCAGAAGCGCCGTTGACTAAACTCATCCGGCACAGCGTTTATCCCCGTTGACTGGATCGGGCAGCCGCCACGTTATCAAGTCTTTTGGAATAGGGTATCGGCCTGATTCGGTTAGTGAAGAACCAGATCCCGCAGTGTCGGGTATCAAGCTTGCTTACTTTTTCGTGTCCGGAGTCTCGATCTCGAATCCGTGCATCTTGTCTTCCTCCTCTTCAGGAGTGGTCAGCACTTTGTGGATGCACCAGGAGAAAAGGCAGGTTACCGAACCGACTGAAACAATCATTATTATCCATCCGCCTAGTGTCATTTCGCGTTCCCTCCTTCATCGTTTGATTTGAATTTCGGCGCGATGGCCGTGAGTATTGTGAAAAATGCGGCTACGAGGATGATGAGAACCACGCTGAATCGAGCCACTCCATTCGGTTGGATAAACAAGTCCTTAACGTAGGATGAGTAGTCTTGCTCGCCGGTGAGGATATTGTAGCCGAAGACGTTTTGGATCGTCCAAAGGGCGAAAATAATCAGGAGAAAAGTAGGCGTGACGTACTTCATGATAATTCCGTAGATGGGGGGGACCTTGAAGAGAGCTCCTTGGTTCGCCATCTTTAGGCCTCGCTTGATCCCGATTACCCACCCGAATATGATGATCTGGATGGTCGCGAGAACGAAGATGAGAAAGGTGCCTACCCAGAAATCTATGGTGTCGAGGGCCTTGAGGTCTTTGCTGAAGTAAACGACGAAGCCGCTGCCCAAGGCGGTTATGATTCCGAGGACGCTGACGGACTTTTTCCGATCGATATCCATGGATTCCTCGAGAAACGCAATCCCTGGCTGAAGCATAGAGAGGGAGCTCGTAACCGCTGCGAGGAACAGGAGGAAGAAAAAGAGAAACCCGAAAAGGGCGCCCGCGGGCATTGAAGCGAAAACCATGGGCAAGGCATTGAATCCCAAGCCCAAGGTCGAGCCCGTGGCTCCGGCGATTCCAAGGAAGGTGAAGGCCGCTGGCACGGTCATCAGACCCCCTAAGCCGACCTCGCAAAACTCGTTCGCGGAGGTTGCCGCTAAACCGCTCAAAACGACGTCATCCTTTCGCTTGAGATAGCTGGAATAGTTGATGATGACTCCGAAGCCGATGCTGAGCGAAAAGAATATTTGACCGGCCGCGTCCAGCCAGAGCTGAAAGTTCAATAGCTGCTGCGTGAGCGAAACCTTCCGGACTCTCAGCGACTCATCTGCGGCGGCTTGGGCAGTGGCGGTGGCGATCGCGTTATCTCCAACTACTTCGTTGATCTTGGCCCAAGCGCCATCGCTGCTCCGCGATTCGACGATGGTCTTCGAGGGGTTCCACATGTACCCGAGGCCGTTGTTGACATTCAAATCGGGATTGGCCGGATCGGGCGTCCCAATTGTGAGAACTCGAATGAGAACGACAAAAGCGAGTACCATGAGGGCCGGCATTGCATACTTGCAGAATAGCTCGATACCTCGAGACAAGCCTCGATAAATCAGGATAAAATTGAGGATAAAGACGGCGACGAGAAACCAGCCCACTTGCTTAATCCCAAAGCCGAAGGCGGATCCGTCAGCGCCGGCTCCGACGAAGGCCCCAAAAAACGCGCTGGCTTCCTCCCCGTTAGAGAAGTCGAGATTGCCGGCGAGAAAGTTGACCGAGTATCCCAGGCACCACGCTTCGATGTAGACATAGTACATATAGATCATGACGGGAATGAGCACTCCAATCACGCCAAAGTACTTGTAGTTCGATTGCCCGGTGATGGCGGCTAGAATTCCGGGGCTGGAATTGCGGCCTTTTTGCCCGCCGGCTCGGCCCATGGCCCATTCTGCCCAGCAAATGGATAGTCCTATGATAAGAAAGGAAACGAAATAGGCGAGCATGAAGGCGCCTCCTCCGTGTTTTGCTGCCAGGCCGGGAAAGCGGAGGAAATTTCCGAGTCCAACGGCGCTTCCGGAAACGGCTAGGATAATCCCGATGCGCGAATTCCAGGACTCTTTGGGGTGGGAGGAACTCATTGGTCTACGGTTTTAGGGAGGGGCAACTTGAACGCCAGAAAAAAGACTCGATCGCAATTTTGAGAGAGAACCACAGCATTCTGAATCGTCGATGGCACATGACGCTGGACTTCGCTGTCTTGAACTCTCTTTATCGCCCTTAGATTCATGTTTCCGGTAGTAGACAGGTACGTATTCTTTGAATGGCTCAAAATCTTTGGGCTTGTTCTCGGAGCGATGTTTGGTCTGCAGTTGATCGTCGAGGTGCAGGACAGCTTTTCGGATCTGCTCTATTACAATGCGGACTTTGGTCAGATCATCTTCTACTACCTGGTTCTCGCTCCGAGCTTTCTTACCATTTCTCTGCCGGCGGCTATTCTGGTATCCATATTGTATGCGCTAGGATTGCTCCATCGTAACAATGAATTCCTAGCCTTCCGCGCTTCGGGAATGAGCGTGTCGCGGATCACGCGAACCTTGTGGTTTGCCGGAATCGGCTTGTCAGTGGGCCTTTGGTATCTGAATGCGAGTTTAATTCCCTGGTCTGTCGAGGCGTCGAGGAAACTGATGGATACCTTAGAGTGGGATCAGCAGGCGGAAACCGTTGGATCGGAAAAGGTTGGATTGGTTTATAATCTAGCCTTTGATAACCGAAAAGAGAACCGTATGTGGTTCGTCAATCGGTTTAGCGAGTACAAGCAGATGGGCTTTGGGATAACCGTATCCATGATGGACCAGGATCGTCATGAAGTACGTCGGATTTCTGCGGAAACGGGATTCTTCAGGGAAGAGGAGGGTGATTGGATTTTCCTTAATGGACGGGATAGCCGTTATGCGGCGGCAGATGGGGAATTGATAAGAACGCTGCCCTTCGAAAAACTGGAAGCCAAGGAGCTAGACGACGATCCTAGTCTAATGTTGCTGCTCGGTGAGCGACCTAAGGATCTTTCCTTTCTCGAGCTCAAGATGATTACTGAGAATTTTACTTTAGATGAGAATCCAAAGATACTCGAATACCTAGTGCGGCTACAGGCGCTGATGGCCGGAGCGGCGAGTTGTCTGATCGTGACCGGGCTGGCAATTCCGTTCGCGGTCTCTGGGGTCCGAGTGAACCCTGCGGTGGGGGTTTCCAAATCCTTGGCCCTGTTTTTTGGATACTACATTATGACGAGCGTTCTGAATTCGCTGGGAAAGCAAGGGGTTTTGTCGCCAGAGGTTGCGGCGTGGACCCCAAACATTTTCATGATTATTCTCACTTATGTATTGGTGAGGCGGGTACGCTAATATTCATTAATCAATCTCCAGGATTTGTCTATGTCACAGAAGAGGACTGAAATATCGATTTTGCTCGAGAGCGAAAGTGAGCGCGAAAACGTTCTGATTCAAGGTTGGGTGCGAACGCGGCGCGATTCTAAGGACTTCTTTTTTCTCGAGCTCAATGATGGCTCGTGTCTCAAGAATCTCCAGGTCGTGGTCACGCGCGAAGTCAGCGATTTTGAGACGTTAAAGTCGATTCGAACGGGTTCTTCAGTATCGGTCGTGGGCAATCTTGTCGCTTCCCAGGGGAAGGGGCAGAAATGGGAGGCTATGGCCAAGGAAGTTACGCTTCTGGGGGACTCGCCTGAAAACTATCCATTGCAGAAAAAACGCCATTCGCTCGAGTTCATGCGGGAGATATCCCACCTAAGACCGAGAGCGAACATGTTTGGAGCTGTTTTCAGGATTCGAAGCCGACTGTCCTTTGCGATCCACCGATACTTCCAGGAAAACGGGTTTTTCTATGTGAATACACCCGTTATAACCGCTAGCGATTGCGAGGGAGCAGGGGATCTTTTCAAGGTCACGACGATTGACCTGCACGAGCCCCCAAGGTCGGAGGATGGGCTGATCGACTTTTCGCACGATTTCTTCTCGCAGAAAACTTATCTAACGGTGAGTGGGCAGCTTGAAGGGGAGGCCTTTGCGACATCGCTCGGTAAAATCTACACGTTTGGGCCGACATTTCGGGCTGAGAACTCGAATACGTCGCGTCATGCGAGCGAGTTTTGGATGGTGGAGCCTGAGATAGCGTTTTGCGATTTACAGCAAAATATGGATTGGGCGGAAAGCTTTGTCAAATGGGTCATTCGGGATGTGTTGGATACCTGCCAATCGGATCTGGAGTTGTTCTTTAAGTTTGTGGACAAGGAACTGGAAGAGCGGCTTCGATTTGTGGTTGAGCGTCCCTTCCATCGCGTTTCCTACACGGAAGCCATTGAGATCCTTCACGCTTCTGGCAAGAAGTGGGAGTATCCAGTCGATTGGGGCGCCAATCTCCAGTCAGAACATGAGCGGTACTTGACGGAAGAGCATTTCAAAAGCCCAGTGACGGTCTATGACTACCCGAAGGGGATTAAGCCGTTTTACATGCGAACTAACGACGACGGAAAGACAGTGGCCGCCATGGATGTTCTGGTTCCCGGCATAGGGGAGATTGTGGGAGGAAGCCAGCGCGAGGAGAGACTGGAACTTCTTCTGGAAAACATGAAGCGCCACGGTGTCAGCGAAGAAGACTATAGTTGGTACGTCGATTTAAGGCGTTTCGGTAGCGTGCCTCACGCGGGCTTTGGGCTCGGATTTGAGAGGCTGCTGATGTTTATTACAGGGATGGGCAACATCCGGGATGTGATTCCCTTTGCCCGGACGCCAGGGAGTATTTGAAGCATTTCCAGTTTTGCTTATGGATTCTATACGATATTTCAATCGGTACACTCAGGCGATTGAAACCGAGACGATTTATGGCGAGGCGTATTTAAGATGGACCTACGAGAATCCGTTCGGTCGACTGGCGTTGAATGTTCTCGTAAAGCGTTCCTTGTTCAACAACTGGTACGGTTGGCGAATGGATCGATCCAGTAGCCAATCAAAAGTGGGGCCGTTTATTGAAGACTACGGAATCGATATGGAGGAGTGTGTCGAATCGAAGGAAAGTTTCGGCACCTTTAATGAGTTCTTCTACCGAAAGCTAAAGCCTTCGGCCCGTCCACTGTCCGGGGGAGAGGAGACGGTTTGCTTTCCTGCGGATGGGCGACACATTGCGATTCCAGACCTCTCAAGTGTCAAAAGCGTCTATGTCAAAGGGCAAGCGTTTGATCTAAGCGCATTCCTGGGAAGTGATGAGTTAGCGGATACATTTTCAGAAGGATCTGCGGTTATCTCAAGACTCTGCCCTGTGGACTATCACCGATACCACGCGCCGGTCGCCGGAAAACTGGTAGACCAGAAGTTGATTGGCGGTTCGCTTTTCAGTGTAAGTCCGATCGCGCTTTGCAGGAAGCTGTCCTATTTGTGGGAAAATAAACGCGTACTGACGTTGATTGAAACGGAACATCGAGGGCTAGTCGCTTTCGTCGCGATTGGGGCTACATGTGTGGGCCGCATTCATATGACGAAGG